>Ga0265780_10003171_pt1 | contig 21804 bp, 17 predicted proteins | sample P1T30metagenome_FD_192432 | JGI IMG/M metagenome (GOLD analysis project Ga0265780, IMG submission 192432) | Plant litter microbial communities from East Loma Ridge, Irvine, California - P1 T30 | ecosystem: Environmental > Terrestrial > Plant litter > Unclassified | place: USA: California...
CTCCGAGGAATTCAAACGGAGAATTTAATATAAGATGTAGGTCTCCAACAGAAGTTTGATGGGCATCGACTTCGATCCGGCTTTCACTTCCACTCTACCACCTTCACTTTCGGCGCCAGTCTCATTCTTCGTTGTGCTGTGCACCGACATTCTTTTCTTCAAACGACTTGCTCTATACAGACACAAACGACTCATTGGACTTTTTACACATCAACTTTTTGAGCAATATTGCAAGATGAAGTACCACGCCGCTCAAGTTTTTGCTCTTGCTAGCATTGCAACTGCATTCCCGCACCCCCAGCTTCCCTCGCTACCATCCTTCTCGCTTCCAACTGGTGGGCTGGGCTCTGAGACAGGTAGCGGTCTAGGTTCTGGTCTTGGTTCTGGTCTAGGTTCTGGTCTAGGTTCTGGTCTTGGTTCTGGTCTAGGTTCTGGCATAGGTTCTGGTCTTGGTTCTGGTCTTGGTTCTGGACTTGGAAGTGGAGGTTTCCCACTTCCAACAGGCCTTCCCAGCCTAGGTGGAGGCAGCACCGGTACAGGCAGCTCGGGATTGAGCGGCTGGCTCAGCAGCCTAGGTGGAGGTACCAGTGGAGGTCTTGGAGGCCTTGGAAGTCTCGCCGGAGGTCTCGGAAGCCTCAGTGGCGGTGCTGGTGCTCCTACAACAACAGCTGACCCCGATGTACCCGCACCCTCGGAAACTGGTGCCGCTGCAGCTCCCCCGGCGACTGGCGGAGGCAATACTGGTGGTGCCGGCACGATTGGTACAAACTGCAAGCCCCAATCTGGATCGTCCAACGCCTTCGGAGGAAGTGAGAACGGTATAGTGGACAAGAGCTGCTGCACCGACATGACTATCGTCTTCGCTCGTGGTACTGGAGAGATGGGCAACGTCGGATCCGTTTCTGGACCGCCAATGTTCAAGGCTATTCGCCAGAAGCTGGGTAACGACCGTGTCACTGTTCAGGGTGTTGACTACGCTGCCTCCGCTGCTGGTAACGCCAACCTTGGTGGTGACGGTGGTCAGAAGATGGCCGATCTGGTCAAGCAGGCCAAGTCTCAATGCCCTGACACCAAGGTCATTGTATCAGGCTATTCTCAGGGTGCCATGGTCGTTCACAATGCTTTCAGCAAGGGCCTTTCTGCCGCTGATGTCAGCGGTGCAGTCATGTTCGGAGATCCATTGAAGCGCCAGGCTATCAGCAGTCTTTCATCCGACAAGATCAAACAATTCTGCGGGACCGCTGATCAGATCTGCGGTGGCGGTGGTGATGGCGGTGCTACTGGAAGCCATCTCAGCTACGGTAGCAGTGCGGATGCGGCGGCGTCTTTCGCTATCCAGGCCGCTGGGCTTGCTTAGATAGATTAAGGCTGTCTTGTAAACTCGCATTGCTAGTATCAAAGAGCTTAAGTTGTTTTTTGCAGATAGAATAAAGTAGCACTAAGTATAGAATTTAGAGTAAACCAAAATTGTAGCAACGTGCTTCCACAGAGAGTAACCTAAGATATATATATATTTATATCTACAAAGTTCTCTTTTATGTATCCACTTTGTAAAGAGACTGCATTCAGCCATTAAATTTTATAAAACATATTGATAATCGAAACTCACACGTCTGCGTAAGCTCAGCGACTCCAAAACATTCGTTGCGTCGGCATGGATATAACGTCACGATCAGGCATCCTTGTATTGTCAGTAGAAGCATTTTTGACCAAAGTATAATACATGCTAACAGTCCGTACGCGTTAGTTTTTGGGGTTAGTTGTTGGGGTTAGCTGTTGAGAAGCGCAATAGGCTCAGGACTACCTAGTTCTTAACACTCCGAGCATAATTAGAGTAAAGAGTGAATGACTGCTGTCTTTGATTTCTCTTGTTTTTATATTTGCTTGGTGTGAGCATCAAGAAGATATTGCAGTACACGATGTACCGGTTCTAGAAGAAGTTTCGCAAGTTATCGCTCTATACTAGACAAAATGTGCGCATCTCCCACCCCCCATCTCCTATCAGGCGATTGAGGAAGGAGTGGGTGTCAAGACCTTGACATATTTTGACAGGCTTGCTGTGAAGGAGACCGATCCTGCGCCAGGCTAGATCGCCGGCCTTTTCTACCACTAGCAGTTTTGCAAGCCGGTAAATTACTCTTTTATAATCCCAGTCATGGCTTCCAAGATACAGTAGTACCATATCGCCGTTGGGACGACTTTGTGAAACCAGGTTGTCCCAAAGAAAGGTAGCCCGGGTGGCAAAATTTAGGATGGGGTGGGTTCCTTCCGAATAAGGGTCCTCGTCGTATGAGACTGCCCAGCTTTTGATAAATAACGTTGACATGAGTTCCCTGTCAAGTCCTTGGCTCCATGCCCAGACGTACTGGTCCAATTCCACGCTTATACCGCCTATATCCTTGACCCAGACATGCACATCTTCCTGGTCGCGAAAAGGTCTTAGATGTTTCTCTAGCCGCAGAGTTCTAGATCTATTCGGCTGTAAATGTGCGTTTACGCTAGCGAAGCTCCATGATGGGTAGTAGGCAGTGTTCGTAAGATCGTATGTTATGTCCGTGGAAGGACGAATATACCACATCAGACTGTGTAAGAACGTAGATTTTGGAGTCAATACCATGAGGCTTTCTCCTTCTGGTGACGGTAATGAGAAATTCAGCGACCGCTTGTTATAAAATACCGGCAGACCACCAATGTGGGTTGCACGGATCCGGTCAATGCCATGTCGCATATCGAAAGCATTGATTATCCCAAGAAATGCCTTGATGATGTCCTCTTCGTATGACAACCGCCTCTCATAGTACTCCTCCAGCTGCGAGTACAAGACGTGTGGTGCAGGCTTCTTCGCAAGACTCGGAAATGCCACCAGAATTTCACGAAGCGACTCTGGTGCGGAGGAAAGGTCAAAGAACACTGGTTCGTGTGGTGACTGTGCTTCTATGCGCGAGACAGCGTTGCATTGAAAGTACATTTGTGTTTCAGTGAAGACCAATCGGCGTCTTGAAAGTATCATCTCTTGATAGGTCCATCCACGGGTATTCCACATTGAATGTTGAATCTCATCAACGACGTCAATGTTGATAATATCTTGACCAGGTTTGACTAGGTGGCTGTAGCACTGACGACGAGGCGTACCGTTGACGCCTGGAATCCCATGGCCCGGTCCATTCCCGGCGGCGGCAATGATCGTGAGGGCTGCACCACGATAGACAGCGCCCATGTTCTTGATAAGACGGTGTTTTTCTTCGGCGTCCTGTTGATTGATACAGTATCGATCCACCCACAAGTAGGACATTCCAAGTTGTAAGGTGACACACATCGAATCCTCTATAGTCTTAGGCAGTGTTTTATGTAGTATTCCGAAGCCTTCACGGTTGACACGAGTATTGCCCCAGACATAACTCAGGCAGGTGTATGGTGCTCCTGGGGGTATAGTGCGAAGCTCTCGAGAAGCACAGTCGATCACCCTCAATGGAGCAATAGCGGAAACATTGTGACCACACGTCTCTTCATGAGATTTCAGACAATCAGAGATCCAGTTTTTCGCAGGTGTTAGATCGCATAGTACTGAGGGCATATGTGCAACACTGCTGGGGAAGAACAATGTGCTCCGTTCGTACTGAGCCCCCGTATAGACCCTTATCTTGTAGCCTGGAATATATTTCCCGCGATTGTAAGTGTCCAACAGGCTCATGTATATCGTCAGAGAGGTATCTCTGTTTCCGAATAAGTTTTGGTCCGGTTTAAGGGCGTCCAGGTGAGTCTTCAAGCTGATGCACAAAGCACAATGCTGTCCAATTTGGTCAACTTTACCGGTTATTCTCCAATGTTGATTGCTTCTGACTTCGGGGCCTGTTGGCAGGCACTCGAAGAAATATGAGGAAGGAAATCCGCAGCATTCCCAGCAAATACCAGAACTGGGATTGCCTGCCATTCTGATGGAAGGGTAGAGTAGAGAGAAGGTAGTGTAGTCGATGGGCTGGCCGGGTGGGTGCGAGATCAATTCAGGTCAGCGCCTAGTGGGATTATGCAGGTCGCCACGTGAGTAGTAAAGATAAGCGTTCTGCGCACAGACATATCATATTGTGGTAATTAATGCTTTGGGTGTAGCGCGATCATGTCATGTCAGCATATGCTCAACAGACTTCCTCCATGTCTAGATCGTATTATAGCCTTTTAATCATCTTTAAGGTCTAGCAAGGGCGAGAACCAGAACCCTCGCTCAGGGAGGCTAAAAAGTGGGTGACATGAGCCTATCTATAGTAATGGTCAACGAGCTCCACAGGCAAGGTTTGTGACCAATCAGCGGAGTATGATCGATACGTTTCTACCATTGGATGGCTATAATGCGCTTTTAGACACGGAGTACATGCTTTATCTGTGTAGTAGGCTGCTCAAACAAAACTCCCCAATCATGGATTCTGGTGTCTGTTAGCTCCGTTTCCTAACACACATATTCCCCAATGATCATTAGCGCAGCTATCGTCAACTCCAACTTTTGTTACCCTCGATATCTCACTACATGACAACACATTACATCAACGCACCAGATCATAACCGCCACACCGAGCCGACCGCGCACAATCAATCGCCATCATAACCCACAAGCCTCAGCCACGACATTCAGTAAATGAACGTCCCCACAAACAACACCACCACATAAACCACCGTCAACCCCCACGCCACCTCTCTAACAAGCGGCAAGAACCCCCACGTCTGCCTAATCTCCTGATGCTTCGGCTGCCCCGCCCCCGTCTTCTGATCAAAGTCCATCATATCATCGCGATCCGGCACGGTCGGCGGTCTAAACACATACAAAATGGGGATGCAGAAAGAAATCGCCAAGAACAACCACCACATCGGCGGCAACATGCTATTGACGAGAAGATGGCGCAGCGACGCCTGAGTATTCGGCTGGCGATACGCACGATACCAGTCGAGCCCCGCCGCGCCCAGACAATACGGCACGAACAGCACGAAGAACCATATGCGGCAGTGGATGCCCATGAGTTTGACGCGCGTCCACAGATCCGCGCGGTGCGTTTCGCTGCGCTCCTTGAGGCGGTCGCGGATGGCGCCGGACGCGAGGAAGGCGATTTTCTTGCCGCCTAGCCAGGTCGGCAGGATGTAGCAGCGCAGGATGGTGACGGCGAGGTAGGGCGTCATGAATTGCCAGGCCATGGCGCTGCGCTGGCCTTGGATGTAGCCCGAGGGTAGTGTGAGGACGATTTCGTTGACGCGCAGCGATACGACCCAGATGGCGCACAGGCGGATTTGCCAGCGCAGTTGGTCGTCGGTCGTGTAGACGAGGAGGTCGCGGCCCCAGTAGAGGAGCGCGGGGATGATGAAGTAGGCGATGAAGACGGGGATGGCCATTATGGTGTTGAAGGCGAAGGTGAAGATGCACCAGCGTTGGGGGAACGTCATGTGTTTGGTCTGGGATGGCGTTAGTGGGTTTCTGTTGGTGCAGGTGAAGTGCTTACGTATTTCCCTGGTAGACCCCAGTTCAGCTCCTGGGCGGTCTCGAGAGTACCAACTGCCCAGCGCGTACGTTGCTTGAGATCTGAGGGAATTAGTACCAGTACACAAGATCTTTGGGATTGATGACTTACGTTTGATGATACTTTCAGGAACCATACCGACTTGCATGAACTCATGAAGATAAGCTGTCTTGTATCCCGCACCGTTCATCATGAATGAGAGTAATTGGTCCTCCGCCATCGAAGGCGTAGGCCATCCACCCAGCTCATCCACAATAAAGCGCTTAAAGACGACTCCACTTCCCGTACACCAGGCAGCACCCATATGATCCTTCCTTGGTTCCAGGTAGTGAATAAACTCGCAGATTGACTGGCAAAGTGGATCGTCTGCCGGTACATTCCAGAAAGTTTGCGGCGGTGAGACAAGAGCCAGTTCCGGATCGCGTAGCAGATGAGGTAAAATAGCTCGCAGCCACTCTGGATGAGGGATCATGTCTGCGTCCAGAGTCGCGAGGTACTCAGCGGGTCCACCAGCAAGATGAACGGCATAGTCGATACCAGACTGCAAGTTGCCTGCCTTGTAGTGATGAGGTACGCCGTCAACCTTGACACGTGCTTGGTAGACAAGATTTGGGTATTCTGCAATCAGTGGTTGCACAGCTTCTGCCAGATTGGGGTCAGCATCATCATCGCATATGATGATGCGGTAGCGATCGCGTGGGTAGTCAATATTGCATGCGCCCCTGACAGTATTGATGATCATAGGAACGACTTCGCCGCAAGTAGTGAAGAGGACGTCGACTGTCGGGACTGCTTCGCCACGAAGGCGAAGCTTTGGGCGCTTGCGATTCCCAAGTGAAAGTAGCAGAACAGCCATCCAGGACAAGTAAGGCACTAAATGGTTGTCAGCGGCCCATCCACGTCAGATTAAATGAGGGTAACATACACAGGATAACGCCCTCTACGACAATGAAGATCCACGACGCCTCAGCCAGTCCGCCATAGACGACGCGGAACTGGTAGTTGCACCAGACGCGGTATCCATAGTAAGCAGCGTACGTCAAGAAGACCCAGACGATAACGATCGGGTGGATCAAAATCAGCTTGCGCTTCCATGGCTTCACGAGGTCCACATCGTCGTATTCCGACAGCTGCTCGATGACATACTCTCCAGGTTCGTAGCGATCACTGTACGCAAATTTGCCATGGCGGCTTTTCTTGGAGGGAACGGCAGCGCTTGGTCCTTCCGCAGGTCCAATTTCGTCCCCAGAGGAGCTCGCACTCGACTCAACAAAATGAAGGGGCTGACTTGGAGGCTGGATATCTGATCTTGTACTATCGTTCGAGCTCAAGACGTTTGGTGGGCTTGACGCAGCAGGCTCAACGGTGTCGGGTGCAGGAACTGAGGTGTTTTGAACTGGCTGCACAACATCCGCCGAGCTGCTGCCAGGTTCAGGTGGAGTAACTATCCCGCCCGCCATGGTTAGTTCAAAAGTAGCGATTGATGCCCAGAGAAAAGAAAAGCGAGGAATAACCTCCAACAAGACTCCTGCCAGCGCAGCGCAATGTGATGATTTATTCGCCAGGTGGCCATAACACCAGCTCAGGTACCGGCTCCCGATCTGCATGCATATTCCCAATAGTTTGATTATCGTTCAGCTGCTGTTGACAATGCGCAGTGCAGCAAGGACTCGTCCACCACATGCCACCGAGGATCGCTGGTACTGTGGCTGTCTGATGTACGCCTTTTGCGTGATACCAAGAATGGACAGGGACTAATCAAATCTCTGGGATGACTTGCCCGCGAAATTAATGCAAAGGTAGTCCTACGATAGCTCTGGAGTGGCTCCTTGATGTAACCACATCGGGACGGCGCCACGTTCCCGCATCTAGTGCAACACGCTACGGCCCCACATCCGTTCAGTTGTGATTGAGAACTCCATGATTTCAAGCGAGATGGGACATGCGATTATGGCTACTTGTGATGCAATGGCGTTAATAGATGGAACCTAGCATGTGTGTACCGTTGTAAAGTCGATATTCTGTGAGCGTTTAGGTGTACCCTGTATCTTGACTCTTTTTGAACATTTGAGAAACGTGGGGTCACCTCAGCATCGCACTGGTCGCGAATCGTGTGCCACCGAAAAGCGTGAGTTTACGTTGATCTCGAGCAATATCGTCAAGCGACCAGGTTTGGGCAGATTCGATCAAGGCTGGTCATTTCTGAGTTTAGCTTAACATGCATAAAAGTCCGGAAAGGTAGTTCTCGTGGTCTGTGGTCTGTTATCTCTGTTGAGGAAATTGTTCAGATCTGTTGTGCATTTGTTATCTTCATGGTGCAGCTCATAGAGCACTGCAGCGCATCCGGCAGAAATGGCAAACACGGCAGCGTCCCTAAGCTCAATTGATCTCTCGGGCCAGAGATACGGATGCTGCGCTCAAGTTGCCTTTGGTTGATTGACAAGTCGAAACTCGAACTGGGTTGTGCCCTAAGCTGATCTGTGAAGTTGCGATAGATAAGGCACAGCTCTTACAGAGAGCTACCGAGCATCGGAACATCTGATCCCAGGAGCGCAGCTACCAGGGTAATCGCGACTGCGGCCCCTGGCCGTGTTGTGCACTTTGACCTTACATCCTGGAAGCCAGTTGATACTTGCAAGCGCTTTGTGTGCAGTTCGTAAAGCACCAGAGGTTACCATCAAGCTCTGTATGTCCTAGTGGGACAGTTCAACTCTGACGCACAGAAAAACAAATCTGTCAAGCGTATGGGACGGGCGGTGTGCGGTGTTCCGATGCAAATCACAAGTTGTTGAACGACGAAAACGCAGCACAGCGTTTTCAAGTGCAACTGGCGTTTCCAGCGAACGATGCCACCCAGTGGACAACATATGGATGCCTGAGAGGCGGCTCGCGAAGAGCCGTTCCGATTTCATGTCGCCGGCGGAATGGCCTCGCTGCACCATTGGGCTGCGCTTCAGCGCGTACAGAAGAAGATTGTCAGCATCCTGGGTCGAATGATTTTGGGGGGTGGCGTTGCCTCTATACGACCAAGCAAATGCGTTCTTTTGGTAGAATAGTAGACAAGCTTTCAGTTTTTGTTTCCCCGCAGATCCTGTGCGAAGAGATTGTGATTTAAGGCGTGCCGATCCTAATGATGTAAAGAGTCAGGCTGGGTACCCTCCTTCCAAAGAGATATGACACGCAAGGCTGAGAGGCCTTGATAGATGCCAGCTGACCATATGGCCTGATGGATCGCAGGCGTGTTGTAGTCGATACCAAGACGAATGGGTTGAAGTCTGGTTATGCAATGACGCTAAAAGTCCCAGGTGGGGCGATCCACCGCGAAGCTTCCAGATCACGAGCGCTTCTGCTGCCTTGCAACCGTTTTGCAGACAAATCTCAGCGCGGAATCTTCGTACAACATAGGCTTTTAGATCATACTGAATCTCTCACCGCTCCACCTGCGCGCCTACAGGCACTACCAACAACGCATCGTGGACCGCAACGCAGCGGAAATCCCCACCGAACCTCTTACCACGCGCAAACCGTACCGTCGCACGCACACCCCACACAATGGGCTCCGTTGCCCTCCCCCACCTGCGCTCAGGCTGGCACGTCGACCAAGCCATCCTCTCCGAAGAAGACCGACTCGTCGTGATCCGCTTCGGCCGCGACAGCGACCCCAACTGCATGTCGCAAGACGAGATCCTGTACAAAATCGCCGACCGCGTGAAGAACTTCGCAACCATCTATCTCTGCGACAACGTGGAGGTGCCAGATTTCAACGCCATGTACGAGCTGTACGATCCCATGACGATTATGTTCTTTTTCCGCAACAAACACATGATGTGCGATTTTGGCACGGGCAATAATAATAAGCTGAATTGGGTGCTGGAGGATAAGGGCGAGTTGGTGGATATTCTGGAGACGGTTTATAGGGGGGCGAAGAAGGGGAGGGGTCTGGTGGTTAGTCCGAAGGATTATTCGACGAGGTATAGGTATTAGAGGGTGGGGGATGGACAAAGATCACAGAGGTCCTCTACTGGGTGGAAGTGAGCCGAGATGGATACGACGGCATGATAGATTGGCGTTTGGAAATTTCAGGTATGGCTATACTGAGGCGGTGCTCGATGTTTCTCCATGCTCACAAGACTGCTCAGAATGCTTTGGGGTTTGCATAACAGGAAGACCTTGCTTGGATACTCATTGAGATATTGCTGCGCTAGGACAGATGTATTGTTCAATATGATATTAATAACTGAGCTTCATGCTTTTCCCTTTTCCCTTTTCGCATCTCTGCCCTCATCCCTCCCTTCCCACAAGCACTTCTTCGTGCCCCTCCAAACCTCCTCCAGTATGGCCCTTCGCGGTAACAAAGTCGGAAACACTACCACCACATCCCCTTCGCCCTCGACCACGACTGCGAGGTAGAATCTGACTTCAAAGCCTTTGAAAGCTTCGTATATGAATATATCCTGTATGCTCGTCGTAGGTATGAAGCGTGTCGTGGACCCTTGCAGGTACGTACTGGATGTGGTTGAGATCTGTATGCCGAGGCCCCGGAGTACTGTCAGGGACTCTTCTATAGACATATCAGTTTTTGTTCATTGGATAAATATGAATTAACATACCAGTGTAATTGCGCCGAAAGACCAATGCCAAGATGATGAGCGCACATGGCGCCGTGTACATCCAGTGCCATCGGCTGGCGAATCCGAGCAGCTGCTCTGTCTTCAGGGAGCCCAATATATTTTTCAAAACACTCTGGGTCCGAGAAAACTCCACTCCGCTGACTATCCATATAAAGACAGAGGCGGCTAGCCCTACTATCATGCGGAAAAAGACGCTGACATACGATGCCAACCTAGCAGCGCGTGTCCGGGGAGCTGGTCGCGTCGAAACTGTGTACGAGACCGTATAAGGCGTCGGCTGAACCGTCCGAAGAGCCTGTACAGGTGGAGCTGTAATCCGCCGCAAGAAGTCCTGCATCGTCATCGGATCAACATCGCTGAGTTGTGGAGGTGAAAGTGTGGGGTGAAGTTCGGATCCACTGGCGTCCAAGCTCCCTCGCGCTTGCGAAATTTAGTCTCGGTGGTTTACATCATTCTCCGCAACCACCTCACCTACACCCAAACAACAATTCACACTTTAGACACAAAAGACCATGTCGCCCTCACCACCCCGCGAAAGCGAACCCAAGGCCACCGAATCAAAGCCCGAGTCTTCCCGCGCGCGCTCCCGATCACGCTCACCGCGTCGCAGCCCACCGCGCAAGCCCAAGAACTTCTCCGGCCTGAAATGGAAGAACGACAAGAGAGACGACAGAGATCGCGAAGACAGGCGGAGAGACGACAGAGGCGGCCGAGAGCGAGGAGACTACGACCGCGACGACAGGAGGAGAGACGATAGACACCCAGACCGGCGCGGCGGCGACGATCGACGACGCGACGACCGCCGGGGAGATGACAGGCGCCGCGACGACCGACGCGATGTCCGTAGACGCGACGACGGCGATCGCAAGCCTCGCTCCTCGTCCAAAGACAAGTCAAAGAAAGATAAAGACCCCAAACCTGCCCCGGCCCCCGCCTCCAACGAGCCGATGATCATTGTCACCATCAACGACCGGTTGGGTACTAAGACGCAAGTGCCCTGCCTGCCGAGCGATCCCGTGCGCGTGCTCAAGTTGATGGTGGCTGCGAAGATTGGACGCCCGGTGCATGAGATTATGCTGAAGAGGCAGGGGGAACGGCCGTTTCATGATAATCTGAGCTTGGAGGATTATAGCATAAGTAATGGCGTGCAGATTGACTTGGAGTTGAATACGGGGGATTAGATGGGACGGGCTGGAGGGAGGAGGAGGAAGTGGAAGAGGAACGGCGTTTTGATACCCCAAAAATAAGTCGAATGCGAAAAGTTGGAAGTCGATCCCATGATTACTTTGGACGAGTATCTCCTACTCATCTCCATCCTCTTTCTTTCCTTTAAAGCCACCCGAGCCCCACCCCTTCCTCTTCGCATACCGCTCATTCACCACCTCCACCGTCTCCCCCCTCTCCCTCTTCAAAACACTAACATAAGCCCCCTTCGCGCGCCCCACATTCCCCCCATCAAAAACCCTCGGCCCGCCCTTCGCAACACCCACACCCCCCACCTCCTCTTGCCCCAAAGTTGCCCGCCCCAACCCAGCAATCTTATCCAACAACAGCGCCGAAAGCGTCTCGTCGACTTTCTTCCCCCTCCACACCTCCCACACATCGTCGACAACGCCGCCCCGTCCCCACTTTCCGCGACCCGCTAGACTCGAGGACGTGTTGCTCTTGGTCTCGACGCCGCCCTCGTCGCCTACGTAGACCCACTGAAGACGGTCTTGATATCCCGCTTCGCGCACCTCGCTGCTCTGCACCTCGTCGGCGTGCGGGAAGATGCAATCCCACAGGACGAGCGGAGCGTCAGAGGCCATTTCGTATTTCGGGCGCGAGGGGTTCGTTTCGACGTCGAGCAATTGCTGCACGAGATCAGGCGTCTCGAGGCGCTGGCCGATGAGAAACAAAACCGCGACGATGCTGCGGACCTGGTGCCACAGGAAGGCGGAGCCGTGCAGGACGAAGGCGTACATCTTTGGCTGTTCGGGCGGCGCGACGGCGGCGTGGGATAGATAAGTGGGCACGGAGAGAGGCGACACTTCTTCGATGTCGGCGTGGTATATCCGGCGCGTGAAGTTCGTGAGTTGTTTGGATGCGTCGATCTTGCACATGTTGCGGAAGTCGTGCAGGCCGATGAGCGAGTCGCATGCGCGCTGCATGGCGGCGATGTCGAGCGTGCCTTCGCGCATGGGGGAGGAGTTGGGCGTGGTGTATGTGCCCGCGGAGCCGGGGACGGGGGCGAAACACGGGTTGGTGAAGAAGTACTTGTAGCGGCGCTCTTTGCAGGAGAAGCGGGCACTGAAGTTTTCAGGTGGGTTGGGGCACCATGCGTAGACGCGGATGTCGGGAGGAAGGATGCGGTTGAGGAGTTGGATGTAGGGGAGTTCATCAGTGAGGTCGTTGAAGGGTTTTGTGGGGGTTTCGGGCTCGCTGTCGGGAAGGTCGAGTGAGTCTTCAGCTACTGGTGAGCCGTCCTGATTCTCTGGCTCCTTTACGGGCGGCTTTGGAAGAGGTCTGTTACTTCGCACGCGCACGCCAATGACTTGGCCGAATGCGCTCACTCCTCGATCAGTCCGGCCACATTTGGAGTATTCGCATCCGTCCCAGTTGACATCTGCACCTTCCCTGTCCCATGTCGCAAACGTCTTCTTATCCGCCTTGTTGTAGTCTATGGTGTCTCCAGTCGTGGGGATCGGTTTAATCAGCCTTGTCTTCACCAGTGCTTTCCACAGCTCTTCTTCAATGGTCGGTAATGGCGTGGAATTGTTCTTGTGGTGTTCAAACCCATTGTATTTCTGGCCAAGGTATGCGAACTTGAGTGCGATCAGGCGTGAGTTATACTTGGATGGTTCAAAAGGTTTGGGGGGTGCTTTTGGTGGTTTGCGAAAGGGTATCGATGTGGGGGTGTCCAGGGCTGCTACAGGAGCAATATTCGTCGCGGACACATCATTATTCGAAGAATCTCTCTGCCCTGTCTGCTGTTCCAGTTCATGTATCCTCGCAATTAATTGCTCTTGTGTCCACGCCTCATATCCCCCCACCATGGCTTTCCTGTGCGGGTACGCCTGCCGCAACTGCACGCGCTTCGGAACTCTTGAAAGCTTGTGGTAACAGCGCCGGATACAGAACAGCCGGTGCAACGAACGATGAAACTCGGGAAACGCGTTGGGCAGCGGGGCAAATAACAGCTGCATTATCTGGTGGGGACTTTGGATGACTCTCGCGACTTTTCTGCATGACGCTTCAGGGTCCGGCTAGCCAAGTTAGCCGAACCAAACCAGGACTAGGAAACAACCGCATCCTCGATGTCGATCTCCCACCTCTCTTCGGACTTTTTTAACTTTGCCTGTGACTCTATGCTACTGCGTACATGTATCCGGCATTTGACCTGCCGGTGAATGTGGTACGATAACACGGGCCGCCCCTCTTCTACCTGAGCATGGCGCTCAGCTCCCGCCACCGATTCAGGTCACGCTGGCATCTCATCTTTGGTACCAATTCAAAGCCTTTCATTGCAATCCGAATTCCGATATCTATTTCCTTGACGCTAGCCTATAGAAGTAGGGCTACGCGCCGTGACTCAAACTTAGAGGCCGCTCTCATCTTGGTACTCCGTCAAGCAACGAACCAGGCAGCAAAATGTGGACACGAAATAGGCTAGGCACCAGGCTGTGGCTCAGATATAAAACAATGCGACCGACGATTTTTTGCAACCTCTTTTTCTTTTATCCTCAATCAACAGTCCTTGACGTCGTCCTGGTGAAATTATCTGCAACAGCCTGGTCGCACTTCTGCTTTGTCGAGCACAGTGAACACTCGCCTTGAGCTGCTTGGTAGCCGATCCACCCGCACTTTCTGAGCTCGATCCTCGTAGCTCATCCAGCCAGCCATGGCATTCTATTCAACACCCCGAAGTCATCGCGACCATATTTGCGGCTTCTACTACAATGTGAAGAGCAATGGCTATCTCCAGAAAAACTACCTCCCACAGGTTGAGCTTCAAGCTCACGCCACCATCCTGGCGACTACGTCACGGACGCTACTCACCCAGAAATTTGTGAACCCTTCAAGCGAGAAAGGCATTCGGGAGGTCCGCTACGTATTTCCGCTATACGATGGGGTGAGTGTGGTGGGCTTCACATGCCATGTTGGTGATCGCAAAATCGTGGGCGAAGTCAAAGAGAAGGAGAAAGCCCGGGCTGTGTTCAAAGAGGCCGTTGCAAAAGGCCAGATGGCTGGCTTGTTCGAGCAACTGCCCGAGGCCTCTGATGTCTTCACAACCACTGTCGGCAACATACCGCCTGGCGCAAATGTGGTTGTTGAGATTACCTACCTAGGAGAACTGAAGCATGACATGGAAGTGGATGGCATCCGATTTACAATCCCAGCAATCATCTGCCCTTGCTATGGGAACTTCTCTTCTGGATTCCAGCCCCTCTCAACTACAGCTGCAACTGCACTAGGTAGTGGAATCTCCATCACCGTCGATGCGGAGATGCCAGACGGGTCTTTCATCCAGAAACTCCAGTCGCCATCACATCCAATATCCATGACCATGGGCACAACATCATTGGAGCCAGATGCCGAGCCTACGATGACCAAGGCTTCGGCATCCCTGACATTGGGTACCGCAGAGCTTGATAAAGACTTTGTTGTGCAAGTCATCGCAAAGAATGCCGGTGTACCAAAAGCTGTGTTGGAAAGCCATCCTACCATCGCGAATCACCGAGCCTTGATGGCAACGTTGGTACCCAAGTTTTCCCTACCTGCGGAGAAGCCAGAGCTCGTGTTTGTCTGTGACCGTAGCGGTAGCATGAATGGCACTAGTATGGAGCTCGCCAAGCAGGCGCTCAAGGTGTTTCTCAAGTCTCTGCCCGTTGGAGTCAAGTTCAATATCTGTTCCTTTGGCTCATCATACTCCTTTCTTTGGAAAAAGAGCGCGACCTACAATCAGCAGAATCTCGATGAGGCAGTCCGCCACGCTGAACAGTTCTCGGCCAACTACAATGGCACGGAGATGTTGGCGCCTTTGAAAGCCACAATCGATCAGCGGTACAAGGACATGCCACTTGACGTCATTCTTCTTACTGACGGCCAGATTTGGGATCAAGAAAACCTCTTCTCGTATCTCAATGCATCCATCACTGAGAGCAAACAGCCCATCCGGGTCTTTACTCTGGGAATCGGCAACGGCGTCTCTCATGCTTTGATAGAAGGTGTTGCGAGGGCTGGCAATGGATTCTCACAAGCAGTAGGGAGTGGCGAGAAGATGGATGCTAAAGTAGTCCGAATGCTAAAAGGAGCATTATCGCCCCATGTCAATGACTACACTCTCGAGGTGAAATACGCCAACATGCCGGATCGAGAGGAGGACGACTTCGAGATCATTGAGAGAGTTACAGACAGTCTGAAGGTCAAGTTGGATATCAGTGACATGAAAGTTGCTATCCCATCCGTGAGTACCCGTACAGGAGCATCGCCATTCACGTCCACTAACCGTTGACAGAAGAAACCGATATCGCTCTTCGACGCCTCAGCGGACCTCGACAAGCCGGAGTCCCCGGTCAATGACAATACGGGCGAGCAGAAGTATGCGCACTTGCCCACACTTGCGGTACCCAAGACTCTTCAAGCACCACAGAACATCCCATCTCTCTTCGCCTTCAACCGAACGACAGTGTATCTTCTCCTCGGCCCAGAAGCTCCGAAAGCTACTCCAAAGTCGGTCGTGCTCCGTGGCACAAGTGCTTACGGACCGCTTGAGCTCGAGATATCCATCGAGAGTCTGAGCAAGCCTGGTGAGACCATCCACCAGCTGGCTGCCAAGAAGGCCATATCTGAGCTCGAACAAGGCCATGGGTGGCTTTCTGAGGCGAAGGATGACACAGGCGCTCTGCTCAAGACGAAACTCGAAGGCCGCTACGAAGACGTGGTCGAGCGAGAAGCCGTACACCTGGGTGTTCAATTCCAAGTCGGCGGCAAGTGGTGCTCGTTTGTCGCAGTAGAGTCGAATGAGCGCGCGAGTGAGGATGCGAGGAAGGAGGCTGAGCAGTGGGAGTGGGTTGAGGATGAAGCTGGAGTACAACATCAAGGTAAGTGCTCTAGACCTTTTTTTCCCCCAATCGAATGCAGGAGCTTTGCGCAAACAAGGATCGTTGCAGTCTTTAGACGATGAAGTGTATCAGAGGCATAGCACAAACGCATGAGTCTGAGAGCACTACTAACATGAATGCTACAGGACAGCAAGCGGCTATGCGACAAATGATGCAACAACAGCAGTACCAGCAAATGATGTCACATTCGCAACTGCAACCCCAGCTAATGGTATCGCATTCGCAATCACAATACCAGCAGCAGTCCATGGCAGTTCCAAGCGCCTTTGGCTCTGCGTCACACCAAAGAAGCCACCCGAGCATGTCGGCAAGCCTCTCAGCGAATTCATATGGCGGCGCGTTTTCGCCATTAGCCTCGTCTTCGTCGCCATTTGGGCCACGAGGAGGCTACAATTCAAGAACCAATATCTATGGTTCGCGAGTTGGAGGAATCAAATCAGGAGCTGGCTCGTTTGGTTCTGCGTCGGTGCAGAATCAGGGAGCGATTCTCTTCAGTGGCCCAAATATACCAGCTGCCTCGTCTACGGGGCTGTTTGGGGCACTGCAGGGAGGACAGGCAGCGAGCCAGGGAGCGAGTCTCTTCGGCAGCACAGCTAAGCCAAATGCTCCATCATCGGGACTCTTTGGAGCGCCGCCAGGTGAAGCATCTGCTTCCACAGCCAATCCGTTTGGCCCTGCAGCTCTACCTCCCCCTCCACACGCAATGCAGCAACAAATGCAAATGCAGCAGCAACAAGCCCATGCTCAAGCAGGAGCCGGAACACAAGCACCACAAATGTCTCAGCAACAAACCAGGCAGCTCCAAGACTACCAACAGGGCCTGATGGTGCTCGAGCAACAAAACAAGAAACGCCTCGTCATGGGCCGCGCGAGTCCTTCTGCACCTCCACCTCCAGCGCCATCTGCGGACAACGGTCATCCACAGCGTGAATGCGCGATGAGCTCCGACAATAACCAGACCGCACCTTCCGTGCACACCTATGCCAGCGGCGCAGCTACTCCATACGATCTCGGCCCTAAATCCGATGCTGACATGGGCGGCTACGACTTGTCGATTAATTCTAACCGCGATATTCACGAGGGAAACGAAGAAGAAGATCAGGACAACAGTCCCATGCATTCACCTGTCAGTCCTCAATACTCGCCCGTGAGCCCGGGGAGCGTCAATTACTCGCCCACGTCCCCGGTCTACAGACCTACAAGTCCTGGCTATGCGGCTGGTGGAGGGGGTTTCACGGCATACAGTGCAAGTGCCGCTCCAAAAGTGGAAGAGAAGAAGATCCCAAAGGAGGAAGAGCTTTTGCATCGTCTGATTTCGCTGCAGACATTTGAGGGGCAGTGGGTTCTTGCTGGGTCTTTACTCCAGGATCTTCAGATTAGTGAAGAGGGGTTGGCTGGTGCGGCTGGGGAGACGGGTGTAGATGTGGATGTCTTTCTTACTGCTGTCGTTGTTGCGGTGTTTGAGAAGAAGCTGAAGGAGTTTGAGGGGAGCTGGGAACTTGTGGTGGATAAGGCGAAGGGGTGGTTGGGGGAGCATGGGATGGAGGATGTTGAGGCGGCTATTAAGGCTGCTGGTGCTTTGATTAAGTAAGTCGTTGTGGAGATACCTTCGTGCTTGGGATAGTTTTCGCTTTATGCAAAACGGGCCATGCACCTAGAAAAGATGATAGGATAATAAATCGCTACTAAATGGCGACTATCTTCGCGCAAAATGATTGTCTGTTTGAAAGCATGCCCCTATTTCAGACTGATCTCAACACATCTTAAGTTATACACTTTGATACATGATGTATGTGAATCCATGAGATCAGGCAAAAGCTGCGCAAGGGTTACTACTGGACTCCATGCATAAGTATTACGAAAGCCTACCCTAAAGAGCTATATAACCGATTCCCGTTGGTGTACCTTCGGCGTACTCTCCATGACCTCAACGTCCCCATATTTCCCAGCTTTGACCGTCTCCAGATCAGGCACATCTGAATGCTTGATCCCATCGAACACTTTGTCCACTTCTTCGAGCGTCAAGCCGCGAGTCTCAACCCAGACCAGTACTACAAAGACCACGAATAGGATGTCGACACTCGCGTTGATGATGTACACCTTCCAGCTGATCGCTTCCATGCCGAACGGAATGACCATGGCGACGAAGAGCCCACATAGCTTAGTGACCAGTGTGTAGATGCCCATTCCCAAGGCGCGGATGTCGAAGGATAGTACTTCTGGTGGATACAACACTGTGAGTGGTGTGATGCCCCAAGCGTATGTCGCGTTATAGATGAAGATCATGGCAATCGTGCCGTAGATTCCGCCCTTTTGTCCTGAAGTCCCGTATTTGGCTGTCAACCCGGCAAGAATGTACAGTGAGATGACACCGCCAGTCAGGGATCCTGCGCATAACTTCTTGCGGCCGGTTTTGTCCGCAAACCAGGATCCCGCGAGCGCTACAACGAGCGTGAAGGATGTCAGGATCACGTTGATCTGCAGCTGCGTGTTGGCGTCTTCGATACCGGCACTGCTGAGCATGTCGCCGAAGTAGAATGTGACGATGTTTGTTCCAGGCAACATGACGAAGAGCGGGAATGTCGCTACGATCAACATCCGCTTCCGATTCGAAGGCTGCAGGACTGATTTCCACGCTGAAGCCTCGCGATTTCTTTCGAACTGGATCGTGTCCTCAATTTCCTTCGCCCACAGCCGCACCACAGTATCCTGTGTATCATCGCCATTCCCATTCGCAATCGCCAGAATCTGCAACGCCTCTTCCTTCCTCCCCTTCGCAATAAGCCAGCGCGGCGACTCCGGGATGAACAGCAAAATCACAAAACACCACACTGATGGCGCCGCCTGTAACAGCGACGGAATCCGCCACGACCACGTGGTACTCAGCGTCTGCGTCCCATAGCACACCCCGCTCGCAAGCAGCGTGCCCACGCCCCAACACGCATAATAGAGCCCCATCGCAAAGCCGCGATACTGCACCGGCACCGTTTCCGCCAGTAGCGTCGGCGTGCTCGTCTGCGCTAGCCCCATACCAAATCCCACAATCAACCGGCCCGCGATGAACATAGCGATATTCTGGCTCGCGCCCTGAATCACGCCACCCACCAGCGTAATCACCGCAGACCAGAAAATCGCCTCGCGCCTCCCACGCCAGTCCGTCCATGGGCCAGAGATGAAGCTGATGGCAGCCCCGCCGACGTAGGACACCGCGGTGTTGAGGGATTTCGTGGCGGTGGTCAGTGTGAAGTAGGATTTGTAGCTGGGCATCACGTTGAAGGATCCCATTAGCGATGAGTCGTAGCCAACGAGCTAGCAGTGTTATTTGAGACTTGGTATGTGTGCGAGCGAGGGACGTACGACGGAGTCAATGGCTGAGAGCATGATGAGGCATGCGACGAACATTTTCTGGTTGCGGGGCACTAGCCGCGATATCTTGGGCGTCGACATGATGCGTATGCTCCTCAGTCGCAAGAAATCGCAATGCGAGATGTGAGAGTTGTGATTGAGGAGGGTGAAGTATTCTCGACGATCACATCAGATGTCGCAATCATTTAATCTGTTCGGTGTCTCCACGGTCTAATGGGTCTTCCCCGCCATCTCGGGCTCTAGAAGCTGCCCATTTTTGCGAACCCGGTAGATCCAAGGGACATTCAGGTCCGTTGTCATTGATATGCCAGACGTGCTATCGTCGGATGGATGTGCCTATCGGTACCTGGGGTGTGGGAGTTTGGGGTTGGCGATGGGTCGTGGAGCGGCTGTAGGCGTGTGGATCTTTCCTCGCGTGCAACGCTGCTGCATGCGCGCATCTAAGCAGCGACTTTGTCTACCAGATTTATTGAGAGATCAGGAAAATCCATCGAGTAACGCTCCTGAACTATTTGTACATTTCCGTCTTCTCCATTTTCTAAGCCGCGCTGTTCATGATGGTCCGCTGGTTGGAATTTCACGCGCTGCGCATGCCAACTCTCCCTCCCCAGAGATGCCATGGGACCGTGGATAACGCATCCCGCGTGGACAGGGATCATGTCGATACAGAACCACAACGCCCCATCTTCGGCGTCGCCAGGGTCGCTCGGCGGGTGCTTACATCATCGTGTCATGAGGTTTGCCCCCACTTATGGGTCTGGCGATGAGGCTAGCTCGATGAACAGTGACATTGACAAAAGGGCATCAACTACAAGCAATCGAAGCTAACTCGGAGAATTGCAAAAAGCCTGAAGAACGAAATTGTGTACCATTGAAAACAGACCATGTCCGAAGCCGCAGATATTGCCGTTGTGTCATTCGACAAATTCATCAACGGTGGCGATGCAGAGAAACGCGCTGTGGCTAAGCAACTATACGACGCATTCTCGACTGTTGGCTGGGTGTATTTGAAAGACCATGGAATTCCACAAGAGCGAGTTGATGAGATATTCCGTCTTGTGCGTTAGACTTATCCAACTCAATCAATTTTCATTGACTAACATGATCCAGGCCAAAACCTTCTTCGACCTCCCCCTCGACCAGAAACGTACCTGGCGTCTCAAAGACGCCGAAATCAACCAAGGCTACACCGGCGACGGCGACGAAGCAAACGGCGGCGTCGATCACAAAGGTAAGACCGAACCACCTGCATAATTCCACCACCCCACGTGACCAATCCCATCATTCACACAACCTCAATCTAAAACCCCATCCATGAAGAATGCTACGAACACCGACGTTTCCAAAACCCCTGCTGCCCCCAAGACACGGACCTGCCCGCGTTCCGCGCAACCCTCGACTCCTTCTACGCGCAATGCCTCTCTCTCGGCATGGATGTGCTGAAATGCCTCGCCATGGCCATGGACCTAGGCGACACCTTCTTCGACAACATCACGAAGCGCGCAGACCCGCAACTCCGCCTGATTCACTACCCGGCCATCTCGAAAGCCGTCATCGAGCAGGAAGGCCACGCGCGCATCATCCCGCACACGGACTTCGGGCTGTGCACGCTGCTCTTCCAGGATAACGTCGGTGGACTGGAAGTCGACCCGTTCCACACGGGGGAGTTCAAAGCGGCTGTTCCCGTGCCGGGCACGGTGTTGATTAATATTGCGGATTTGCTGCAGCGCCTGACGAATGATCGGTGTCGGAGCACGATTCATCGCGTGGTGAGTCCGAAGGTTAGTGGGGATGTGCTGCCGAGTAGGTATTCGATTCCGTTCTTCATTCATCCGGATTCCGAGGCGTGGATCGAGCCGGTTGTGAAGGGGGAGGGGGAGGTGAAGAGGTATGAGGGGGTGAATGCGGGGGAGTGGAGGGTGTGGAATACGAAGAAGAATTATTCGGCGGTGTTGGATACGCCGGCTTGAAAGGGGGTTGGTTGCGATAGATCTTGAGTATGTAGCAGCCTGGAGCTAGTATTGTTTATGGTATTTCAGTGCTGTGTAGTCATGTACGCGTCCACAGATGAAAAAACATTTCGAGACCCAGCATCTGGGTTATGGTGTGAGGATTCGTGGCGGTTCAAGGCCCTAGAAATAGTTTGACTTAATTTCCTTTCGCCTCCCCCCCTGTCTGCGCCAAAGTTCCCACGGGGAGATTTCG
>Ga0265780_10003172_pt1 | contig 21803 bp, 17 predicted proteins | sample P1T30metagenome_FD_192432 | JGI IMG/M metagenome (GOLD analysis project Ga0265780, IMG submission 192432) | Plant litter microbial communities from East Loma Ridge, Irvine, California - P1 T30 | ecosystem: Environmental > Terrestrial > Plant litter > Unclassified | place: USA: California...
GCGGCAGGAGGTTGGGCGCTTAGTATAGGTCACGGCAACATGCAGGAGCAGCAAACAAAATTTCTGACCCACATACATGTCACTTCCCGTTCACCGCTACGTTTGTGTGTAGCACGAAGCTGCCAAGCACTGAGAATTATGCCTCTCCACATACAGAATGCGATTCTTTATAACATCACGTGAGCACCCAATGATACCAACCTTCACTGGCGGCGCTGTTCCTGGCGTGTAACGCGAGTATACCACATTTCAAATCCAGTTCAGAGAGTCTCGCAGTTTCCAGACAATGTCTTTGTATTCTATAGGATGGAGCATACAGCGCTTCAAAGAATACATTGATAATGGCATTGTTTTGTCAGATCTTGCCGATCATTCATACATTGTGAAGCGCAAAATCACTTGCCTCACAGACAGAGACCGCATGGGCTCGAGTCCAAAGAACATTGTCCCATAGCGAAAGTAACAAGATCGTCTTGTCAGATCGGCATACTCTTAAGCTGGCAATTTAACAATGGCATTGTCTTTCGAGGGCTCAACAACCCACTATGCGAGACACTCCTTTCAATTGATCATCTCAAGTCCACTTGTATTTAATGTTCAAGGACGTTGTGTACTTTAGGGATGATAGAAGACACCAATACTGTCGAGTCCGCCCGACGTCCAATCCTACAGCATCACATCGAAAACGAGAAGACATACATTCATTGTAAGCAATTTCATTACAGTTCTTCCATAATGGCAGCCCCAGCAGTAGCAGCAGAAGCAGCAATTCCTCTCTTCGACAGTACCAAATATCCGGGTTCAGTCTTTTTCCGCAAAGGCCCCGGCTTCGAAGGTAGGCTCACAAACACCGTCCTCCGCAATCTACACAACCAGCGCTGCATCGAACTTGCCAACCTTCCCCAGGAAAATCTAACCCAAGTAATTCATCCCATTTTCGTCACAGCCAACTTCCCAGACCTCACACAAGCCGAATACAACTTCCTCCGCCCCGCCCTACGCCTCGCCTCGCGCTTCATCACGCACAACGAATACCTGGACTTCTGGGAAACCCTCACTACAGGCAAGGTCGTTGAACACAAGTACAATGATGGCTTGGTAGACAAGACAGGCGAGCACATCGTCCGTCGCCCACGCCTGAACATGACTGCAGCACAGAGACGTACTGCCACGAGGGCCGCACTCACCAACATCGCAGGAAACCTGTCTTTCTTCAACATGTCTGAGCCCTGGTCGCGCGCAGACTCAGGCTCAATCGGCCAAATGTTCATGGACGCTACTGATCGTGATTGCAAGCAGCATCTGGCAGTCCACGGCCAGCAGTGTGGAACTTGCGTGTATTGCTGCTCCGAGGCAAGTGAGGTGTGTAACATCTGCGGCGAGCGCGAGTACAGGAAGGACAAGAAAGTGGAGTTACTGGCGCTGTGTCACAAGCGCGGATTAACCGGCTACCAGCAGATGTCAAAGGCGGAACTCTTGACTCATCTTGAGACGCTGAATGCTGCTGAGTTGCCGCAGCCCGCGAACCACAAGACATATCTTACGACAGCGGCGCAGCGAGCGAATATACTGATCGGATTGAACTTCGATATGATCAAGCGAATCCGCGAGGCTACGACGTCTGGCTGGTCGGACTCCGAGGGCTTCCGCTTCCAGTTCGCGGTTGCCACGACGCTGGCCCACGAGTTAGCGCATGCGTTCTGGCTCAACGTGTCGCGAAGGTGTTGGGGGTGTTTTGGCCCGGATCCTAAGCTCTCGAAGAATGAGGACACGTTTGGGCCTGCATATGAGATTGGTAACTCATGGGAGTTTTTTGCGTTCGGAACTCGTGTACCTGTCGGCGGAAGATTCTGTCCAGAGGGCTCAACGGATGAGCCGAATAACTTCCAGCAGGGCCAGTTCAGCTATGTTTGGTCCACGGAAGCGGCGAAGAAGTGCATGCATCCTATACTCAACCATGACTTTATTGTGCCAGTGGATTATATCCATGAATGGTTCCAAGAGACGACGTGGGCTCGCATTACAGCGAAAGGACGGGCATATGGTCGTCCGAACTTCGATACGAGCGTCGTCGTGCGCGAAGAGCCGGTCAGCGTCGATGCCAATGGTGATTTCTACACTCGCAAGTGTACAGTCGCACCTTACGATTATGCTGATTTGGTGGCTAGAAATGGATTTAGTGACGACCGTGCGCACAGGAGATTCTTGTACGGGGACAAGTTCAGCAACGCGGCCAAGATCACAAAGTTCAAGAAAAAACTCGTTACGCAGCGTAACGCCCGTACACGGCCTAGGGGCAGAAGAGTGGCCAGAGTAAATTGATTTGACGGCGCGAGATAGAGTATGACATAATAGCATTGAAGTTCTTGTGAAGCTTACCCAATACGTCCTCACCATCCATCCTCACCAAGCTGAAACAGCCCATTCTTCTTCTTATCCACCGCCCACCGATCACACCAAGCCTTCATTTTCTCCCTGCTTTTCGCACTCCCGACATTAACAGTCGGAATAATCTTGTCGATCCTCAGTGCGCAGCAAAACATAGTCAGCTCCCTAAAGCTACTGTGCTCGCTGTACGGAACACCAAAGCAGCTCGCGCGACTAGTGCTCCCACGCTGAGGCGTAAGCTCCTTCATTGAGAAAGCGCTCTTCCAATTCGGTGAATGCAAGACTGTTTGCACGGCGGGTGACTCGGTGAAGCGGCTGTTGGGCGGTCGGTAGTTCCATCCCGACGGGCGGAACCCGACGCAGCGCGAGAACGTGTCGGCGTAGTCGCGTAGATAATCGTCGAGGGTGTCGGCGCGGATCTCGAACAATGGTGTCATATGGACGTTGGCAGCACGCGGGTCTTTGGTGAGTAGAGCGCTTAGTTCTGGGTCTTCGAGGGCGGCGCAGATGCGTTGCTTGTTCGGTGGCGCATAGATCTTGCTTTTCAGCGCTTTCGCGATGCCTACGCATATGCGCTCTTTGCCGATGCTGTAAGTGCCGACGACAACAAGCAAGCGGCCTCGACCGGGGCTCTTTGCCTCAGTGGCATTGTCGATGTTATCGGTATTGGAGTCCTTGCGCACGAACTTGACCATGCCCTGGCCGGCGCGGTCTCGCTTCATCTGCTCCCAGCCATCCGTGTCGTCGGCTCGGACCTTGTTCAGACTAACGCACATGTCTGCGCATGCTTGGATAACTTGCTGCTGGGGTGGGAAAGCATATTTCGGATTGAGGTATGTCGTATCCAGGTAGCAAGCATCCAGCTTTTGTTGACGGTTCTTCCCACTCACGGCGTCCAGAACGTCAGGCTTGAGCAGAGGATGCTCAAGATGTGCCTGACAGGCTCGGAAGTCTCCACAGTGCAATACACGTTGCAGCCGTGATGCCTTGACTTTTCCAGTCTCTTTCTCGAAGAGGAAGAGTGAGCTCCCTGGACAGTGGTTTGCTGAGATCATGGTAACGGAAACGCCTTGTGTACCCGGCACCTCTGTTTTCTTCTCGAAATCCAGGTCTACCACCCACTTCGGATCTACTCGCAGCTGCTGTCGCACCAGATTCCCAGTGACTTTGCTGCAATATATAGGGCCATGCGACCAAGACGAAGTAAGGCCAATGTAATGATCGCTGTGGAAATGACTGAGGAAGTAAGCATTCTGGCCTTTGACGGCTCCGTATCGGAAAGCATCGACCGCAATGTAGAATCCTGGCATAATCTTGTAAAATGGACATGTGCGTTGATATGCAGGCTTTCCCCGTGACGCGTTGTTCTCCGCGGCTGCCGACGCCCATGCAGCATCTTCAGCGTGGCCTGCCATCAATTTGGAGAACGCCGAAGACGGTCCACTGCTAGGAGCTGCCACTTGAAAAGGATTTGCTTGGGCTGGTTTCGCGGGTTTGACAGGGCGTCTGAACGACTTCGCACTAGTCGTAGGCGTCGGCGTGTTCTCGCGTTCAGTCTTCACTTGCGGCAATGGAAGCGGCTTGCCATCCAGACAAGCGTTCACATGTACCGACACCTCTTGCTCCGTCAAGCCAGGAAGACTGCCATTGCATATTGGACACAACGGAGCACTTAATTCTTGTGTTTCGTCGCCTTCACCGTTCGTAGTATCATCGCCAGGAAACATGGAAGGGGGTTGGAAATCGTCGAAATCGCCCTCAAAGCCTGCCTCCTCCATCTCCAGCTTCTGTTGTGCTCGCATCCACCGCCGTTCGTCGTATTCCTCGCCTTCCAACAGCTCGTCATCCTCGAGACCCTCAAACTCATCATAGTCCTCGCCGGCAAACTGAGAAGTCGGCTCGCGTTTCAGCAGCGGTGGTGGATCCGGCACAGATGGACCGGCCTCATTTTCAGGTGATGGCTCCTCCGAGAGTTTAGATACTGGCGACTGCTCTTTTGGTTCTTGCTCAATCATACCTCTTGCTATGACTGACGTGACTGCCTCGTCGTCGTCTTCTGAGTCGGAGTCGTCGACGAAAGGGCCAGACCTTTTGCGGGGCTGCGGTGCCTGCTTGGGCTCTGGTGCAAGCGACTCCAACGCTGCACTTTCCACGTCGACTGGCGGCGGTGGAGAGCATGCCGGTACTGGATGTGCTGCCTCTCCGCTGATTCTTCTCTTCTTGTTGCTGCCGCCGTTCTCGTTGTAGCGCTCCTCTCCATCTCCCAATGTCATGACGCCATTGACGGTCTCATCGGTCCAACCAGCAGCTTCTTCCACCTCGTCTAACACGAGCGTAGGGTTTGTGCCCCTCTCCTGCAAGAAGATCCTGTTGTTGATGTCCTCGGCCTTCTTGAAAAATGCCATGATGTTGCCGTTCGGTGGGCCCTGAGGCTTCTTGTTCCTGCCATTGTTGGCGGGCGACTTCTTCGCCCAGTCAGAGGTCACGAGTGTCGTTTGGGTGGCCTGCTTCTTGAGCGGTGCGGGCGTGGTCGCCTTCGGTGTGGCTCGCTTGGGCGCTGTCTTCGCGGCCATGTTTGCTATCCTCGACGAAGAGCGGGGTGGCGAGGGAGCCCGGCCAGTAGAGGGTGCGACGTGCGCAGCTTCGGGGAGTGCGCGGTTCTCGCGAGGGTTTCTAAACATTGGGGAGGAACGTCACATGGACATGCAGTTGTGAAGTGGTGACATGCGATGTCGTGTGCTGCTTTGGAACCGTTCGTGGCGAATCGATTGCGCCAAGAGATCGCGTCGCGAAAACACGTGATGTCGATCTATCGATGACCGTGTCGTGGTAGCTCTGCTTACAAGCACCTTCACATTCATATCAAAATTTTCAAAAGACAGCTAATTGTGTAACGCCTAAATATTGTGGTCTGCTTTGCACCCTACTACCATTTGCTCTGCACACTCTGCCTCGAAACACTATGTTCCTGGAGCTAGAGCTAGAGCTGGCGCTGATCTGTTCTCCGAAGCATGAAGATGGACTTATATCTCAATGTCGATCAGCCAACTACCGAAACCATCGTCCACCGCTCCATTGACGAACAACGTCCCCCTTGCCCTCGTACGGATAGCTCGGCTCGTTTCGTCCTTTTCCCAGTCCAGCCACACCGATCCACGGCCTTCGTGTACGTGTCCGAAGCAATGCAGGGCTGGCTTCACCCTCCGAATGGCACTCGCAAGCTTCTCGCAACCCAGATGCTCGCCCTCTTTATTCGCATCTAAGCGGCACTCCTTTTTTCCCGAGAAATACTTCTGTCCTGAGAAATTCGGCGGGCCATGCGTCATGACGATGTCGACGCCCTCCGGTATCCTGCTTGCGCCCAAGTTGAATCTGTCTTCAGCCTTTCCGTACGCGAAAGCATACTCGTTGGACTCCGGCGTGTACGGACTGGCATACACCCTCAAACTCTTCCCATTCTTCACCTCAAATTCATGCACACCCTCGTCAAGGTAATGTATTCCGAATTCTTCCTGCGCTTTCATGTACTTGACGCATTCGCGATGCTCATCGAGTTCCGCTTCGTCCCCCATATTCTTGCTCACCCATGCTTCGTCGAGATTGACATCGTGGTGGCCGGCGATGATGAGCTTGAGTGGCGTGTCGATGGTCTTGATGTCGGCGATTGCGCGCTTGAAGCTTGCTAGATCGCCGGCTTGTGTGAGGTCGCCGCAGTGTATGAACATCTCTGCTTCTGGTGCGGGAGCATGGGGGCCGTATGGCCATATGGAGTGTGTGTCGGAGACGACGAGGAGGCGCAGTGTTGGAGCCTGTGTGTGTTTCATGTTTTCGTAACAGATGTCGATGTAGGAAGTTGTGCGGAGTGTTCGAGAATTGTAAAAGTTTTAGGAAGTCGTACTAAGTTTTGGTAAAGGTAAGAATAGTAAGCTACGATGCACGGTGCATGCTCAAGTTCGATGGGGCCCGAAAGAGCAGGAGCGTACGTACCATGGTACCAACCACGCGGCCCCACAATGCTAATGCTGCATTCGATAGTCCAAAGTAAACGATGGTCCAACACAGCTCCAAAGCACCTCTGTTTATAAACTCGCTCGTCGCCACTCCGGCACGCTGGAAACATCCCACGTACTCGTTACCATGTCCGTACCCCAACAACAACTCAGTCGCACTCGACCCTGTCGCAAATACTCCTGGCACAAGTTCATCCTCCAATTCATCTTCTCTGTCAACAGTTTCTTCGGAGCCACCGTCATCGTAGACCTCAGCGGCCAGGCTTACATCTACCGGGACCGATACGGGAATGATCTAAACCTCACCCTCGGTCTGCTGCTTTTGTGCTTGTTTACATTCGTGTTACTCGGCGCAGAGTGGTGCATTTATACGCTGTGGAAATCAAGAAGGCGAGGAACCTGGGCGCAGAAGAAGGCTGCTTCAACGCGGGTGGCGAGGCCTAGGGAGGAGGTGGAGAGGATCATGGTAGCCGGACGGGTGGAGGTGATTGAGTTGGGTGATGTTCATGTTAGTAGGAACAGGCCGTGAGGTGAAAGAAGGTTCTCGCGCTCAGGGGTAGAGTGTGGGTGCGACTGGAAATCTTGCACTGCTTTGCGCGTTTGCTTGGATTAGGAACCTACGAGGCTCCCTTTGTAACCACGTCAACCTCCATCCCGCGCTCTCTCTTTACGACTCAACCCGTTGCGCATTTCGATCGCAACCCGACCGCCGCAAACAAACCCCAAGAAGCCTTAACCTCACGCAGCGCTAGCACACCTCACCGCCATCATGTTGCGACAAGTATCAATTCGTTCTCTCATCATCGCCGTCTCCATACTCACCGCCGTCGAGGTCGCTATATGTATCTTCCTCGTCGTCCGCTCCGGTCTGAGCCAAAATATCGTATTTGCGGCGCTCCTGGCCTTGACTGCCGTCTGCTGGCTCGTGCTGGGATGGGTGTACTGGTCCCACAACCGTGGCCAGCAGTGGCTGAGTCTTCGAAATGGAACGGTCAAAGAGGGTGGTAGTAGAGAGGAAGCTGTGAGTAGGCAGGGGACTGTGGTGGATTTGGAGGACTTGGCATGAGCAGGGGGATGGCTATGATCAGGTTCGAATGGGGAAGGCTTCACAAGCGTATGGAGAAAGGTAGCGGGGTGTATTTCTGTTACGTCTCAAGTAGTTATTTCATGAGGACAGTTAACCTTTCTCCACTCCTATTGTCCGGCGATTCAACGCTACACACACCACAACCGCTCGTTCCACGATAACACTTCATGTCAACACATTACTCAACAGACCAAGCTCAACATGTGTACCTCGGAGTCAACCTTGCTGAACTACCTGTGGTCGATCCTTCTGCTGTCTACATCCATAGCCCTCGAACTTATCGCATGTCCTCTTTTCGCAACAGTAAACCACAGCAATAAGTATATATCTGAGGTTGTTGGGGTCGCCATGCTCTCGACTGGCGGTGGTTGAGTTCTACTAGCATCCTCGTGTTGGTTGAGACTCGACAGGATGTAGAGACGACTAGTGATCGAAGCAGAAATGGAGAAATAAAAGATTAAGAGAATCAGGGGAGGTTGAGGGCAGAGAAGGAACAGTGGTGGAGTTGCATACTATACGATCCGGAGATTGAAAGCGGGTCGGATGAATTGCTGGTCTCGACTTGAATGAAGACACACCAGACAACATAGCGAAAGGTGAAAGCTGTCAATTTTCGTGACTAATATTCCGCGCGCGCAATCACTAGGCACATACCCCGTGTAAGTGTTAGAATTTTGGTTTCCATTCGCAATTACATCCGCACGGGACTCACCGCACACTCGCTACTCTCTCTCACTACCTCTCACGACAATTTTACACACATCAACATCGCCCAAAAAACTCGAGTACCGCTAGAATGGATCTCAAGCTTATCATGTTCAATGTTCTTCTCCTATCCTTCCTCACCGCCCTCGAATTCTGGGATGCGTTCTCATCTCGATATGCAAAAGCTGCGACAAAATCAAGCTCGTCATGGTGGGAGCCACCATGGCCATCACGGCCTGGTGTATATGTATACGCTCCTACTGGGTGGAACGACGTAGTGACGCGTGGGTAGCAAAGAACGAGAGGGATGGAAGTAGTAGGGAGGAGGTTGAGAACGGAGAAGGAACCATTGTGGAGATGGAGAACTATGTGGGACGTTGAGAATGAGGACTGATGGAGTTGCTTGGCACGTCACTATGGCAAGCTGCTACAGAAGAGTATGAGAGTATGACTGGTGCCTTATACTTTCCGCTACCTAGCGTCGCGCACCATCATTGGGCCTCCTAGGTGCCGTGCCGTCAGCTTAATACAACCTGAAATTATCCAGCCTATTATATCGCTGCAGATTAGCGAGATCCAACATGCCTCCTTGTAGACTCGACTGTGTCAAATGTTGCGCGGAGGGTTTTGGTGCCCGCGATTCGTCCGCAAGCCAGATCCAGTAGCATTCACTTGCGCCTGCCACTAGCTTCTCTAGGCTAGCACCATCAACGCTCGACTGCTCTTCCCATTATAATTACTGCATCTGATCCTCCCCCAACACCAACAACAAATTCATTGACTTATTCAGCATCTCACATTGACTGGTGCAAGCTGCGACTTGAGAATTATCAAACGTGACCCATCTTGTTCTATTACAAACTGCAAGCCTCACCAACATGGTCAACCGCACATCCATCAAAACCAGCAACAGCCAGATAACTCAATCATCAGTGCCTCGCGTCGCAGTATTTGTTGGGGGCACAGCTGGCATCGGCAAACTTACACTTGGTGGATTAGCCAGACTCGGACTCGACTTCAAAGCATACGTTATCGGCCGAAAAGAAAGCGAAGTGTCATTCCGTCCATTCACCGAGGATCTCCAAGCTGCCAATCCAAAAGCCAGTATTATATGGGTCGAAGGCGAAGTGTCGCTTCTATCTGAGGCGAAGCGAGTATGCGACCACATCAAGACCCTCGAAACATCCATCGACCTTTTATTCATGACGCCAGGGTTCGCACCATTTAACGGAAGAAAGAGTAAGCTTCACAGTTCCTCCTTTGAAACTCATCTCACGACTCTCAGATACATCCGAAGGTCTCGACATCGCGCACGCACTCAGCTTCTACACACGCATGTGCTTCCTTGACAACCTGCTGCCCCAGCTACGCGCCTCAGGACGAGCCAGAGTTATTAGTGTCGGCGGTGCAGGTATCGAAACTGCGCGCTGGCTCAACATCGACGACTTGAACCTTGAGAAACCAGGCGCATACGGTGCCATGGCGTCGCAAACGCACATGGCAATGATGAGCACGCTGACCCTCGAGCGCTATGCGGAAATGCCAGAGAACGAATCTATCACATTCATTCACAATAATCCCGGCATCGTCAGGACCGGAAATTTGTATCGTGGTTTTGACGAGGGATCTTGGGGCTCCTGGGCAGCAGCGATTTTCATGGATCCGATTTTGATGATCGTAGCGTATACGTTTGAGGAATCGACGGAAAGGCATGTATATCAGGTCACGAGCGGGACGTTTGGTGGGGAAGGGCCGAGAGTGCCAGGAGTTACTGGTATCACGACGAGGGGGAAAGAGTCAGGCGGTTTGTTTCTTGTGAGTGGGAAGTGCGATTCGGTCAGGAATGAGTGGCAGTTGACGAAGCTGAGGGAGAGGGGGGCAGATGTTGTGGCCGCGAAAGTGAAGGAGATCATTGGGCCGTATACTTAGGTAATGCGCCAAAGAATAATTGATTTGACTGATAATAACAATGTTTGTGTCATTTTACTCTCTAGGCATTACCATCTCATCCGTGACTAACAGCTATCTATAATTAACTATTTCTCCGCCACCAGCGAAAGCTCCAGAACCATTCTAGAAGGACACAACTCGCCCAGCCCTAGCGTCGAGGTCGCCGCGCCCCAGCCTCAAGCATATCCCCCTCATCAGATCCACATTTCGCCCGCCGACGATCATCCTTCTTGTGGTCGTCATCCGCCTCATCTTCTGCAGGGGTATACTCCTCATTTCGTTCCCCAGCTACCTCACCGTCTTCAGACTCCGAAGCCGTGCCCTCGCTCGCCTCGTCCATAATGATATCTTCCATTTCCTCTGTCTCTGAATTACGATTCTCGAATCGCGCGAAGCTCGGATCTCGAGACGAAGGTCCGAAGGTGCGGCGTGGTACTCTTACAGATGGAGATTGTCGACGTCGAGGCAAATCAGAAGGGGCAGACATGCGCGGCGCTCGAGCTGGTTGCGGGATAACAACTGCCGCCAGTCGTCGTCGAGGCATATCAGAAGGAGCGGACATGCGTGGTAATGCAGCTGGTGGTGCGGCGCCAGCTATTATCAGACGTTGTCGGATTCGTTCGACGACTTCGGAACGTCGGTCCTCACGTTCGGTGGGTGGGGCGGCGCCAGCTGCTACGAGCCGTTGTCGAATCTGTTCATCGAGCTCGGGATCACCGGATAGCCGATTTCCAAGTCCGTTGCTAGCTTGTGCGGCATCCAGGAGCGAAACGAAGTCTCGTGCAGGGCGTCGAGGTGGAGGCGCCGCAGTGCGCCCTGTACGTTCCCAGAGTTCGCGGGCTTCTCGTAGTGCAGCTGCCTGCTCTAATTCTTCCTCTGATTCTTGTTCTGGTTCATCAGAGCCGCTTGAAGGCGTAGGCGAGCGTGGCTGAGTGAGTTCCCCATGAAGACGCGCTGCGTAGTCGTTGTAGCCGTCTAGGATGTTGTATCCCTCATCCTCTTCTTCCACGTAGTCGCCATCCTCCTCTCCAATCTCTTCGAAATCCTCTCCTTCTTCTTCCATCTCTTCATGTTCTCCGTAATTCTCCTCCTCGCTCTCCATTACCGCATCGTTATATAGCGGGTACCCATTCTCATCGAAGTCCTCCTGCTCGAACAGTACGCGCCGACACAAAGGACAGCGGTTGTTGTTCTGTGTCTCGGATTCCACTGCGTTCGCAATGCAGTAATCGCCGAAGACGTGGCCGCACTCTAGGTCGACTGGGACGTGGGTGCTGTCGTATGGTTCGAGGCAGAGGGAGCATTTCTGGGGGTCGAGAGAAGCGAGGAAATCGTCCTTGGAAACCATGGTTGTGGCTGTGAGTGGTTGGTGGAGAGAAAGTTGCGGTGTGATGGTGATTAGCTGGGGGAGGGTGTGGGGCATATATAAAAGCTAGGGGGTGCGAGGGTCGGAGTGAATGGAGGCTGTAGCCTATCTGTCACGTTCCGCTTGGTGTATATACAGTGAATTGGCTTTGGGTACGTCTTTCACTGAAGTCTGTGAACGGTCTGATTGAAAGTCTTTGCCATCTTGTTCCTCTACGAAGGTTCGTGTTGTTACTCTAGTGATCCACCGGCTTGATCGTGGAGGTACACCCCCTGAGTAGACAGGCGGGCGGATCGACCTCAGACTGAGTGGCAACGTTCAGAAGTAAGGTGCTCATAGCCTGTTGGTGGTAGGTCGATAGCCCCCTCCAGATGGGGTAAGTAACGCTCATATATCCGCAGGAGAGTGCGTTTGCTCCTGTTTGTTGAGATGGTATCAAAGCAATAGAGTATTGCTTGAGAATCAAAACAATGGATACCAACAACTTCGTTCTCATTATACCTTTTGATATTGTGAAAGCTCAATTCCAACATTCTTCATCCGAGACTTCAATTGCGAAGAACCGTTAGCTTTCACACTGCATCGTCACTTCGTTTTCCCCATTATTTGACGTACCTGCTCCTATCTCTGACTTGGTTTCGAACACGAATAGCGCATACTGCACCTCTTCACTGCTTCTTATTCTTCGCGTACACAAAGTTCGCCGCAACAGGCACCAGACCATTCTCACCAGCCCAATCCCTCACACCACCACCCTTCCCACCCGTGCCCCAATGCTGGCGCTCCTTCGGCTTCGTCAGGTGAAGCGCCTCCGTGGTGCCGTTCTTGGGCGCAAAGACGAGCAACACGTAGCGATGCTTGCCAGTTTTGGGTGGCGGACCAGGGGGCTTGTAGGGCATCACGTCGTCTGAACCGGAAGACGTCAGAGCTGGGAGGACGGAGAGGGTGTCAGTGTGGATGCTGATGTTCGCGGCGATCCAGTGGCACATCTCGCTCCATTTCGGGTCATCGCGAGAGGGAGCATCGGGATCTGTCAAGGTCACGACGTATGTCATGTTGGCCTTGCTGGCGTCGATTGAGCTGGTCGAGTCGTGCAGGGTGATGGTGGGTTGGTGTTGCAGCTTCTTGGGCTTGATGGTGTTGCCGAGTTTGGCGGACTTGTGGGACCAGTCGACCGAGAGGGTCAGACTGGGGAGGAAATCATCAATTACTGGAGAGGTGTGAGCTGATGAAATGACTGCAATATGGTTTGCATGTTGGAAGTACCGGTGGGGATGATCTCTGCTTTCTTGAGTCTGTGTCGAATCAGTCAGGTTGCAGCGGAAATAGCCAACTCGGCACGTACTCAGCTCTAACGACTTGCACGTTCTTGTGGCCATCACCGATCAACGGCTGTTGTTCAGTGGGAAGCGCAATGGCAGGCGTGAGTACCTGTAGCAAACAAGCGAGGCCGACCGTGAACTGAACGAGCATCTTGAAGGCAGTATGCGAATTCAGTGGCTAGACAGTGGGACGTAGAGTCTAGAGAAATCCGTACTTCTTCCCCCAGTGGTAAAGTGGTTGAAGTTGCGGAGTAAGTCACGATCGCGTGAGGTCGTTCCTGAAATGGAGTTACTCCGCATTGTCGTCATTTGTGCCTCGACTCGCAGATCAGCGACCTCATTGGGCAGCCACGACTTCACAAATCAACAACATCGATAAGACCATCGTCGATTCGTCATATGTAAATTGCTATGGGTATTTCGCGTAAGTACTTGTCATGTGAAGAGCAAAGAAATCGCCAACCAAATACTACCAGACCATATCACCCGTCAATCACACGGTAGGCCGCGTTGAGCATCTTTGCATCGCATAGCTCACTGCTGCTCGTTACAAACCCCATGTTCTGAGACACTTGATATTCCGCCAGCTCTTGAGCGCCTCGGCCGGTCATCGTACCTGTACAGTCGTTGAGCAAGATGCAATCCCAGCCCCAAGAGTACGCATCAGACACAGTGCCAAAAACACACTGGTCTGTGTTCACCCCAGCGAACAACAACGTCTGCTTGCATGACTCCCTCAAGTACTCGTGCAGAGGCTCCTTGGTCGACCATAGACCGCTCATGCGTGTCTTATCGAAGAAGAGGTCGCCGGGTTGGGCGACTGCTTTCATGGGGTCGTAAAGGTCGGCATTCCAGGTTCGCTTGAACAGACATCTTCCCTGTCGGTCAGGCAGCTGGGCTCCGAGTCCGACGTGCCAGCCCAAGGTCTTGCTGAAGCCTCGTTGGATAGCGGGTGCCATGGTCTTGAGATCGCGCTCGGTAATGCCCCAGTTGAGCCAGGCAATTTGGATGCCCTCTGCTCGGCAACGTTCGATGGCCTTGATGGTTGGCTGAATGGCTGCGATGCCTGCTGCGTGGTCGCGATAGATGGGGTTGATAAAGTAGTTTTGCATGTCGACAACGATGAGGACAGAGTTTCCTGGATCAATCATGAAGCCGCTGTGATTGCGATCTGCTTCGTCGCATTCAACCACCATCTTCTGCTCCGACCCGCGCGACAGATCGAACTTGTTCTCGGCTGGCAGGTAGAGCCACTGCTCTTCCCCGCCAAACGGGATTGGCACAGTACATTTTATGGTACCGACTGTTATATCGTGGTGTGTTTCTTCGTTGGTGAGGATGATGGACTCCGAGGCCATGGAAGGAATGGCGTATGGAGTGGGCAGGAGCTTTCTTGGTGGTTAATTAAAGCGAAGTCTTCGTGGAGTTGCTGTGCGTCTGCCAAGTGAGCGTAGGCAGTATGCAATCGTGAGGATGAATGAGAAGATCACTTGTGATTGCAAATAAAGGGCAACGGCCTCCCTTTGTAGTGTTTGGGCTCGACGCTCGTTCCTTCTTTGTTTGCTGGTAAGCATGATAACGGATACGCTTATCGTCGTTGTTGATAGGCATCCTTCGGCACGAGAAAGTGAGTTCCCTCGGTGCTGCATTTTGATGGTCCAGCCATTCAATTGGCCGGATGCTAGGTCCCAGTGAATGTCTATCTACGTACCCCGGCATTCCAGGTCCTTCCTAGGGTTCACGGGCCGCCAAAAGGACCGTTGGCGCGTGACGATCATGAGTCAAGGGCGGAGATCTATAGATACTGCTTGAGGGAGGATGTGATAATTTGGTGGTGTCGCGTGTTACCACATTCTTACAGCGCGATAAGGCGGATGATAGGCCGGCGCCCGTAGTAAGCACCTCCGATTCTACCCGAGCTGGATGCCAAGGCGATTGCAACCAGCCTGAGTGACCGGAAGCTCGCATGAGCTCGCGCTGTATGACCTTGGTTAGTCGGTACTGCACGTTGCCAGCTATGAGCGAAAGTGACAAAAGATCAAAAGATGAGGACTCGCCGCGCGAGGTTACCTTGAAGCTATGCAGCACTATCCTTCGCATACCTGCCCTGCCCTGCCCTCAAGCCAATATTCTTATGCTTGTGATTCTGATCGTCCTTAGTAGTGAAGAACAGTTTGTTGTATATAGGCACGGTAGCTTGTGATCTGCCACAGCTTGTGAGGTCGAGTCTGTGAAGGTACATGCTGATCTCACAACGTCCACGTCATATGGATTCACGCTTGAATATCGAGATGTGTTGAGAGGATAGGAGTGCTAAAGGAATGTCTGCTTGGAAGGAATTCGACAAGGCATCAGAAATCAGGATGTCCGTGAGTGTCGACATCTGGAGGCACGGAAGTCGTGGTGCAGCGCTTCTATGGGCTGATAACGGCAGGGCTGGCGTCGATACTGGTACTTAGTCAAGGATACACTGGTCGAACGTCGAGCGGCGTTGTCCCCTTTATGCGGTGAGGCATGGACAGGTTGATTTGAGATGACATGAGCATGAGATTAAAAGGAGTTCTCGAATGTCGGTGGCCTACCTAAAGTCCGCGGGTGTCCGTGCGCACCGCTGCATGCGTTCCAAGATTCGCTTCACCAAATGACGGTGGACAACCATCTCGAGCCTCACCTTTTCCGGCGCCATCATCCAGGCACGCGATATCCGCCGAGCGCCTCTGCATCTGCCCGCCGCACCTCCACCGCACCGCACGAGAAGAATTCCGACATTCTCTGCTAGGTTCGAGGTTGATCGCACGATCACAAGCCGAAAACATCAGGACCAGCGCCTCACATCAACTCCGGCGCAATGGCTTCGCTGGGCGAGGAGCTCCTCAACATCGTCAACAGGCTGCAGGATCTGGTCTTCAATACAATTGGAAATGACTCCCTGGACCTGCCTCAGATTGTATGTTCTGCCAAACTACCCATACATTCATTCAACAAGACAAAATAGCCGTCTAAAGCTTCACGAATCTGCTGCACAGCCAACACGTGCTGACCAACACAGGTCGTAGTAGGGTCGCAGTCAGCCGGAAAGTCATCCGTGCTCGAGAACATCGTTGGCAGAGACTTTCTTCCCCGAGGCAGTGGCATCGTCACCCGGCGGCCGCTCATTCTCCAGCTCATCAACCTCCCCAGCGACCGAGAAGACGCCGACGAGGACGATGAAGTGCACATCCCACACACACCGGCGAGCGTAGCAGGGCAGCAGGAATGGGGCGAGTTCCTCCACATCCCAGGGCGCAAGTTCTACGACTTTGATGAGGTCAGAAAGGAGATTGAGGGCGAGACGTCGCGGATAGCAGGAAACAACAAGGGCATCAACAGGCAGCCCATCAACCTCAAGGTCTACTCGCCGCACGTGCTCAGCCTGACACTCGTCGATTTGCCTGGTTTGACAAAGGTCGGTGAGGAAAGTCCTCTGCAAGGGCCGGAGCTAACGACTGCATGCAGGTTCCCATTGGCGACCAGCCTACAGACATCGAGAAGCAGACCCGCAACCTCATTACCGAATACATTGCAAAGCCGAACAGTGTCATCCTCGCCGTCTCCCCCGCCAACGTCGATCTCGTAAACTCCGAGGCGCTGAAACTGGCCCGTCATGTCGACCCCATGGGCAAGCGGACGATTGGCGTCCTCACAAAATTGGATCTCATGGACCACGGCACGAACGCCATGGACATTCTGTCTGGAAGGGTGTATCCGTTGAAGCTTGGCTTCATTGGTATCGTCAACCGCTCGCAACACGACATCCAGACCAGCAAGTCGCTCCACGATGCCCTGTCTGCCGAGCGCGACTTCTTCAGGCACCACCCAGCGTACCGGAACATGGCAAACCGGTGCGGAACCCAGTTCCTAGCCAAGAGCCTCAACCAGACGCTCATGACGCACATTCGCGACCGTTTACCCGACATCAAGGCAAGGTTGAACACGCTCATGGGACAGACACAACAGGAGCTGGCAAGCTACGGCGACGTTGCATTCACTGGAAAGGAGCACCGCGGCTCTTTGATTCTCCAGCTCATGACCCGATTCGCCTCGTCCTTCATCGCATCCATCGACGGAACCTCTACTGAGATCTCGACCAAGGAACTCTGTGGTGGTGCCAGGATATACTACATCTTCAACTCAGTATTTGGAAACTCCCTGGAACAGGTTTACCCAACAATGAACCTCTCGGTGCTCGATATTCGGACAGCCATCCGCAACTCTACCGGCCCGCGACCCAGTTTGTTCGTGCCAGAACTTGCTTTCGACTTGCTTGTGAAGCCCCAGATAAAACTGCTTGAAATACCGAGTCAGCGCTGCGTGGAGCTAGTTTACGAGGAGCTCATCAAGATCTGCCACACCTGCGGTTCCACCGAATTGACTAGGTATCCGAGGTTACAAGGCAAGCTCATTGAGGTTGTTTCGGACCTGCTACGAGAACAGCTTGGGCCATGCTCGACCTATGTCGGTTCCTTGATCGACATTCAAAGAGCATACATCAACACAAATCACCCGAACTTCCTCGGCGCCGCAGCAGCCATGTCGTCGGTCATCAACGACAAGGAGCAAAGGGAGAAGAAGATTGCGATGGAGGCAGAAAAGAAGAAGCGGGAAAAGAGGCGGCTCAAGGAGCTCAACGTTGACAAAGCCAACGGCGCCGAGACACCAGAGGACGCCGAAGAGCTCGATACCCCAACATCAGCCAAAGCGCTCCCACTCCGGAAACACCAAGCACAAGCAAGCCGCAGCATGTCACCTGCGGTCGGTCGCCTGCTGAATGGCCAGCACAACAGCATATCAGGACAGCTCAACAACCGCAACCGGTCGCCCACTGCGCAGCCACAACGAGACAGCTTCCTGAACTACTTCTTCGGCAAAGACGGCGCAACCGCGTACTCCAACTCAGCACACAACACACAGCCATCTGCGGACAACCGACCTGGCAGCCGGCACGTGAGCCAGAGCAACGAGCCCAGCTTCGCGCAGAGCATTCGGAGGGGCGACACACGGCAGCCAACGCACGTCCTCGAGATGCTCCCAGACGAGGACGACACGCCCATGAGTCCCATCCGGGACACCACTTTCGAAGGCGGCTTCGTGAGTCCCATGCCCACCTCACCACCATCATCCCCACCCACTAACAGCCCACAGCCGTCCGACCCCGAATCCGCACCCGCCCTCACGGAGCGCGAAGCTCTCGAGACCGAACTAATCCGCCGTCTGATCTCCTCGTACTTTAACATTGTGCGGGAAACCGTCGCCGACCAAGTGCCCAAGGCCATCATGCATCTTCTCGTCAACCACTCCAAGGACGTGGTTCAGAATCGACTTGTGAGCAATCTCTACAAGGAAGATTTATTCCAGGAACTGCTGTACGAAGACGACACGATCAAAGCGGAGCGCGAAAAGTGCGAAAAGCTGCTCAAGACGTACAAGGAGGCCGCCAAGATTGTCGGAGAGGTACTGTAAGAATAACAGCGTGGGAAGAGTATAGTATGTATGAACACGGAATATGTAGTTACATTGGATTGCACACCAAAATTGCGGACTTTCCACTTTCTGGTTTTGTAAGACCAGCGTGTCGTTAGCCACCTTGTTGATATTTGCCTTTGGCTATTTGCGCGCGCGCTTTATTTCTACTCTTCTGGCAGGGCGTTCAGAGGCTCAGCTATTTTGTACTTTGCATTGTGAGGGTAGGGGCATCGAGAGGGAGGGGCGGATGCTGTTGTGTATAGAATGTACTACTTCACGGTTCAATCATTGTTTATGGAGCATATAAGAGCCGTGAGCCGTATCTTGTTGCACTATGAAAACGAGCAGCCAGTCAAAGGTACTAAACTCTCAATCACTCAATGAACGAACACCTTGCTCATGCATACACGAAGTGAAGCATATGTATTGGAAACGTGACCAAATCAAGCGTCTATACTGTACAAGTGGTACAAAATACACTCGGCGGAATATGTCGCATCACGACGCCTCCTGTCGTAGCGTTCTTTATTTCGTCGAACCGCCGCATTGCCGCATTACATCTCCTCATGCCCTCCCGAAAAGAATCACCTCTTCTCTCCTATGTATACATCTCGCTCAGTTGTCTGTGATGCCGAGCAGTGTGTTCAAATCGGCGTTTGGGTCTTTCGGGTCCGCTTTAGCTGTTCAAATGTCAGCTCCCAGATCCTATAACCAAGCAATCCTCCTGAGTCGAAATGAACGCACCTCCCGCCTTTGGCTGCTCAGCCGGGTGTTTCCTCGCCCACTCCTGCTTGGCCTGCCTGATCAGCGACTCCTTGTGGTCCCACTCCTTCTGCTTGCTCTTGGCCTTGTCCAGCGCGGTCAACGACAGCTGGTGGTATGCGCCGTAGAAGACGCCGACGCCGAGGGCGGACCAGCGGAGGACCTGTCAGTCATGGAATCAGCTGCTGTGTCTCGTGGGTCGCGTGGACTGTGGGATGCGTACATTGACTCCGACCGAGGTAGACATTGTGCGCGGGGGCCAATGGCAGGGATTGGGGATCTGCGACTGCGATGGAGGGATGCGACGGGCGGTTTGATGGGTGAGGTGTGGTGGGACGGGGTGGGTGGTGGTGTTGTCGAGTGCAAGATTTCGGGCGGACATGACGGCCGCGCTAGGGTGGTGCTGCGTGTCTTGGCGCGACTTTTGGGGGACGACGCGCTGGACTTGGTTCACTTTCAATGTTTATGTTTGTGGAGTGAGATTTGTTTACTTCTGGCTGTGAGACACACTGTACACGGAATCGATTACATGTCCCAGTCTTGATTCGATCATGGACTCCACAATGCAGCAGCGGCGCGAGGAGATACTCCAGAAGAAGGCCAAACTCGCCGAGCTGAAGCGCCAGCGCGAACTGAGGAAGACAGAGGCGTCGAACAGGCAGTCGCTGAACGGCAGTCCCCTCAACGACGTGCGCCTTCCCCCTTTTGCAGCCCGCAAACAAGCACTAACACCCCCCAGATACTCTCACCAACACCACGCAGGGGCGACGACGACAAGCACCGCGACGTCAACAACCTCGTCAACAGCCTGATCGGGGGCAGCAGGCCCGGATCCACACAGCCAGGCTCACCACTCGGCGCCGCACGACCCACGCGACCGACGTCGACCATCAGCGCAGGGCAGCTCAGCAGCGACAATGAGGGGCCGTCGACCATCCCGCCGATCGCAGGCATGGTGGACAGGGAGATGCAGACACTCTCCATCGGGCCGCTAGCAACCGTGTACGAGTTCGACGGGCAGGTCACAAACGAGGTGAAGAAGGAGAAGGAGGTCATCACATACAGCAAGGGCGTGCAGGCGAGCATAGACTGGAGCCCCATGAAGTCACGGGCCGCTGGGGACAGTGATAGTGAGCGCGACGAGAGCCCCACGCGGTCACCGAAGAGCAAGCGCCTGAGTCGCAGGCAGAAGGAGCGCGACGAGGAGATTCGCACGCAGCTGCGCAAGGAGATTGAGGAGGAACTCAAGGTCGCGCAGCAGGCGGCGCAGGATGGCACGATAGCGACGAGCTCGGACGAGAATTTTCCGTTCAAGGCGCTGTCGAACGAGGAGCTGGCGGCGGTCGAGAACTCGGAGGAGTTTAGCGGCTTTGTGGACAGGAGCACGAAGGTCATGGAGAGGGTGCTGGATCAGCAGCTGGGCTATGACATTCTGGCTGACTATGCGCTTGGTGGTGCGGAAGTGGATGACGAGGACGAGGGATATGGTTCGAGTGGAGGGAGGAAGGGCAGGAGGATAAAGGAGGTTGCGCAGTTCTGGGACGAGCGGTGGAGCAAGAAGAGGATGATTTCTGATCTCGACTTCTCTGCGAAGGTATGCATCCCATTTTCTTTGATTCACTCGGACTAACAGTCATACAGTTCCCAGAACTCGTCCTCGCATCCTACACCAAGAATCCCTCCGCTCCTCACGACCCAGATGGCCTTATCCAAGTCTGGAACATGCACATGCAAGAGCGCCCCGAGTACATCTTCCACGCCCAGTCCGACATCATCACCGCGAAGTTTTCGCCCTTCCACCCCAACCTCATCATCGGCGGCGCATACTCGGGCCAAGTCCTCATCTGGGACACACGCGCAGGCTCGACACCAGTCCAGAAGACCCCGTTGACTGGCTCCGGCCACACCCACCCCGTCTACTCCATCGACGTCGTCGGCACACAGAACGCCAACAACATCATCTCGTGCTCCACCGACGGCGTTGTCTGCGGCTGGACAGTCGACATGCTCTCCCAGCCCCAGGAGTTCCTCGAACTCACGTCTCCGCCGCCCGCGAAGACGGACGACATGGCAGTAACATGCATCGCCTTCCCGCAGTCTGACCCCACGTACTTCCTTGCCGGCACCGAAGAAGGCAGCATCTATCCATGTCACCGATACGACCGCGCAGGCGCCAAAGCAGGCGTCGACGGACGCGTCAAATACGCCGGCCACGCGGCGCCCGTCATGAGTCTGGACTTCCACCCCGCGAAAGGCGCAATCGATCTCGGCGACCTTGTGCTGAGCTCGAGTGTAGACTGGAGCGTCAAGTTGTGGAAAGTCCGCCCACCAGCCGCGACGGGCGGCACGGCAGCAGCGTCCCATTCCGGCGCCGCACAAAATGTCACGCCAGTCCTCGACATTGCGCGCGAAGACCTCGTGTACGACGCGCGCTGGTCGCCTGTCAAGCCCTCCGTCTTCGCACTCGTGGACGGCGCGGGCAGCCTCGAGGTCTGGGACATCAATGTCGACGTGGAAGTCCCCGTGCAGAGCATCAAGCCGAGCGGCGGCAAGGGGAACATGCCCGTAGGGCCGGGGTATATGAATCGCAGTCTGAATAAGTTGGCGTGGGAGAGGAATGAGGGGCGGAGGGTGGCGGTGGGCGGTATGGATGGTGTTGTTACTGTTTTTGAGGTTGGGAGCGATCTTGGGGGTGTGGAGACGAGGGGGGA
>Ga0265780_10003174_pt1 | contig 21799 bp, 50 predicted proteins | sample P1T30metagenome_FD_192432 | JGI IMG/M metagenome (GOLD analysis project Ga0265780, IMG submission 192432) | Plant litter microbial communities from East Loma Ridge, Irvine, California - P1 T30 | ecosystem: Environmental > Terrestrial > Plant litter > Unclassified | place: USA: California...
CCATTGTCTTGGGGACAGACCTCTCGTTCTCGTACGGGAGCTTGCTTCCCTCTTGGCCCTGAATTTGGTTGTACCGAGGGTGTTCGTTACGAATAGCGCTCCGCTCTTCTTCGGAGGCCTGGTCTCGGTCTGTACAGAGCTTGATTTCCATACGTTGGACATCAGGCCACCACGCCTTTGTTCCCTGATGATTGGCGAACCGTGTGGAGAGGTTGTTCGTGATGCCGACATAGAGTAGCTCGGAATCCGAAAAGAGTCGATAGACGTAGGTGGTCATGCCACCATTCTACCAGAAGTGCTAAGACGGGAGGGGAAGGAGTCGGAATAGTGCTAGGACCGTTGAAAGGCGTTTTAGGGCGGAGACGGCAGCCCCTTTTCTGGGGAGTCTTCCAAAACGTTTCCTGATATTTCACATTCCTGGGAACTGGCTGGGACCGCAATTCCGTGTCTTGCCATATGTGAAGCTCTACATGTGACATATCAATTTCCTGGAGAAAATCTCATCATCAACATCGATCATGAGGCATAGGGCATCTAAAATTCTAGATTCTTCATGACAATCAACAAGATCATGTGCTCATGTCATGACATCATGATGTCTCATCATCATCTCTCATCATGAGTACATCATGTGACATACACATAGGCCTACACATATGTGTGTGTGATACATCATGTGTGTATGTGCTAAGCCTACACACATCAGGCCTACAGCCTACACACTAAGCCTAGGCCTAGCCTATGTGTAGTGCTATGCCTAGCATCTAGCATACTACTATGCTATAGTACCTGGCCTAGGGGCGTGCCTACAGGCCCCCTCTATAGGCCCCCTTATAGGGGGTACCCCCTTAAAAGGCCCCTCAGGACCCCCCTTATAGGCCCCCCTTTTGGGGGTACCCTTTTCTGGATAGGCCCTCTTGACAAGCCCTGCTCTATACCCCTATATTAGAGGTACGCCAAACGAAAGGGCAGACATCATGAGCAAGCACCTCGACAACACCAAGCAGTGGGCAGCAGACGCAATGTACATGCCTGGTGTGTGGATCACTGACGTACGCACTGGTGACGAGGATGTCACGTACACGTGGTACGACGAGGACGAGGACCACATCGAGTCCCGCATCATGACGTACCCCGAACTCCAGGCGGCAATCGAGCACCTGGCCGCTGGCACCTACACCGACCACACCGGCACGGAGCAGCCCCTCAACGCGTACAACGTTGCCGCATGCGTCAACATCCTCAACAACTACGACGAGGCAGACTACGACGCCAACACGGACGACATCATCGCCCAGCAGGCCGTCCTCGGCAAGCAGATTTACGGCTAGCCAATTCACGCAGGGGGGTTGACATAGTGGTCAGCCCCCTGTAGTGTAGGTACTACAAAGCAAGACGCCAGCAAGAGACTCAGGAGAGAATCATGGCCACCATCGCCGTTCGTCAGCCCGTTGAGGTTATCGACCAGGGCAAGACCGTCCACTTCGTCAACGCGGGCTCGTGCCTCCAGTGCAACGAGACCGAGGAGTACCTGACGGAGAACGGCACGCACCTGGCCACCATCCGCCCGGGCAAGGACGGGATCGCCTACGTGAACGTGGACACCCACTGATGGACGCCCACACGGTCATCTCGTGCTTCTGGGTGGCAGCCGGTATCGCCGGGTTCCTGTCCTGGGTCCGCTACTCCGCCCGGTAAAAAACTTTCATGCGGGGGCTTGACAGAGTAGTCAGGCCCCCGTATAGTTGTTCTTGTCAGCGAGACACGAAAACAACTCCCGGAGGACATCATGTTCGCACACATCGCCACCATCGTTGGTCAGTGGGTCAGCAGCCCCGCACTCGTGGGCGCAGCCGCGGGTGTTCTCTTGGGAGTCGTCATCGCCGCAGCAGCCGTCATCTACCTCGAAAAGTAGTAGTTGACAACGGGCAATCCGCCCTGTAGTCTTTAATCACAAAGCAAGACACCACCGGCCAACCTCAGCCAGAAGGAATGACATCATGCTCAACTACATCCGCAACATCTACTTCGGCCTCCAGATGCGCGCCCTCACCCGCCGCATCATGCAGAACGACCCGCAGCAGGGCTGGAACCGCGCGGACAAGCGAGAGTGGGCCTGATGGGCCCCGGGGAGTTTGTGGTCATCGCGGCTCAGCCCGTTGGCCTCAACACCATCGAGGAAAACGTCCTCCCCTCGCGGGAGCAGGCCGACACGGAATTCGACCGCCTGACGCGCGTCCACAAGGGCGCACGGGTGTATCTCGGCAACCACCGGGGTCAGGTCCTCAGGGAGTTTCCCGAACCACGGGACTAGGGGTTGCAATCCCCTAGCGTCCATGGTAGTGTTATCTCATAACCAAGCAAGCAACTCAAAAGAGGAGCAACACCATGGGCACCACGATCATCCCCGCTGACAAGGACGTTCTCGTCGTCACCACCAGCACCAGCCCCTACTGGTTCGCCACGGTCGAAGAGGCCATCGCTTTCGCCAACTCCACTTGCCTGGAGTGCGCGGTCTTCACCCCCGAGGACGACTACACCACCGCCATCATCTCCCAGTTCTAAGAACCACCAACAATCCCCCGGATCGAGAATCCGGGGGATTTTTCTTTGCCCGCAGCTTGACACGCGAGCTTAACCCCCTGTAAGCTAGCTATAGCTCAACAGGGAGCAGAGACTTAGGAGACATCATGTCGGACCAGAAGATCACCCTCAACCACCCGGCCATCCAGGGCGACATCCAGCGCGCCCGTCGCGTCATCGAGGCCCGCACCCAGCAGCGGTTCCTGCGCCGCACGCTCCCCGGTCTGGGGGCCATCATCGCGATCCTGGCCATCGGCTACCTCAGCGGGCACGCGGTCGCCATGCAGCAGGCCAAGAGCGCGGACTGGACCGTCCCGGACTGCAAGGTCTACGCCCACACGAGCACGCCGGACCTCCCCGCGTTCACGCGCACGGACGTGTGCGCCAACGTCAAGGGGGACGGGATCGTGGAACTGTCCTACACGGACGGCAGCACCGCCACGGTTGCGGTGAACCGCTGATGGACACGATCAAGGGCATCCCCAGCACCGTCAAGCGCCTGCCTGACCTCGTGCAGGCCACGCACTACACGATCACCCGGCTCGGGCCTCCCGACGCCCTCAGCGCCAAGGAGCGGGCCGCTCAGGAAGCACTGAGCGACTTGATGGAAGAGTACGCGGCCCTGGACGCCCTGAGTCGGCGGGCCGGGATCAACTAGCCAGATAACGCAATCTCTCCAGGAGGTTGCGTTACTGGCGTTGGTGTTGTAGTGTTGAGGTATCGGCAGGGCAGAGAGCCTAGCCACAGACCACAGGAGCACACCATGGCCGATACCATCATCCACAACGCGACCGACTCGCGCTACGTGGTCTACCGTGGCATGAACGGGCAGCTTCCGGAGCGGCTGGCAGTCGTCAAGACCGCCCGGGGTGCCAAGAGCGCGCACACGCAGCGCTACCGCAAGGGCGAGTTCGAGGGGTACGACGAGTACGGGTGGTTCCTGGAGGAGTTGGTGGACGGCCACTGGCGCGGCGTCTAGAGCACAGCACGAGCGGGTCAGCCTACGGGCTGGCCCGCTTTCGTGTGTCTGCGGGACTATCCGCATTTTCCGTGTCTTCACCTGCATCACGACACGCCCGGGATCACCAATTCACTCCAGTAGTTGACACTCGACCATCGACCCCGTATAGTAGTAATCACAAGGCAACCAGCCTCCACAGACAGAAACAGAAAGCAGGACCATCATGGGCTTCACCATCGCTCCCAAGTTCTCCAACAACTTCTACGCCATCCGCAACGCGCCGAGCACGACCGAGCGCAACGACCTGATGCGTCGTGCGGCCCGCCAGGGCATGGCCACCGCCGACCTCGCGACCGCCGCCAAGGTGGCCCCGAGCACGGCCCGGAAGGTCCTCACCTCCACCCGCTGATCCCTCAGCCCTGCTAACTACCCTGAAAGGAGCGGGAAGAGCCCTCATCCACTACGGATGGGGGCTCTTCCATTTTCTCCATCCAACCTCTTGACATCTGCTGCAACGTGCGTGTATGCTTGACGTAGGCAGTCGGGGAGGTACCCCAAGCCGGGAGGTCACATCATGTCCAGCATCACCCTCTTCGTGGTCAAGCCGATCCCCGCCAAGAATGGCCTGCCGGACCGCTTCCGCGTGACGGACGTGAGCCTCAACGGTGACACCGCGGTGGTCGAGCGCCGGACGATCACGGGCACGCCGCAGGGCGTGAGCGCTGCTCCCGAGGTCTGGGCGGTCCTGGACTACTACCACATCAAGGGCGGTTCGGACATCGTGGGTCCCAACGACGTGACCTTCCACGGTGAGAAGGCCAACGAGTCCTACTACTCCATCTGATCTTGACGGGCGGGGAGTGTCGTCCAACCTCCCCGCTCGCCACCACTTCCACACCACCAGGAGCATCCATGCCTCTCCACCAGCACACCCAGAACCAGGACGGCACCGTCGAGTGCACCGACATCAGCCGCACCCAAAACGACGCCTACCGCGTCACAGTGCGCGAACTGGTCGGCGGCTACAACTCGTGGCGGGGCGGCAAGAAGGCCGCTCAGGACCGCATGCGCCGCCTCGCACGCCGCATGTTCTCCAACGCCCGAGGCACCCGCACCGAGGTCCTCAACGAGTACCGAGACCAGCACGGCTCCGAATTCGTGACCTACCTGGTGTCGGGACCGAACAAGGCTTGACACCAGGGCATCAGTCCTGTAGTCTTAAGACATCAACCAGCCAGCAACCTAGTCCAGGAGGACAGACGATCATGGCAAACGTGAGCATCGAGCGCACCCACAACGACAACTTCACCCGGGTCTCCATCGGAGAACTGGACGTGTACTACTCATACGAGACGCCGGTCGCCCTCGCCTACCCGGGCCTGGGCCGCATCAAGTCCGAGAACGTCTGGACCCGCACGACCGGCCGTCACCTCGCCAGCGTCACGGGCGCACGGGAGGTGAGCATCCAGGAATTCAGGGACACCCTCTCCAGCATCGCGGACACCATCTCGGTCCCCGCATCCCTCTCCGCCTAGTCCTAGGAGCCATCGAGCCCCGGTCCGCAAGGATCGGGGCTCTTTGCGTTCCCCCACGGCGACACGGAAAACAGGACAGACGACGTGATGCGTGCGTAATGCACGCATGTTGGCGGGATCACGCATCTCGCACGACATCTCCAATGTGCTTGACACGGATGCAATCGATAGAGTAGTCTTGAGACATCAAGGCAGACAGCCTCACAGACTTGGAGAACATCATGGGCTACACCCACTACTTCCGCGGACAGAACGTCACCATCACCCCCGAGTTGGTGACCGACATCAACAACATCATCGTCGGAGCCATGGCCCGTGGCATCTCCATCCGGAACGGCCTGGGGGAGGGCGAGCCCATCGTCAACGAGACCGAGGTCATCCTCAACGGGGACGCCAGCGAGGACGAGGACTACGAGACGTTCTCCTTCACCTCCGGCGAGACGACCGGTGGCCTCGCGTCGTTCTGCAAGACGGCTCGCAAGCCCTACGACGCCGTGGTGGGCGCGATCCTGCTCCGCCTGCACGAGACCATCCCCGGCTTCGAGTTCTCCTCGGACGGCAGCTTCGAAGAGGACAGCGACTGGGGTAAGGCCAAGAGCCTCTACCTCCAGGTGTTCGGTGAGGAGGCGCGCACCTTCGAGAACTGACCCACACCCACCATCCACCAGTGCCCCGGTTCGAAAGAGCCGGGGCACTTGACGTTTCACCTTCCGCCCTGTAGTCTTGACGTAGGCAGTTAGCCATAGACTTAGGAGACCCCATGATCGACAGCAACGGCACCGAGTACGAGTACGAGCCCTACGAGACGCCGGGCAACATCGCCTATCAGGTGGAGGTCCCGGCTGACCCCCGGGCGGCTCTCAACCCCGAGTACCGCATCATCATCACGGACGAGCGCCCCGAGCAGGACCCGACCGAGGTGACGATTCCGCTGCGAGACTTCCAGGTCATCGCCAAGGATGTCGAGCGCATCGCCACCGAGCGCGGTGGGGACGCTGGGCTCCGCCTGGACGGCACCAAGCGGGACACCCTGATCGAACTGCTGGAGCAGGCGGAGGACGAGTCGGGGGACTGGCGGGCTGCCATCGGCATGGCCCTGGACCTGGTACGCGATGCGTAAGGTCGGCGTGATGCTGGAGTTCCCACCGGGAGCCACCATCACCGTCGATGATGTCTCCGAAGCGCTGCGGAGCGCGGGGAGGTACATCAGGGAACACGGAAACGTGAACGATGTGGACCTGGTGCACCCGCTCTCCCAGATCACGGTCCGCATCCGGAAGCAGGGCATCGCTTGACATCCAAGCACCCCATGCTGTAGTCTGTACTCACAAGCCACCCACTAGGCAGGAGACACATCATGCAGGCAATCAACGTTGCGGCCGAGTACCGTCAGTTCCAGGCAGAAACCATGTCCAAGATCAGCGAGACCGAGTTCGGTCGTCGCATGGCCGCTACGGGCAAGTGGGTCGAGGACGACGGTGACTACTACACCCGTGAGGAGTGGGACGCCCAGTACGACGAGTACCCCGAAGAGCCGGACACCGACTGCCACTGCGGCCACCCGGAGTGTGGCGCATGCTGAGCGGGTGGCGTCGAGCCAAGACCGGCGTGCTCTACTGGGACGCCGAGAGCAACCGGTTCGAGTGGGAGTGGGACATCCTCTACGACCCCGAGCCGGAAGACGAGGACTAGCATCTAGGCCCTGGGCTTGACAGCCTGGGGCCTACTGCTGTAGCATTGAGTTATCGCCAACGAAAGGGCAGACACCATGACCTCCACCATCATCACCGCCGACACCCTCAACGACAACATCGACTTCGACCGCCCCTTCACCCTGGTGAACGTGGACGACGAGCACGCCACCATCGAGTTCCCCGAGGACGTGCACGAGCCGGACGTGTCCCTCGCGGGCAACTCCGGGGCGTTCGACATCTCGTCCGACAAGTGGCGCGCGGTGAGCGGCTACAGCGGCCAGCACGGCTACAGCGGCCCGATCATGCACGTGTCGGAGTTCCTGGGCGGAGGCATGGCGGAGGCCATCGTGCAGGACGGCGGGACCTACGTGGTGGTCGAGGTCCGCGACGAGGACGGTACCTACCCCGAGGGTGACGCCATCGGGTGGATGCTGCTGGTCAGCGCCTGACACGCGAACAGCCCCGGCCGAGAGGCTGGGGCTGTTCCACGCGTGCGTGCCGAATTCCGTGTCTCTACAGGAACCGCACGCCTGGCCGACGTGTCCGGCCGACTCCGATGCTGCGCTTCGCCATCGACTTGGCCTTGATGCGTCCACCCGAGTACCCGAGCGGCGGCTTGATGAGCAGGGCAGTGAGCCCGTGCACGAGGGCGTCAACGCGGTCAGGGGACTTGGCCTCTCCCGGCATCCACGAGGTCATCTGGCCTTCGAGCTTCGAGAGGCCATCCCTGTGCTGCTGCACGTGCGTCACGCGGCCCTGGTCGTACGCCAGGGTCACCGGCTCGGCACGGAGTTGCTTGCCGTTGCGCGCGTGGACCTCCAGCACCTTGATCGAGGGGTCGAGGTTGTGGATGACGTTCCGAACGAGGGCTCCACCCTGATTCACCTCAGCCACGACCGGGCAGCCGTACTTCTGAGCCATCCGGACGACTTCCTTCGCCCACACGTCCGGCGCGCCCTTCAACGAGGCGTCCTCCAGCACCCACGCACGGCGCTTGTAGAGGTCGGGCTCGTCGGTCGAGGCGACCACCACGATCCCGCACTCGTCACCAGGCTGCTCCGCAACGCTGGGGTCCACGCCGATGATCCGCAGCGGTGCGTAGGGCGGCATCTCACCCTGGGCTGCTGACAGCATCTCGTCAGTCCACAGGGCTCCCTCTACGGCGTCCAGCATCTCACCCATGAGTTCCTGCATACCCATGCGCGTGCCACCGTAGGCACCGGTCAGGGCGTTCAGGGTGTTGCCCGCGAGGTTACCGGCGTTGTCGTAGGTGGACCCACGAGTCACCCAGACACGCTGGTCGTCGGGCTTGGGGTTCTGGTACTTGTCCAGTAGGCTGTAGAGCAGTGGCACGCGCTTAGGCGTGGTGGACGCTACGATCTGCGGGTTCCGCCCCAGACGAGTGGCGAACACCAGGTTGTCCCAGGCGGTAAGCCCCGCACCATCCGGACGCTGACGCCACGCTGCAATCTCGTCCCCCCAGGCGAAGTGCGCCTGAGTACCACGGATACCATCGGGCTCGTCAGCGGTACGCATCACGGCGATGTTGCCGTTGGGCCAGTGAAGCTCTCCACGGTGAGGCTTGAACTCTGGCTTCTCGGACGGCGGGCTGATGTTGAGGATTCCAGACTCACCGTCAATGACGGTCTGGCGCACGTCGGCGGTGGTACGCGCCACCAGCAGGAAGCGCAGGGGCTGGTCCGAGGTGATCTTCGCCTTCTCGCGCACCCACTCGGCGCATGAGCGCGTCTTGCCAGCACCACGGCCTGCCAGGAACAGCCCGACATCCCAGTCCTCGTTGTTGGGGAACTGCTGCTCCGGTCGGCCCCAGAATGACCAATCCCAGACGAGGGCGTCTGGGTCCATATCCTTCATGACCTCCGCGCGCTCTTCCTCCGGAAGCTCTGCGACCAACTGTGCGAGTGACTTCGCCATGCGACACGGAATTTCTGCTAGAGAACGAACAAGACCGGCCCCGAAGGACCGGTCTCATTCTAGCACGTGGTATTTCAGTCCTCGAAGCGGTTCTTCCCCGGCTTGATGTGCTTGCCGGTGAACGGGGTGTAGTACTTCCCGTCCGAGTGCTGGACACCCATCACCTGCGTCCGCGCCTCCGTGTGGCCGATCTGGGGCTCCCAGTCGGTCTCGGTGAGCGTGTCCCACGATCCCAGCGAGTTCGACCGAGCCATCACGAGGTAGACCGGCTTGGTGCCCCCCGTCTTGCCGATGCGCCCCGTGCGGTGGAACTTGGTGCCGTCCCCGTACGTGGTCACGAGGTAGAGCCGCCTGCGCGTGTTCAGGGCCTCGCGCACGAGCCGGGGTGCGGCATCCAAGTCGCTGGTGTCGATGGTGGTGGTGTCCTGCATGAGCTTCCTCCTTGTTTGGATACCTCCACCCTACGGCACCGCCCCTACTTTGTCAACACCCGGTTGGCTTCCTTGATCGGCGTGTAGACCTTCGAGCCCCCACTAGCAGGCGTCTTGTACCCGTAGCGTGCCAGACGAAAGCGCAGGGCTCCGTGCGTACGTCCCAGGCGTAGCGCCAGCCGGTACAGCGAGACACCTTCCACCTCGTGCGCGTAGTCGATCATCTTCGCGTACTCCTCACCCTCCTCACGGAACTGGGGTGAGTTCGCACGCACCTGTTCCGCCTCGGGCTGGAGTTCGAGCAGACGTGCCAGCGTGGCAGCGCTGGGTTCCACGTACACGGGGCTCGGCTTGGTGCGCAGTACAGGGGTCTCCGGCAGCGGCAGACCCTCCACCAGACGGTAGTCATCGTCAGCGGTCGCCACGATCTGGCGCACGCGCTCACGGCTCATCTGGGCCACGTCAGCGATGGACTGGAGTGTCCAGCCCTTGGCCTTGAGCGCGGCGATGTAGATGTCTCGTTCTTCCGTGTCGATGGTGGCGAACGACTCCACCACGTCCTCGGGCAGGCTGAGCTGGGTCTTCTGTCGAACCACCTTGCGTGCGCGCTTGGTGATCCATCGCTGCTCTCCCTCGGGCGGCACGGGCCACTCGGCAGGGTTGACCTTGCCGACCTCGGCGGCGTACTCTACCCATGAGGGATTCTCGTTCAGGCTGAACGCGAGGTCTTCAACGCCCCAGCCGCCATCCGCGTAGGTGGCGATCATGCTGGTGCGCTCGGCATCTGTGCGCAGGGTGCCGTAGTAGCGGACAACCGGCTCGGGGAGCAGGCTGACCTGGATAGTTTCGGGGGTAGTGGTGCTGGTTGTCATGTCCTTCGTTTCGAGTCTTAGTCCCACTACCACAGTACACAACAAAGCCCTGCATGTCAAGCATGCAGGGCTAAGTTGGCGTGGAAGTTGCGGGTCAGTTCCCGTACGTGAGGCGGTGCTCCCAGAAGTAGTCGTCCGCGAAGCGAGCGGCGTCCGACCACGAGGTCTCGGCGTCCCGGAAGCGCTTGACGATCTTGTTGGTGACGTTGTTGACCACCAGGTGGCGCTCGTCGTCCTGGTGCCGGTACACGTCCACGAACCCGCGGCTCTCGTCCCGCACGTGGTGGTAGCCCTCCGTGTCCTTGCAGAGCTTCACGAACGCCTTGTCGAGGTTGCTGGTGGTCGGCATGTCATTCTCCCTTGGTTGGTAGTTAAAGACTACCGCATGAGAGTCAGAGATGCAAGTTGACGTTCGAGTCGTTCTGGAAGACGCGGGAGACAGTCTCGGGGTCAGGCTGGCCGGTGGAGATGAACCCTCGGTCGTGCTGGAAGGCGGCGACCGCAGCGATCACGTGGTCGCCATAGTAGCCCTCGGGGTCAACCAGCGCCTCGTGGTACCCAAGCTCCGCCAGACGGAACTGGAAGTGGCGCACGCTCAGGGACTTCCGGGCTGCCTTGTTGTGCGGCACGATCTTGTCGATGAACACGTTGTCCGTGCGCTCGCCGGAGACGGTGAGACGCAGTGCTGCCTCGGGCTCTTCGGCAGACACGGAATTCTCGGGCTCCGGCTCAGGCTTGGGCTCGGCGGTCTTGCGTGCCCGCTTGGGCTTGGCCTCTTCCGTGTCTACGGCGGGCTCTTCGGGGGACTTGATATCTTCGCTCATGGAAGCTAGGATATCAGGTCCCCCGCGAGGTCAGCCGATGATGCCGAGCACCTTCCGGCACTCCGGACCGAACTGGGTCCGGCGCGAGATGTGGTCGGTGAGCTTCGCTGCGCACCGGCCGCACACCCCGTAGTGCTCACCGAACAGGCGAGCGAACTTCACCGGGTCGGTCTCGATCTGCTTGACGAGCGAGACGACGTTCTTGTCCGAGATGCGCGAGCGGGAGAACCCACCCACCGAACCGTGCAGACGCCGCATGACCTTGAGGCCCTGGGGACGGCGGTAGGACTTGGGGAGCATCTTGACCTCGATGAACAGGAGGTCGTTGCCGTAGAGTTCGATGTCCGGGAGGTAGTTCTGGATCATCTCCGCGGGGATGGCGTAGAACGACTTGGGGATGCGCTCCAGCGCTTCCGACACCGGGCTCTTCTGGGGCTCGGAGCGCTTGGGGAGCGCGAACAGGAGGTCGATGAGGCGGGACGCGGTACGCTTCTCCAGCGTGCTGGTGATGTACTGCTCACGGTAGGACTGCATGTCCTGGAGCTTGCTCACGTCCTTGCGCTTCCACAGCGAAGCGATGTACTCGCGCTGGGCGGTCGTGGCGAGTTCGGTCTGGGTGGAGTTGTTGTCCGTCATGAGAACAACTATACGACACCTAGTCTCGGTTGTCAACCACCGCGAACGTGAGCGCGCAAACGCCCAATGCCAGCACCAGCACGGCAGAGACACCAGGGTGCACGAGCACGAGAACAACGGCCAGTGCTGCGATCAGCACGGCCAGAAGAGTGAGCCATCGGACTTCGCGCGCCCAACGCCAGAAGTTACGCATGATGCGAGTCTACGCTATTTCCGTGTCGCCTGGGATCACACCCGACGCCAGCCCGGTACCTCCACGTCGTCGTACGTCTCCAGCACCTCTCCGGTACCATCGTTGACGTACAGGTGCTTCTTCGGCGCGTCTTCGAACTTGACCGTGCGCTTGCGCTTGGCCTCGTCGCGCTTGGCGCGCTCTGCGATGGCGGCAGCGTGCTGACGCTCCTGCTCAGCGATCCGCGCCTTGCGGCGTCGGTAGGTCTTCGTGGTCGTGTACTTCACAGTGGCCAGGGCCACCAGGGTGATGAACAGGAACGGGGCGATCAGGTAGATCATCAGGACTCCTCGCGCTTGATAGCGGCGCGCTTGGCCGAGTGGCGCGAGCGCTCCCGGTTCGGACCCTGGGCGTGCGTGCCCCACGCGCCGGACTGCGCTCGCTCAGCGGCAGCACGAGCCGCATCGGGGTTTGCCACCCCTCGGTGCTTGGGCTTCTTCTTGGCCATGATGGCTCCTCTCTACGTCAAGGATACCATAACGGCTCCTACTCCGCCAGCAGCGCCGCGTCCAGCGATCCCCCGTTCAGCGCTTGGGTCGCGATCCGGTAGTCCCCGCTCACGTCCGCGAGGATGGCGCTGAGTTGCCGGGAGTCCAGCTTCTCCTCGTTGAGCGCGTGCACCTCGGCGTAGAGTTGGGTGAGCGCGAGGGCGTGCACCCGTGCCTCACGGCGTGTGCTCCGCTCCAGCGCCTCCAGCGTGTGGTGCGTCTGCTCCTGGGACGCCAGTAGCACGCTGGCCATCAGCGCCAGACCTTCCACGCCCATCGTCTCACCGATCAGGTTGAGCGCGGCGTTCAGCGGCAGATCGATCGGCACCTGTTCCGTGTCTGCCACGGAGATGTCCGGGGCACTCCCATCGAACACCAGCGTGGTCGCGTCCGTGTCTTCGTACACGTCCGCGATCACCAGCCCCGCGTGCGTGGGGTGATCCGGCCCGAGCATCAGCCCGATGTGCAGGTGCTCGCGTGCGACCGGCACGACCTGGCGCGTGATGGTGCTCACTTGATGAGCCCGATCTGGTACGCCGGGGCGAAGTCGATCACGAGGTCTCCCCGGGGATCGGCAAGGGCACCGCGCCCGTAGGTCTGTGCGCGCTTCAACGCCTCGTCCCGCGCGACCCTGGACGCGAAGAGCACCGAGTGCCAGAACAGGTACGTGCCGGGGTTCACGTCGATGGCGTCACCGATCCACGTGGCATCCTCCGTGCTGACCTGGATGGTCGTCTCCTGGGTGTGCTCGGTCTCGGCTTCGATGAACGTGGCATCGAACGCGGCGTCGATAGTCGCGCCGACTCGGCTGACCAACTGCTCGCGCTCGTAGTCGTCCAGCGCCTCCCACTTGGCCTTGTCGAACTCGACGGTGAGCTTCACGATGTTGGACTGCATTGGGGGTCCTCCTCCTGTTTGGATATCTCTAACCTACCGCATGGACAATGCGTCTGTCAAGCACTTCCGACAAGCGCTCCGAGATGCGTAGACACGGAAAAGCGCAACACATACAACGCATACCTAACAAAACCCCCGATCAGACGGGGTGTCAATCCGTCCAATCGGGGGCAATTACCCCAAAGGGTTACGCCGCGAGGTCGAACGCCCCCTCAGACCAGAACTTGTTACGCCAGAGCTTCCACGTGACCGACTGCACCTGCGCGACAGTCACGGCGTGACCCTCCTTGACGAGGATGGCGTGCGCCCGGTGGTAGGCCGCGGCGAAGGTGGCGTACTGCTTCGGGGTGAGGTGGATTCCATCGGTCACCCGCACGCCAGCAGCGAGGGAGGCCGCGTGACGGTCAATGCAGATGCCCTCACGGCCCTCCGTGAGGATGGAGAGGTAGAAGTTGGTGACCTTGAGCCCGTTCAGGACGGTGATCGGGTCCTCCCCGTCCATGATCCGGCGCGCCTTGGCCAGCCCCTGACGGAAGTAACCGGCGTCGAGCCCGCCCGCGGCGATGTAGCGCTCAGCGAGCTTGACGTTGGCACCCCACGAGTTGTTGGGGGAGAGCGCGGCGATGACACCAGCCGCGACCGAGACGGTGACACCGTACGTGTCAGCGAACCGCACGGCGATGGCGTGCGCCTCGGCGTACCACTCGGCACCGGCAGCGATCTGCTCCTCCGTGGCCTGACGGAACAGGCGGGTGATGTTGCGGGTGCTGGGCTTGAGTGCCATTGGAATGGTCCTTCCGGGGTAGTGACTGCCTCACTGGCTGATAGTTAAAGACTACAGCATCGGCAGCGACATTGCAAGCTCGGATGCAAAAGAAAATCCCCCTGCCCGTAGGCAGAGGGATTCTCTCAGACGGTACTAGACCGTCTTGACGTAGTTGTACCGCGTGGTGTAGAGCGCAGCGGCGTAGGCGTCCGGGAAGCGCTCCTTGAGCACGTCGTTGTCGATGCCCGTCTTCTTGGAGTACATCAGCTCCGCGAGCTTGACGCCCGACTCCTCGTCCACGAGGATGTGCGTGTCACCGAGGGCCGTGCGGATGATGGCCTCGTTCTTCTTCTTCTTCTCCTCGGCACGCTTGATCGTGTCCTTGGCGGCGCTGAACCCCTTGACGGCACGCTTGACCTTGAGGTCCGAGACGAGCGTCTTGAGCTTGCGCAGCGGGGTCTCCGGACCCGAGATGCGCTGCGGGGCGATGGTGACGGTGGCGGGGGTTGCGATGGTGTCGGTCACGATATGTCCTTTGGTTGTTGGTGCGGCTTGTTGCCGTACCTAAACTATAGACCACCGATCCACACGATGTCAACCCTCGATTCGAGAGATTTCCACGCCCACGCCCTTGCCCACCAGCGCGTTGTCCAGGAACAGGATCGGGTTCTGGTGCGTGATGGTCACCTCGAACTTGTGGGTGACCGGCGCATTGACGATGGCATCCAGCTTCGTCCACACCTGGGAGCCGGGCTCCAACTCGTCCAGTACCTCGCGCAGTAACTCACGGTCCAGGTTGACCGTCTTTTCCGTGTCCTTCGGGTCCTCGGGGTACCAGAGCATCAGGTACTCCTGCGCGATGGTCCACGGGTCTTCCGGGTTCTCGTCCGGGTCGTCATCAACCATCACGTCCCAGTAGCCGAAATCCCCATCCCTGATCGTTCCGGTGTACCCACGGATCGACTCGTTGACGTAGGTGTCGAGCACCTTCACCCGTGCGCCTACCTCGAACTTACGTGTCATGAGCGAACCCTACCACACTCAGGTGTAGAACGGTCTGTGTAGCCAATGTGCGCGAGCCTGTCAACCCCCAAACCAGGAATTGTGTTGACTGTGCGGTAATCGGAGCGTACCGTTGCTCCTGTACCACACAGATGCCGCGCCACCCGGCGCGACACGCCGTCCCGTCTCAACAACAGGAGTCACAAATGAGTAACGCAATCCAGACCGTCGAGCGTCCAACCGTCACCGGCTACGACCCGGACGTTCGCTTCTACTCCACCCGCTACACCCAGGGAGGCCGTACCGTCTTCACGATGGACCTCAGCCTCGCCCAGATCGCGGGGCTCTTGCCCGCACCGGACCCGGCCAACCCGCAGCCCGGCAACCGTCGCATCCAGCCCGCGCATGCCGCGGCGTTCGGTTCTTACATCCGCAACAACGAGCGGTGGGTGGCTCCGGCCATCGTGCTCCGCGACACGGAAGAGTACGACTTCGAGGTCCAGGAGGAAGTCGCCGGTACCCAGTTCGGCATCGTCACGGTCCCGTTCCTGTCCCTGTCGAACATCCACATCCTCGACGGTCAGCACCGTACGCTCGGCATCCACATGGCACTGCGCGGCATCACGAACGAACTCACCCGTGCCAAGCAGACCGTGCTCCGCATGGACAAGCGCACCGTGGCGGACGAGGACCGTGAGACCTACGAGTGGGACTTGCAGACCGCCAAGAACTTGGTCATCAAGCTGGAGAACCAGCGGTCACGGTTCGAGCGTGAGCGGATGGCCGTGCAGGTCTTCATCGAGGACGAGCAGTCCGAGTACCAGCAGATGTTCTACGACATCGCAGACAACGCGCTCGGCATCACCGCATCCGTCCGTGCTCGGTTCGACACCCGCAAGGCAATCAACCGTGTGCTCCAGGAAGCGATCCAGCACCCGGTGCTCCAGGACCGTGTGGACCTGGAGTTCGACCGGCTCGGTCGGCAGAACACCAACCTGCTCTCCGCCAAGCACGTCCAGGATGTCATCCGCATCCAGGCGGTCGGCATCGAGGGTCGCATCGGTCGGCGGGTCGAGTCCGGTCTGGACGAGGACGACCTGCTGCGCCGCACGAACCAGTTCTTCACCATGCTGGAGACCTTCACGCAGATCAAGGAACTCGAAGCCGGTGACGTGACGGCACTCGACCTGCGCTCCCACTCCATGGTCGCGAGCCCCGTGATGATCCGTGTGCTCGCGGGTGTGTTCGCGGAACTGCGCAAGCGCGGCATGAGCCTGGCGAAGATCAAGTCGTTCTTCCAGCACCTGGAGGCACACCTCTCGCACCCGGCCGACAAGGCGTGGGTCAAGAACACGGGCGGAGAGCTCTTCTTCGTCGGTGCTCTCTCCCCGACCTCGCGCCGTCAGGACCTGGTGGAGTTGACCGGCACGATGGCGGGGTGGGCGGAGAGCTACCCCGACTGGCTCGGCAAGTAGCCCGACACGGAAAAACGGCCCGCACCCTCCAAGGTGTGGGCCGTTTCTCGTTGCGCTACAGCGGTAGCACGTGCAGGTACTCCTGCATGCAGATGTGGCCGCACGCGGTGACCTCATCGAACACCACGACCTGCCCGCCGTTGTCCATCAGGTCCATCAGGTGAACGGTGCAGATTGCCTCGGTGTGGTGGCAGTGGTAGCACGGCAACAGATGGGTGGCTGCCTCGTCGCAGTCCTCCGATCCGCATCCCGCGTAGGACTCGAACAGGGATGCCAGGACAGCCTCGTCCGTTAGCTCGGTACTCATGTTGTCTCTTTCGGTTCAGGGGTGGAATGATCTTGCCACACGCTCAGGAGATTCAGGCACCCCTCAAACGAGGGCCAGGACCTTCTGCTCATGGTCTCGGCGTGCTCGCTTGATTGCGGCATCAGACATCGGCTCCAACCCAGGGCCGTTGGCCTCTCCGGGGAACCGACGCCACACGCCGTCTGCACGTAGGCTGAACATGAACTCCGTGCCCCCTCCAAGCGGTTGCCACCACTTGACGCGAGCCTCGTTACCGTTGACGTTGTACTCGGCAGAGATGAACCCGTCCATCCCCATGTACCGCGCGTAGCCGTAACGGCCTTCCTTCTTGACCGGCATGTCTACTCCCCCGCGTACTTGTCCGTCATGTCGGACACCCAGTCTGCCTCATCAGCCGTCAACTCCCGCACGACCTTGCTCAGCGCCAAGCGGTCCCACTTGTCACGCTCGGCAGGGGTCATCCTGTCCCACAGGTCCCAGTACAACTCGCGGATGCTGGCGTCGTCATGCAGAAGACCGTCGAGAAGCTTCGCTGCGTAGTTGTGAGCGGCGGATCGGGAACGGTTTGGACGGCGGGGCATGAGATAAGTGTGGCACCGGGAAGGTTATTTAGCAAGCTCCGACACCCACTTCGCATATACAAAGTCAGAGAACCTGAGGTGCCGTCATGTAAACCTACTCATACCTTCTCCTCCTTAGACAGCAAGAGACCCCCTGTCTCCAGGGGGCCTCTCGATCACCTCAGCGCGGAGCATGCTCAACGCTGGCGGCGGTAACACGGAAATTCAGGACTGTCGGGTAATGAAGGGTTCCGCGTTTAGTATATCACCCTAGTCCCGTTGCTCGAACTCGCCCGTCTTCCACTGGAGGGCTCGGAGCGCGTTGTTCGTGGGGGAGCCGTCCGCATCATCTCCAACCCAGCCCTCGCTCCGTTGGAAGCTCGCGAACTGCTCACGGGTTGCTCGGTCCCACTTGCCGGTGAGTGGGGTAAGCCGTCCGGTCAAGGTGAGTGCTGCCTGCACCGCACGGACCTTGCCGTTGGCTCGTCCCGTGGTCAGGTCCGACACACGGACAACCGTGGCGTCTTTCCGTGTCGGGGTCGTCCAGTTCTCTGCCCGCAACCGGTACTTCGGGCGGGCGTACACGTAGCCCTGCACCTCACGGATGAGGGTCACCTTGAACACGCCCGGACGGTCCGAGGTAGCTCGGGGACTCGGGTTGACCACGTTGCCGAACACCGCTTCGATCCGGCGCAAGCCGTTCTCGGCACGGTCTACCCGTGTGATGAGCCCGACCTTCCACTGCTGGAAGCGCTCGCCGGGTACGAACACCAAGTCTCCGCGCCGGGGCTTGCGGAACATGCGGCCCGTCGAGTCGAACGCCTCACGTGCGTAGGTCGTGTCCGTCAGCGGTGTCAGGTCCAGGCCCACCTCGCGCGATGCCCATTCCAGGAACGCGCCGCTCCACTCCTCTGCGAGCGGGTAGCCCACCGCTTGACCGTAGGAAGTCGGAATCCCAGGGAGGGACTTGTACCCTACCTGGGATTCAACGGTGTCGATGAACCGCTCGGCCAGTTCATCCGTCACGGGTTAGTACCGCGTGCAGGTGACGTGCTTGACCTTGATGACACAGGCCGGGTTGGACGGGGTGAGCGCACACGTGACGGAGTTGACCCGCTGGTAGGTGTACGTGGTCTTGCAGACGTTCATGGCGGATGCGGACTGGGGTGCGGCTGCCTGCGGGATGACGATCCCAGCGGTGGCTACGGCGGCGACGGACAGGCCGAGCAAGAGCTTCTTGATGTTCATGGTACTAGCTTACCGCATCGCGGCGGCACAGCGCAAGCATGTTGTCAATCCGTGTCAGAAGTTGGCCCGCCTCGATGGCGAGTCCCGTCAGACGGATGTGCTCGCTGCGCGTGGTCGCGTTCGCGATGTCGGCCCGTGCGTTGTCATAGTGCACGAGCGCCGCCGTGCGGAGTTCAAGCAGAGCCGTCTCGGTCATTTTCCGTGTCTCCTGCCGGTAGGGACTCGGGAGGTTCCGTGTCCTCTACTACCTCGGCGTCAATGATACTCTCTGGAGTATCAGATTCCATGGAGGTCGCCTGCGCGATCATCCGCTGCTGCTGCTCCATGCCGTTCTTGAGTCTGTCAAGCCGTTCGGCTAGGATGTCTCCAGCACTGCGAGCCACGTCGTTGGTTGTTACTTCAACCTCGACACCACCACGCACACCGGCACGGTCAAGCAACTGCTCAGCCGCACGCTGGCGCACGATTTCACTGGTGGCATTCATCATGTTGTCTTCGAGGACATCGACCGCGAACGGTGCGGCCTGCATGATCTTCGCACGAGCCTTGGCAACCGCGCCAACTCCGGCGTCAGCGTTCAGGGACGCCAGGTGGATGCGGCAGAGCCCGTCATCGGCAGCGCGACCGGCGAACCAGTGCAGGCACCGCACACCGTCAGCCTTGATGAACCGGCAGCGTCCCGGGTAGGTGATGAGGTTTGGTCGAATCTTCTTGTCCGGGTATTCGTCACGCTGCTCTACGATCCGTTCGTAGTCACGGGTCGCGTTCATGATCCACGGCGGGACCATCTCGTCCGCCTTGTGGTGGTAGAGCAGGTCGAGCCCGGTGATGTAGTCCGAGTTCGGGTCGCGAGGGTCCGCGAGGATCGGCTTACGGTCTTCCAGGCTGGCGAGAGAGCGGCCCTCCTGCATGGCCTGAGAGTAGACCTCGATGCGACCGGTCGGTACACCCTGCTCATCGTAGATGGGGTTCCAGGCGAGCCGGTTCTTCCGGAGAATGGTTCGATTCCGGTAGTTGTCTACGCAGATGCCCTTGTCATACTCCTCGATCCCGTACATCGTGAGGTCGGGACGGAGCGATACCGGGGTTTCGATGAAACTCTCAGGGTTCTCAGGACTCTCCATGACGTACAGGATTGCACAGAGCCAGAAACGTGAACCGTGGACGTTGGGAAGCGAGTTAGGGGAGACCTAGCTACCAAACGCCTTTAGGACCACCCGAACTCCCTTGATTTTCCGGGCATTTGACTTGTGACCGTCCAACCGGTTAACCAGTCAGAAAAAATTGATCGGAGTTCAGCTCACCCGCGTGCTTCTACCTTACCGGTCGAACCACCAGATTGCAAGCTAGAACGTACCGTACTTGGTGTGCACGGTGCCAGTGCTTCCTGCTGACACGTAGAACATGAACACGAACATCCCGACCAGGATGAGCACACCGAGAGTGCCAAACAGTCGCCGGTAGTACCGGTGCATCAGAACCCTCCGTACTTCGTGTAGATGCGGGGACGATCCCCTCCACCCGTGTCGGCTCCGTTGAGCGCCAGAACCACTCCCACCACCACTGCTGCAACGATGAGCGCGACCAGCACCACCGCGAAGATGATGAGGTACCGGGAGAGCTTGTCCGTTGACATGCTCACAAGCGGCCCCCGACCATGAGCGCCCAGGCTCCCGCGATGCCGACACATGCAGCCGGTACCGTCCACAGGAAGTTCAGCTGACTCCACCCTGCAATCATGGGGGTCATGGCCAGCAGGATGCCTGCGGCCGTTGCCACGTAGAGCACCACGGCTGTCAGGATGAGGAAGAAGACTTCACGTCGGTTCATACTTCAACCTTACAGGTGGTCTCCTGGATTGTCAACCCACACGTACGTTACGTACTCCACCCCGTCCTCGCCGTAGAGGCGGGTCTTGTGGGCACCTCGCTCGTGCTCGGGGAGGATGCACTCGTACCGGCCGCTCGGGTCCCGGAACGGCACCGGCTCTCCGCAGGTCACAGGCTGTCCACCCACTCTCCGTGCTCGCACCGCTTGCACTCACGGCGAAGACCGGAGGGTGCACCGTGGATGCCGACCACCAGAACGCCCCGGTAGGCGTGTCCGAACACGCGGCACAGCCACGGCATCACACCACCAGCTTTCGGAAGCGCGGCATGATGTCCGTGACCTTCTCGCCTCGGGCGTACTCGCTCTCGCTGTGCTCGTTCGGGCTCAGGATGTCCACCACCGTGGCGGTGGACGTACCTCCGTACACCCGGTGCTCGGGTGCGACTCCGGACTGGTCGAGAACCGGGTCCATCTTCACCCGGTAGACCGCACCGTCTCGGGCCTCGTACAGGGCGTCGTAGTTCGTCTGTGTCATACCTAGAGCTTACTCCACTTACTCATTCTATGTCAAGCCTTCATTGGCGATGTGCATGCGGGCAGAGTGAGGTCGGAAGTTCTGGACGGGGATCGTGTCTTCCAGGTCGAAATCACGGAGAGTGTCAGGGGGCTCGGGTACCGGTGTGTCTGTCATGCGCACAGCATGTACCCAGGTCACCGACCTGTCAAGCGGTCTTCCGCTCGATCTTCTCGACCGACCCGATGCTCCCGTTCTTCCCCACGATGTAGGTCACTCGGTCACCTTCCCGCATGGCGTCCAGCATCCGGGGGTTGTCCCCGTCCTCCCGACTTGCCACCGTGCTCCACTCGCTCACGACTCGTCCTCTCCGTCATCCGGTCGGTCGCTGAACCCGTCCATCAGGTCGATGGGTGCGGGCTCCCATGTTCCACCGTTACGCTCGCACCGCGGGTTGTCGGGCTCGTGCATCCCGCCGTATCCGCAGGTGCACGGCAGAGCCGAGTCCTGCTCGGAGAGACGGGCGCGAAGCCGGTCAATCTCATCAGCGGCAGCACGAATGAGAGGTCCTTCTCCCGGCTGGCGAACGATCCAGTCCGCGTAGTTGCCGATCCTCCGCATGGCATCGGTGTCCACCGGTTCGGTCTCTGGCATCAGTGCTGGTCCTTCCGGGCCGTCTCGAACCCGTACCAGGAGTGCTTCTCCAAAGTGACCACACCGGACACCAGCAGCAGCCCTCCGAGAGCGTTCCGTGCGGAGTCCGAGTGATGCATCGTCTGGTCCTCCAGCTCCGGGTCCTCCATCGCGAACGCCGCGTTCTTGAGGTGTCCCCGTGCTTCCAACAACGCCTTCTCGGCCTTGGCCAGGCTCATCCGGATGTTCTCGGCGTTCTTGGCTCGGTCCGCCTTGGAAGCGGTCTGGTAGGCGGGGGTCTTGGTGTCGTTGCTCATGTCTCTACCTTACTCTTCACGTTGTAAGAAGTCAAGCCCTAGTACTAGCCGACCGCTGT
>Ga0265780_10003175_pt1 | contig 21798 bp, 13 predicted proteins | sample P1T30metagenome_FD_192432 | JGI IMG/M metagenome (GOLD analysis project Ga0265780, IMG submission 192432) | Plant litter microbial communities from East Loma Ridge, Irvine, California - P1 T30 | ecosystem: Environmental > Terrestrial > Plant litter > Unclassified | place: USA: California...
CTCCGGGAGAGGGGAGCCTGACGACTGGCTACTTCTGCTTACAGTCGGCTCCCCTCTCCCGGAGGGGAGGGGCCGGGGGTGGGGTATTACGGCCAACGAGCAAAATAATCAAGTCTTTATCATGGAAAACCAAATCTTAGGCCTGCACCACATCACGGCTATCGCCGGCAACGCCCAGCGCAATTTCAACTTCTACACGAAGACGCTGGGTTTGCGCTTCCTCAAAAAAACTGTCAATTTTGACGACCCTGGCACCTACCACTTTTACTTCGGCGACGAAAGTGGCTCGGCCGGCACCATCCTCACGTTCTTCCCCTGGGAGCACATGACGCCCGGCCGCCGCGGCCCCGGCCAAGCCACCGAAATCGGCTACGCCGTGCCTCAGGGTAGCCTCGATTTTTGGCAGAAGCGCTTTGAAGCCCAGGGCGTAACTTATAATAAGCCCGCCGAGAAGTTTGGCGAGCGCTACCTCACCTTCCTCGACCCCGACGGCCTCAAACTAGAGCTGACCGAAGTAGCCAACGACCCGCGCACGCCCTGGACCACCGCCGAAGTAGGTGCCGAGGTAGCTACCCGCGGCTTCCACCACATTACGCTGACCTTGAGTGACGTGAAAGCCACGGCCGCCGTGCTCACCGACGTATTTGGCTACAAGCTGGTGGCCCAGCACGTCAACCGCTACCGCTATGCCACCGATGCCCTGGGCACGGCCAATATTGTGGAGCTGGTAGCCGCCCCCGGCGAAGGCCGCGGCCAGGTAGCCGCCGGCTCGGTGCACCACGTCGCCTTCCGGGTGAAGGACGACGCGACCCAATTCTACTTCCGCGACCTGCTGATTAAGAAGGGCTTCCAGGTGACGCCCCAGATTGACCGGCAGTATTTCAACGCCATGTATTTCCGCGAGCCGGGCGGCGTGCTATTTGAAATCGCCACCGACAACCCCGGCTTCATGGTCGATGAGCCGCTGGCCGAGCTGGGCACGCACCTCATGCTGCCCGCGCAGTACGAGAGCAAGCGCGCCGCCATCGAGGCGCACCTCCCCGTGCTGGGCTAGCGCCCGATGATGAGTTGACCGGCAATACCTTGCGAGGCTATGTCGCACTACTCATCGCTTCGGCTACGCGCCGCTTTTTGGCTGTTTCTATTGGTTAGTTGGCTGGGGCCGGCGGTTGGGTGGGCGCAAGCCCGGCCGGCGGCCGGCCCTTTTGTGCTGGCGCCCGACGTCGTGGTGCTGCACAATGAAAGCGAATTGCTACCCTTGCAGCGCCTCGATACGCTGCGCCTAGCCACCCTAAAAGCGCAAGCTACAGCGGTCCCAAAAGGTGGCCTTGATTTTAGTTGGTACCTCGCGCAAGATTTGGCCGACTACGCCCCAAACAGCTTCTTCGTAGGCCCGCAGCCCGCCGACCTGGCGCGGCTCCGCACGCATAACCTGCTGCTGCTCGCCTTACCCGAAGGCGGCCCGCACGACCGCACGGTCTTGCGCCAAACACTGGCGCTGGGCCGGAAAACCATCGTGTTGGTATTCGACAGCACCGCGCTGGCTGCGCTGCCCGAGCTACGCCAAGCCACGGCCGTGGTGCTGGTGAAAGCCCGGAGCGCGGCCGCTACCAACCACGCGGTGCAAGTCATTTTTGGCGGTAGGGGCGCTGCCGGGCGGCTGTCGCCCACGCTGGTACCGGCGGGTTTTGGGGCTGGTCAGCCAACTAAAGGCGGCTTGCGGCTGGCCTACGCCTCCGTCAAGGAAGCCGGACTGCGGCCCGATTTGCCCGAACTGGTCGATTCGCTGATGAAGCAGGCGCTCGAAGCGGGTGCCTTTCCGGGGGCGCAGGTGCTGGTGGCGCGGCATGGCGTGGTGGCGCTCAATCGTAGCTACGGGGTGCTGGAGGCTGGAACTACGCGGCCGGTGCTGAATAGCACGCTCTACGACTTCGCCTCGCTTACCAAAGTCACGGCTGCCCTGCCGGCCCTCATGCGTCTGCAAGACCAGGGCCTTTTTGGCCCCGACTACACTATGGGCGCGCTGTTTGATTTCCTGAAAGATACCGACAAGCAAGACCTGCGCCTGCGCGACGTACTCACGCACCAGGCGCGACTCAAGGCGTTTATCCCGTTTTGGCAAGGCTACGTGCAGAAGGGTGGGGGCTTGCAGCCACAGTTTTTCCAGCCCGATTCGTCATCCGCTTTCCCGCTGCCCGTCGCCCAAAACCTGTGGGGCAGCCGCGAATTGCCGGGCCGCATTTACCAGGGCGTAGCCGCCTCGCCGCTCAATTCCAAGCCGGGCTACGTGTACTCCGACTTTTCCTTCATGCTGTACCCGTACTACGTGCAGCGCGCCACGAGCCAGCCATTTGACCAGTTTTTGGCTCAAGAAATATATGGGCCGCTGGGCGCGACTACCCTGGGCTTCAACCCCGAGCGACGCTTCCCACGGCAGCGCATCGCGCCCACCGAGTACGACTCGGTATTTCGCCACGCGCTGGTGCATGGCACCGTGCACGACGAAAACGCAGCCATGCTGGGCGGCGTGAGCGGCCACGCTGGTCTGTTCGGCAACGCCAACGACCTCGCCAAACTAGTGCAGATGTACCTGTGGCAGGGCCGCTACGGTGGGCAGCAACTTATAAAAGCCGAAACCGTGGCCGAGTACACCAGTTGCCAATTTTGCCCCACCAACCGGCGCGGCCTGGGCTTCGACAAGCCCGACCCCACCAACCCGGCCCTCAACGCGGCGCATAGCGCCAGCCCGCGCAGCTACGGCCACACCGGTTTCACAGGCACGTACTTCTGGGTCGAGCCGGATAATGACTTGTTCGTGATTTTGCTCACCAACCGCGTCAACCCCACGCGGCGCAACGGCAAGCTCGGCGAGCTGGGCGTGCGCTCGGCGCTACTGCAACTGGCTATCGAAAGCGCATTAGCTGAACAGTAGCAGATTAGCGGATTGTGCGGCTAAGCGCAGCCAGGCAGATAGGGTTACCGCTATGTGAAGCGAAGTTGAAAAAAAAGTTGCACTTTTAGCTTTTCGGAAAACCGCCACTTATAGCGGTGCGCCTCTTGGTAAGCTGCTTTTGACTAGGTAGCTGCCGCCCGCGCCGCGAAGGGTAGTTTGCCCGAGCTTCTTTCTCAACTTTTTAGCTTCTATGAAGAAAATCTACTGGCTTCCCCTTGCCCTCTTGCCCGGCGTGCTGGTAGCCCCGCCCGGCCACGCCCAAACCGCCCCCAGTACCACGGCCGCTGCCACGGGCACCATCACCGGCGTGGTGCGCCAAGCCGCCGACCGCATCGCGCTGCCCGGCGTGAACGTGGTGGTAAAGGGCACCAGCAACGGCACCGCCACCGATAGCGAAGGCCGATACACCCTGACCAATGTGCCCGCCGGCGCCACGCTGGTGTTCAGCTTCGTGGGTTTCGAAAGCCTGGAGCGCAAGGCCGACGGCGCCTCGCTCGACGTGACCCTCACGGCCAGCAACCGCGACCTCGACGAGGTAATCGTGCTGGGCTACGGTATCAAGCAGGAGCGGCGCGACCTCGTGACGGCCGTGCAGGAGGTTAGCAGCAAGGATATTATCGAATCGCGCCAGACTAATATCGTGAACGCCTTGCAGGGCAAGGTGGCGGGCGTCAACATCACTTCGTCGGGCGGTGGGCCGGGAGAGGGGGCGAGCATCGTCATTCGGGGCGGCACCTCGCTCGACGGCGACAACCAGCCGCTGTTCGTCATCGACGGCATGATAATGGACAATTCGTCCTTTCAGGAAAGCACCGCGCCCGGCGGTGGCTCGGCCTTTAATGGCCTGCTCGGCCGCTCGGTGGGCGCCGCCAACCGCGCCGGCGACCTCAACCCCGAAGACATCGCCTCGATGACGGTGCTGAAAGGCCCGGCCGCCGCCGCGCTCTACGGCCTGCGCGCCGCCAACGGTGCGGTGGTTATCACCACCAAAAAAGGCACGGCGGGCCGCACGCAGCTCAACTTCCGCACCCAGTTTTCGGTGGATGAGGTCAACCGCCTGCCCAAACTCCAAAGCCTGTACGGGCAGGGCTCCAACGGTATTTTCGACGCCACTACGCGTATCTCGTATGGGCCGCGCTTTCAGGAGGGGCAGCCGGTGTACGATAACCTGGGTACCTTCTTTCGGAAAGGCTACGCGTACCAAAATTTCGTGACGATGTCGGGCGGCTCGGATAAGGCCAGCTTTTTTGCCTCGGCCTCTAATGTGCAGCAGAGCGGCGTTACGCCCGAAAGCAAGTTCGACAAGACGACCGTCCGCCTCTCGGGCTCGGCCAAAATCTCGCCCAAGCTCAACGTGAGCGGCTCGGGCCAATACCTCAATTCGGGCGCTACGCGGCCGTTGCAGGGGCCGGGCTTGCTTACGTCGGCTGGCACTAGCTCGGGGGGCTTTATGCTGAGCTTGCTCAACTGGCCGCAGAACGACGACGTTCGCAATTACCTCAACCCCGATGGTAGCCGCCGCCGCCTGCTAGCTGTGGGAAACGGTGTCGACGCCGACGCCGACAACCCGTACTGGAGCGCCTACAACAACCCCCAAACCGACCGCACCAACCGCTTTATCGGCAACGTGCTGGTGAGCTTTGCGCCCACCAAGTGGCTGACCTTGAGCCATAATATCGGTACCGACTGGGCCACCACGCGCGTGACATCGGTGCGGGCCGTGGGCACCTCGCAGGTGAGCAACCAAAACGGCGGCATCGCCGAAACCGTGGACCAAAACCGCGTGACCACGGCCACTACGCTGGCCACGTTCACGCAGAGCTTCATGCAGGATAAGCTGCGCGGCTCGCTCATCATCGGCAATACGATTGAGGAAAACCGCGATGAGGCGGTCGATTACCTGGGCCTGATTTTCCAGAACCCCAACTTCATCGGCCTGAATAACACGGTGAATCGCAGTGCTTTGCAGCGCGATTCGAAGCGCCACCTTATCGGCAATTTTGCCCGCTTGCAGGCCACGGTATTCGACCAGCTGACGGTGGAACTGCAAGCCCGCTACGACCAGTCCTCCACGCTGCCCCGGCCCGACGAGGGCAAGGTCTTCGGTAAGGGCTTTTTGTACGGCTCGGCGGCGGCCGGCTACGAGTTTACCAAAGTGCTGGGCCTCGACCAGAGCCCCATCCTCAACTACGGTAAGATTCGGGCCTCGGTGGCCGAGGTGGGCCGCGACACCGGCCCTTACCGCGTGCAGTCGCCCCTCACGTTTAACACCTACATCGGCGGCGGCCTGCGCAACGATTTCTACGGCTCCAACCCCAACCTGAAGCCCGAGCGCACCCGCACCTACGAAGCGGGCGTCAACCTGCAATTCTTCAAAAACCGCCTTAGTCTCGACTTCAACTACTATCGCTCGCGCACGGTAGACCAGCTCATTGCGCCCCGCGTGAGCCAGGCCACGGGCTTCATCCTGCAATACATTAACGGCGGCGTGGTGACCAACGAAGGCCAGGAAATCAGCCTCAGCGGCACGCCAGTGCGCACCAGCACGGGCTTTACCTGGGATGTGCTGGTGAATTTCTACCACAACACTAACAACGTCGAGAGCCTGCCTTCGCCGCTGACCGTGGTGTACCAGTCCGATACCTTTATCACCAACATTCATGAGGGCGGGGCCTTTCCCGGCCACCCCATTTCGGGCATCGCTGCCAGCGATTTCGCCCGCGTCACGGACCCGAATAGCCCCTATTTTGGCCAAGTAATCATAAACCCGTTGACCGGCTACCCCACTGTCAACGCCAACTTTGCTTATGCCGGCAACCGCGCCCCACGCTTCACTACGCAGCTCACCAATACGTTTACCTTCAAAGGCTTATCACTAAGCACCTTGTTTGACTTCCGCGTGGGTGGGGTTGTGGTAAATGGCAACGACTACTACGCCACTACCGTGGGCACCGCCGCCCGCACCGCCGAGCGCTACAAGCAGGTAGTATTTGATGGCGTGGTGGCTTCGGGCAATACCTACACGCCCAACACCCGCCCCGCCGAGCTAACCCAGTCCTACTACACTACCGTGCTGGGGGGCGCGGGCACCGCCTTCATCGAAGATGGCTCGTGGGCGCGCCTGCGCTACCTCACGCTCACCTATGCGCTGCCGGCCCGCTGGCTGGGCGGTACTAGCTCCTTCCTAAAAGGCATCGAACTGAGCGTAACCGGTCGCAACCTCGTGCTGCTGACCAAGTACACCGGCGCCGACCCCGAAACCGCAGCCTCCGGGGCCGGCGTGCGCGGCGGCGGCTCGGGTGGCATCGACTACGGCAACATCCCCGCCACCCGCGGCGTGGACATGGGCCTGCGGGTTAATTTTTAATCAGATAGTCAAGAGTTGGTCGTCATGCTGAGCGCAGCGGAGCATCTCGCTCGCTTCGTTGCTTACGCAGTGATTACTGCGCCACGCGAGATGCTTCGCTACGCTCAGCATGACGACCAACTCTTGACTAGTCTAAAGACTTATCTATAATGAAAAAATACCTCCTCTTCCTCGGGCTACTCAGCGCTTCAGCGGCCCTGACTTCCTGCGAGAAGTTTCTCGACGTTAACAATAACCCCAATAACCCGACCACCACCACGCCTAATTTCCTGCTGCCGAATATCATCTCGAATGGTATTCAAACGCAGATGTTTACGGCGCTGCGCACGCCCTTCATCACGCAGTACGTGGTGAGCCGCACGGCCAACAGCGGCACCAACGACCAGTATATTTTCACCAACGCGCAGAGCACGAACACCTTTAACTACTCGTACTTTCAGTCGGGCGGCAATATTCCGCCCATGATTGCGGCGGCGCAGGCCGAGGGCTCGCCCTACTACGTGGGGGCTGGCAAGATTATGCAGGCCGTGATTTTGGCTCACCTCACCGACATGCTCGGCGACGTGCCCTACACCGAGGCCTACCAGGGCGGCAGCAACTACATACCCAAATACGACTCGCAGCAGCAGCTTTACGCCACTATCAACCAGCTCTGCGACGAGGGCGTGGTTGAAATGTCGAAGCCCGCATCGGCCAATTTTCGCCCCCTCTACAGCACCGCGCCCAGCGAGAGCGGCGACATCCTGTACAAAGGCGATGTGGGCAAGTGGGTACGCCTGGCCTACGCCCTGAAAGCCCGCCAGGCCCAGCACCTCACCAAAAAGAAAGGCACTTACGACCCAGTTGCCGTGCTGGCGCTTTGTGATAAAGCCTTCACTTCCAGCGCCGACGATGCCCAGCTGAACTACCAAGTGCCCGTGCTGCCGCTCGCCAATACTACCAATATTTTCGGCGTCACGCGGGCCAATTTCGGCACAGCCACTTTCTCGGGCAATGTAATCAAGTACCTCAACGGGACGACATTTCCGGGTGTGGTAGACCCGCGTTTTGGCATCCTCACGCCGACCACCAGCACCGGCGTGGACCCCGGCGTGGGTACGTCGGCCCCCACCACGGGCGTGAATATCACGCCGGGCGTCACGCCAGCCATCACCGATTTCTACGGCGGCTGGTACGCCCGCGACCTCGGCTACTTTGAAGTCATCACGTACCACGAGCTCAAGTTTATTGAGGCCGAAGCCGCCTATCTGGCTGGCAACACACAGCGCGCCTACGACGCCCTGCGGGCCGGCATTCGGGCGCACATGACCAAGGTGGGTGCAGGCGGCACTTACTCGCCGCCGCCAGTCACCTTTCCCCAAATTACCACGGCCCAGATAAACGCCTACCTCGCCTCGGCCGCCGTGCCCCAAACGCCCGCCGCCGTCACGCCGCGCAGCATCATGGAGCAAAAATACCTGGCTATGTTCCTCAACCCCGAATCGTGGTCGGACCTGCGCCGGTACGACTTTTCGTCCAGTATCTACGTGAATTTCGCCTACCCCGTGGGCAACGCCGTCAACTCGTCGGCCTCCAGCCAAACCAATCCCATACTGCGCTACCCGCGCCGCTTGCTGCCCGGCGCCACCGAAGTGCTCTACAACCCCAACGCCATCGCCAAGCTCTTCGCCGATGCCGGCGTCCCCAACGGCGACAACAATACGTACATCACCAAGCCGCTGTGGTTTGACCAGCCGTAAGGCTTCACTACTTACTCCTCTCTGTTTATGAAGCTATTACCTAACGCTGCACTATCGCTGCTGCTGGGCGTGGGCCTGCTAGCTGGCTGCAAAAAAGAAGAAGTGCCCACGTATTACGCGCTCCAGGCCGAGCCCGGCTTCTTCAACATCGGCATCCTGGGCACCACGTTCGCCACCACCTTCGCCGCCAAATACGGCCCCGGCAAAACCATCCCAATAACGGCTGTCTACAATTTACCCGACAATCCGACCACTATCACGGTTTTTCAGGCCACCAAAACTGATTCGATGCAAGTCGGCAGCTACCCGGCCGCCGGCACGTTCAACCAAACATTTAAGACGACGGTGCAGCCCATAACCTACACCGTGCCCACTACTTACGCCCTCAATACCACGGTGCGGCTCGATGTCACGATGACTTTTGCCGACGGTGCGCAACGCCGCCGCCGCATCAACTACACCATCGCCAATTAAGTCGTAAACTAGCGTTTTTAGCCGCTTTTTGGCCCCATTAGCCCCAGCTAATGGGGCCTTAGCGTTGGCATACGGTTAGTTATGCCGACCTTTGCAGCCCGATTCGCTTTTTGCTGCTTATCCCACCCGCATGACTCGCTCCTTTCTCACCCAATTTGCTGCGCTGGTACTGGCCAGCTTTGCGGTGCTTTTTGGGCTGAAATCAGCATTCGGGTCAGCCGTAATACACCACTTGGCGCCCTACGTGCTGGGTGGTCTGCTGGCGGTCACGTTGTTCACTTATTGGCTCACGGCCCACTTCGTAGAGCGCTCGGCCGATAATTTTATGGGAGCCTATTTTGGCGGTGTGGTGTTGCGCCTGATGCTGTCACTGGTCATCGTATTAGTCTATTTTTTTCGGGGCGGCGCACGCGAAGGGCAGGGTGCCTGGGCCTTCCTCGGAGTGTTCTTTGTGAGCTACTTTCTGGGTGCCGGCTTTGAAATTTGGGCTATTTTTAGTAACTTGCGCCCGTTTTCCAAGAAGCAACTTCCCGAAGCATAGGAATTTACCAAATTAATCGGGTTTTAATTAGTTTTAAATGAAGAGGTTACTCACGCTGTTTTTTTGCCTTTGCACGTTTGCCGGCTTCGCAGCCGAGCCCACCGAAGGGGGCAAAAAAGAGGAGGCGTTCAACCCCGGTGAGATGATAATGCACCACATCGGCGATTCGCACGAGTGGCATTGGTTCTCGACCGATAACAACCACTTCACCTCCTACCTGCCCATTATCGCCTACCGCCCTGGTAAAGGCGTGTCGGTATTCTCGTCGAAAAAGCTGGCTGCTGAGTCCAATCTGGCCGAGGAAGAGTCACCCTCCCGCAAGCGCGCCGCTGGTGGCAACCATTTTGAAGGTCCCGAATACGATGGCCTCATGCTGCGTGAAGGCAAGCTCGTGACGACCGACGGTAGCAAAGTCTATGACTTTTCTATCACCAAAAATGCTGTCGCACTGCTTGGTAGTGCCGTGCTAATGCTGGTGGTGTTTACTAGTGTAGCCGCCGGCTACAAGAAGAATCAAGGTAAAGCTCCTTCCGGGATGCAGTCCTTCTTCGAGCCTATCATTGTGTTCATCCGCGATGAGGTAGCTAAGAAATCCATCGGCCCCAAGTACGAGCGGTACATGCCTTACCTGCTCACGGTTTTCTTCTTTATCTGGTTTAACAACCTACTGGGCCTCACCCCCGGTGCCGCCAACCTAACCGGCAATATCGCAGTAACCGCCACGCTGGCCATTATCACGCTGCTTATCACGCTATTCAGCGCAAATAAGAACTACTGGGGGCACATCTTCAATACTCCCGGCGTGCCTAAGCCGCTGCTGATTATCATGATACCAGTTGAGCTAATTGGTGCCTTTTTGGTAAAGCCGGTTTCGCTCACCATTCGTTTGTTTGCCAACATCACTGCGGGCCATATTGTAATTTTGAGCTTTATCAGCCTCATTTTTATCTTCCGTTCGGCAGCAGTTGCACCGGTATCGCTGGCTTTCGGCTTGTTCATCAACGTACTGGAACTATTGGTAGCTTTGTTGCAAGCCTACATCTTCACGCTGCTCACCGCCATGTATATCGGTGGCGCGGTAGAAGAGCATCACCACGATGAGGAGCACTCCTTGGATATGCGCACCGGCCCCGCTGGTGCGGTTATTCCGAACCCGGCTCACTAATACCTTAGATTGCTTTTTTCAGGTAATCAATTGATTACCTTTCTTTTGTTTTTTCATTTCCCCACACTTTCCCTCTTTTTTTATGTTGCTCTCTTTGTTACTGCAACTTGCTAACGCCACTGGTCTGGCTGTATTTGGTGCTGCTATTGGTGCAGGTCTGGTAGCCCTTGGCGCTGGCCTGGGCATCGGCCGCATCGGCGGCCAAGCTATGGAAGCCATTGGCCGTCAGCCGGAAGCTTCGGGCAAAATCCAAACCGCTATGCTGATTGTAGCGGCTCTGGTTGAAGGCTTGGCCCTCTTCGCAGTGGTAGTCTGCCTGCTGATTTCGTTCCGCTAGTAGAGACGACAGAATACAGCCCGCTGCGCGGCGCTTCGGCGTAGGGCGCGGCGGGCTGTTTGCGTGAAAGATTGCAGGAGGTAGGCTTCAGACTAAGTGCTGTAGCATACCGTGCCCGTGGCAAATCAACTGCTTCATATTCCGATAATTACTCTCTATTTACTATGGGAATTGTAACCCCCGAGTTAGGCCTCATTTTCTGGCAGCTGGTCATCTTCCTGCTAGTATTGTTCTTGCTGGCCAAGTTTGCTTGGAAGCCGATTTTGCTTGCTCTGCGCGACCGCGAAGACAGCATCGACAATGCCCTGCGCATGGCCGAGCAAGCCAAGCTGGAAATGCAGAACCTGAAAGCTGGCAACGAAAAGCTGCTGGCTGACGCTCGACACGAGCGCGACCAAATGATGAAGGAAGGCCAGAACATTGCCAACCAAATCGTGGAGAAGGCTAAAACGGCTGCTACGGAAGAAGCTAACCGCATCACGCAGCAAGCGCGCGAGTCGATTCAGCAGGAAAAAAACCAAGCCTTGGCCGAGGTGCGCAACACTGCTGCTCAGTTGAGCGTGGACATTGCCGAGCGCCTGCTCCGCCGCGAGCTAGCCGACCCGGCCGCTCAGCAGCAGCTGGTGACTGAGTACCTGAAAGACGTTAAATTGAATTAAGCTGTTAGCCATTGGCTGCTGGCCATTCTCTTCCTCACCGAAAGGAAAAAGCTAGCAGCCAATAGCTAAAAGCTAACAGCTAAACTCAACAAATGGCCAACCAACAAGTAGCTGCCCGCTATGCTAAGTCCCTGCTGGATTTGGCTCAGGAGCAGGGCAACCTGGCAACGATTAAGCAGGATATGGACTTGCTGGCCAATACCATGGCTGGCAGCCGCGACCTGCGCCTACTGCTACGCAACCCGATTGTAAAGCACGACAAGAAACTAAGCATCCTGAATGCCGTGTTTCAGGGCAAGGTATCGGATTTGCTGCTGCGCTTTTTCCAAATAGTGACCAGCAAAAACCGTGAGGCGGCGCTGGAGCACATCGGCGACGAGTTTCTGAAGCAATACAATGCCATGATGGGCGTGCAGGTAGCCGAAGTGATTTCGGCCGCTCCACTCTCGCCCGCTGCCCGCGTCGAAATCGAAAAGATGGTGAAGCAGCAGACAGGCCTCACGCAAGTTTCGCTCACCGAGAAGGTGGATGCCTCGCTGATTGGCGGCTTTGTGCTGCGCATTGGTGACCGGCAAATTGATGACTCGGTGCGTGGCGGCCTGCGCCGTCTGCGCACCTCGCTCACCGACAAGACATTTATTCCCAGCTTAAATTAATATTCCCATGGCAGAAGTACGCCCGGACGAAGTTTCCGCCATCCTGCGGCAGCAGCTGTCCAATTTCAAATCGGCCGCCGAGCTGGAAGAAGTCGGCACGGTGCTCCAGGTCGGCGACGGCGTGGCCCGCATCTACGGCTTGTCGCACGCGCAGTCGGGCGAATTGATTGAGTTTGAGAACGGCCTGCAAGGGCTGGTGCTCAACCTCGAAGAAGATAACGTGGGTGCCGTACTGCTCGGCGACTACGCCGAGATTCGGGAAGGCGATACCGTGCGCCGCACCAACAAAATTGCCGCTATTCAGGTAGGTGAGGGTATTGTGGGCCGCGTGGTAAACACGCTGGGCCAGCCTATTGACGGCCGCGGTCCTATTGTAGGCCAGACCTACGAAATGCCCCTTGAGCGTAAGGCTCCTGGTGTAATCTTCCGTCAGCCGGTAACCGAGCCCTTGCAAACCGGCATCAAGGCTATCGACGCCATGATTCCGATTGGCCGCGGCCAGCGCGAGCTGATTATCGGTGACCGCCAGACCGGCAAGTCGACCGTAGCACTCGATGCTATCCTCAACCAGCGCGAGTATTTCGAACGCGGTGAGACCGTTTTCTGCATCTACGTTGCCATCGGCCAAAAGGCTTCGACGGTAGCCCAGGTAGTGCAGGCCCTAACCAAGGGCGGTGCTATGGACTACACAGTGGTAGTGTCGGCTTCGGCTTCTGACCCCGCTCCGATGCAGTTCTACGCACCTTTCACGGGTGCTGCTGTGGGAGAGTACTTCCGCGATACGGGCCGCCCGGCGCTGGTAGTGTACGACGACTTGTCGAAGCAGGCGGTGGCTTACCGCGAGGTGTCGCTGCTGCTCCGTCGTCCTCCCGGACGTGAGGCTTACCCCGGCGACGTATTTTATCTGCACAGCCGTTTGCTCGAGCGTGCCGCCAAAATCAACGCTTCGGACGAGATTGCGCGTAACATGAACGACCTGCCCGAAAGCCTGAAGCCGCTGGTGAAAGGTGGTGGTTCGCTGACGGCCTTGCCGCTCATCGAGACGCAGGCTGGTGACGTATCGGCGTATATCCCGACTAACGTAATTTCGATTACGGACGGCCAGATATTCCTCGAAACCAACCTCTTCAACGCCGGTGTTCGCCCCGCTATCAACGTGGGTATCTCGGTAAGCCGCGTGGGTGGCAACGCCCAGATTAAGTCGATGAAGAAGGTTTCGGGTACGCTGAAACTCGACCAGGCGCAGTTCCGCGAACTGGAAGCGTTTGCTAAGTTCGGCTCGGACCTTGATGCTTCGACCAAGCTCACCATCGAGCGCGGCCGCCGCAACCTGGAAATCCTGAAGCAAGCCCAGTTCTCCCCCGTGAAGGTGGAGGACCAGGTAGCCATCATCTACGCTGCCACCAACGGCCTGCTCGATACCGTACCCGTGAACCGCGTGCGTGAGTTTGAGAAGGAGTACCGCCAGGTGCTGAATGCCCGCCACCCCGACGCGCTGAAGGCCCTAAAAGCCGGTAAGCTCGACGACGCCGTGACCGGTGCCCTGCGCCAGACGGCAAAGGACGTAGCGGCTGGCTTCGCCGCGAAGTAAAAAGCTATTAGCTGCTGGCTGTTAGCTGTTAGCTTTTCCTTGGAAAAGTGCGCAGCTGGCAGCCAGCAGTTTTTACATAGTATTCAAAGAGCTAATGGCTTACAGCTAATAGCTAACAGCTAACCAAAAATGGCCTCTTTAAAAGAAGTTCGCTCGCGCATCCAGTCGGTTTCGAGCACGCAGCAGATTACCAAAGCCATGAAAATGGTGGCGGCGGCCAAGCTGCGCCGGGCCCAGGATAACATCATTCGGATGCGCCCTTATGCCCAGCGCCTGACCAGCATTCTGGCCAACCTGACCCGTACCACCACCGACGAGGTAGTGAGCGAGTACGGCGAAGTCCGCGAAGTGCGTCGGGTGCTCGTTATCGCCATTACTTCCGACCGTGGCTTGGCCGGGGCGTTCAACGCCAACGTCTTCAAGGGCGTGAATGCGCTGATTGCGGCCCGCTACGCCAGCCTGCCCGTGGGCAACATCTCGGTGATGGCCATTGGCAAAAAGGCACACGACTACTACGGCCGTCGCAACATGCTAGTGGGCAACTATACGCACGTCTTCGCCAAGCTGTCGTTTGACACCGTGCGCGAGGCCGCTGAGGAAGCCATGCGCGGCTTCACTGAAGGCACCTACGACGAGGTGGTGATGGTGTACAACGAGTTTAAAAACGTAGCAACGCAAGTGGTGCAGTCGGAGCAGCTGCTGCCGCTGGTGCCCACGGAAGTGCCCGCTGGCACGCCCAGCGCCGATGCGCCCGATAACAGCGTCGACTATATTTTCGAGCCAAGCAAGGAGGAAATTATCAAAACCCTCATTCCGCAGAGCCTGAAAATCCAGCTTTACAAGGCAGTGCTGGAAAGCAACGCCTCGGAGCACGGCGCCCGCATGACGGCGATGGACAAAGCCACCGACAACGCCGGTGAACTACTGAAGTCGCTTAAACTAACCTATAACCGGACGCGCCAAGCAGCCATCACAACCGAGATTCTCGAAATCGTGGGTGGTGCCGAAGCACTGGCAGCCAGCCGCTAGGCTATTGCTCAGGTTCATTAAGTACGAGCCCTCTGCCTTTTTTAAGGTAGAGGGCTTTTTTGGGTCTAAGCAGAAGGTAAGCGCACCATTGAAAGGCAAATTATTGGGTGATAAAGGGGGCTGAAAGCCGCCCTGCTGTTGTGCTAACTAGTAGCGGAAAATAAATAATTGTTACTTGTAGGGGTAGAGTTTTGGTATTATTCAACTGCCGTGCTGACATTTGCCAAGCGATTAGCTTCTACCGACCTAAAAAAGTACTACCGCCACCTTAAATCGTGGTAAGTGCTTGAAAGCAGCCAGTAAGCTAATCGTCCTTGGCCAGCAACTACTGGCTAATGGTCAACCTGCTCTTTACTCTGTCGCCCCTATGAACACGCTTGCTTTCGCTTCCTCGTCTGTATCCACTTATCTGGCATCTACTTCCGAGCAAGCAGCCCGGCAGCGTGAAGTAGATAATGCTTTATTGGTACAGGCGCTGTGCGAGCGTCGGCCGAGCGCTGGGGTAATAGCCCGCCTGATGCGCTATGTAAGCGGCGAACTGAGCCGCGAGCAGGCGTTTGCTGAGCTCTACACGGGCACTTATTAGCGGTTCGAAACCGGGCAATAGTAGCCGTTACTGTTTCTATAGAAGTACGGGTTTGAGCGCTGAGCCGGCCAGCAGGCTAGTTTTGTAGCTTATGCGCTACTTTATTCACTTTGCCTACGATGGCACGGCCTACTGCGGCTGGCAGGTGCAGCCCGGCGTGCCCACCGTGCAAGCCGCCCTCAACCTAGCTCTGAGCAACGTGCTACGCCAGCCCGTTTCGACGCTGGGCAGCGGGCGCACCGATGCCGGCGTGCACGCCAGCCACCAGGTAGCCCATTTCGAGGCCGATTTTCCGCCCGAAATGACCATCGATTTGCTGCGCTACCGCCTCAACCGAGCGTTGCCCAAAGATGTGCAGGTCTTCCGCATTCACGAAGTGAGCGAGCAGGCTAATGCCCGTTTTTCGGCCGAAGCGCGCACCTACGAGTACTTCGTGAGCCTGCACCCCGACCCCTTCCGGCGCGACCAGGCCTTGTACCTCGACCGTGGCAGCCCCGATGTGGCGGCTATGAATGAGGCGGCTAGCTATTTAGTGGGGCAATTTGACTTCACGGCCTTCTCTAAGGTGAAAGGAGCCGAAACCCACTACATCTGTCGCCTCCTCGAAGCAGGCTGGCACCCGGCACCCAACGGCATTGTATTCCGCATTCGAGCCAACCGCTTTGTGCGGGGCATGGTGCGGCTGGTGGTGGGTACGCTGCTCGATGTAGGGCGGGGCAAGCTTACGCCCGCCGAGTTTCAGCAGGTGCTGCACCGGCAGCAGCGCATAGCGGCCAGCGGAGCCGCGCCGGCCAAAGGCTTGTATTTGAGCAAGGTAGAGTACGAGCCGGGCATTGTGCCGGAGCAGGAATAATGGATTTTAGTGTAAAAAGGTATGCATAGTTCCAAATGCCCCCGCTTCGCAGTATAAAAGAGCCCATAAACTAATTTGTGGCTTGCTAAAGGCGAACGAGCGGAGGCGTTTGATTAAAATAGTTGAATAGAAAGTAGAAAGAATAGGATAGCTAAGTAGATAAAGCAAAACTTCACAGTAGCTTGCGGGGCTGGGCAACTCAATAAGCTATTAATGTGGAGCTTATTGAGTTGACCGGCCATATCCTTTTCTTGCTGCTGCCTATGCGCTCTATTTTTACCCATTGGTGCTTTTTGTGGGTGTTACTGACTACTCGGGCGGCATGGGGGCAGGATGCCGGGCGCAGCATCGAGTTTATCGAAAACCGGGGCCAATGGCCCACGCCGGCCCGTTACGCGGCGCAGGTCGGTTCGGGGGCACGGCTGTTTGTGGAGGACGCGGGCCTCACGTATGCGCTCACGACCGGGCTGCCAGGCCACGGCTCTGAGGCGGCTCCGCGAGGGCCCTTTCGGGCGCACTGCCTGCGGGTCGAATTTGTGCAGCCTAATCCGGGTAGCCATCTCACTGCCGAAAACGGGACTAAAACGTCGAGTACGCGCCACTACCTGCGCGGGGCCGACCCGGCGCGCTGGGCGGCCAATGTGCCCGCCTGGCACCAGTTGCGCTACCAGCAACTGTGGCCCGGTATCGACTTGGTATTGCGCGAAAGCGACACCCAGCAGCTGGAATACGACCTGCTGCTGGCCGCCGGGGCCGACGCCGCGCAAGTGCGCCTGCGCTACCACGGGGCCGACGGCCTGCGCCTCGACCCGGCCACCGGCCGCCTGCTGGTAGCCACCAGCGCGGGCCAGCTCACCGAATACCGGCCCCAGGCCTGGCAAATCGACCCGGCCAACGGCCAGCGTCGGCCGGTAAGCTGCGCGTTTGAGCTGGTGGGCACTACGGTGAGCTTCCGGCTGGGTGCTTACGATAATCGGCTGCCGCTAACCATTGACCCGGTGGTGCAGTTTGCCAGCTACACCGGCTCGACGGTGGAGAACTGGGGCTTTGCGGCAACCTATGATGCAGCGGGCAACCTCTACACGGCGGGCGTGGTGTTTGAGCCTGGTTACCCGACGACCACCGGCGCGTATCAGACCACTTTTGGTGGTAACATCGACGTAGCGGTGATGAAATTCAACGCCAACACGACCGGGCCAGCGGCACGGGCCTGGGCCACGTATTTGGGCGGCAGCGGGCTGGATTTTCCGCACAGCCTGCTGGTGAACGGGCGCGGCGAATTGCTGCTGCTGGGCACTACCTCGTCGGCTAATTACCCCACTACCACCACCGCCCTCAGCCGCGTGCTCAAGGGCGGGCCGGCCGTGTCCCCGTTTGGTGGCAATTCGCCCTTCGTGCTAACCGGCGGGGCCGACCTGGTACTCACGCGCCTAAGTGCCAGCGGCGGCGGGCTGCGGGCCAGCACCTACCTGGGCGGCACCGGCACCGATGGCCTGCTCGATGCTGCCGCGCCCACGCCCCGCCTGCGCCACAACTACGGCGATGCCTTTCGGGGCGACCTCGCCCTCGACCCCCAGGGCAACGTGTACGTGGCTAGCGTGACTAGCTCCACCAATTTTCCGGGCGCCGGGGCCTACCGGGGCGGTACCAGCGATGGCTTGGTTACCAGCCTCGATTCCAGCTTCAGCCAGGTGCGCTGGACTACACTGCTGGGCGGCAGCGGGGCCGATGCCGCTTACTCGCTTCAGCGCGAAGACAGCGGCGGCCTGCTGGTAGCGGGCGGCACTACCAGCGCCAATTTGGCCGGCGCGACCAATGGCTACCAAGCCACGCCGGGCGGCGATGTCGATGGGTTTGTAACTCGCCTGGCAGTGGGCGGCACGCTCACGCAAAGCACCTATTTGGGCGCCAGCGGCTACGACCAGGCGTTTTTTGTGCGCACCGGTCCAACCGGGCAGGCCTACGTGCTGGGCCAAACGCTGGGTTCGCGCTGGCCGGGCCTCGATACCACCCGGTATTACCAGGCGCGGGGGCAGCAGTTTATTCAGCAGCTGGCCCCCGACCTGCGCACGGCGGGCTTTGCCACGGTTTTTGGCAGCGGCCGGGGCACCACCGACATTTCGCCCACGGCCTTCGGCCTCGACTGCTACGGGAGGCTGGCGTTGGCCGGCTGGGGCGGCGGCCTCGACCCCAACGGCGGCAATACCGTGGGCCTGCCCGTAACCAGTAACGCCTTGCAAGCCAATACCGATGGCCAGGATTTTTACCTGATGCAGCTCTCCGACGGGGCGCGGGCGCTCGACTACGCCAGCTTTTTTGGCACCTCGGCCGACGACCACGTTGATGGCGGTACCTCGCGCTTCGATAGCCAGCTGACGCTCTACCAAGCCATTTGCGCCTGCGACCAGGGGCGGGCCATTACGCTGCCCATTCCGCCCGGCGCCTACACCTACACCGGCACCAATGGCGCGGTGCGCTGCAACAATGCCGCCTTCAAGCTGGCTTTTCCGGCCGGCCCGGCGGCTGGGGCCGGCGATACGCTGAGCATCTGTGCGCTGGCCTTGCCGCTGCGGCTGGGCGGCTCGCCGGCGGGCGGCACCTGGGCGGGGCCGGGCGTGTCGGGGAGCGCGGCGGCGGGCTTTGTTTTTACGCCTTCGACCCTGCTGCTGGGCACGCAGATGCTGACCTACACCAGCCCGGCCGTGGTGGCGGGCTGCGCGGGCACCAGCACGCTGCGCCTCACGGTGCTGCCGCAGGTGGCGGCCTCGCTGGCGGCCCCTACGCTGCAATTTTGCCTACTGCCGGGCGTCACGCTCACCCCGGTGCCGCTCAGGGGCACGCCGGCCGGCGGGATATACAGCGGCAGGGGCGTGGTAAATACGGCCGCTGGGCCGGTATTTGACCCCCAACTAGCTGGGGCGGGTATTCACACCCTGTGGTACGTGGTGAACAGCGGGCGCTGCCCGGCGCGGGCCCCAATCGTGATGCTGGTCGAGCGCCAAATAAAGCCCGAGGTGGGGCCGCCGCAACAAGTGTGCGCCAACGACCCACCGCTGCCGCTGGTTGGCACCCCGGCCGGGGGCGTGTGGACGGGGGTAGGTGTGTCCAATTCCGCTGGCATCGGCTATTTCACGCCCTCCACGGCGCTGGTGGGTGGCCCGTATCAGGCCATCTACACGCTGCCGCCGGGCGTGGCTTGCAATGCTACCAGCGATACGCTGCTCGTGACGGTGCTGCCGCCCGGCGTCACGGCCACCGTGCCGCCCGATACGGCGGTTTGCGTGTCGGGCCGGCCCTACCGGCTGCGCGGCGGCTTGCCCGCCGGCGGCTCCTGGAGTGGGCCGGGCGTGGCGGGCTCGGTCGCCACGGGCTTTTTCTTTACGCCCGCGCCCCAGCGGGTGGGGGCCAACCCCTTGCTGTATACGGGCCCGCCCAACGCCTCCTCGGCCCAATGTCCGGGCCGGGTTAACCGCATCATCACGGTAAATGCTGGCGGCGTGGCCTTACTCGAAACCGCCCCGATAGTGTGCGCCGTGGCGGGCCCGCAGCCGTTGCGGGCGCTACCCGTGGGCGGCACCTGGAATGGGCCGGGCGTATCGGGCTCGGTAGCGGCGGGCTTTGTCTTTACGCCGACCCCGGCGCTGGTCGGCACCCAGACGCTCGGCTACACCGGCCCCCAGCCGGCCACTCCCGCGCAGTGCCCGGCCGCGGGCACCATTCAGGTAGAGGTGCTGGCCGTGCCCAACGTCCAGATTGACCCGGTGGGGCCGATTAATTTCTGCCTTACGGCTCCGCCCCACGGCGTGGTGCTCACGGCCACGCCGGTGGGCGGCGTGTTCAGCGGGCCGGGCGTGGTGGCCAATCGCTTCAACCCCGCCACGGTGGGGCCAGGCCGCTACACCATCACCTACACTTGGAGCTACCCCGAATTTGGCCTGAGCTGCCCCATTACAGCCACCCGCACCGTCGAGGTAAACCTAGTGCCCGTGCCCGTGCCCATCGACACGCTGCTCTGCACCAGTGGCACCGTGCAGCTGCGGAGCCGCCCGGCCGGCGGCGTCTGGACTGGCCCCGGCATTACGGCCGGGGGCCTGCTCACGGTGCCCACCACGGCGGGCACATTTGAGGTGCGCTACACCCTGCCCGATGGCTGCGCGCCGCAGCTATACCGCATCACGGTGCCCGCCGAAAACAGCACCATCGCCCGCTGGAGCGCACCGCTGTGCGCCGCCAACCACCTGGCCCCGTACTACGTGCGCTTCGAGGCCACCGGCAGCCGGGCCAGTCAGGTGCGCTGGGATTTTGGCGATGGCAGCACCGCCACCGGGGCCGTGGTCGAGCACACGTACCAGGCGCCCGGCCCGTACCAGCCGCTGGCCGCGCTACTCGGCCCCACTGGCGCGCCCGGCCCCTGCACCGACGAGCTGACCCTCCCGCCCCTCACGGTGGAAGCCGCCACCCTGCCCAACACCATCACCCCCAACGGCGACCAGCTCAACGATACCTTTCGGCCCCGAATCGGCGGCTGCGTGGGGCGGCTGCAAGTGTTTTCGCGCTGGGGTCAAAAGGTGTTCGACACGCCCGCGTACCAGGGCGACTGGGCCGGCGCGGGCCTACCCGTCGGCGTTTATTACTTCCTGCTCGATGGCGGCAGTGCCGCCGTGCGCGTGAAGGGCTGGGTCGAAATCGTGCGCTGAACAGGTCACTTAGCCGGCGTTGCTGCGGGCGCTGGCTGGGGCTTAGCGTACTTGCGGGCCAACTGCCGCAGGTAGCGCACCGAGGTATCGGAGAAAACGGGCGGGTGGCTTTTGTCCTTCTTAGCGGCTTTTTGGTAAAGCAAGGCGAAGGCAAACGGGTCGTTAGCGTGGTCGAGCATCTGCTTCGTCAGCCCGTTGTGGTAGATGGTGTAGGCCATGAAGAAGCCCGGTACGTGGCCATTACTGCCGTTGGTAAGGCGGCGGTAGAACTTGAGCGGCGCGGCGCTCCCGCCCGCCGCCTGCACCTGCATGGTCGAGTCGAGCTTATGTAAGGTACTGGGCGCGGGTTTTAGGGCCCAGTCCCGAATTTCGGTTGAGTCGGCTGACTGCTCTACGTACACTTTTTTGTCGGTTAGGTCGGCTATGCCCTCAATCAGGGCCATGCGCAGCAGCCACAGCAGGCCCTCATCGCCGGGGAGGGCCGGGCTCACCAGTTTATCGCCCGAAATCAATTGGTGGTGCATCTCGTGGGCTTCTAGCACCCCGGGCCGGATGAGCGCGGCGTGGCGGGCGGCGTACAAGCTATAGTAAATACCTTCCTCCTGCGACGTCGCATCATTGCCCAGGGCCACGTAGCCGAGCTTGAGATTGGCCACGCGCGTATGGTTGCGAGCTGGCAGGTACTCGTAGGCATAGGTGTACATTTTTTCGAGGTAAGCAGGTTTGGCTACTGCTTCAGCCAGGAAGTTCTTGTATTCCTGCTCGTGCTGCTTGTAGTCGTTCAGCAGCACGTAGTACCATGATTTGGCCTTGAGCTTGGCTTGCAATAGCGAGTCGTGGCGCGGCATGTACACCACTTCCATTGCCCGGCGGTAGCGCGTCACGTCGGCGGCGCCGGTGAAGCATTCCCGCACGTACACTTTGTTAGAAGGCAGTTCCAAAAAGCTTTGCCAGGCCTGGTCGGTCAGCGGCTCGTTGCGGCGCAGCGCATCGGTCATTTTCCAATAGGCAGTTGCGGCCTCGGTATCGATGGTCTGGGCGCGGCCGGGGCTGGCGGCCAGCAGCAGGGTTAGTAGTAAGAGCAGGCGAGTAAAAGAGACGGGCATAAAAGGCAGGAAAAAGGGGACATGGCGAAGATAGGCCGGGCGGCT
>Ga0265780_10003176_pt1 | contig 21790 bp, 18 predicted proteins | sample P1T30metagenome_FD_192432 | JGI IMG/M metagenome (GOLD analysis project Ga0265780, IMG submission 192432) | Plant litter microbial communities from East Loma Ridge, Irvine, California - P1 T30 | ecosystem: Environmental > Terrestrial > Plant litter > Unclassified | place: USA: California...
ATGCCTGATGACCATAGCAAGTCGGTACCACCCCTTCCCATCCCGAACAGGACCGTGAAACGACTTTGCGCCGATGATAGTGCTGCAACCAGTGTGAAAGTAGGTTATCGTCAGGCTAATTAATAAGTAGTACCAAGTAGGACAGCAAAAAACCCCGCCGAGTGAACTCGTCGGGGTTTTTTGCTTTGTAGCCCACGCCGATTCACAAACCGCTCGGCGAATGGCGAGTGTGTGTATACTCGTCATTTTTATGATGTCGTCCCATGGCTGCTGATCAACAAGACCAAACATCCCCCTTGGCCGATCGCGCGCGCCGCGCATCCTCCCGCAACCTGGCCGTGACCCTGCTGTCGCTGGCTGCACTGCTGGGCGTTTCTCCCGTCCCGGCGCAAACGGCCAGGCCATCGCCACCCGTGGCCCCAGTCCCGGCCGCGGCGCTGAAGCTCGACACCGTCACCGCCCAGCGCGGCGACATCCAGGACACCGTCAGCGCGGCCGGCAAGCTCCAGCTCCACAAATGGGCCGACATCTACGCCCAGATCGGCGGCCAGGTGAAAGAGGTGATGGTCGGCATCGGCGACACGGTCCACGTGGACCAGTCCCTGCTCGAAATCACCCCGACCCAGCAAGCAACCAAGCTCGAGAGCAACCGCGCCCAGATGGCCCGGCTGCAGGCGGACCTGGCCGACCAGCGCGCGCAACTCGAATTCGCCGAGCTCCAATTCAAGCGCCAGACCCAGCTGAAAGCACAGAACGCGACCCGCGAGGAAGCCTTCGAATCGGCGCGCATGAACGCGTCCTCGGCCGGCGCGCGCGTCGATGCGATCACGGCCCAGATCCGCGAACTGGAAGCGACCTTGAAGATCGACGAGGAAGCGCGCCAGAAAACGATGCTCAAGTCGCCGATCGCGGGTACCGTGGTGTCGCTGGCCGCGCGCCCGGGACAGATGGTCAGTGCCGCGCAACCCGCCGCGGCGCTGCTGCGGATCGCCGACCTGTCGAACATGACGGTGGCCGCGCGCGTCGCGGAAAACGACGTGACCCGCCTGCGGCCCGGCATGGCGGCCAGTTTCACGACGCCCGGCTATCCCGGCAAGCACTGGTCGGGCAAGCTGCGCCAGGTCATTCCGATTCCGGCCGACGGCACTGGAGAGCAGGGCAAGCAAGCCTTTTATATCGTCCTGTTCGAGGTCAAGAACCCGGATCACGAACTGATGAGCGGCATGAGTGCGCAGGTGCAGTTCACCGTCGCGCAGGCACGCGATACGGTGCTGCTGCCGGCGCGAGGCCTGGGCACGCCGGATGATGAGGGCTTATACAACGTCAACGTGATCGACGCCGCCCAGCACCTTAGCGCGCGCAAGGTGAAGGTGGGCATGCGCAATGCGAAACAGGCGCAGATCCTGTCCGGACTGGACGCGGGCGACAGGGTGCTGGTCGGCCCGGTGCCCGATGCGCTGCGCGCCCCGCTTGCGGCAAATGCCGGCGCGAAGCCGCTGACGGCATCGGCTCCCGAGGCACGCCAATGACGCTTCGCATGAAGTCGACACTGCTGGCCGGCCTGGCCTGCGCCGCGCTGGCCGGATGCGCCAGCCGTGCCCCGGTCGCGGAGGCGCCGCCCAAAGTCGATTTGCCCGCCGGCTGGACTGCGGCGGGCACCCCGGACCACCAGGAGTGGCCCGACAAGAACTGGTGGCAGCGCTTCGGCAGCGCCGAACTGACGCAGCTGGTCGACCAGGGCCAGTCCGGCAACCTGGAACTGGCGGGTGCGCTGGCGCGCGTGCGGCAGGCCGAGGCCGGGGCGCGCATCGCCGGCGTGTCGCTGCTGCCCACGGCGAGTTTTTCGAGTGGCGCAAGCCGCGACCTGCCGATCGGTGGCGGCAGTTCGAGCACTTCCGCCAGCAGTGCCGTGCAGGTGTCCTACGAAGTCGATTTCTGGGGCAAGAACAAGGCCGGCGTGGCGTCCGCGCAAGCCTCGCTCGCGGCCAACCGTTTCGACCGCCAGGTGGTCGCATTGACGGTCACCAGCGGCATCGTCTCGACTTATCTGCAGGTGCTGTCGCTGCATGACCGGCTGGCCGTCGCACGCGAGCACGTGAAGAATGCCGAGCATGTGCTGGTCCTGGTCGAGGCGCAGAAGAGCGCGGGCGCGGCCTCGTCGCTCGACCTGGCGCGCCAGCGCTCCGCCGTGGCGCAGCAGAAGTCGAACATCCCGGACCTGATGCAGCAGGAGCGCGAAGCGCAGGCGGCGCTGGCGATCCTGCTCGGCAAGGCGCCGCAGGCCTTTTCGGTCGGTCCGCAGGGACTGGACACGATCACCTTGCCGGACGTGTCGCCGGGCCTGCCGTCCGAGCTGCTGTCGCGCCGGCCCGACATCCGCCGCGCCGAGGCCGACCTGGCCGCCGCCAATGCCAACGTCGCCGTCGCCCGCGCCAACCTGTTTCCCAGCATCAGCCTGACCGGGGCGATGGGCACGCAGAGCAGCGCCTTGTTGTCGCTGCTGAATGCGCCGAACCTGGTCGCCAACGTCAGTACCTCGCTGTTCGCGCCGATCTTCGATGGCGGCCGGCTCAAGCGCGAGCGCGACCAAGCCATCGCGCGCAAGCAGGAGCTGGTCCAGGCCTACCGCGCGACCGTGATTTCCGCCTTGTCGGAAGTGGATACCGCGCTCGGCCAGGTCCACAGCCTGGACGAACAGCAGCGCCTCAAGACGCTCGAGCTGGAGCAGGCGCGCCAGGCCTACGAGCTGGCGGAAATCCGCTACAAGGCCGGGGCCGAGGATTTCATGACGGTGCTCGATACGCAGCGCGCCTTGTCGGACGTGCAGAACGACATGGGCCTGCTGAAGCTGCGGCGCCTGCAGGCGACGGTGTCCCTGTACAAGGCGCTCGGCGGTGGCTGGGCGGACGAGCCGGGCCAGGGCAGCGCGCCTTCCGCAAAGAGCTGAGCCAGGCCGGCACCCGGCGCCGCCAGGCCGGTCAGCGCACGCTGCGGAAGGCCTTGCGCATCTCTTCCGAAAACAGGCGCGGCTGCTCGAAGGCGGCGAAGTGGCCGCCGCGGTCGACCTCGTTCCAGTAGATCATGTTGGGCCACAGCGCCTGCGCCCAGGCTTTCGGCGCGCGGTAGATCTCCTTCGGGAAGATGGTCGCCGCCATCGGCAGCTCGATGCGGCCCGCCGAAAAGCCGGCCGGCTTGCCCTGCGAGTTCTGCCAGTAGATGCGGGCCGAGGAGGCGCCGGTATTCGTCAGCCAGTACAGCGTGATGTCGTCCAGCATGGCATCCATCGACAGCGCATCTTCCGGATTGCCGCGGTTGTCGGTCCAGGCCTGGAATTTCTCGTAGATCCACATCGCCTGGCCGACCGGCGAATCGGCCAGCGCATAGCCGACCGTCTGCGGGCGGGTGGCCTGTTCCTTGAAGTAGCCGAATTCCTGGTCCGCGAAGCGGCCGGCGGCGGCGTAGGCGGCCTGTTCTTCCGCCGTCGGCTTGGCCGGCATCTGGTCCGGGAACACCAGCGGCCAGTTGACGTGGGCGGCCACCAGTCCCTTGGGCCGCACGTGGCCCAGCGCATGGGTCACGCCCGAACCCCAGTCGCCGCCCTGGGCCACCCATTTGGCGTAGCCGAGGCGGCGCATCAATTCGCCCCAGGCTTTGGCGGTGCGCACCACGTCCCAGCCGGTGTCCTGCGGCTTGTCGGAAAAGCCGAAGCCCGGCATCGACGGGATCACGACGTGGAAGGCGTCTTCCGCCTTGCCGCCATGGCGGGTCGGGTCGGTCAGCGGAGCAATCACCTCCAGGAATTCGACGACCGAGCCGGGCCAGCCGTGGGTCAGCACGATCGGCAGGGCGTTCGCATGGCGCGACCTGACATGGATGAAGTGGATGCCGAGGCCGTCGATGGTCGTGCGGAACTGCGGATGGGCGTTCAGCCGGGCTTCCAGCTTGCGCCAGTCGTAACGGTCGCGCCAATGCTCGGCCAGGGCGCGGGCCTTGGCCAGCGGCACGCCTTGCGACCAGTCGCCCACGGTTTCCTTGTCCGGCCAGCGCACCATGCGCAGGCGCTGCTTGAGGTCGTCCAGCGCGGCCTGGGGGACGGCGGCGCGGAAGGGGACGATGGCATCGCCGGCCGGAGCCGGGGTGGATGCCGCCTCCGCAGCCTCGGCCTCGGCGAACACGGTGCTGCCGGCGGCAAGCGCGCCGCCCAGGATGGCCGCCAGGCGCAGGAAGTGGCGGCGTGAAGGAATGGCGTCGATGTGGGTCATGATGTCCTCAGTGGCTATGCGATCAGTTCAGGAAGGCTTCGATGGCGGCGATGGTGTCGGCCGGTCTTTCCTCGGCGATGAAGTGGCCGCTGCCCTCCATCTTGACGACTTTCAGGTTGCTCACGGTCGGCTCGAGTGTGGCCTTCAGCCAGCCGTAGCCGGGGCCGCCCAGGCCCAGCACCGGCATCGCGAGCTTGCCGTAGCCCTTGTGGTCCAGGATGTCTTGCGGGAAGGCCTGGTACCAGGCATTGCCGGCGCGGATCGCGTCGCGGCTGGCGTAGGCCTTGTAGTAGACGGCGCGGTCGCGCGCATCGATCGCGCTCTCATCCTTCAGCAGGTAGCGGTAGAACCATTCCTGTTCGAGGTGCTGGCGGCCGGCCAGGATCTCCTCGGGCAGGCCCTTGACCTGGTGGAAGGCGAACCACCAGGCGAAGGGGTGGGCCTCGTCGATCTTGTCGCCGAAGGTGCCGGCCTCGGGCAGCAGCGGCCAGGTGGCCAGGCCGGCGTCCGGGTGCGGCACGTCCATCATGATCAGCTTGCCCGTCGCCTGCGGGAAGTTGGCGGCGTAGGCGTAGGCGACCTGGGAGCCGATGTCGTGGCCGGCGATGTCGGCCTGGTCGTAGCCGAGCTGGCGCACCAGCGCATGGATGTCGGCGGCCATGGTCTTCTTGTCGTAGCCGCCGGCCGGCTTGCTGGAAGCGCCCATGCCGCGCAGGTCGACTGCGATCACGCGGCGGTTCCTGGCCAGCGCCGGCATGACCTTGTGGTACGCCCACCAGGTTTGCGGCCAGCCCGGCAGCAGGACCAGCGGCTTGCCGTTGCCGCCGGCCACGTAGTGCAGGCGCACGCCGTTGACCTCGGCATAGCCTTCCTGGAATCCGGGCAGGGTGCGCACCAGGGCGGCGTCGGAGATGGAGGCCGGCGCTACCGCCGCCGGTGCGGCCTTGGGCGCGGACAGGGCGGGCTGGGCGAAGATGGCGCCGATGGCAAAGGCGAGGAGGGCGGCAAGCTGGCGCGGTTGGGCTTTCACGATCATTTCCTTTCAAAAAGTTGATGAGGAAATGATAGGAAAAGCCGGCACTAAACCAAATAGCAAAGAATGGAAATCATCATTCCAGTTTTGCAGCGTATCCCTACCAGTCGACAATGCGCCAGTCGGGCTTGCTCAGATGGCGCACGAAGAATTCGGACAAGGCCTCGATCTTGGCCGGCCGCGCGCGTGCCGATGGCGTGACGAAGTACAGGCCGCCGCGCGGCAGCGTCCAGTCTTTCAGGATCGGCACCAGGCGGCCGTCGCGCACCTGGTCGGCGCAGATGAATTCCGGGAACTCGGCAATCGCCAGGCCATCGAGCACGGTCGGCATCAAGGCATCGGCATTCGTGACGCGCAGCGGCCCGGCCGGCTTGATGCTCACTTCCTCGCCGGCCCCGTTGGTGAAGCGCCAGACGTCGCTGCGCGCGCGATAGGCATAGCCGAGGCAGGCGTGAGCGGTGAGCTCCGACGGGTGCCGCGGCGTGCCGTGCCGTTCCAGGTAGGCGGGTGCTGCGACCACCAGCGGCGACACCGGGCACAGGCGCCGTGCCACCAGCGAGGAGTCGGGCAGCACGGCAATGCGCAGGGCGGCGTCGAAACCCTGGCCGACCAGGTCGACCTGGGCATCGGTCAGGTGCAGGTCGACCGAGACTTCCGGGTAGTCCCTGAAGAAGGCCGGCAGCAGCGGCGCCACCCAGCGCAGGCCGAAGGACATCGGCACCGACAGCCGGATCAATCCGCGCGGCCGCGCCGACATCTCGCGCGCCGCGCCTTCCGCGGCCTCGGCCTCGCGATACACCTTCATCGCGCTGTCCGCGATGGTCTGGCCGAATTCCGTCAGCGCCAGCTGGCGCGAGGTCCGGTTCAGGAGGCGCGCACCGAGCCGGTCCTCGAGCCGGGCGACGGCGCGAGACACGGTCGCCACCGAGACCCCGAGGGTGCGCGCGGCGCCGGCGAAGGAGCGTTCCTCGGCCACCTTGGCAAACATGGCCAGTCCTTCGAAATCCGGCAGTGTCGACATGCGATTACCTACAAAAATGGAATGATGAATTGCGATGATTGCTATTTTAAGCCCAATCTTTCATGGCTACCATGGTTCACATCGGGTCACGCACAACACGGCAACCCGACAACCCAACCGACATTCACCAAGGAGCCCATCATGACCCGCAAACTCGACAACAAGATCGCCCTGATCACCGGCGCCACCAGCGGCATCGGCCTGGCCGCCGCCAAGCGCTTCGCCCTGGAAGGCGCGCAAGTGATCATCACCGGCCGCCGCCAGGCGGAACTCGACGCCGCCGTGGATGCGATCGGCCACGGCACCTTGGGCCTGCGGGTCGATTCCAGCGACCTGGGCGCCCTCGACGATTTGTATGCGACGATCCGCGAACGCTTCGGCCGCATCGACGTCCTGTACGCCAATGCCGGCGGCGGGTCGATGCTGCCGCTCGGCGAGATTACCGAAGAACAGTTCGACGACACCTTCGGCCGCAACGTGAAGGGCACCCTGTTCACCGTGCAGAAGGCGCTGCCGCTGCTGTCGCAGGGCGCCTCGGTGATCATGACCGGTTCCACCGCCGGCAGCAGCGGCACCCCGGCCTTCAGCGTGTATGCCGCCAGCAAGGCCGCCATCCGCGCCTTTGCCCGCAACTGGATCCTGGATTTGAAGGACCGCGGCATCCGCGTCAACACCATCAGCCCGGGCGCCACCCGCACGCCGGGCCTGGTCGAACTGGCCGGCGACGACGCCGCCCAGCAGCAAGGCCTGCTCGATTACCTGGCGTCGCAGATCCCGCTGGGCCGCGTCGGCGAGCCGGACGAGATCGCGAAAGCGGCGGTATTCCTGGCGTCCGATGATGCCAGCTTCGTCAACGGCGCCGAGCTGTTCGTCGACGGCGGCCAGGCCCAGGTCTGAGGCCGCCATGATCGAGCATCGCCCCTACGCCGCCCTCGGCGGCCATGACCTGGACTGGCTGAAAGCACGCCTGCACGTGGCCATCGGCGGCCTGGGCCGGCCGGAACACGGACCGGTCGGCCCGCTGCGGGCCTGGAACGACGACGAGTTCGCGGCCGGTTCGGGCTTTCCGATGCATCGCCACCAGGACGTCGAGATCCTGACCTACGTGCGGCGCGGCGCCATCACCCACGAGGACAGCCTGGGCAACCGCGGCACCGTGCGCGCCGGCGACGTGCAGGCGATGAGCGCCGGCAGCGGCATCCGCCACGCCGAGTTCAACGCCACCGGCGACACCACCGCGGTGTACCAGATCTGGTTGCGCCCGCGCAGCACCGGCGGAGCGCCGTCCTGGGGCACGCAGCGCTTCCCGCGCAATGCGCGCAGCGGCAGGCTGGCCGTGCTGGCGAGCGGCTACGCCGGCGACTTCGGCCCAAGTGAGGAAGGCGACGCCGGCCCACTGCCGATCAACGCCGATGCCCGCCTGCTCGGCGCCACCCTGGGCCGCGGCGACGTCGTCGAACACGTGCTGGCGCCGGGCCGCCAGGCCTACGTGGTCTCGACGGGCGGACGCGCCGACCTGAATGGCGTCCCGCTCGACGCCCGCGACGGCGCCGCCGTCAGCGGAGAAACCGTATTGACCATCACCGCGCTGGACGACACCGAGATCGTGCTGGCCGAACTGGAATGAGGAGAACATGATGCGCATCGTCCAATACCATAATTACGGCAACCCCGAACAAGTCCTGCGCGTGAACGGGGTGGCGCCGCCCGCGCCCGGCGCGGGCCAGCTGCTGGTCCGGGTGCTGGCGCGGCCGGTGCATCCGGGCGACCTGCTGGGCATCGAAGGCCGCTACAGCGGCGCCCGTGCCGGCGCGCCGGTGGCGGCGGGCGCCGCCAGTCCCGGCTTCGAGGGCATGGGTGTGGTCGAAGCGGTGGGCGAGGGCGTCGCCGCCGAGACGTTCACGCCTGGCACGCGGGTCGCCTTCTTTCCGGCCGGCGGCGCCTGGGGAGAACTGGCACTGGTGCCGGCGCAGTTCGCGACCGTGCTGCCGGACGACGTGCCGGACAGCGCCGCCGCCCAGCTGCATGTGAATCCGCTCACCGCGCAGATGCTGCTGCGCGCCGCGCTGGCGGCCGGGGCCGGCCCAGGCGGCGCGATGGTGCTGACCGCCGCCGGTTCCGCGGTGGCCAGGCTGCTGGCCGCGCTGGCGCTGGATGCGGGCGTGCCGGTGATCGGCCTGGTCCGTAGCAGCCTTGGCACCGCCGCGCTGGCGGCCGTGCATCCGCGCCTGGCGGTGATCGCCACCGACACGCCGGACTGGCGCGCGGACCTGGAGCGCGCGCTGGGCGGCACACCCCTGCGCGTGGTGCTGGACGCCGTCGGCGGGGCACTGCCCAGCGAACTGTTCGGGCGCCTCGCGCCGGGCGGCACCCTGGTCTCGTATGGCGACCTGACTGCGGAACCGCTCAGCATCCCGGCACTCCTGTTCTCGGTGCGCGACCTGCACATCGAAGGCGTGTCGGTGGGGCGCTGGGCCGGCCTGCCGCTCGAGCAGCGCCGCGCGGATGTGCGGGGCGCGCTCGACCTCGCGCTGCGCCATCCGCAACTGTTCGAGGTGGGGGCCAGCTACGATCTCGAGCAGGTGGGCGCGGCGGTGGCGCATTCACAGCGCGCGCGCAAGGGCGGCGCCGTCCTCCTGACCTCGGCCGCCGCATGAACGCCACCATCCCGGCCGCGGCCGAGGCGCCGCTGCGCGCCTGGCTGGCGGTGGCCGCGGTGGCACTGGGCACCTTTGCGATGGTCACCAGCGAGTTCCTGCCGATCGGGCTGCTCGGCGCGATCGCGCGCGACATGGGTGTGGCCGAGGGGCGCGCCGGCCTGATGGTGACCGTGCCCGGCTTCACCGCGGCGTTCGCGGCGCCGGCCGCCGCGTTGCTGGCCGGCCGCGTCGACCGCCGCATGCTGCTGCTGGTCCTGAGTGCGCTGGTCCTCGCCTCGAACCTGGTGGTGGCCGGCGCGGACGGCTTCGGCATGCTGCTGGCCGGCCGCGTGCTGCTCGGCCTGTGCGTGGGCGGCTTCTGGGCCTTCGCCGCCGCGGTCGGGCGGCGCCTCGTGCCCGAGGCCAGCGGCGACCGCGCCACGGCGATCGTGCTGGCCGGGATCTCGGCCGGCACCGTGCTGGGCGTGCCCATGGCCACCGCCATCGGCAACCAGCTGGGCTGGCGCGGCGCTTTTACGGTGGTCGCGCTGCTGGCGCTGGCCACGGGCCTGGCCCAGGGGCTGCTGCTGCCGCGCCTGCCGGGCGGCGCCGGTGCCAGCCTGCGCAGCTTGCCGCTGCTGCTGCGCAACCGGACCCTGGTGGCGGGACTCGGGGCGGCGGCGCTGGTCGCCGGTGGGCACTTCATCGCCTATACCTATCTGGAGCCTTTCCTGGCGCATGGCGCTGGACTCGAAGGGGCCGCGATCAGCCTGGCGCTGGCCGCCTATGGCGTAGCGGGCATTGCCGGCACCTTCGCCGGCGAGCGGCTGGCGGCGCGCGGCCTGCGCCTGGCCTTTGCCGGCGTCGGCGTGCTGCTGGCCCTGGCCATCGGCGTGCTTGCAGCTACCGGCGCGCAGGGATGGCTGGCCGGATTGTTCGTGACACTGTGGGGATTGGCCTTCGGCGCCGTGCCGGTGTGCGTGCAACTGTGGGTGTTTCGCGCCACGCCAGAACAAGCCGAGACGGGCGCGGCGCTGATGGTGACCGTGTTCCAGCTGGCGCTGGCGGCGGGCGCGGCCGGTGGCGGCTGGCTGGTCGACCACGCGGGACTGCGCGCCGCCTACGGTGCGGGCGCCTTGACGGCCTTGCTGGCGGCGCTTCTGGTCATGCGGGGGCGCCTTGATGCCGTCGACAATCCGCGCTTCGGCTGAACGTGCACGGGTGCCGCGCCACGCCGGCCTATAATGGCCCCGTGTCGATTCCCGCGAGCGCCCATGCACACCTTACTGGTCTTCGATTTCGAAACGACGGGCACGGATCCGGTCCGCGACCGCCCCGTGCAGTTCGCGTGCGTGCGTACGGACCTCGATCTCGAGATCGTCGGCAATCCCACCACCCTGCATTGCCAGCCGACGCCGGATCACCTGCCTGATCCGCAGGCCTGCCTCCTGACCGGCATCACGCCCCGGTTCTGCCAGGAAGTGGGCCTGCCCGAACTGCAGTTCGTCGATGCCGTCCATCGCGAGCTCGCCACGCCGGGCACCATCAGCTTCGGCTACAACTCGATCGCCTTCGACGACGAGATCACCCGCTTCATGTTGTGGCGGAATCTCATGGACCCCTACGCCCGCGAATGGAAGGATGGCTGCGGCCGCTGGGACTTGCTGACGCTGGTGCGGGCCACCTACGCGCTGCGTCCGGAAACGCTCGAGTGGCCGCAGGGCGACGACGGCAAGGTCTCCTTCAAGCTGGCGCGCATGAGCGCGGCGAACGGCTTGCTGCATGAATCGGCGCACGACGCCCTGTCCGACGTCTACGCCACGGTGGCCCTGGCGCGGCGCATCCGCGAGCGCCAGCCGCGCCTGTATGCGCATTGCTTCTCGATGCTCGACAAGACCCTGGCGCTGCGCGAGATGGACGTGGCGCTGCACCAGCCCTTCCTCCACATCGGGCGCGATACCGAACAATCGGGCGGCGTGCGCATCCTGCTGCCGCTGGCCCAGCATCCGGTCAACCGCAACGAGGTCATCGCCTGGGACCTGTCGAAGGACCCGCGCCAGCTGCTCGACCTCGACGCCGAGACCCTGCGCCGGCGGCTGTGGCCGGGCATCGACGCGCGTCCCGAGGATTTCGCGCCGATCCCGCTGGCCTGCATCGCCGCCAACCAGTCGCCGGCGGTGTTCCAGAACCTGAACGTGCTGTCGCGCGAGCGCGCCGCCGAACTCGGGGTCGACGTCGCGGCCGCGCTCGCCAACGTGCCGGTCACGCTGGGCGTGCTCGAGACGGTCGATCTGCCGCGCCTGCTGCAGGCCGCATTCGAGCGCCCCGGGCCCGAATGCGATCCCGAGCAGGCGCTGTACGCCGGCTTCATCGGCAATGCGGACCGGCGCGCGCTGGATACGCTGCGGAGCATGGATCCGGCCAACCTGGCGGCCGTGGAGCCGGAGTTCGGCGACCCCAGGCTGCCGGCGCTGTTCCTGCGCTACAAGGCGCGCCATCATCCGCAGGCGCTGTCCCGGCGCGAACAGGACAAGTGGGAAGAGTACCGCTTCGACAAGCTGGTCACCGGCGACTGCGGCAGCCGCACGGTGGCGGCGGTGCGCGCAGCGGTGGCGGATTGCCGGCGGCGGCTGGCCAGCGCAGGCGAACCCGCCGACCCCGCGGCCGGCGCCATCCTCGACGAGGTGGTGGCCTACACCGATGCCCTGGCGGCCATGATCGATCCTTTCGACACCGGCACGCCGGCGGCGCCGAGCGCGGACGAAAGCGCCCCGGCGCCGGCCGCCGCACCGCCGCCCGTGCCCGCACCGGCGCCGACGCCGGTCCAGCCCGACTTTTTCGGCGGCGTCGACACCACCCCGGCCCCGGCAAGACGCCGCGCTACGGCGCGCCGCCGCTGAGCAGGCGTTCGAGCACCTCGGCCGGCTCGATCCCGTCTTCGAAATCGAAGCGCTGCCGGTGCGCGCTGAAGACGGCGCCGGCCTGCTCGAGCAGGCGCCTGATGTCGGCGAAGCGGCTCAGTGCCTGGATCGGCAGGTTCAGGCTCGGGCCTTCGGGTTCGAGCGCGGCCAGCTGTTCGCGCAGTTCCTCGTCGCTGTGCGGCCTGGGCGCGGCCGGCGGGGTGGCGACTGGCGGCGGGTCGGGCAGGGCGCCGCCGCGCAGGCCGGCCAGCACGGGATCGGCGCCGTAGACGGCCGCGAGTTTGTGTGCCAGGCCCTCCACGGCAAAGCTGCCGGCGTAGCGGCGGCTGGAGAGCAGCTGGCATTTGAGGAACAGGCGCCCGCCGTCGCCGGCTTCGAGCAGGTAGTCGTCGGCCAGGTGGTCGGGCACGACCGGGCCGCACACGCCGACGCGGCCGATGAGTTCCTTCAGTTCCTCGGTCGCGCGCACGCGCACCGCGAAGCCGGCCGCCAGCACCCGCGTGTCCTGGGGATCCAGTCCCGCCAGCCGGAGCGCCTGCGCGCTCGTTTCGCTCCCGATGTGCAGGGTGAGCTCGCCCGGACCGTGGGCCGGCACGCCGGTGGCGTAGCGCACCGCGCCCGGGTCGCCGGGGCGCGGCAGCACGATCGAGTCGAACAGGCCGGCGATGCCGTCTTCGCTCAACACGGTGCGATAGCGCGGGTCGAGCGCGGCCAGGTCGACGCCGTCCGTCATGCCGTCGGCCAGGCAGTGTTCGCGCAGCGCCCGGTAGGCCGGATCGGCTTCCAGTTCCGGCGCCGGGAAACGCAGTTCGCGGTCGATGCGCTGGCCATCGTAGTCGTGCACGCGCGCCGCCCTGAATTCCTCGCGGCTCGATTGCGCGGTCGGCCAGCGCTTGTGGTAGGTCGCGAAGACCTTGCCGAGGCCGATGTACCAGGACAGGTCATGCGCGGCCTCTTGCCGGCCGAGCGGGAGTTCGAGCTGGGAGGTCGAGGCCTGTGCCGGAGTCGCTTTTCGCTTCATGGTCGTTCGCTTGCACGCTTGTTCTTTGCCGGCCACGATACAGGATAGCCGCGCAGCCCGGCGCCCGGTCTATTGGTACAATGACATGACCATGAAAAAGACCGCCATTTCCCTCGCCTGCTGCGTGACCTTGTCCGCGGCGCTGTCCGCCTGCGACGGCAAGACTTCCGCCAACGACAAGAATTTCGGCATCAGCGTCACCCAGTACTTCGACAAGAAGGGCGACATGTGCCTGGAGCCCGTTAAATGGCCGGTCGACGTGTATGAAACCGACCTGCGCCAGCAGAAGCTGTACCCGGACGGCGTGGCCGGCCAGATGGCGGCCCTGGCGGCGGCGGGCCTGGCCAGGGGCGAGGACATGGAACTGCCCGGCATCTTCGCCGACGGCAAGCCGGCCGGGCCGAAGGTGAAGGTCAGGCGCTACACGATGCTGGAGGCCGCGAAGCCCTACCTGCGCGGGACCGCGCAACGGCAGCGCATCTGTTGGGGCCGCAAGTCGCTGTACAAGGTGCTGAGCTGGGCGAAGCCGGCCAAGGCCGGCGATCACGAGGAAACCAGTGTGATCTATACCTACACGCTGTCGAACGTGGCCGCCTGGGCCAGGCAACCCCAGGTCAAGGAAGCCTTCCCGGTCCTGGGCCGGACCGTCGACGGCGAACGCACCCAGAAGGAAAAACTGTACGTCAGGCTGACGCCGCAGGGCTGGGAAGCGCTTGGCCTGAACGACTAAGGCCCGCGCACCGTCACGGCTGGCCGTAGCACCCCTTCAGCCCGGCGAGATCATAGAAATGGCTCCCCGGCGCGATCCGGGCGCCGTCGCAGGCCGGCTTGAAGTCGGTCTCCGCCTCGTTCCACAGCATGCGCACGATCCGCCGTCCATCCGGATGGCGGTAGCTGTCCCATTGCAGGTTGGCAGTGTATGGCGCGACGGCGGCGCTGCGCCAGCGGCTGGCCTGCTCGCTGAACGTCGCCGATTGCGGCAGCGGTTCGGACTTGCCGGGCAGGCCGAGGGCGGCGGCCAGCGGCAGCATGATCTCGGCGTGGGTGAAGCGCAGGTGGGCCATGGGCGCGCCGCTGCCGGCTTCACGCAGCAGTTCGGCGACCAGCCCACCGGCCATGCGCCAGGTCACGCCATCCTGTTCGCGCATGCCGGGCCCCTTTTCATAAAAGTCTTCGGCCTGCTTCAGGCTTGCCAGCAGGCGCGCCTGCGCCGGCGGCAGGTAGGCGCTGAAGTCATGTCCCTTCTCGCGCTGCAGTTCGCGCGCCAGGCCGGGGGCGATGTCGTGGGCGTCGCCCAGGGCTTCGAGCGCATCGCCCGCGTTGCCGATGACGGTCTTGCCGTCGCCCTCCAGCGTGGTCTTGAAGCTGCCGTCCGCAGTCATGAAATCGAAGCTGCCGGTGTTCGCGGCCTGGACTTCGCCGCGTTCCAGGCGCCCCAGGAAGGCGGGGCGGAACAGGCGCCCCAGCACGGCATGCGCGGCCGGCTTGAGGCGCGGGTCGGCATCGATCGCGGCCAGTTTGGCGGCGAGGGCCGGGCTGTCGAGGTAGGCCTGGTAGGCGGCGCTGGCGCGCAGCACGTCGGCACGCCAGCCTTCCTGGACGGCGCCATCGGTTTTGGCGTTCAGCTTGTGGAAGTAGAGCGTGTAGCGGTTGGCGCCGGCATCTACCAGGTGCGGCGCCAGCGCCGGCCTGGCCTGCAGCAGCGAGCGGGTGTAGACGGCGGCGCTGTCGCGGGCGCGGTCCACGCCCGAGTGCTCGACCACGATCGCGCCGGCGCCTGTGCCAGCGTCGTCGAACAGGGCGGGCAGGCGCGCCAGCGTGCGCCGGGCAAGCTGGCGGTGTTCGTCGATGCCGGTCAGCGACAGGTTGCCGTAGCCCGGCTTGGCCACGCCGTCCACGCCGGCGCCCAGCAGCGCGTTGGTGCGGATCAGCGCTTCCAGGTCGGCGGCCAGGCGCTCGCCCAGCGGCGTGAGCGCCTTCTGTTCGCGCGCCAGGCGGCACAGGTTCAGCAGCGCCAGTTCGCCCTTCATGCCGGTCAGCCCGCGCGCGCCGTGGCGCGCCACCAGCTGCAGCTGCACCGGCACGAAGCCGCCCGGCACCGCTTCGTAGGTGGCCGGGTCCTGACGCGGCGTGTAAGGCTGCTTGGTGCCGCTCACGTCCTGTGCCGGGGTAGCCAGGACAGCGGCCAGCACGGTGCCGGGCCCAAGGCAGGCCAGCAGCGTCAATGCGAGGATCGCCTTCACAGCAGGGTCCCCTGCAGGCTGAGACGGAAGGTGCGGCCGTACTGCTCGTTCTGCACGTTGTAGGGCTTGTTGCCGAGGTAGACGTAATAGCGCTCGCGCGTGATGTTCAGCACTTCGACGCCGAGCTTGAAGCGGCGGCTGAGCTGGTAGCGCAGCGAAAAGTCGTACTGGGTCTGGCTGTCGACCCAGTTGTCCTGGCCGGCGTCGAGCACGTCGGCGCCGGTCTGCAGCAGGTAGCGCGATTTCATGTTGGCGGCGATGCGGGTGCTGAGCGGGCCGGTCTCGTAGCCGAGCATCAGGTTCCAGATGCGGTCCGACTGGCCCGGCAGCGCGACCGGGCGCGAACGCATCGTGCCGCTGGCCTTGTCGAAGCGCGACAGGCTGGAATCGGAACTGGTCAGGGTGCCGTTGGCGCCGACGATCAGGCCGCTCCACAGGCCGGGCAGGAAGCGCAGGGCGTGGTTGTAGTTGATCTCGACACCCTTGACGGACGCGTCGTCGCCGTTGACGAAGCCGGTGGCGGTCGTGTAGCCGGTCCAGGCGCCGGTGCCGGCCAGGTTGGTCTGGTAAGTGAAGTCCTTGATATCCTTTTTGAAGGCGTACAGCGACAGCGTGCCCTCGGTGCCGAACACGCGCTCGATGCCGAGGTCCAGGTTGTTCGCGCGCAGCGGCTTCAGATCCGGGTTGCCGATGGTGGCTTCGGTCGGGCTGGCGTAGGCGATGCCCGGTGCCAGCTGGCTGAAGTTGGCGCGCACCACGGCGCGCGTGAGGGCGGCGCGGATGCTGGTGTCGGCGTCCAGGCGATAGCGCAGCTGGGCGTTCGGCAGCGTGTTCGAGTAGGACTGGCTGCTGCGCGTCGGCGTCACGGCGTTGCTGGTCGAGACCTGGTTGCCGGCGGCGCCGAATTCGGTCTTTTCGCCGCGCACGCCCAGCAGCAGGTTCCAGTCGCCGAAGCGGGTGGCGTCCTGCAGGTACCAGGCGCGGATGTTTTCCTTCAGCGCCCAGTCACTGACCACGGATGCGGACAGGCTGCGCGCGCCGGCGGCATTCAGGCCGGCCACGCGGGCGCGCACCAGGTTCGGGTCGATGGCCAGGCCGATCGCCTGCGGGAAGTCGACCGTGGCACCGTTGGTGAAGCCGGCAAGCAGGGTCGGGCCCGCGCCCCAGTAGTTCGGGCTGGTGGCACTGGCGCTGGTGAAGGCCCACTGCTCGGTGTCGTTCGACTTGTTGCGGCGGCTGACCTTGGCGCCGAATTTGAGCGTGGATTCCGCCTCGCCCAGCGCGAAGCGGCGGCTCAGGTCGAACTGCGCATGCTTTTCCTTGTCGCGGCTGGCGCGGCTCTGGAAGGTGATCGCATTCAGGTTGTAGCGGCTGGCGTCATACAGATTCGCCGGACCATTCAGCACCGGCAGCTCGGTGCCGCTGAAGGAGAGGCCGGCCACGCCGTTCTGGCGGAACTGGACGTCGTTGAGGGCGTTCGGCTGGTCTTCGTCGGCGTGGCTGACGCCGGCGCCGGCGGCCAGCTTCCAGTCGGCGATGCTGCGCTCGCCGGTGAGCACGATCGAGTCGATGGTGCGGGTGTACTTGCGCTGGCGCAGGCGGCGTTCGGCGCGGCCGGTGAAGGTGGCGCCTTCGGCCGCCGAGCCGCCCGTGATGTTCCCGATCGTCAGGCGGTCGCGGATCTCGTCGTCGCTGAAGCTGCTGTGGAAGGTTTTCAGGGCCAGCATCGCATCGCGCGAAGGCCGGTAATCCAGGTTGATGGCGGCCGCCTTGTTCTCGCGTTCGGGCTGGTAGGCGCGGAACTCGACGCCGGTCAGGCGTCCGTTGCTCCAGCCGCCGCCGGTCTCGACGTCATTCGATGCCAGCTTGCGCCGGTCCGCGCTGGCGCCGATGGCGATGCCGAACTGGCCACCACCGAACTGGCCACCACCGAAGCGGTCGGCCCACAGCAGGCCGGCCTGCGGGCTGTGCTTCCTGGCCAGGGTGTTGTAGCCGTCGCCGAGGCTCATGTTCAGCAGCGGGCCTTTCACGTCGAACGCGGACACCGTCTTGACCTCGACCGTGCCGCCCAGCGAATTGGCATCCATGTCGGGCGTCAGGGTCTTGGTGACTTCCAGCGAGCGCACCATCCCGGCCGGCAGCACGTCGAGCGACACGCCGCGGCGGCCGTTCTCCGGCGCCGGCACCAGTGCGCCGTTGATGGTGACGGCATTCAGGTCCGGGCCCAGGCCGCGCACCGTGACGTAGCGGCCTTCGCCCTGGTCGCGCTGCACCGAAATGCCGGGCAGGCGCGCGGCCGCTTCGGAAGCGTTGATGTCGGGGAGGGCGCCGATGTCGTCGGCACTGACCACGCTGACGATGTTGTCGGCGCCTTCCTGCTGCAGGATCGCCTTGCGGATGCTGGCGCGCTGGCCCGTCACGACGACGGTGTTGTCAGGGCCGGCCTGCTGGGCCTGCGCATGGCAGGTCCAGGCCCAGCAGATGGCCAGGGTCAGGAATCGGGGTGGCGGAAGGCGGCGCAGGATCGCTTGCATGGTGCTCTCGGTCGGGACAAAGAGCGCTACTGTATGCACGGCGTATGACGCGTTGATGACAGAACGACATGGCCGCTACACCCCCAGCGCCTTCAGCCCGGCGTCGACCAGCGCCTCCAGCGGATTGCGATTGCGCTCGCCCGGCTGGCCGCGCCCCGGGATCTCCTCGTACAGGTAATACGCGTGCTCGCCCGTGAATTTGTCGTTCAGCAGCGCGCGCCGGCCCAGCATGTAGGTCAGGAAGGGCCGGGCACGCACGGTGGCATAGACGGTGTTGGTGCTGAATCCCAGCGTCGCGTCCTGGCTCACCACCCGACCGCCGGATGCGTTCTCGAGCCGCACCCCGCGGCGGCCCTTGACGACCAGCGTCGCCGGGCCTTCGAAGGACAGGTAGCGCAGCTGCAGCGTCAGCCAGGCGTGCAGGGTCCCGAGGCGCCAGTGGCTGCGTATCCGGGGCCGCCGGCCGCGCTTGTACAGCACGCCGACCAGGCCGCGCGCCTGCAGCACGAAGGCGGCGCCGGCCGGGATCTCGAGCAGCGCGACTTCCTCGAGCGCGTCGACGGTGGACGAGACGACGATGTCGGCCGGCCGCGCCGTGCGCAGGCGGTCCAGCAGCCACAAATGGGCCGCGATGCTGGGCAGCCAGTAGGACCAGTCGAACAGCAGCCTGGTGGCGACTTCCACGTGCTCGGGCTGGCTCTGGCAATAGGCTGGCCGGACCAGCATCTCGTCATCGAGCCCGAGCTGGATCCGCTTCGACACCGCGGAGATCTGCGGGCCCTCCGCGTGCACGCGGTGCCAGGCTTCGTATGGCTGCTGCGCGTCGCCGCGTGGTTCCGCGATGACGATGGGACGCGTGCGCGCGGCCAGCGGCGCCAGCACGAAGTAGAACACGGCGCGGATCGCAAACGGCACCAGGATCCACGACACCAGCACGGCGACGGCCGCGCCGAGCACGGGTTGCACCACCTGCCAGGCCCGCCACGCCACGCTCTGCGCGGCGAAGGTTTCGGCACGGCGCAGGCGCTCGGCCAGCGGCGCGGCGGCGGCGGCGAGGCGGCGCTCGTCGATCTGCAGCTGGGCGAGGTCCGGCGCTTGCGGCAAGCGCTCGACCAGCTGCTTCTGCTGGCGGAAGCGCGCCAGTGCAGCCTCGGTGCGCGCCGTTTGCGCCGCCACCCGGGCTTCCAGCGCCTCTACGCGCCGGCCCGCCGGCGCATACGGGAACACGCGGTCGATCCACCCTCTGGCGGCGTAGGCGGCGGCAAGCTGCTTCTTGCTGTCTTCGCGGGCCTGGAATTCAGCCAGGTAGGCCAGCCGGAGTCGTTCGAGGTCCTGACGCGCCGCCTTTAAATCGAGGAGGACGTCGAGGCGGCTGCGCAGCGTTCCCAGCCAGGCGCGCTCCTGGCGCCGCAGTTCGAGTTCGATGCCGCGTAGCGCCGCCTCCTCGAGTTGGGCGGGCAGGGCGCCGGCGCCTGCGCGCAGCACCGACAGCGCAGACAGGCCGTCCTGCGCCTGCCGCAGGCGCAGGATGTCGGCATCCAGCACGCGGATGCGGGCATCCAGCGTTTCCCGCGTGGCCTTGGACAGCCGGCGTGCCTCAAGGATCAGCGCCGCGCTGGACGCGGCCTTCACCGCATCGACGTTGTGCTGCGCGCGCTGCAGCGACGGCAACTCGCCGACCGTGGCACGGACCTGCCGCCATTCGCCGCGCAGCCAGGTGCCGCACGCGAGCACCAGCACGATCCCGATGAACAGCAGCACATAGCGGCGAACCAGACCCAGTAGAGACGACAGCAGATGACCCATGTGGCAAGACCGTTGCGATACGGTGAACAATGGTGATGCGGAACTTTATATCACCAGGGAGGCCATCGCTACACGGGCAGGTGCCGTTCGCGTGCCATCCGCACGACCTCGAGCACGTGCCGCAGGCAAGCCACGTTGGGCGCCGCGATCGTGCCGGCGACGCATTTCGCGTATTCGCGGGCGATCAGGGTGGCCGCGGCGGCATCCGCCACGTGGTCGCGAAACAGGGTGACCAGGCTGACGACCGCCTCGTGGACCGCCGCGTACGACGCTTCCGGAATCGTCTTGCGCGGCGGGTCCTGCAGCGCGGAAATGGAGATCACCTGCTCGAGCTGCTGTTCCGCGCCGACGACCGCCGTTCTTATCCGTTCTTGAGTCCATGGCTGGCGCATGCTGTTTGCCCCTTATAGTAATAATATTGCAACACATTTGTCTGCATCCTATCGGTATCCATGCAGGTGCACGATTGCAATGTGTTGCAAATCATTACAGAAAGGACTGGGGGTGGAGCGGTCAAGCCCCGGGCGTGTCCGACGTCAGGCGCTCGGCCACCAGCGCCGTCACCACCGCCTGCAGCACGTGGATCGCCCAGCGCTCGGTGGCTTTGCGCGGTCCGGCCTGCACCTCGCCCTCGGTGATGCCCAGCACCGGGGCGATGCCCGCGATGTTCACGGCATACAGCGCGCTGCCGTACAGGGTGCCGAGCGCCACCGGCGACAGCCCGGGCGCGGCCTCGCGCAGCGCCGGCACGGCGGCCCCGAAGGCGGCCGAAGCGCCGAGGTGGTTGACGAATTCCACCACGCTGGTACCGGTGTCGCCGATGACGGCGCGCGAATGCGTCAGCCGGTCGATCCAGTCGACCGCGTCGCGGTCGAGCGTCTTGCTCAGGAGGCCGGTCTTGCGGCCGACGACCATGGCGGCGGTCGTCACCACGCCTGCGACCAGGCCACCCAGGACAGCTGCTGCGTATTTTTGCATGGGAATTCCGATGAGATTCGTTGTGGGAAGCACGACGATACGTGCTTGCGTCCGGGTGCTCGGTGCGCTGCTGCACCGAGGATGCGACGGCATCCGCATCGCGGCCGCCCCATGTAGGGACGATGTTTTCATTTAGCATGAGCGCACCTGAATGCAACTGGATGGAAGCATGACGACATTGAACGAAGCGCTGACGGCCTGGCTCGAGGCGCATGCGGATGGCATCGACACGGATGGCGCGGACGGCGACGCCCTGCTGGCCCGGCTGGCAGGCGCCGGCCTGTTCCGGGTTGGCGTGCCGCTGGAAGCAGGCGGGCTGGGTGGCGCCTTCAGCGCGAGCGTGCGCACCGTCGCCGCGCTGGCGGAACAATCGCTGGGCGCCGCCTTCGTGTTCTGGGCCCAGCGCGCCGTCATCGAATGCCTGCTGGCGAGTCCGAACCGGGCCTTGGCGGGGCGGCTCCTGCCGGCGCTGCTGGACGGCCGCCTGGCCGGGGCGCCGGGCCTGTCGAATGCGATGAAGTCTCTCGGTGGCCTGGAGCGCCTGCGCGTGTCCTTTGCCGCCGGCCCGGACGGCTTGCGCCTGGATGGCGCGGTGCCCTGGGCCACCAACCTGCATCCGCAGGGCTTCGTCGCCCTGGTCGCCGCCGGCGACGCCCAGGGCGACAACCCGTCCGTGTTCGCCATCCCGCACGGCGCATCCGGGGTGCGGCGCGAACCGGACTTGGACCTGCTGGCGCTATGCGGTACGCATACCGCGGCGCTGCGCCTGGACGGGGTCCCACTCGACGCGGCATGGCAACTGCACCCGCAAGCCAGGGTGTTCCTGCCGGCGATCCGTCCCGCCTTCGTCGGCCTGCAATGCGGGCTGGGGCTGGGCCTGGGACGGGCCGCGATCGCCGCGGCGCGCCGGGCGCTGGACGGCCGGCCGTCGATCCTGGACGGCGAACTGGCGGCGCTGGAGGCGGACATCGAGGCTTGCTGGCAGGCGCTGTCCGAGGGACTCGACCCGGGGCTCGACGCGGGGCGCTGGCGCGAGCGGCCGCGCGAACTGCTGTCGACGCGGCTGCGCATGGCCGGTATCGCCGCCGAAGCGGTCGCGCTGGAACTGCAGGCGCTGGGCGGACGCGCGCTGCTGCGCGGCCAGGACGGCGGCTACGCGCGGCGCGCGCGCGAGGCGGCCTTCCTGGCGGTCGTGACGCCGACGGTGGCGCAGCTCAAGAACGACCTGGCGCGGCAAGGCGTGCCGGCAGCTCCTCCAGCGAATCGATGAGCGCATCGCACTGCGTGAGGTCGATGCCATCCATGCCCGGATAGCCGTAGCGCACGATCGCC
>Ga0265780_10003177_pt1 | contig 21787 bp, 29 predicted proteins | sample P1T30metagenome_FD_192432 | JGI IMG/M metagenome (GOLD analysis project Ga0265780, IMG submission 192432) | Plant litter microbial communities from East Loma Ridge, Irvine, California - P1 T30 | ecosystem: Environmental > Terrestrial > Plant litter > Unclassified | place: USA: California...
CCCCCCCCCCCGCCCCCCCCCCCCCCCCCCCCCCCCCCCCCCCCCCCCCCCCGCCCCCCCCCCCCCCCCCCCCCCCCCGCCCCCCCCCCCCCCCCCCCCCCCCCCCTGATTAGGCGTGGATAAGTTGTTGAATTCACAGCCTTATCAACAAAAACCGCGCCTCGATGGGCGCGGTCTAGGATGCATAGGGGGGTCCGATTAGGCGTGATTATGTTGATAGGTCATCATAATTGGTAGGGAATCGGCGGTGGTGAAGCCATCAACAAAAGGCCGCCTGTTACTTGTTTCACCTTGGCTTGCGGATAGACTGCCTGGACGGCTTGCAACGCTGGCAAAAATTTCTTCTTGAAATCCTTGTCCGCTTCCTTGCCCTGGTACTCCTGGCCGAACTGCGCTCGCAGATTGGCCCAATACAAGATTAGCGGCCGGCCTTCAATGCGGTGCAGGCGTTCGGCCAGCCACACATACACGTCCATCGCCAAGGATGAGCCCTTCAAGGCCATCAAGGCGCGCATATCGAGCGGGACGGCGTGATCTACCAACGTCTGGTAATACTCGTCTGAGAAGGCAATCGAGGCCGGCCAGAATGAGCGCTGTTCTTCGGTATTGTTCAGCCATGCTTCAAAGCGCTTGATCGGCTTGCCCTCATAGGTATGCGCCTTCCCATTGGCGTTAAAACCGAGTGTTATCCGGCATGCCGACAATGCTTGTACCTGCTTGCGGAATGTGGCAAAGGAGCTGTTACGGCCGCCGTTCGTTCCTTTACCCAGCATACGCAGGAACTCACTAGCGCTGTCGCCTACAGGAATCTCCTGGCTCTTGAATCGGACAGCATAGGTGTTCATCCAAGCCAGCATCAAACGTGGCATTGGGCCATAAGGAATGTCCTGCTGGACGAATTGCTGGCCGTCCCATAGCTTGCCGGCTTCGACCAAAAGCGCGGCGTTACCGGAATGGCGTTCAAAGCTTGTGCTATCCACCCTGGAGCGTGGCAATCCAACCTGGCACATGATCGTATGCATAAATGCCATGTCGTCGCCATCTGGCCGTGCTGCAGCAATCTCGGCCGAGGCACTGACCAGCTTAAGGCTACGCTTCGTTGCCGGCGCGGCCTTTGGCTTGATAATTTCAACCGAGGGAACAGGCTTAGCAGCCTTCAGCGGCTTTATCTTGGCCGGCCTGGCATCTTCCTTCGAAGACTGTGCCGGCGCCGGTGCTGCAGCTGCAGGCGCGAATAGAGGCAACTGTGGAGGCTGGTCCTGGGAAGTCATTTGCTGTTTGCCGTTCTGCAGCAGGTCCATCAGGGGTTTCATGCGTTCTCCTCGTCCCTGGAGTCAAGCCATTCATTGGCTGTAGCCTCGGCGTCGGCGTATGTCTCGGCCAGCATGAAGGCGTGATAGGCGTCGGTCGGTCGTGCCGATGCAGCCATCATCAACCAGTGGGCGCGCTCTTGTTCGCTGCACTCATTCCACCAAATGATGCCGGTTTGCGGATCGTCTGCGACAGGAAAGACCCCGCCGCCCATTTCCTCGCCACCATCGAGCAATCGCAGCTTCCAACCGCCGCCCAGCTCGGCAGGGCGCGGGGCGATCTCGTAGCTGTACCTCATGCGGCCGCCGGCAAAATGGCTTGGTCGCGGTGCCATTTCACGAAATCAACCTCGGCATGGCGTAGGCCCAGCTCCTGGATTTCGGACAATGCGGTTTCGATCTTGGCGAAGGCACGAGGGTTCTGCCTGGCCGACTTCAACACGTACTCATCCCGGCCGCGTAACACGATGGCCCAGCGCCGACCGTCAAAGCATTGGACGATGGCCTTGGTCACAGTGTTGCTGCTGACCAGTGCTTTTGCCGTCTCCATACTGACACTTTGCATCATTGGGTGGCCTCACATTGACAATAAATGATCTACAGTATTGCACAAAGTGCAGATCACATTCAATGAATATGAACGGGTCGATTAGACATAATGACCGCTGAGCTTTGACAACGTGGAGTTTGAGGTGAAGTGGAACGAAAAACCGGGTCAGGCCGCCGCCACTTTCAAGTATTGATACAGCGTCTCGCGGCTGATGCCGAACTCTCGCGCAAGCGCGGCTTTCTGCTCGCCGTCACCAGCGCGGCGGAGCAGCTCGATAGTTTGGTCATCACTCAGCGCTTTCTTACGGCCGTGGTACACACCGCGCAGCTTGGCGAGGGCAATGCCCTCTCGTTGCCGCTCACCGATCAGAGCCCGCTCAAACTCGGCAAAGGCCCCCATGACCGACAGCAGCAGGTTCGCCATCGGCGAATCTTCACCAGTGAAAGTTAGGTGTTCCTTGACGAACTCGATGCGGATGCCGCGCTTGGTTAGGTTTTTGACTAGGCGGCGCAGATCGTCCAGGTTGCGCGCCAGCCGGTCCATGCTGTGCACGACGACCGTATCGCCTTCACGGGCAAACATCAGCAAGGCGTCGAGCTGCGGCCGCTTGGTGTCTTTGCCTGAAGCCTTGTCGATGAATTGCTTGTCGAGCTGGATGCCATCGAGCTGGCGTTCCGGGTTCTGGTCAAAACTGCTGACCCTGATATAGCCAATGCGTTGTCCGGTCACGATGCTGCTCCAAGAGAGGAAAGTGTCAGGATAACTCTAGACCGTCCGTAGCGCATGTCAGGAAATTATCAGATTCACCCTATCCTGACGGATCGCGCTCGGGTCGCCTGACATCAGGTTAGGGTATAAGCTAACCTGACATCAAACTAAAAGGCTGTTTTTCTTTAAGGAGAGGCGATTCCAAAAATAAGATCATGCTCTGTTTGTTGCTATTTATAAATTTTTCTTATAAGCTTAAACATTATAAATATTTTGAGAAACCTCGAATTCTGATCCTTTACCAGTTTAAGTGAGAAAAACTCGGAAAGGGGCTTAACCATTATTAAGTAATTGAGGTAGGTAATTTACTTCAATGTCAACTAGCACTGCCTCGCGATCTGATCATTTAGCGACAGCACCTAAAATTGATCTTCTTCCGCAACTGCACTATTTCGATTTAAATCTTACTACCGAAGATAGCTAATTATGAATACAGACAACATTTCAGTAACTCTTATCACCCAAGGAAAACATAAGTTCTATTCAGCAACAATGAACATTGACTTAATAGCTGATAGTTGCTCAACTAACCCGAGAGAAGCAGATCCAATATCTGGATTTCAAAGAACACTCGATGAAACGCGCGCTAACTCTATCGCCAAATATATTCGTGACGGTGGCACGATTCCTTCAAGCATTATACTTTCTGCACAGTCGGATAGCGGCTTGTCTTATAACGCACGCAACAAAACAATTTCTTTCAAAGTATCACCAAACTCATTCTTAATTTTAGATGGACAGCATCGTGTTTACGGCTTTCGAAAGCTTATGGATGAGGATCTAAAGTATCGTGTTCCTGTAATTATATACAGCGATTTAACGCCGATTGAGGAAGCGCGCTTATTTATAGACATCAACACCTTACAGCGGGCCGTCCCAAAAGAGCTTTTACTAGACATTAAAAAATTGGCAGAGAGGGAAAATGACGATGAGGTGCTTCTGAATGAATTATTTACCAATTTTGAAGTGTCAGGCGATAGCTACCTTCTTAATAAACTTTCCCGGTTTGATAAGCAGAAGGGTAAGGTTTCCAAGGTAACTTTTTACGATTCTATGCGTCCAATTCTAAAAGAATTTAATATTAATGACGTGGATAAACTTTATCGAATCATGAACTCTTATTTCACAGCTGCACACGACGTCGTAAAAGAAAATGGTGCAGAACTCAGTGATTTTGTTACTAAAGCCACAGCATTCAAAATTCTTGTATCCCACGCGCGAGCAATCATAACTATCGTTTCGGACAATAATCCTGACGATATTGAAAAGATCAGTGAGTATAAACGCTACTTGCAACGGTCATTGCCGACTTCAATTGATGAAGTAATGAACTCAAAAGCTTACCTAAAGTCTGTCGATCTTCTCGATAGAAAATTGCTGCGACGGAATGTGACTATCTGATGGCAACGGAAAAATTTTTACGTTTGATTAGACCCCAGATTATAGCAGGGGTCGGAAGAGTCAAACGTATGTCCCACGATCGCGTTGTCGAGCGCTTGTCGGACTTAGAATTTATCACTCGATCCGTCACGGAAAGCGAAAAACCTGCGAAATTAGAAATTGAATTGCAGATAATCGACGAAGAGTTGCTTTATCAACTGCTCGCTGGTGAGGCAAACCGCTTTTTAATGGCTGCGATCTTAAGCAAATCGCGTTCTCTTCAGGCGCAACCCGATAATGTTGCCTGGCAAGCCGTTGAGCATTATTACAGTGCATACTACTCAGTGCACTATCTGATGAGAATGACTGGGCGAAGTATAACATCGTTGGATGCGCGTGCAGTCAGAGCAATTAATAATAACTCATTTTCCAGTGAGGCTAATCCAACAATCCCTGAGGGGCTTTACGAATTGGCATACAATCCAATTTCAAAAACGCTTACGTTAGTTAAACAGCCTAAAGGTGGAGGCTCCCATAAAGACGCGTGGAATATTTGGGTTTTGCTTTTAAACGAAATGGTCAAAACCTCGAAAACTGACATCACTGAATATTCTTCTGAATCTTTGGACCTTACCGCGCATAAGCAATTTGTTATAAAATCCAAGGGTCATTATCGACCGACCGAAATACGAGGCGCTATTAATTATCAGTTTAGAGGAAACTGTTGGCAGTTCGAGAAGGAATCCAAGAACAAAATAGCTTGTCTGCAGCGAGAAATAGCAGAGGGTTCAACCGTTATCAATGGAGATATCGATACAAGTGCATTTTTGAGGAATAATAGTTTTATTTACTCATTAGCAGTTTTAGCATTTCAATCGATGGCTAGCAGCTATCCAGGCAGCATTGCTCGATCAATCTGCAATATTTATTCAGACGTTCTACAGTAGTTTAATAGCCTTACCTCTACAGAGAGTATCGCATATGGCTCGAAAGATATTTTTAACAATATGTCTTGAAGCATTTCGACAGACTGCCAGACCACCGCGTTTAACATAATTCTCGTTCCATGCTGTTGCTCTGGCATAATGTGCGCTTTACTTCTAGGTGCTCAAAATGTTTGCTCTTGTTATCGGCGTGTTTGTTGGTATCGTGCTTTTCTTTCTTGGCAAAAAGCGGGCTGCAGGCCTGGCTGTTCTGGCCGGCTTCGTTGCTTTCTTGCTTTACCGGCTTACATTGGCTAACTAATACTCGCCTTCATCATCATCCCCAGGCATCACAAATAGCGTGTCGGTGCCTGGCAAGATCAGTGAGCGACCATCCTCAGATGGCTGCAGCTCGCGGCCTTCGGTAGACCAGGTACGGATCATTACACCGTCCCTTTCTCGGTCCAAACACATCACATGGCATCGCCAGCCATCGGCGGCGTTCACCAAATCCCAGCGTCTTACCTTCCCGTTTTTACCGTAATCAGAAAACAACACTAGCTCCTCAAAGATGCGCAGGTGGTTGTGCCTTTTGACGACCGACACATACGCCTCCTGTACCTGTAAAGAGGTCTCGATGTGCAAAATCGTCGCTAAAGGCCGGAAAAAACAGGGGGACCCGTAAGTGTGGGGTCCCCCTGCAGGAAACGCGCTAATGCGGCAAAATGCGGCAAATAGCGGCTGAAAATGCTTTGACGGTTGATACCGTGTGGAATACCCTTAAGACGTTTCCTGCGGCTGGTGGTCAAGACCAGCCACTGAAAACGCCTAGGGGCTATGCCATCGGGACAGCCACTACGGTCATCGTCATGAGCGACAAGGCGACGGCCGGTGTCAGATCAATGGTCAATATCGTGCTGCCGAATTGCAAGGTGATACGCATAGAAGCTCCTATAGAAGTAAGTGTCATGTTGTGCCCGGGCCGGTCTTCACACCGGCCCTTTTTTTTGCGGGCAGAACTAGTATCTCAGGAATTTCGACCAGAGAAATTTGCAACCACGGCTTCAAGGCAGAAATTTGATCTTGGAAGCAAAAAAAAATCCGCTCATAAGATTTTTAAGAGTCAGAAAAAGTGGTTCAAGTTACGTTGTAGTGGGGAATGGTGGCCCTTCTTATCGCCATAAGATTCTTATGCAACTACTTGTTTTTTATAGGAGACAAGAGAGTTTAGTTGCAAAAATGCCACACTTAGAACTAGTGGAACAGCGGGTGGCCGTCGTCGTCGTACATCTTGAGTTTGATGCGGATGTACTCGTCCCAGATGGTGACGTAGATCTTTGCGTGGAAGTCGCGGTTGGCTGCGCCTGGTGGCCGAAATTTCCAACGTTGGAAATTCGGAATCGTTCAGATAAGTTTTTAAAAATAAATTGTTTGCAATTTGCTACTCCACCCTTATATAGAAGCTCCTTTAACTACGGGGGATGGACCTATGGAACTGACTGACGCTGAACGTCTCATTTTAAGCAACCAGTACCAGATTCTGGCGAAGCTGGATAACGACGAACACTATGCCCTCATGGCCGAGACGCTGCGACGCGGCTACAAGTGGCTGTATGACGAGTACCTGGAACAAACCCTGTGGCCCAACGTTGACGACGACAAAGCTGAGTTCGTAGTCGATGTTCTCGACCTCTACAGCACAATGAAAGCCAGCTATAGCGAGCTGGAAGATAAGAGCGGCATCCAGGCCAGCGAGGTCGAGTTCCCAGGCTTTGACGGGAACAATGAGACTGATCTGATGGGCTTTGCGAACTTCCTGCTGAAGCATGGGCGTTTCGATGATGTCCTGAACAAAGGCGGCAACAACTCGCACATGCCTACGGTCGAGATTTACCGCCGGATGCTTCAAGCCTTCCAGGATATGGGCGAGCCTACCTATCCTTACTCCAAGGAACAGATTCGGCAGCTCCTGGACGCGCGCAAGTATAGGTAACAAGCTTGGGCGACCTCTTTGAGGCCTCGCCCAGCTGGTACCACGCCGGCACGCTGAAACACTCACACACACACTGCCAGTGCCGGTTTAGGCTAGGTAACCGTATCGGCCTGGCGCGTGTTTGATGACAGATGCTAAGGTTGGAAAGTGCCAGCAACAAGAGTGTTTCAGCGCTGCGATCGAGACGCTGAAACACTCAAATTATTTCCATAAGTCGCTGATTTTAAAGGGTAATTCCTGTATAATGAGGGCTGTTACCAACCTCTGTAGGAGACCCCAAATGAACCGTAAAATCGGTGGTATGAAGCGAGCAAAAATCCGGAAAAATCGCGCTAGGGATGGCGGGCATGCTACCCTCAAGGCGTTCCGTTTGCTGCATAGTTTGAAGAACGCCTTGAGGGTAGCATGCCCGCCAAGTACTGTCAATACATACAGTATTCTCTGATTCTTCCTTCATTCCCAAGTCTGCACCTCGCGCGCTCAATGCGCTGCTTGCCTCTCCTCTAGTAGTCCTATTTCCAACGTTGGAAATCCACAAGGTTCCTCAAATTGAGTAACTGCGATACCTGCCCTGAATGTGGGTAAAAACACGCGGATTACCCCGTTTTCGACCTTAGTTCCTGTCTGTTCCCCCTGAGATACCTTGGCTGAAGGCCTTACTCCGTGCTTTATCCACGCTTGCGGTTCCTCATTTTGAGTAAAAATCACGCCGTATCTACTCAAATTGACTAACCGCTAGGCCGGCGCCCTGGGATAAAAATTACTCAAATCGACTAATCTCTGCGCCGGCGCCGTGGGTAAAGCCTCGTGACTTGGGCAGGATCGGGGCACCTGGCCCCCCGCTGGGCCTCTGGTTGCCCTGCGTTCAACCAACATTGCGGTTACTCAAATTGACTAACCGCTGTGCCGGCCCCCTAGGTAAAAGTTACTCAAATCGACTAATCTCTGCGCTGTCGCCGTGGGTAAAGCCTCGTGCCTTGGTCAGGATCGGGCCATCCTGGCCTCAGTTGGGCCGCTGGTTGCCCTGTATTCAACCAACATTGCAGTTACTCAATTGACTAACCGCTGTGCCAGCGCCCTTGGTAAAAGTTACTCAAATCGACTAATTTGTGCGCCGGCGTCGTGGGTAAAGCCCCGTGCCCTGGTCAGGATCGGGCCATCCTGGCCTCAGCTAGGCCGTTGGTTCCTGTTCTTCCATGCCTTCAGTAGCGCGTCCTTCAAGGCTTTACCCACGCTCCCGGATTACTCAAATTGACTAACCAGAATCACGGTTTCGGGCTTTCCCAATCTGGTGTAACCTTGAGGCTATGAACGCTGTCCTATCCCCGATCGAATCCGAATTTGCTACCGCTGAGGAAGCGGCCGCCTATGACCGCTGGCTATGTGCCAAGGTGCAAAGGGCGCTCGATGACCCGCGCCCAAGCATCCCCCATGACCAGGTGATGGCCGAAATGCGCGCCCTCATCGCATCCAAACGCAAAAAAGCTGGCTCGAATAGCTAGTCGTGACTCCAGAATCAAGTACCGGGTGCTATACCTTACTCACCCGTCTTTCTGGAGAATAAATGCTTCCCATTCAGTGGCGCCCCGAGGCCAGCGCCGACCTGGCCACCATCATTGGCTATATCGCCGAGCGTAACGATGTTGCAGCTCTGGAGCTGCAGCAGGACATCGAGTACGCGGTTTCGCAGCTTCCGCAGCATCCCTACTTGTACCGCCTCGGCCGAGCACATGGAACGCGGGAAATGGTCGTGCATCCAAACTACCTGGTTGTTTATCAGGTCGAGTCGGCTGTGATTGAGATTGTCGCAGTTGTGCACGCACGGCAGCAGTATCCGAAGATGCGATGATGCGGAAACGGCAGCGTGTACACGCTTCCGATCGACCGCTACGCTGCATCAATCGCCGGCACGCGCACATGAAAAAGGCCGGGAATCCCCGGCCTTGCAATCCATCACGACCTCGCAGCCGTCAAGCTATTTTTCCTGTTCTGGCTCCTGACTGTGCAGGAAAAAGAATGGCGAATTGCATCGCATGGACAGGCCTACATCATCCTCACGCAGGATTGCTGCCTTGGCGTACTCATACGGCATGTCCAGCCATTGCCGCCAGGCGACGATGTATCGAGGATTACAGAGCTGACCATCTTCCCACTTCTGGACCGTCTCAAGAGCCTTGCGTTTTATCCAGGCGCCAGGTTGACCTGGTTGATACAGCAGCTCTACCACTGCCTGGTGAAACTCCAGATTGGCCTGGTCCCGCTGGGCCTTCTCCGCACGGGCCAAACGGCGAGCCTCCAGGACTTCCTCCTGGGCCAGCTTCCCCTTACGTTCCAGTTCTCGCAACCGCGAGAAGGCCGGCTCGTAGGCTGGCCGTAGCCCAGCTGCATCTGCTTCAGCAACCGCCTTGCGCACTGCTTCCTGCACGCCTTGCTCAAACTCCGCGCTGAATATCAGACTCTCAAGCGATTTATTTTTCATGGCTCCCTCTATAAACCGCAATCGTAGTCGGCCTGGTGTCCCGTAGCCTTCGCGTCGCCTGGCTCGTCATCGAGCGGCAGGCGAACGTCTGCGCCACTGGCCGGTGCCTGGTCTGATCCGATCGCTGTACCGACTGCAGCACCGACCACGAAGGCCGCGCTTAGTCCTAGCAAACCGTTTCCTTTGCTACCAGTCGGCAGCAAAGCCTGTGCCGCCGGACCGATGACTTGGCCGGCGATCGCGCCGCCTTGGGGCTTCCCTTGGTCCTTGAGTACCATGCGAAGCGGCGCCGGCTTAGAGTCCCTGGCCTTGGTCATGGTCATTACTCGTGAATTGGGACTGACCAGTAAAGTTTCCACCCCACGGCAGTTCGACACCTTTGTCGGCCTTGGCGTGTGCCGGCTTACCTTCATCCCATTTCACTACTACGTCTTGGCCGGGCTGGTAGTTAGTCCCATTCTTCTCAAACAGCACGCGCTCGCTTTGGCCGGCAGGGTTCTCGGTCTGCACCAGGTAGTAGTCCTTCCCGTCGATCTGCTGGTTAGCGATGATCTGGCCGCCGGTGCTGTCACGCTCCTGGCGGGCTTCCCGCAGGGGTTCCGGCTCGTGCGTTATAGCGTTGCCACCACTGAAAAATGTACCTAGCCCGCTTTCCATATCCTTCACTACAGCAGCCAAGGTATTTTCCACAGCCTCGGCGGCCCTGCTAGCCTTCTTTCCAAATTCACTCATGTTTGCTCCTAGAAGTTGATTTGCCCGGTTACCGACCGGGCGACGGTTGCTGCTTGGTGCCTGCAGTGATGATGATATGATCGCAGGCAGTCAAGAGGTGCCTTTTTAAGGTTGCTACTCCGATTGACTAGGCGGGCGTTGGTGCAAACAACGCCCGCCGCCCTTCATATCGCCATCACGTTAAAACTTCCAGGCCCCACCGAGGCGATACGCGGCAGTCCCGCCCGAGGTTGCGACACCGGCCGAGAACATGATGTTCTTGCGCGTGACGTGATGAATCCCCACAGCGATCGCCGCTTCACCGCGATAGCCCCCTACTCCTGCAGTAACGGACGATTCGCCAGGACCAATAGCCACGGGCGCCTGCTGCATTGCCATCGCGGCTGCGACACCGCGATTAGCGATGCGCTCGACCCTGCTAATCCTGGTGTCGATCGCGCTGAGGCGGCCGTTAAGCTGATCGAACTTTGCATCAGTGTAGGTGTTCGCACTTTGTAGAGTACGCTCGCCCACCGCATCCGCGTAAGTGACCGCAGCGGCCGCTTCCGCCCGTGCCATATTCGCCGTACCTTGTGCAGCGTCGGCCTTGCTAACAGCCGTAGTGGCTGTGGCCTGGGCGGTATCCGCTGTATCGACAGCGACGGCCGCCGCGATCTGTGCAGCCTGGGCGCGGTTGTTGGCGAAGATGGCTTCGGTCTGCGCTTCCTTGGCCGTTACCTGGGCGGCATCCGCTGTATCGACAGCGACGGCCGCCGCGATCTGTGCAGCCTGGGCACGGTTGTTGGCGAAGATGGCCTCGGTCTGTGCCTCGCGCGCGGTCACCTGGGCGGCATCCGCCTTACTGGCCGCACCCGTTGCGGTAGCCTGCGCGGTGTCGGCTTTCGTTTGTGCCGTCGCGGCTGCAGCGCGTGCAACCGTATCGACGGTGCCGGCAGAAACCGACGCGATTGCAGCATCCAGCTGCCCCTTGTTGACGGCATCGGTATCTTGCGTACCCGCCTTCACGTTCTGGAAGGTGCGCTCGTTACCCACAGAGCCAAAGCTGACCACATTGTCACCGATCGCCACCGAGCCTTGGCCGATCGCCACCGAGCCGTTACCGTCAACTACTGCACCTTGACCAAGTGCCGTGGCGTTCTGAGAAAAGCCGGTCGATGCCCCCTGGCCGATGGCGGTCGAATTTTGTCCAGCAAGCGCGCCCTGTCCGATCACGGTAGTGTTCTCGGTGCCGCCGATGTTCTGAGCGCCCACACCTAAAATAACGCTGTTTGCGCCCCCAAGAGTGGTGCCGACGCCAGCAACCGAGTTCGTGTGCGGCGAGCTGCCCGGCGGGCTGGTGTTGTTGATCGGACTGACGATCGAACCATCAGCCAGGACAGTGCTTTGTGCGTGCGCCTCGCCGACAACAAGGTGTGCGCCGCCGACTGCGAACAGGGACGTAATGAGGACCGAAATGGTATGACGTTTCATGGATGCTACTCCTTCGAGGTTGTACCGGCGTGCCGGTGGAAAGGTCGGTGCAAACGACCCAAAAAATTCTTACTGGATGGTTGAGAGATGCGACTTAGAGAGCCGGTGCAAACGACTCCGCTAGTTGCTCAAGGCTTGATGTTCAGGCTGGCTTTTGCCTGGTCGATGATGGCCGGCGAAGTAGAAAGAGCGATAATCGCGGCCGGGGCCAACACGCGGCCGTTATCGCCACATGCAAGCTGCATTCTTGCCAGCTGGGTTGCGAAATAAGGGTGCTGCTTTGGATCGTTCATAGCACCGCTCACGTTGTCCGACATACGGGCCCACTCCATCGAGTGCGTCCTGCAAACCTCGTGTGCTTGATAGCTGTTGAACAGAGCTAGAAGTGCATAAATCAAGCCGCCAACGACAGCAAAGAAGCTGATCGTATAGAAGCCCAGGATATGGGAAAGTCTCATGGTTGCTACTCCTTCAGTTTGAAAAAGGCTGGTGCAAACAGCCCTGCTTATAAGCCCTACGACTCGACGTTTGAGCCGGCTTTCGGGTTCCATCCTTCTAAGTTGATGTGAGCCTTGAGTAGGCCCAGCTCTCGCAATAGCAACAGTGCACGCCTTGGATCAACAAAGGTTCGTTGCTTCTCTTTGTCGTTTGCAAGCACGAGCATGGCCGGGCCGCCGCGTGTCTCGATTGCCAGGACGAAGTCCTTACCCTGCCCTTCGAGCGTTACAGAGACAACGCCGCCGCTGTGGGCCAAAGCCCTAAACTGCTCGACATCAACCTTAATCATGAGTCATATCCTACCATAAAAGTTCCACATTTTTATAATTTTGTGGAATAAATTTGTAATTTTATTCCTGGAGAATCTACAGCCCATGACCTGTATTCAGGTTGTTTTCCTTGTCTTGGGCTAGATCATGTACTGTAGCTTTCCCCTGCTTGTAGGCGATCTGCATCTGGTCGCCAACTTTGGGTAGCTGCTTGAAATGCTGTCGCTCATGCCGGATGGTATCCCGGCCATGAGTTTGATAAACATAGTTCTGATCGACGGCATGAACTGGCCCCGTATAACGGGACTCCTGTGCATACGGTGCTTTGCTTTCGATAGTCGGCATTGCTTCCGATTTCCAGGCCTTCTCCGGGCCTTTGGTTGCTTCCTTGGCGTCGTCCTTGCCCTTCCCTGCCTGCTGCTGCTTGGCGAACTCCTGGGCCAGTTTCCGGGCCTCCTGGTCGCGTGTCTTCTCGGCCGCGAGTTCGGCAGTCCGCTCGCGCATGATGCGATTCAAGCGCCCATCGGTAAATTCGACCTGTAGCCCAGCCTCGGCCGCGATCCTGGCGGCCTTCTCCTGGAATTCGAGAGGACCTGATAGCGCGAGCTTGCGCCCGAACTTCTGCTGTGCCAGGCGTAGTCCCGTCTCGATGGTCTTGTCATCGGTCTGCAGCATCTGGACACTCCGCGCTTCATCGCGCAGTACGTCCTGGCCGGCGCGCTGGTACGTCACATCGCCGTTGCGATGTACCTGGTATGTAAGTGCCTGTGTGCGGTGGATCGGCTCGCGCTCCTGCTTGGCGGGTGCCTCGGTCCCTTCAATCTTGGCCTCATGTTTCGTGACAGGTTCAATCTTCTCTGGCCTCTGCCGGCGCAGCTCGGCCAGCGCCTGCTCGTCGCCGGCTTGTGCCTTCTCGGCCAGGAAGTCGCGGTACTGGTCCATGACCGGGACGCGCTGAGCGGCCTTAAGCTGTTCGCGCTCGATGCCGGCGCGCTCCTTCGCTGCAGCTTCGTTGGTGATGCGCTCCATGCGGGCCACCGACAGCGCTGCCTTGCGTTGCGGACCAGTCAGCGACTTGTCGCCCTGGATGCGACTACGCTTGGCGTAAAACTCCTTTTTGATTGCGTCCAGACGCTCCCGCTGCATGGTGCGTTGGTCGTCCCATTGACGGATGCGCAGCTGCTGCCGATCACCGCGGCCGGCCTGGAATTCCGCCCATAGTTGCCGCCTCGGTTCCTGGCGGTGCTCGCGCTGCAGCTGGCGGCCGGTCTGCCGGCCGTAGGATTGGCGCAAGGCCTTTTCCGCATCCTTCCAGGGCAGGTTTAGCTCCTTCGTGAGGAAGTCCGACACGTTGAGATTGCGCGTGCCGCACTTGATCCGGTCGCTGCCGTCCTTGGCCTTCGTAACCTCGTATTTCTCCGGGATGACGCCATGCGACTGTGACAGTTCGGCCAGCAGTCGGCGTGCGTCCAGGTTTTGCTTAATGTCCTGCATATCGCCTTGCCGGCCCGCGCTGCGGGCTTGCTTGGTTTCCTGCAGGTCGCGGGAACGCTGGCTGATCGCACTATCCGAAGCGCGGCCAGTTGACCTTACTGCTGCGTTGCGATCAGCAGACCGTCGCAGTCCGTCAGCTGATTCGGCTCCCTGGTGGTCCAGCTCATTACGTGCATGATTCGGCAAAAGCATTTCACTTCTTTGGGTGTCACGAACCACACCGACGCTGAACAGATTTCGCACACTGTTGAGGGATTGGGGCGGCGTGCCTTGTCCAAACGGCTGAGGGCTAGGCTGCCAATTACCGGCGCCTGGTTGAGGTCTGGCGGCGTTGGCATCTCGGCCCTGTCCGGGTGATATTCCCTTGAAGGGAAATTCTCGGGCATATCGGTCGGCTCCTGCAGCTCGGTCGGCTCGTTGATGGTCGTGCTGGTCATTCGTCTGATCCTTTCGGTGTTTGGTGTAGAAACGGCTCTCGCGCTCCGCCAGCATCTGCTGCCGCGACTCGGTGCCGGCTTGGCGGTAAGCCTGGTAAAACTTTTTGTCGCCGCTGTTCAGGTACTTGAGTTCCCGCGCACGGGTGCGGTACCACTCGTCCAGCTGGCGGGCAACGTGGGCCGGATCGCGGCGGGCCTCGCCGGCGATCTGGTAATTGCGTTGCACTTCCGCCGCCATCCGTTTTTGCTTCTCGGCCGTAGGTAGCTCTACGAATTCCCGGCTAAATACATAACTGTCTAGTCGTGCCGATTTAGTTGCACCTGGTGGAGTGACCTTCAAATAGCGTTCCTCCCGGTCCTGGCTTTTGCCGGTGCTAACCCTCCCATACTCGGCGACAAGCTTTTTGAAATGCTCGTAATCCTCAATATTTCGTGCAACCATTTCGGACAGTAACTGTCCTTTGATTTCTTTGCCCTTGTCACCTTTGAAAACGTCGCCCTTGTACCGGCTAATCATTTCTGATGCGTCGGTGAACTCGATACGGCGGCTTTCCTTTGGACTAGCAAGTCCATATTTGTTGTTAACGTGTTCCTGGAAGGCGTCAATAAACCTCTCGTTCTGATCAACGACGCCAAACGGGTTAAGGTGCTGGCCGCTTAGCAGGTTCTGTTTCGGGATGACAATATGAATATGTGGCTTGCGCTCGACAAACTCGCCATTCTTTTCGTTGGTATAGCTCTTAATCTTAGGCATATGCGCCTCTGCATAAAAGCTGTACTCATCTAGTTCATAGGCGGCAAAAGCGAATTGGCGAAAGTCATCTGCGATCCCTTCTAGCGTTGCCCGGTCAATCTCATCCTCTTTGAAAGCCAAGGTAATATGCAAATACTTCTCGCCAGCACTGTCATTGTCGAGAATTATTTGATTCGTGGTGTCCAGGTCACCAGAAAGGATAACGCGCTCGTCCAGCTCGTCGCGTGATAATGCGCGACCTTCCTTTCGACCTTTTTCTAGGTATTCCTGGATTCCGCCGATGCCGCCACTAATCCTAATCAACATGGGGAATCGTCGCTTTCAAAAAACGAGCGATCGTTTCGAGGCTATCAATCATTTCCTCGTACTTGGTTTCCGATAGCTTGCCGGCCAGGTGATCGCTGTTGGCCCGATGTGCCAACTGGTTGAGGTTGTTGCTGGTCTTGTTAACCAGATACAACAGACGCTGCCGATCTGCGCTTGCCTTGGGGCGAGCGACGATCTGCGTCCTGTTGGTCAGAACACAATCGCGGAAGAAGTCAGAAGGGGAGAGGCCTGCCGCCTCGCACTTCGCCAGGTAGTCCAGACGCTCGGTTTTCGTCAGCCTGAAGCTGACAGGAACGGTGCTCTCGTCACCGTGTTTTTTGGGTCGTGCCATCGTTGTCTTTTCGCCGCGTCGCGGCCCTCTTTTCCTTGGCGTTACATCGCGCCCCGAGGGGCGCACCGGGCGGCTGCAGCCGCCGGGGATTCAAAGGGGCTCCCCTTTGGCACGGGATATGTTGGAGAAATGCGGAGCATTTCGTAAACATATCTGTCGTGCCTATATATCCTAACGCCAACAGTGCAAACAAGCAACTAGGTTGTTTTAAGTTGTGAAAAAACGTTTTTTTGGTTGTTTTTTGTTGCAATCTGCTTGCTTGTGGTTGTTTTGTTGTGTATATTTCGTTGCATACGGTTGTTTCCGGTTGGAAAGCCGGCTATGATGGTCGGGTTCACAACACAAGGGCGAACATGGATATAGAAGAGTTTGAGAAGCAGGTAGAGCCACGCGCCAAGCGGTCCAGGCTCGAACCCTTCCAGGCCCAGATCTTTGAGCTGAAAGCGAAGGGTTACGCCAACTGGCAGGTGTGCGAATGGCTGGCCGCAAACGGGGTCAAGGTGAGCCAAGAAGCGGTGCGTAAGTTCATTAAGAGCCGGGAAGGAAAAGAGCGTGTACACGCTCCCGTTTCCGGTGGTCAATCAACACAAGGGCAGCGTGTACACGCTTCCACTTTGACGGGCCAGCAGGCAGAAAAGCCAGCGGCTGCGCCGCAAGGTTCGACGCCAAAGGACGGACCAGCCCCGGCGCCTAGCGGACCTGGAGAGGCACGCAAGATCACGAATCCAGCTGATATTAGGAAAGCTCGGAACCGCGAAATTAATTTGGACGATTATTCTAACGACAAGGAAGATAAATAATGAAAGTTGCTGTTCTTAACTATACGGGCACTGTCGGCAAAACGACCATTTCCGCGCACCTGCTTTCCCCCCGCATGAATAATGCACCGATTTATGCGATTGAGAGCATCAACGAAACCGCTGAAGGTGTGGGCCTCGATGTGGAAAAGATCAAGGGCGATAAATTCCGCGATCTGTTCAAGAAATTGATGATGCTCGATGATGCGATTATTGACGTCGGCGCCTCGAATATTGAAGGTTTCCTCGATGGCATGGTGAAATTTGAAGATTCGCATCTGGAATTCGATTATTTCGTTATTCCCGTCACCAGTGGCTCTAAAGAGCAAAAAGAAACTATTTCGATGATTTCTACCCTGGCTGATTTCGGAATTTCTGCTGAGAAAATCCGAATCATCTTTAATCGTGTGGAAGCCGATGTAAGCGAAGAATTTGCACCGTTGCTCAACTTCGTCAAGAAATCGAAAGCCTGTATTGCTAATCCTGAAGCTGCCATTTTCGAGAACGAACTGTTCGATCTGCTGGGCGTGAAAAAAATGACCATTACTGCGTTGCTGGCCGATGAAGCAGATTACAAGGCAAAAGCTCGCCAGGAAAACGATAACAAGCAGAAATCGCACTATAGCGATATGCATGTAATGAAGTCGTTGGCTAAAAGCGTGAATCGCAACCTGGACGCGGTATTCGTCGTCCTGTTCGCATAAGGAGATTTTCATGGCTGATGCTCGTTCTAAGCTCGATGTTCTTTATCACGATGTCCTGGGGGATATTCATGAGGTCATCGAGCGAGTCGAGCGCCTGCAGGCCGAGCTGCCAGCGGCAGCTGACGCCGTGGGTGACAAGCTCAACGTGCAAACCGGGCACTACCTGGTAGCCGCCGAGAAGTTGGCCGGCGTGCTGAAAGGCATGAGTGAGGAAATCGACCGCTCGGCCGCCCAAGCCGGAGCACAGGCCAGCATGGCGGCCCAGCTTGACATCAGCCTGGCTGCAACGAAAGCAGCAAGCCAGGCCGTAAGTCAAGCTGTCGGCGCTGAAGTAACTAAAGTCATCGCCGATATCGAAGCGGCTGGCCGCCTCATCAAGTGGAACTTTGCCAAGGTGGTTGCATGCATGGCCGGCGCGGCTGTCGTAGGCGGTCTGGTCGCGGTGCTAGGTGCGCACTATCTCCCAGTTGGCGGCGGGAAGGCGCAAGAGCTTTCGGAAGCTGATCGCCTAGCGATTCAGAACGGCCAGATGATCCAGGCAGTATGGAACAACCTGAGCGACAAGGAACGCGCTCGCATTCAAGAACTGTCGCGGCAGGTAGGCAAGAAATGACGAAGGGCTGACACGGGAGTCAGCCCTTCCGGGAATCTCGGTTGCAACTTCTAGGTAAACAATCAAGCCCCTTGTAATTTTGATGACCTGTCATCGAAATTACAAGGGGATCATGGAAATAAAATGAATAAACAAGCAATGTATATGGCTCCGGTAGCTTGGTTCGCTACCGGAGTGACGATGACCGTCCGTGCTCCGTACCTGATCTATCGGGCCTTTGCCGGCGAAATGTATTTTCACTGGCTGACCTGGCTGGCTTTCTACTTCTGCATCAGCAGAGCATGGTTGGCAGGTTTTGCGCTCTATCACGAAGGTATCGGCTTGGAAGCGATCGGCAATCTTGTAGCGGCTGGCATTTGGTTTGCGGTCCTGCAGGCCCTTACCAAGACCATGATGAAGGCCAGCGGTCCTCTATCCTTCCTGGCTTGGATGCCGGGCCAGGGCCAACTGCGCTCCTGGATCGGCAACCGAGCACCGGCCACGGCGCCAGGTGCCGGCGCCGCAAATGCTGACGAAAAACTATTGCGCGGTGCAGCCATTATTCAAGGTAGCGGCCTGGGTGCAATGCTGAAGAAGGGCGCGAACAAGGATGACTTGGCTACCGTCATCGAGTGGGGGGGCGTGCCGATCCCGCCGAAGGCCGAGCCTGAGCACTTCCTTATCGAGGGCAAAACCGGCGCCGGCAAAACGCAGGCGATTAACGAAATGATGCGCAAGGTTCGCCGGCGTAATCAGGCCGCGATCATTGCCGATCCGGCGGGCGGCTACCTGGCCCGTTTCGGCCGCGAGGGTGACGCGATTCTCAACCCGTTTGACCGTCGCACGCTGGACTGGTCGCCCTTCGCAGAAATCGAAGCGGAATACGACTATCGCCGCATCGCTAAGGCCGCGATCCCAGACGGCATCGGAGAAAACGAACAGTGGACCGCACACGCGCAAGTGCTGTTCGCTGAGTGCATGAGGGTCATGCATAAGCGCGGTGAGTCAAGCGTCAAAAAACTGCTGTACTACGTGACGGCTGCCGATCAGCGTGAACTGGCGGACCTCCTGGGCGACTCGCCGGCCGCTGTGCTGACCAAGCAGGGCAATGAGCGAATGCTGGGCAGCGTGCGATCGAGCGCGGGCACGCCTCTAGCCAATTGGGTGTATCTGGCCGATCAGGGAACCTTCAGCGTGCGCAAGTGGGTGCGCGCATCAGATACCGATCGTAAATGGCTGTTCCTGACGTACACCGATGCGCAGATGGCCGAGCTGCGCAACCTGGTCGCGTGTTGGCTTGAGTTGGCTATCGTGGAAGGCCTTTCGCTTAGCGAGAGCCAGCAGCGGCGCCTTTGGTACGTGATGGACGAGCTGGATAGCCTGGGCAAGATTACGAGCTTGCGCGCCGGTCTTACCAAGTTGCGCAAGTATGGCGGTGTATGTGTTTCTGGCCTGCAGACCGTCGCCCAGCTGCGCACAACCTACGGCCACGACGAGGCGCAGACCCTGCTTTCGTGCATGACCACAAAACTGATTTTGAAAGCCGGTGACGGCGAGACGGCCAAGTATTTTGAAAACGAAATCGGCCAGCAGGAAGTCGAGCGCGAGGAGGTCAGCGAAGGTACCAGCCAACGAGTAGGCGAGTTCGGATCATCGAGTGAAAACAAAAGCGTTCGCAGGACCACACAAGCGGCCGTTCTGGCATCGCAAATTACAGGGCTGGACAACCTGCACGGCTACCTGATGTTGACCGGGCAGCCGATCGCAAAGGTACAGCTGGACTATGTAGCAATGCAGGACATTAATGCGCCATACGAAGCGAAATAAGGGAGCAAGCGATGAACATTCAAGCAGCCTTCAAAACGCTCCTGGTCGTCGTAGCAATTGGCGGTATCACGGGCTTTGATGAATGGCGTCGCACCTATGGGGGCACGCCAGAAGAACAGGCGCAAAGGGCAATTTCCAAGTGCGTCAAAGAGCGCGAGATGCAGGATTACCGCGCCAATCCGCTTGCGATGAGCGGTCAGAACAAGAAGGACATTCAATCTTCGTGTAGTGAATTTGTGCACGGCGGCCTGGTGTTAGGAGCACCGGCCAGTGGGACCACGCCAGCGAACGGGACGCCGGCACGGGTAGCAACAACCCACAAACCGCAGCACGCATCGAACCAGCCACAAGGCCGCCTTGAGCGGTGCCTGGCTCGGATCGAGGAAGCCAGGAAGCGCAGCCCTGGCGGTCTGAATCCTGAATGGGAGAAAGGCGAGCGGCAACGCTGCGAAGCGCAGTAATGAAGTAACCGTCGCCCGGTCGGCAACCGGGCAAACTCAACTTCTAGGAGCTTTACCAATGAACACCACCAAGACCATTGTTTCCCTGTTCCTGCTGGCCGCTTTCAGCGCTCACGCTGGCGAAGTCCACGATGCACGCAAGGCCGTTGCAGTGGCCGATAAAGGGACGGGCGCCATGCAACAAGTCGCCATCGACGAGTCCGACAATCGCGGCATGAGCTTGCTGTTCGATGATAAGTACAAGCCGGGCCAGCTGATCGTATCGAGCGTTAGCGGGTACGCCCGCAAGGCCGGCGTGCAACCTGACGACGTATTGAAAATAATCTGTACCAAGCCGTCGAGTATGCGTCACGCTGACATTCCAGCCGGCGCCGAGGTCAGCCAGGGCTGTGCTCCTGTTCGTACCATCGCTGAAAAGGTGCGTGTGGTCGATCCGTTCGCTCATCGTCGGATCAATGGGCGCTTGGTCAATGGGAACGAGGTGCCAATGGAGTATCACTTTGAACGTGACGGCGTGCCAGTGATCGTCCGCAACCTTACGGCCTCGAATCCACCGCAAAAGATCGTCTCGCGCAATTAAAGCGCCGGCAGGTCAATATCAGCGCCCGAGGCCTCACGCCTTGGGCGTTTTTCTTTTTGGCGTTGACAGCTCCCAGATCGTAACGATCTGGTTTTGGTTATCCAGTCCCACGAACTCTCGCCTGCCATCAGGCCACTCCCGAATTATCTCGTCCGGGTAAGTCGGGTCCACATAAGTAATCCAGAAGCCGGCCGCCAGGTGTGAGCGTGCGGCTTCACCGTCATCATCATCGGCTTCAAGAGCCTGTGCGATTGCATCGTTGATGTCCATGCCGGCATTTTGCCTTAGTCGGTTAGGCCTGGTCCGATCGGAAGCCGGATATGCCACGACTGCGCTGTGCGCTTCCGCGTCAAGGCATCTTCTTCCAGGCCTGTCACGCACATGAACCCGTCAAGCACCCAAAGCACGACCGCATCATGCAACGGCTGTAGCACGTCGCGGCCGTTGGTGCGGTCGTTGTAGAGCTGGGCTATCCGAGTGGTTCGACGCACCGTGTTATCGATATGCTCGCGCAAGATCAGCCAGCCAGAAATTTCCGGCAGCGGCATGGCCTCGCGGTGCCTGGGGATAGGCCGACCGCCATCCTCATAGCAAAGCCTGACTTTGACAAACATAGTAGAAAATACTGTATAAAAACACAGTATAGAGGAACGAACAAGGAACTCATAGGACGCGCTGCAGGCGTTTTTAGCTGTTCGACCGTTCCGAACCCTAGACCAGTCGGAAAAAATGTCTTGGTGGGCCGCTCCGGGGCTCCGTGGGGCTTCTCCTGGCGTCATTCCTTCACCAGTTGCATATCGGCCGCCTTCATTTTAGCCCGAGGTTAGGGCATATCATTCTGGTAGACCATTCAGGCCGTTGCGTTATCGTGTCGTGTCATCGAGCCATGGAGCGATCCGCCGGCTTGCCGGCGGTGAGGCGGTAGCCCCCCGCTGTGGTAGCAGGCCCGGCCGAAGGCCGGGAGGGGCGTAGCCCGCCGAAAGCATGGCGCGATTCCGCGGCCGATGTGTACCTGGTGTTTCGTACACGCGCCGGAAGGCGCGTTTATAGCCCGCTTGCGGGCTGTGGAGTAAGGGGAGGGGGAGCCGACTTGATCGGGGGAACCCCGGAG
>Ga0265780_10003178_pt1 | contig 21781 bp, 20 predicted proteins | sample P1T30metagenome_FD_192432 | JGI IMG/M metagenome (GOLD analysis project Ga0265780, IMG submission 192432) | Plant litter microbial communities from East Loma Ridge, Irvine, California - P1 T30 | ecosystem: Environmental > Terrestrial > Plant litter > Unclassified | place: USA: California...
AGGGTGAGTTACCCGTTCAGATGGGTCATCGTCGTCAGGTTTTGGTTGATCTCGACAACCACGTGCACATCGCCGAGCGCGAAAGCTACGATTCTACTGTCAGGATGGACACTACAGGAGCTGCAACTAGGCATTACGCCAATTCGCTCAAGAAGAGAAGGACCAAGATTGCCTTCTTCAACAGCACAGCACAAGGCGGAGGTGTTGCTCTCATGAGGCACGCTCTGATGAGATATCTGACTCTTCTCGGTGTCGACTGCAAATGGTACGTTCCATACGGAAAAACCGATATCTTCAGGATCACCAAAGACAACCACAATATTCTTCAGGGTGTCGCCATAGCGGGCGAGCGTTTAACCGAGGAAAAAATGGTCGATCTTGATGACTGGGTCATCGAAGAGGCTGACAAGTGTCGTTGGGTCGAGCACGGCGGCCCGCTCTCATCTCGCGAGAAGGGTGGTGCCGATGTGATTATTGTCGATGATCCTCAGATGCCGAGCCTTGTCAAGATTGCGAAGGAGCGAGACTCCAGGTACGTACTCCCGAATTGCTTACGAGCTCATCCAGGATATCTCTTCATACTAACTCTATCCTCTAGTCGCCCAGTCATTTTTCGCAGCCACATCCAGGTCCGAGCTGACCTAGCTGACGAAGCAGGTACCGCTACCTCCGAGGTGTGGAACTGGATCTGGAACCATGTCAAAGATTGTGATGTCTTCGTCAGCCATCCCGTGCGAGCATTCGTGCCCGAGGTTGTAACCCCAGAGAAAGTGGGCTACCTGCCTGCCACTACTGACTGGCTAGATGGCCTGAACAAGCACATGCACCCCTGGGACGAGCAGTATTACATCCATGAGCTGAAGGTCCAGTGTTTTTCAGCTGGTATGCGTCAGCTCGCTCATCCGGATCGCAAATACATCGTTCAAATCGCTCGCTTCGACCCAGCGAAGGGTATCCCAGATGTACTCGCATCATACGCACTCTTGCGCAAGGTTTACATGAAAGACACGCCCCTTGTAGACATCCCTCAGCTCGTCATAGCTGGCCATGGTGCCGTCGACGATCCAGATGCTACACGCATCTTCAAAGAAACCGAGACTGCTCTCAACGGGGAGTTCAACGAGTTCAAAGACGACGTCATCATCATGCGTATCGGACCGTCCGACCAGATGCTCAACGCACTCATGTCCTGTGCTCACGTCGCCCTCCAGCTCTCCACCCGTGAAGGCTTCGAAGTCAAGGTCAGCGAAGCGCTCCACAAGGGTACACCTATCATCGCTACTCTCGCTGGCGGTATCCCTCTGCAGGTCCAGGATGGAAAGTCCGGCTTCCTGGTCAAGCCTGGTGATCACGACGCTGTTGCCAAGCACTTGTTTGATCTCTTCACCGATTCCGAACTTCACTCGACTATGTCGGAGTATGCGAGTAAGCATGTTAGCGACGAGGTCAGCACCGTGGGCAATGCGCTGGCTTGGCTGTATCTGGCCGATGAGTTATCCAAGGGGGAGCATGTCGCACCTGACGGCCGATGGATCAACGATATGGCGAGGGAAAAGGCGGGTATTCCATATCAGAAGGATGAGGATATCTTGGTGCGCAATGTGAGCTTGACGAACTAATTGCGAGTGTCTTCGGGTTGCGCTATGAATGGGCGATGAGCACGATGGGCATACCATGTAATGCTCTCGTCTGAGACTGTGATGATAATCACAAATTCACGGTTTTTGTTCTACGAGGTTATGCTGGTTGTGTAGCAAAGTGTGGATGCTTCTAGGAATAAACATTACATTATCAATCATGACCCCACAGGCAGCTACTGACTTGATTGCGAGATTTCATCTGATACCGAAGCCATCTACAGTTTCACACAGTTCGTGCCCAGTGCGCACTGCCCAGGTACTGTTCCCTTGCAGCACGCTTTGTTCGTTCCAGCGGGACATATACCTGTAACCATCTGTTAGTTGGTGATTCAATCCAGCGTTAGATATCAAAGATTAGAAATACATACCAGAAGCGGGCCTAGGAATGCATCGTGCTCCGATCAATTCCAATGGTCCAGTTAAGGGGAAGTATCCGCAGATATTGCCCCAGACAGTGGGGTTCGTAGACCAGGTGGCTATGTTTGCGCAGCACAAAGGGTTATCGGTACAGACAGGAGCCGGTGTGGCGACTCGGGAAGTGACAGTTGCCAGAGTGGTGAAGGTCGCACTCACGGTATTGATGAGCGGAGAGGTAATAACAAGCGTCGTAGTAGGTGCAGGCGCAACGCTAATCTGCGTCGTGGTGAAAGCGTCGGTTGCCGTGTAGACTGTTTCCGTGGCGGTGGTGAGGGTAGTAGTCTTCGTGAAGGTCGCGACTTTGCTGCATGCTGCTGAGATCTTTTCGGGTGCCCAGTTTGAGACGAGGGTTGGGGTCTCCAGCGCTCGCTTCTTTGCAGCGGCTGTGACGGACTCGGTCACCAATTTAGTCTCAGTGGCCACGATGATTGTTGTTTCTCGAGAGGAGATGACGGTGCTGGTCACGGTCGCGGGCGGTGGTATAGAGGTAGAGGCTTCGGTAATGGTGGTGAACGCAAGGGTGGAGACTGTAGTGGCGATGTTGGAAGTTTCCACAGGGGGAACGTAGCCGATGTAGCTAGCACAGAAGTCGAGGTTCTCAGGCGTACTCAGCTGGCTCAAGTCAGACGGGCAGATAGGTGCGACAAAGGCATCGGTGTTGCTGGCGTAGGAGTAGGAATTCGAGATGGTGTAGTGGTCGTCACCACGCCATTGGCCAGTCTCATCGGCATACGAAGCATCCCAGGCCTGAGTATACAGCGCGCAGATCTGTTCGACTGGCTCTCCGTTCTTCAAACTTAGGTAGGAGTTGAAGAACCGACAGATGGCGCGTCCATTGAGGTGGTCCAGGTTGAATTGCGTCTCCTCTTCGCAGGCTTGAGCGCAGCGTTGTGCATCGAATAGTGAATCAGCAGGAAAAGTCTTGACGTTGATGTAACTGCCTTTGCCATTGCAGTCGTTAGGCGCTCGGATGGCGGCATTGCCTAGAGCAGTGGTGGTGTAGCCAGGAATGTCCGTGACCGCCTGTGGTTCGGATACGAGGGCGCTGGCGAAGCCGGCGAGGCCAAGTAGATGCAAGGATGAACGCATTATATAGATTTCGTTTACGAACTATGAGCGATAAATCGATACGACAAACAGAGAAGGAGCGTGAGATAGCTAAGAGATACCCTAACAAGATTTCCTTATATAAAGGTACCGCGCGGTCTGCGCGAGCGCCACGTGAAAGAATACAGCTGAAAAACAGCCATATCTCGTACTCGAACGTAAGGGGTATGCGGCGTAAGTACATCGTGAAGTCTCGTGCCAGCGAATTCGGTTCTAGATGGTCGCGCTATGGGTGCGGCTGAGCAGCCACCAATCCAGCCTCGCTAAATCTGTCCCCAAAAGAGTTAGACACCGCCAGGCCAGACTCTTCATTGTGAGCTAATGCGACGCATCCGCATACGAAATGCACTTCATTTCCACTTTGACATCGTAGCAAGGCGAGCACAAGGCTGAGAAGGCCCGAGTATCCCTCTGGACTGCCGGACAAGGCGATAGAAGATAACGCCCCGTCCCTTTGGGAAGTTGAGCATGAGCGCCTTTTGAGTCCCAAGACGACTACTGGGTGATAGACCCTGAGATCCGAAGCGGGTCGCCCTTGTCTAATACTGAAGGCGCTCCTGCACCTTATCCAAGGCGAGACCTGTCTACCTACCTAGGTAGGTGTTAACCTGCCTACCGTCTTAAGTAACCAACCAACCAAGCGTACGAACATAGCGATATTGCGCGATCCAACCCGACAGTTCCGCTTGCTTCACCTTCTCGTAGAGCTCCGCCTCATAATATACGAGAACATCGACGTCACAGCCAGTACATCAAAGCTATCGCAATCATACCTTATACCAAAGTACCATCTCAATGACCAGCCCGAACTAAGACCAGACCGCAATCTGAGTCAAAGGTGCACTCTATTCGTTCCGTCACAGCCAGCCAATATGCGAAATCTTGCCGGGGTAAGACATCACATGTGTTATCGCTCTGTTCAGTGATATTCCAGGTATGTTTGATGTAGATTCTTTGCTAAGTTTTGTAATGACCTTGGCTTTCTCAATTTGACCTTCGAATCTTTCATATGCTTGCTTTTGTTCTCTCTCGTCGTATTCTCACTCCGATGTCTCCTCCGTGTAAAGGTATTAGACTTGCATCCATGACGAGCTTTCCTATTATCTCCCTCGATTCCTGAGCCTTGTACGTACCCAATCAGAGTTCTTTCAACATCTGCACGTGCTCTTCCCATTCGCCCTTAGACATATCGTGAACCACGTCACTCCCGTAACTTGATGGCTGTCCTGGAACGATCCTCCAGTTGTCTAACCGGAAACCTTTCTCTGGTTGTGGGCTGATTATCGCATCGATACGAAGATCGACGCCAGAATCTACAATAGAACGAATGCCGAAGCCCTGGCAGAGACCCTCAACGAAATTTGAGATGCATTCCCGATCCCACCCCATACTGCGATAATCCAGTTGGCATGTCGCAACGGTGACTTCGACATCAGCAGAAACAGTGTCGGCTGGGCGCAAACGAGCGATCTCCGCAAGATACGAGCTGCAGGTGTAAACGAATTGCCACATGGGGTCGGAAGATCTGGCACCAGCGAGCGCTTCTTCAGGTGAAGTGGTGAAGCAGTCGTACAAGTCATTTTGGATCCAATTGCCAGCTGTCCAGTCGATGCGAAAATGCACTGGCTCCTTTACCATCTTCTCGAGTTTTTGAGCAATGATAGGTGAAGCTTCTTGATTGACGAGGCGACAGGTTGCCAGGATTGACATCGGCAGTACGCGTCAGTACAGGACAAGTTTACCATTGTCGTTCGAAGAGTCATCATTTCGATTCATGCGGACGTGGGGAGGCTCGTACTCTTTCGTGGGCTTGTACTTTTCTTTCTTTGTCGCCACGTCGATGGCTTCGTAGACCACACAGCGTAGCTCAGCCGGGAGATCCAGGAAGCGGAATGGTGGAGCTGACATGGCGACCGTACGCGAAACGCTGGAGTGTTGGAGTTGTTGAGAGTGAAGGCAAGTGGAAGATGAGGTGTGTGCGAGTGAGGCCAAATTGACGTTGGAAGAAGAGAGAGAAGGAGAAATTAGGTCGCGATAAAGATATAAGTATCGGAGCCACTAATGCGTACGGTGAGTGACGTGTGGAGACAAGCTTCATGGTGAGAGACGATAACGGAAGGTGCGCCACGTGCTGGAACCTCAAATTTACAGTCGCGAATGCATGGTTTCAAGTAAGGGTATCGGTGCTGGGCATCAATATCACCCGCCTAATAAATAGCCAATGTATGCATCCAAGACGCATTCACACTTGCCCGTCCTTCGTTTAGTGCAAAGCAAAAGCTACAAACTTTTCATATCGAAACAACGACATGTATCCCACTGTCAATCACCCAGAACTTAGATATCAGCAACAAAATGAAACCCACCCCACCTATCCCGAAATAGCATACCACCGGGCCTCCCATCCCTACCCTGACTAATCCGCTTCTCCAGCGTCCAATCACCCTCTTTACTGGGATCCCACAGCTCAATAGGACCAACCTCCCTATCCTCAGCATCAACACCATCAACCGCATGGCTACGCTGTTGCTGGTACCGAACATACTCGCTAAAGCGACTTAACACTAGATCGCCACTGCTGTCACGGACAGGAAGGGCCTGATTGGGATCGGGTGTGAAGCGCGCTGCGAGAGGAGACTCAATGGAGCAAGTACGTGGAGTGCCGTGGCCAGAGGGGAAACCGAGACGCGCTTCGATGGAACTAGCCTGGCTGCGGGGTGTCGAGGCTGTCGCTGTACTGGTGCTACCGCGGTTGCTGGAGGGAAGGACCATACGTGTACCGCTTTCGCGCATGAAGGCTAGAGTCTCCTCATCGAGACTATCAGGACGGGGAGGGCGCGGAGGTGGTGGGCCGGGACGCTTTTCAAAGGGTACCGTGACGTGGTCTTCTGGGATGGGTGGACTGCAGAGTTGTGTCATGAGCTGAGGGCGGGAGATAGAGACGCTGCGGTTTTGAGTCTTGACGAGAGATGCGCGCGATGCGCGTGCTGTTGACAATGGTGTGAGGCCAGGAAGGCGTGCTTTGGGGAGAGGAACGCTAGTAGGTATCTGTGGAACAGGCGGAGGGGTTGGTGACTGCGTGGAGTCGTTGTTCTTGCTGCCGCCGAAGAGACGAGAGCCTAGAATACGAGTCAAGATTGAGTCGACATGTGCATGAATAGCGGAAAACATGCCTTTTTCTCTAAGCAATGCGAAGTTGGGTCGCGACTTTGATCTGAGCGGCTCTCCACCGCGAGCGTGTTTGTGCCCTGGAGTGACGGAGAGGCTGCGCGAAGCTGGCGGAAGAGCCGGTGAGCTTGTTTGACACTCTTCCTCTTCCAGATCCTCGTAGTTGGGTAGGTTCTCGAAGCTATCGCCGTGCTGTCCTAGAGTGACACGCGTAGCGACTGGGGCAAGTGGCGTGGACGAGTTGGGATTGGAAGGTAGAGTAGGCAGTGGCTTGTTCAGCTTGTCGTTCTTGAGTCCGAAGAATCGCGATGCTGCACATGGTTTTAGTGTGTCTCCGCCTACATGCAGGACAGTGACTTACGCTTTTTCCGCATACCCGCGTCCTGAATCCCGGCGTCAAAGTCGATGTCCGAACTGTCGGCGATAGCGGTCTTCTCATCACGACTTGGGCTATCTCTGAAGAAGTGCGACGCTACTTATATGTTAACGCTAAAGCTTTTGCGGTTGTGGAGCGAGTGAATCCATCCCGGGCTCAACGCTGCCTATGGGAGAGAATAAGAGCCTACCTTTGCTCCGAAGACTCTTCATCCTGACCAGTTGCGGCAGTTGGCAGTTGTGACAATTCGATTTTGTGTTAGTACTTAAGGTTGGGCGAGTGTTGCAAAGGTTGCGTGATTGCCTGCAAAGAAGAATCAAAGCGATCGAGCGGGGGTGTGATTGGTGGTGCGTAAACAGGCGCGAGAAAACAACAGGAAAATGAACCTGCGCCCACTGGAAGTGCTCACTCAGGGTAGACCGCGACCAGTGCCAAGCAGCACTGGCACGTGCCGCTAGTGACATGGGATGGTGAAAGTGAGAGTTCACTCCCATGATGAGCCGAGCACAGGGAGAACTCTCGCTCGCGCAACAATTAGTATGCCACCCCATGCTCTTATCTGGGTCATATACTTCTCTTGCAGACAGAACAGATGACGTGGAAATCAAAGTCAAACGAAGAAACAATATAGGGAAGCAGCTCACCATCACGAAGTCGTGCCGAACGGAAACCTTGTTTGGACATGAAAACCTCATGCCTCCCGAGGGAGACACCGAAGCCGAGCATCATGCCCTTATATTTTTTTTCTTGATTTTTACTTGTGGTTTGTGGTGATGTAGTGATAGTCGAGTTGAGTCGTGCCTGGATCCAGATCATGGACAGCAGAGAATTGTCGGAGGAAGCTCACTTCTCATAGCCAGTCGAGACATTCCCCAAAGTGCCTATGCACCAGAACATGAAACATGGTGCAAGAAAACGCCTGATTTCCAGCTCTTCAAATCCCATGTCCATGCATCCATTCATGAACAGTGACAAAAGAAACGCTTGCGCTGGACCAAAGAACCTGAGACGACATGCCCGTCAATGCTCACTACTTCCACGAAAAAGATGGCGACCAGCCATTGATAACGCCATAAAATCCAAATGAAGTGACAATACAATCATGAACCATAAACATGGAACAAATAGAAAATCCATATAAACAAGCGAATGTAGTGAGCCCAAACCATGCCCAAACATGGCAGGTCTCGTAGAAACAACGACTACCTGACGCTGGACTCGCCAGCCGGGCTGAGATTGAGCAAGCGTTTGAGATCCTGCTCCAGAGACAACGTATTGGAAGGGGTGGCGGTTTTCATGGGTGAGGCACCAGCAGTGGCAGCGGGGGCTGAGGTCTTGCGTTGTTTCGCAGCGACTGATGAAGGTACAAAGGACATCATGCTGGTAGGGGCCTTCGGAGCAGATGCTGGTGGAGCATTGGCCGCCGTATTTCCAGTCCCACCCATATTGCCTCGTTTCTGGTAAGTGTCGGGGCGAGGCTGGTGTGGCTGGTGTGGCTGGCGGCCAGGCGCCTTCCTGCGGTTGTTTGGACTTTGTTGGTAGGGCTGTACATGGGGTGCTGATGGACGGGGCCCGTTGGCAAAGCCTGAGTTACCGTTGCCTGGCTGATCTCGGGAAAAGGCGTTGGGGTCCATCATCTGAGTGGGAGGAACAGAAGGAAAGCTCTGGAAGTTGCCCGGTCCGACCATAGGAGACTCAGCCGAGATCTCGGTACGAAGACCAGAGTTGCGTTTCTTTGCAGAATCGCCCTTTGCGGCTTTGAACAAGGGAGAAAGATTACGGTTGCCATAGAAAAATTCAGAGTCTTGGTTCGGCGGTGGTGCCTGCGGTGTGGTGGGTCCAGAAGGGTTCTGGGGAGGGCGACCGTCATGGAAAGGTGATGGTGTTTGACCTATCATGAATCCTTGTGGACCCTGCGCATCCGGTCGAGGCGGTGTTGCCGAAGGCTTCTTCTGTGACATTGAGAGACGATTCAGTAGGTCGTTCATAACATCGTTGCCGTTGCCGTGCTGTTGCATATCCTTGAGCTGTGGAATCTTGGTGGGATCTGTAACGGAGCGATGCGAGGCGGGCGAGGCTGCTGGTGGGGGAGACATGTGTGCGTGCTTGCTTTCCCCGTCAAGCTCTATGGGAAAGACGCCATTCATCGAGTGTGACGAATCATGCTTCAAATGCTGTGGCCTGGAAGTGTCCATTGGGTTGAAAGGTCCGTGGGAGGCTGGGCGTCCATGGTTGCCCTTGGCTCTCTCAGCCGCATCCGCCTTGAAAAGCAGGTCCAATGGAGATTGTTCATTACGAGGAGGAACGGCCACCGGGGCGCGGGAAGGAGAAGCAGAAGGACTTGGAGAAGCAGAATCAGAACTATCTTCGGGCGGAGGTGTTGGTGGACCAGCACGTGTCTTGGCCGGCACAGAACGAGAAAGAAACTTGGGTATAGGCAGAGCAGAAGGAGCCGGAGAAGCATGGAAGGTCGGGCCGGCATAGGCGGCCTGGATCTTAGCCGGGGTAGCAGAGGAGTTGATCGGAACAGGCTCTGATTCAGGAGGAGAGAAGACGCGGTCGATGGAGGGATGGGACTGGTTGGGCTTCCTCATGTTGCGCGGTCCAGAGGGCATGTGCGCGTCCTCACCTGAGTGGGACGCGCCTTCCGCGTGGGCGAGCTCAGCAGGCATCTTGCTCGGGGACGCTCCTGCCGCACTGTGTTGGTTCTGGCTGTAGCCATTGTGAGCGCGGTTGCCTCGTGGTTTGCGTTGCGACTGCCGGCCGGCGTTGGTGTGCGCTGCCTGAGCTGGGCTCTGCGGCTTGCCCCGGGGAGCGCGTGGAGAGGCCGTCGTCTGTACTGTCGACATGTGAAGCGTTGTCTGTGGAGTTGTTGTATTGTGATGGGGGTGGGTTATCTGGTAGGGCGCAGGCGGACGCTCTTGGTTCGTGATGAGGTAGTGGGTTGGATGCGCGATGACGCGGTCTGTGTCTTTGTCTGATAAGGTGGGAATGTGCAAGGGTTAGATGTTGAAGTGATCATATCCAGATTCGCGGGGTATAGATAGGCACGCGCCGTTGGGTGAGATAGGGCGAAGAGTGAGGGTGTTGTGAGCAGAGTCGGTAGCATCGACGGTGAACGGCGCGGAGGTGGCTGTGATCCAACGAGGCTGATCTCGGCAAGGCGCACTGACGGTTGCGGCGGCGTAGGGCTGAGAGGTCGGGTTGGGTATGATGGAAGCGGGAGGCTGTCGGGCGCCCGTCTTTGAATCGCGAGGAGCGGTGGCATTGTGGCGTTTGCTCGTCCGAAGGAGATTTGGACGCTTAGCGAAAGAATGTGCATTCCCTTTCACCTGGCACCTCGTCCCAAGGTTGGTACACAGGGCCTGGCCTTGGCATTCGGGAGCTCGTAGCTGGAGCCTGACGCCTGCACACTGCGCCTTCACCTACAAACACAGTGGCAGCGCTGCAACAAAACTTCGCCACCGCCATATAATTCTGCGAGCTGCACGTTGTTCCCTTCCAACTGCAACCGCCCGTACACCGCCTACCACCGCGCTGCGTCAACCCCAGCAGCTCCCACTCCAACCAACTCCCCGCGCACCCCACCACCCCGATACATCACATAATCATGGCGGATGTCGACATGGCAGACGCGCCCCCGGCGAAGACCAAGACCGGCAAGGCCAGTGCTGCAGAGGGCGACAAGAAACGTTTCGAGGTCAAGAAGGTCAGCATCACACGACAGAGGACAGGACATAGAGATTGAAGCTAACATGACGCAGTGGAACGCGGTTGCTCTCTGGGCTTGGGATATCGTCGTCGACAACTGCGCCATTTGCCGTAACCACATCATGGACCTGTGCATCGAGTGCCAGGCCAACCAAGCCTCCGCCACCAGCGAAGAATGCACAGTCGCCTGGGGCATCTGCAACGTACGCTCTATCATGACACTGCACTGACCCGTACTGACACATGACAGCACGCCTTCCACTTCCACTGCATTTCACGATGGCTCAAGACCAGACAAGTCTGCCCGCTAGACAACCGAGACTGGGAGTTCCAAAAGTACGGCCGATAGACGCTCGCAAAGCCGTGGAGAGATTGGTTTCAGCAGGGACAAACATGGGTCTTGGTTTCATTCGGACGTCTGGCGTTAGTAGGGCCTTCACAAAAGGGCTATGAGAGCATGGAGAAGTAGCAGCGTAGGCGGTTATCATCGTCGAATCAGATTCCATTACGATCGTGAAGTGTCCTGACCATGCGACTCCCTTCCGTGTCCCAGCGCGACTATCCAACTTTCTGCCCGTCTACGTCGATGTTGTACTGTGATGTCGCGTTGTGCGGCGGGAGCCAGTCCTCGGAGTTCTTGTTGTAGAAAGGCCACGGGGGTACGACAACCAGGAATGTGAGCGCGGAGCCGGCGAGGCCAATGTAGAGTGCCATTCGAATGTCTTGCTGCAGGAAGCCAACGATGAATGCGATGATCTGTGTTGTCAGCTTGTTGAAGTGTATCAGGCGGGCGAGGGACACATACACCAGCCGCACCAAGCAGGACAGTGCTCAGCATCTCTGCAAGTCGCTGACCCTCAAAGTCCTGGTCGTGTTAGCACATGCATCAAGTCAGATAGCGGCGTCGCTGTCGCATACAATCTGGCCCTCGACCGCGTCGCGCACCTGCTCCAGAAGCTGGTCGGCCATGGTGATGGGGTATGCTGGATGTCCGAGTCGTGATCGTTGTATTTGAAGGCTAGGTTGGTGAAGATCGGGAACGGATGTCACTTGGAACTCTACTGAACGTCTAACGGGCCTAACTGTCTCGGAGAGGTGGCATTACCACGAGCCGGGACATCTAGAAGGCAGGGGTCCGCAGCCGCACTAGCCTTCACTAACGACGCCTCTTGATTTACGCCCAACACTGACGCAACAACAGCATTTGGTACCTGGTTCGCCATCCAGGTGCGACAAGAACCTTGGTCAGTTAGGCCGCGGAATGTGCGGCACCACTTTCACTCGCTCTCTCCACAACGGCCGAGTTCTCGATCAGTCACATGCATGACCGTTTGTCGTTCTCTGAGCGCGCCTGCCCAATCAGAGCGGGCCAGTAGGTTCCGTCGCTGCACAAGCTTTTTCCTTGACCCATCGCTCAATCGCGGTATTTGAGTCCCGCACCGTCCCTTCAACAACACTCCCACCGTCCCCTGGACTTCCACCCACCGCACTTCCCATCGACTTTCAACCGCCTCACGATACCAACTGCCAGCAGTCGCGATCGCGCACCCTCCACCTATCCGGCTCTTATCTCCGTGGACCGCCATCCACCACCGCGACTGATCGCTCAAGGGGTCTTTGTTTTTGCAACCGTCCCCTTACACCGCACCTTCTGACGCTACGGCGTCCATATACATACAAACCACCAAGTTGGCGGGACTCTACCTCGACAAGCTTTCCTTCATCCGCCCCTTGCTCGGCACAAAGGCCTGGGTATACGGAGGCGACCACAAGCCACCATAACTCGCCCTAACAGCAAACACATTCATTCGCTACTGCATCACCGTCTCTACATTTCTTCCTATTCCCACAGGGTGTGGAAGTCTGGCTACCGGACTCTGTCTCCCATCGGCTTAGTGTAGGGGACCACCCTACGCGAAGCCATCGTCAAGTTGAGCGCGCCCTAGAGGTGAGCGCTCACAAGCGACTCGCCCGCTTCTGTGGTTCTTGCGCTGCAAGAAGTCGCTGAATCCACCAACAACCTGGCTTAACCAAAGCATACGACATCTGATTCGGAGTCCTACTCATCGCCGCCTGAGTCGCCAATATGACTGACACTCCGAGATCCGAGAACCAGACGAGGTTCAGCACCCCGGTGTCTGACCTCGACGACCACCGCCACCAGCCCGTATCGCTCCCACGAGCCGATGCCACGTCACCCCCTAGGTCGCGCCGACCAACTTTCGCAAGTGTCCAGGGCCAAGACCGACCCAACATACTCCTCCAAGTCAACGAGGCCCTCGAGGCAGACATCACTCGGCGCGATTTCGAAAGCGCCGTCGTAGACGATGACCAATACTTGGCTCCCGATGCCTACATCCGCCGCGGTTCTCTGGCGCACAGCCCACAGGCCCGTCGAGAGACATTCAGGCGCCCGCGCGACCCGGCAGTCGAGCGCCTGACTAGGAGCAGGGCTTCGTCGACCACTTCGCGCTCCGTCTCCCCTCCCAACTCTGTCGACGCATTCGCCGGCCCTAGGCGCCGCGACCGTGCCAACACCCTCCAGAGCCACGCTGGTTCCGAGCTCGAGCTGGGATTGAACAGGACGCTTTCTCGCGGCACTGCACGCCGTCCGACAATCAGCGACGAGCGTCCCGATGAGCTGCACAACGTTGAAGTTGCATCTGCGCACAGCTCTGCCGAGGAGGATGTGTGCTTCCCTGTGGCCGAGGATACTGGCAAGACTACCAGGTTCGACTACGAAGAGTTGGAGGAGTTTGTCGCAGAGGCTCAAGAGAAGACGCCCATCGGCCAGCCTCTGCGTCACAAGGCGAGCACCGCTTCCAACCTTTCGACAAAGCCCAAGGTCTTCTCCGATCTCCGCCCCAAGTCCAGCCAGTCAGGAACGCCCAAGACAGACAGCGACGCTTTGAGTCTTAAGAATGCAGACCCTGCGATCCAAGAGAAGCTCGCGGAGGAAGGTCTGTCACACGTGTTCGCGGAGAAGCCGACGCCAGAGGTGAAGCTCAACCGCTGGACGTTCTTCTCGTCTGAGTTGGACGACACGATCCATGCTGCCGAACTGGGCGGCCTGCTTATGCCTGGCGAACGCTTCCGCGATCTGTTTGACACCCCATCAGACGGCGGCGTCTGGTGGCTCGACATGGTCAACCCTACAGAAGAGGAAGTCTTCGCCATCTCCAAGGCTTTCGGCGTGCACCCTCTTACCCGTGAGGATATCTGCGTCCAGGAGCCGCGCGAAAAGGTGGAGCTGTTCCATCAATACTACTTCGTCTCTTTCCGTTCCTTCTTCCAAGCCGACAAGGAATCGGAGGAATACTTGGAGCCTGTCAACTTCTATGCTGTCGTGTTCAAGGAGGGCATCCTAACTTTCACTTTCTGCGAGAGCCCACACACGTTTTCTGTGCGCAAGCGTATCAGCCGTCTTCGCGACTACATCAACCTCAACGCTGACTGGATCTGCTACGCCCTCATCGACGACATTGTCGACAGCTTTGCACCTGTCATTCGGGGCATCGAAGATGAGGCAGATGCGATCGAGGATCAGGTCTTCACTGCGCGCATTGAAGATTCTCGCGCCATTCTTCGATCGATCGGCGACTGCCGCAAGCGCGTCATGCAGCTTCTGCGTCTCTTGGGCGGCAAGGCAGATGTCATCAAGGGTTTCGCCAAGCGTTGCAACGAGTCGTACAGCGTTGCTCCTCGGGGTGACGTGGGCATGTACCTCAGCGATATCCAGGATCACGTCGTCACTATGATGTCCAACTTGGCTCATTTCGAGAAGATGCTCAGCCGCGCACACTCCAACTACCTTGCGCAAATCTCGGTTGATCAAGTCATTCAAGGCAACGACAGCAACGCTACGCTTCAGAAGGTTACGGTCATCGCTACCATTCTCGTTCCGCTCAACTTGATTTGTGGTTTGTTTGGTATGAATGTGAAGGTTCCTGGTCAGGATGGCAGCCTCGGATGGTTCTTTGGCATTATTGGTGTTATTGTCCTTTTCGTTGCTGTCTGCTTGGGGGTTGCTAAGAGGATGCGTTACATTTGATTGAATTTGTTGGTTGGTAATTCCCTGTTTTGTCAGTTGGACACTGTCTGTCTTTGTTTCTCCTATGTTTAGTATCGTGGTTTTTCATTCAGTACATGTATTAACGCCAGCGCTGGTGTACCGGAGGTTGTCATAATTGGGGGTCACGTCATACACGATCATGTCGGCATTAGATATACTCTAGATTAGAAAAGTATTGTTCTCGTCGCAAAGCTCTTTGCTGCCAGCACATCGCTTGAGTATGAATTTGGACACATATGTGATGATCTCACAGATCGACAATTACGTATGGCTTTGGGTAGAAGGTAGCAAGAAGCAAACCAGACAAGCCAAAAAAGAAGGCGCGCATACCCTGTACGATGAGCCATGAAGCTAGGGATTGGCGTACGCGAATAGACAAAGCAAAAGAATGCTTTACAGTATTGTTTCAGGTGTCGATAGTGCCCATGATGACATCACATGAAACGGCATGCATTGGTAGCGCGTGTTTATACTACCTTGCTCATACGCTCACATGACATCCAGAGACGCGATGATAGATGGAAGCGTAGATAAGCCGCAACTCTGTGCTATCACGCGAGCAGCCAACATTGGGACGCATCCAAGGTGACATTCCGTACCGTTCCTATTCGTTCCGAGGTCGGAAGGAACACTGCCAAAGCCAGAATGCGCGGCATCCAAGGCGCCGAACAGCAACTGTGCCGACGATGAAAGAAACGTGGTGACGGTGAGCCCCTGCAGTCATGAGGACCAAGTAAGGAAGGTTCCACTCGTTGTCCGCGAGTTCGGAAGCGGTGACTTAGGCTCCTGCCGAGGGGCGGACTAAGTGATCCTTGTTTCGGCGAGAGCATTCGATCATGCAGCGCCTCAGCCGACCGACTCCCTTAAGTACAAACTCTCGCCCTTCCGCCGCTCTCTCACTCCTTGCACAAACCACCAGGACGTTCTCTCAACCCACACTCTCACTTTTACACGTAGACAACACCCAACCGACCGCCTCGGCGAATACAGTACTGTTCCTGCACCCCCACGAACACTACCCGCTTCAGCAAGGACCCCGAACCGAGAAGGCAACATGGCGGAAATGGCGCAGCGGATACTCATGAATGAGTTCAAGCAGCTCAGCAAGGAGAAGTGGACAAACATCGAGGTGCGTCTTGGTGACATTCACTCCAGCGTCACAGTCATAGTGGCGATGCAGGAGCACCGAGCTAACCACGTCACAGCTCATCAACGAGAACGTCTTCGAGTGGAGTGTCGCCCTGATAGTCATGAACGAAGAGTCCATGTACTACGGCGGCTACTTCAAGGCCAAGATGACCTTCCCTCGCAACTACCCGCATAGCCCGCCAGGTACGTCACTGCCAATACGCGGATCCAGGGATGGAAGGAGTCGCGAAGCGCAGGGCAGGAGCTAACGGTTTACCAGATTTCAAGTTCATCCGCCCGCTCTACCACCCCAACATCTACCCCGACGGCCGCTTATGTATCTCCATCCTCCACCCACCCGGCGATGACGAGATGTCTGGCGAGACTGCCGCCGAGCGCTGGTCACCCGTGCAGCGTGTCGAGACGGTCCTGATATCCATCCTCTCTCTGCTGGACGATGCCGAGGTCTCCTCACCCGCTAACGTCGACGCGGGAGTCATGCTGCGCAATAAGCCGGAACAGTACAAAGAGATGGTCAAGAAGGATCTCGAGCTGTCAAAGGCAGACATCCCCACGGACTTTGTCATGCCAACGCACGAAACAGCGTGGAAGAAAGAGAAGGACGAGGGCGAGTTTGACATGAGCTGGGAAGACAGCGATGCCGAGAGCCTGGACTTTGGTGGCAGCGAGAGCGACCCGGACGAGGACCAAGAAATGGATTCCGACTTCGAAGGCGATGACGATGATGCTGAAGATGATGAGGACGCCGATACCCCCATGAAGCGCTAGACGTTGCCCATGGACTGCAACTCTGAGCCCCTCATCATGCGAATGTCTCACATCCGCATGCCAGGGCTACTTAGGGGTGGGTCCCCAGCGTCTGAAGAGGATTCGGGTTCTGACACCCTTATCCTTGTCCCTTCACCGATAGCATCACCTACCTCAACACTCCTCTCTTCGTCATCATGCGATTCGGCAGCCCCTACTCCATTTCCCCCTCACCCCCGTCCAACGATATGGTGGACACTCGCGCACTAGGAACTGCGCATCGCCCTCTCACCCCCTTGCCCAACTTTCCATTCCTCGGTTTTCTTCCACGTCTTCATCATAAGCGCGGCGTTCTGTTTCGGCATGGTATTCATGGCGTTACGCCTGCAACGGGCTTTCACGCCTAGGGTTCGGTCACGGTTAGGATGGCATCTACACTGCATAGGAACGGAGTTCTTGAATCATCTTTTCATCATGCGTGGCATGGCTACTTTGGGCTTGCAATTGGCGGCGCAGTGGCTGCATGTGAATGACCGTAGACTAGGGAATGCATGAATTATATACACATTGACTCTCGCCAAAGTTCTTGAGTGATGCTATCTCAGTGACATCATGGCATAGTTAGAGGCTCAAGCGCCTATGGACCTGTACAGCATCTTCTTTACAAAAATTCTTGTTATCGTGCTTAACCCCAGTGACCTCCGTCAACACGTCGCCCCAACACTGCGGTGGGACTTGCTCCACAGAAAAGTCACTGCTCTTTAAATATGCGAAAAAGCTGTTCCCATTGACGCCCTTGCAAGTGGGTTCTCTACCACATACTATTTTCTCGTCACTCCATTCTTCGTTGCAAATGGGGCAGTTCTACCGTCCGTCATTTTTGGCGGGTCGTCCCACAGCCCAACCCTTTTCACTGAGGCGTGATCTGATGTCCGCTTCGAGCGGCGGTTTGCTGTTTATGTGGTTGCAAACGTTTTCGGCCATGTGGGAGATTTCCTCAGGGGAACATGCTGGTCCGACGAGCTGTGTTTTGTATCCCGGCCGCTGTTTTAACATCTTGGTGTAGTGTTTGTGAGGACCACTTTTGGTGGAGTCACTGGAGGAAGACGGCGGAGGGATGGATGGACTCTTCTTCTTAAGGGTAGGTGTAACCACTTGCGGGTTATTATATGTTTAAAAAGTGATGTACAGACTGAGTAAGTTAGTGCTTGCAGAGCACATAAAGTTTTCAGAGGTATGAAGAACTAATCCAGAAGTCGTTGCATAGGTCTTTATACTAGCGATGACTCGAAGATAGATTGGTCCGTGGGGTGCTGTCTGGTCACCATCATGGCAAGCACAGGCTTCTGGAAGACAGTGCGTGGGTTTCGTCACTCTTGGAAGAGCAGACGTGCCGTGCATGTACAAAAGCTCACATCGAGGACTCAGCCGGATTGGAGAATAACGGCGCTATTGCAAATACAGAAAGCCTCAGCAATCTTAAGATCCTGTCAAGTCAATTGTGGCAGAAGGAGTGAACTGTCATTGGATTTCTTCATTCATCCTTACGCAACCCATTCAATGCCGCAAACCCAATGATTCTGACGCCACAGAAATTACCATGTACGATACCCTGAGAACATATCATCCTTTCCCAGCTCTTAGACAGTACCCGCAATACTCAGGTCCCGAATCTCTTGCAGCACTTCCTCCACCCGCGCATCCAGCTCGCCCTGTGCATACTGATCTCTTGTGTTCGCATCCAGATACTGTTGCACTTGCGCCATTCTTGAGTAAGCTTCCGCACAGAACCTGAGCTGAATCTTGACCAGCGCCTCAAAACTGGGGTCTAGGTATGGTACTCGCAGATCGATGAGCTGCGGCAGCTCAGTTGTGAGAGTGTCGTTGAGTTGATCGTACGCGGCCTTGGCGAGTTGTTCGTCCTTCTCAGCGCGCGGTAGCTTGGTGACATCCTTGTCGGGCTTGTCGGTGAGCTTCCGGACTTGCGCGCGCATGCGGTCGTAGTCCATCTGCTTGTGTTCGCGCTTTGTGATGCAAGCGTTGATGTCGGGGAAGTAAGAGCAGAATCGCTGGATGGGGTCTAGGACGGTTGTTCGGTAGGGGCCGTCGAGGGCTTTTATCGTCTCGGCGTCTAGGTCGGTAACGGCTTGCTTGTAGGAGCGCGATACGCCGTCTTTGGTGCCTGCGTCGCCGTAGAAGGCGTCGATGGTTTCGGCGATGCGCATTTGTGAGGCGGTCATGGCGCGCAGAGAGTCGAGGTAGCCCTTTGCTTCCTTTTGCAGCTTGTTCGCGGCGGTCTCCATAGTACGGTACCGACTGGCCTCATGTTAGCTGTTGTACGACGGTGGGATGCCTTATTCTTGTATGAAGAAGGTATCTGGTATGCGGGAGAGCGTACCGCTGCTCAGTCTCGAAGTCGCGGTCATTTGTGCGCTCGACTTGGCCAGTCTTCATAAGAACCTGCGTCGTCGCGCGATTGACGCCTTTCTTGAACCCTGCGTCTGGTGAGCCGGCGGCTTCCTGGATCATCGTCGAGGGGCTCCTTACCGGTCCAAGACATGATTGCGCTGTAGTCCCTCTACTTCCGGGCGACGGTATGTATAGTGAGGTGTGTGAGGCTTGGGATCGTGGGTGGTCGTCGTGGTGTTGTGGGGAGAGTAGCGTGAATGGAGAAGGAGGCCGTGGTTGGGCGCAGTCGAGTGGTTGTTGGCGGGCGGCAGTGCCACAATGACGACGCTACAAGACCCCGGCCGCGCTTTCTGGTGGCTGAGCAACCGCGATTCCGATTTTGATACAACGACCTGACTTCAATGTTTTCACTTCGACCGCTGCAGCGTGCAGCGCCCTCATCTTTTCGTGTTTGCTCAGGCTGCCTGCGGAAGTACTCCATCGCCTCGCCAGCCAGACAGAATGCCGGTAAGAACCAGAAGCAGGTGATCTTCTCGGGGATCCAGCCCACCGGCGTACCGCATCTTGGAAACTATCTCGGCGCACTGCGGCAATGGGTCAAGCTGCAAGACGAGGCTTCTCCGGATACAACGCTTCTTTTCTCAATAGTCGATTTGCACGCAATTACGATAAAACAAGATCCGAGCGAATTGGCAAGATGGCGGAAAGAGATGCTGGCTAGTCTGTTGGCAGTGGGACTTGATCCGAAGAGATGCATCATCTTTGCGCAAAGTAGCGTGAAGCAGCATGCAGAGTTGATGTGGATCCTGAGCTGTGGTGCAAGCATGGGGTATTTGGGACGAATGACCCAGTGGAAGGTATACAACCGCAGAAGTAGACCTAGGAGGCATAATGTTGACACTGTCTTAGAGCAAGCTCTCCCTCCCATCCAATGCATCCCCTCTCGACCCCTCCAACAACAAAGACGCCCTCAAACTCGGCCTCTTTTCGTACCCGGTCCTACAAGCCGCCGACATCCTCCTCTACAACACAACCCACGTCCCAGTCGGTGAAGACCAAGCGCAGCATCTCGAGTTCACGCGCGAGCTGGCCAGTGGCTTTAACCACGTCTACTCAGAGTCACAACCCCTGTTGACTGTTCCACAAACACTTCTGAGTCCCGCGAAACGAGTCATGAGTCTGACTGAACCAACAAAAAAGATGAGCAAGAGCGACCCGAAACCGAAGAGTCGTATCTTGATCACGGATTCAAGAGATGAAATACATGCCAAGTTGAAGACGGCACTGACAGACTCCATCGAGGGAGTGAGTTATGACCGCGGAACCAGGCCAGGTGTGACAAACCTTGTGGACCTGATGTATCATTTCGATGAGTCCCTCGCTGCGTCGCCGGAAGATCTAGCGAATGACTTGAAGAATCTCAGCATGCGGGCTCTGAAAGAGAAAGTCGCTGAGACCGTTGATTTGGGCATCAGCGATATAAGAGAACGTTATCAGGATTTGATGAGTGGAGATCAGAAAGAGCTCACAGAGCATGCCGAGGAAGGGGCGCAAAGAGCAGAGAAAATCGCCGAGAGCACCATGGGGAGAGTTAGAAATGCTATGGGCATTGGATGGTGACCCACGAGGTATGACACTCGTACCATCATGTATCATAGCGAGTCAACATCCAAGGTGTCACCCACATAGTCAACAGCAGAAAAGACACATGTCTTTTCCAAGGTGTCGCTGTAGTCATACGTTTTGATTCCAGATACGCATTATGACGCATCTCAGGTATATAAGCCGGTCATCACTGGCGTCTCCTATGTACATTTCCTCATACTGCTATCGAGAGTTTCGAATACTCACACAAGGAGCAATCGCACAACAACTCCATCTTCCAGAAACATTGTACTTATCACATACTACCCTACCAAGCCATGGATGATGTGGCAGGAAACAAAAAGCCTCTGACGACAGAACCATGGTGGGGGAGATTGGTTCTGTCATCCAGATGGTACTATTGTCCGAATTGTCCGGAGCCTCATCCCAGAACCGGGTTCTTGTGTTACGAGCGAGTCGAAGAACGCATCCCGCGGTGTCCGAATTGCGAATTCCTCAGATTTGGCGTTTGGCAATGCGAAGCTGTCATGCGCAAGGCAGACAAGGGGAAAATCAAAAATGTCATGTGCGGCGAGTTTTACTCGTACGAGACGAACGCGTGTCGTCTTCTTGATGCAGATGGGGAAAGATGTTATGGCTTCAGCCCCTGGGTCCACCCCGACGATTGGCTCAAAACACAAGACCGCGACAGGAAAGACTACAAGGTCTGGGAGGAGAAAATAAATAGGAGAAAAGAACAACATACTGGGCAGGGTAAAGCGACAACAACGGTGGGAGCGGCGGAGACTACGGAAATCGCGAAATCCTGATGGAAACTTTGTTGTATTGATGGTGGAGGTGGCAGTGCTATGATGGCCGTCTAGGTCAAGAAATTTAACACGCCACTCCTTGATCAACATCACGTTATCCCGGAGCGGCTCACTAGATATTGTGGCGGTCCAACAATGTACACGGATTGCATCAATAAGTGTTCAACTGTGATTCCATTTGAATCTAACGGTCCGAGTAGTGTTATGAGCTTACTACAAGACATCCCAACAACGGTACGATGAGACTATGATGAAGACGGTGACTCTTTGACCTCTTTAAATGTCTCCGCGATGAACTTTACATCCTTGAATACTGGAGTAAATCGTTCGAGATGGCCCTTGATCACACACGACGCGCCGACATCAGGCTCCTGAACACCTTCCGACAGTTGCACAGTGACATCCTTCTCCCAGCCACCTGCATAACGAGTCTTCTCTCTCTTCACGCTCACTTTGACACTCCTACCATTCACCTCCTTAACCTTACCAGCAATTCGAAAGCAGCACCCGCTGCTCGGTTCGACAGTCTCCGGATCCTTGAGAACGTCGAGACTCTTAGGCCAGCCCATGG
>Ga0265780_10003179_pt1 | contig 21781 bp, 24 predicted proteins | sample P1T30metagenome_FD_192432 | JGI IMG/M metagenome (GOLD analysis project Ga0265780, IMG submission 192432) | Plant litter microbial communities from East Loma Ridge, Irvine, California - P1 T30 | ecosystem: Environmental > Terrestrial > Plant litter > Unclassified | place: USA: California...
TACGCGCGTTCCAACGGCGCCTGCGGACTTTGGCCGCTGCCTTCGCAGGGGAGACGGTTTCGCGATGCGTGGAAAGTAGAAATACCGTCGCTCCTGCGCAGGCAGGAGCCCAAGTTGCACGCGTTTCGACGGCGCCGGCGGACTTGGACCCCTGCCTTCGCAGGGGCGACTGTTTCACGATGTGTGGAAAGTAGAAATACCGTCGCTCCTGCACAGGCCGGAGCCCAAGTTGCGCGCGTTTCGACGGCGCCGGCGGACTTGGACCCCTGCCTTCGCAGGGTCGACGGTTTCGCGATGCGTGGAAGGTGGAAACACCGTCGCTCCTGCGCAGGCAGGAGCCCAAGTTACGCGCGTTCCGATGGCGCCGGCGGGCAACGGTGTTGCGGCGGCGGCGGCGGCGAAGATTGCCTACGAGCGCCGCTGGCGCAGCAGCTGGATGCCGAGCGCGACAGCTGCCAGTGCGGCGCCCACGGCCAGCGCCGGCTTGGGCGAGGCCTCGGGCCGGCGCTGGCCGCTGTGGATGCCGCTGGCCCTGCCGTCCGGGGCGTACATGGTGCCGGTGGTGTCGCGCGTGGGGTCGGCGCGGGCGGACCACTTGTCCAGGAAGCGCTTCATCAGCGGCCCGCTGAGCGGCGCCGCGAACTGGCTGAGCTTAAGCATGCTCGAGGGCATGCCCACCACGGTGGTAGGCCGCGGCCGCCGCGCCAGCCTGACGATGGCGTCGGCCACCGTTTCCGGCTTCAGGGTGCCGGGCGGATAGGACAGCCGCGCGCCCGTGTAGTTGCCGGCGTGGGCGAAGCCGGGCGTGTCGACGAAGGTCGGATAGACGTCGCAGACGTGGATATGCGGCCGGTCGTGCAGTTCGCCGCGCAGGGCTTCGCTGAAGCCGCGCAGGCCGAACTTGCTGGCGGAATAAGCCACCGCATAGGGCGAGGCGACGTAGCCGCCCGCCGAGATCATGTTGACCCAGATGCCGTGGCCCTGCTGCTGGAAGATCGGCAGCACGGCGTGGGCGTCGTTCATATGGCTGACGAGGTTGGTGTCGATGACGCGCCGGTGGTCGTCGATCGGCACCTCGACGTATTTGCCCACCACGCCGATGCCGACGTCGCTGAACCAGAGGTCGATCCCACCCAGCGCCGCCCGTGCTTCCCGGGCGAAGCGTTTGACCGCCGTGGCGTCGGTGACGTCGACGACGCCGAATTGCGCTTCGCCGCCGGCCGCCTCGCAGCGCTGCGCGATGTCCGCAAGTCCTTCGCGGCCGCGCGCGCCGAGCACCAGGCGCGCGCCCTGGCGGGCGAATGCGATGGCCGTTGCGGCGCCGATGCCGCTCGATGCGCCGGTGATCACGACGCGGAGAGTCCCTGGTTTCATGTGCTTCCTTTCTTCGGATTGAACGAATCGGGAACCATGATGCCCGCTTGGCGGATGGGCGGTCGCAGCCTTGCACTAGGCAAACAAGCCGGCACATGCGGTGGACAAAAAAAGACGGCTCCCGAAGGAGCCGTTAAAGGGCGTGGGCGCCAAGCCGCCCACTACAAACCGCGAAGACGACTTATTCGCGGGGTGTCTGGAAAAACCTCGGTATTACAGGTGCGCCACGATCTGCGGCATCAGTTCGTCGATGGTGCGGCCGGTGCCGTTCTCGCCGATCGCGTGCATCTTCCACTCGCCGTTGTGGCGGTACAGCTTGGCCATGATCTGGGCCGTGTGCGAGCCTTGCACCGACAGGTCGTAGCGCGCCACTTCGCTCTGGTTGCCGGCATTCAGGATGCGGCAGTAGGCGTTTTCCACGGTCGAGAAATTCTGGCCGGTGAAGCTGTTCACCGTGAACACCAGCGACTTGACGTGTTCCGGCACGCTGGACAGGTCGACGTTGATCTGTTCGTCGTCGCCGTCGCCGGCGCCGGTGCGGTTGTCGCCGGTGTGCACGATGCTGCCGTCACGGCTTTTCAGCTGGCGGAACCAGACCACGTCGATCGGGCGGTTCGATTCGTCGAACAACACCACCGACGCGTCCAGGTCGACCGCTTCGCCCTTGCCGCCGCCGAAGCCGAAGAAGCCCTTGCTCTTGGCTACGTCCCAGCCCAGGCCCATCGTCACGCGCGACAGCGATCCGCCGGCTTCCTTCTCCAGCGAAATCTTCTGGCCCTTCTGCAGATTGACGCTCATGCTTGCCTCCTAATAAGTGGTGCCTGTTACTTGCCCGGCGCCTGCATCCAAGCCTTGAATGCGGTGCGGTTGCGCGAACAGACGTAAATCTTGCCGTGACCCGAAAAGCGCAGGACGATGCCTTCGCCGCTGGTCTGGCTGTTGATCAGGTTGCCCAGGAAGCCGCCGCTGGTGCCGGTCGTGATCGAGACTTCGTAGTGCAGGGTGCTGTCCCAGGCCACCACGTGCGAGTTGTCGATGATCGCGTCCTTGCCCGGCTCCACCGCCAGCTCGTTCATCGAGCCGAAGCCCGACACCACGACCTGCCCCGAACCCGATGTCTCGGTCACGAAGAAGCCGCCGCTGCCGGCGAACAGCGCGTTGCCGACGCTCTGGGTGCGTACCCGCAGGTCCACGCCCGAACTGGCCGCGACGAAGGCGCCGTCGCTGATGATGTACTGCTTCGATCCGCAATCGACCACCTGCATCGCACCGGGCAGCGTGGGCGAGAGCAGGCAATCGCCGTCGCCGCGCGCCGCTTCGATGTGCTGCTGGAAGAAGGACTCGCCGTTGGCGAAGGTGCGCATCAGCGCGCTCCCGAGGCCCCCCTTCATCTTGCCCTTGAGGTCGAGCGTCGACTCCATCATCACCATCGCATCCGATTCGCAGTAGATGGTCTCTCCGCGCTTCATGGACACGTGCAGGAAGGGATCGATGTCTCCGGTCACGGTAAAAACTGGCATTTTGCTGGCTTCCTTTCAGGCTGCCGCCACGCCCGGGGCGCAGCAGCAGGTTTTGTCTTCTTAGACGTTGACGCCGTAATTCTTGGCGAGGGGGCCGAGGCCTCCGTTGAAGCCCTGGCCGACAGCGCGGAACTTCCAGTCCGCGCCGTTACGATACACCTCGCCGAAGATCATGGCGGACTCGGTCGAGCCGTCTTCCGACAGGTCGTAGCGGGCGATCTCGCTGTCGTTGCCGGCGTTGACGCAGCGGATGAAGGCCTTGCCGACCATGCCGAAGTTCTGGCGGCGGGTCTCGCCGTCGTGGATGGTCACGGCCAGCACCACGCGGTCGATATCGGCCGGCACCTTGCTCAGGTCGATCGACAGGGACTCGTCGTCGCCGTCGCCGGCGCCGGTCTGGTTGTCGCCCGAGTGCTGGATCGAACCGTCGCTCGACTTGGCGTTGTTATAGAAAATGAAGTCGGCATCCGAACGCACCTTGCCCGACTGGGCCAGCAGGAAAGCCACTGCGTCCAGGTCGAATGCGGCGCCGTCGGTGGCGCGCGTATCCCAGCCCAGGCCCAGTTTCAGGCTGGACAGTCCCGGCGCTTCTTTCGACAGGTTGACGTTGCCGCCTTTTTGCAAGCTGATTGCCATGATGGATCTCCTTCAGTAATGAATGGATGTTTCTGTTTTGAACACCTGGGTACTTCCTCGTGCGGGGAACTGGTGTTCTGCCGTTCCCTGCATGTTCCTTTCAGGCCGGTTGAACGCGTGGACAGCGCGCCGTCCACGCATTCAAAACCCGTTGATACGCTGCCTATGTCTTACTCTGCGTGGGCCAATTCTTTCTTGTCCAGGCCCAATGCTTCCTGACGCTTGCGATACCGGATCGAGGACCAGATCGAGGCGGCGATGAAGGCAACGCCCGCCAGGCCGGTGATCAGCTCAGGCACATGGAACTTCATGCTTGCCAGCATGATCAGCGCCAGGATGCCGATCGCGTAGTGGGCGCCGTGCTCCAGGTAGACGAACTGGTCGAGCGTGCCCTTTTCCACCAGGTACACCGTCATCGAACGCACGAACATCGCACCGATCGCCAGGCCCAGCATGATGATCACGACGTCGTTGGTGATCGCAAAGGCGCCGATCACGCCGTCGAAGCTGAACGATGCATCCAGCACTTCCAGGTACAGGAAACCGCCGATACCGCCGCGCTTGACCATGTCGCCGACTTCGCCGCCGCCCTCTTCCGACTTCTCGAGCAGGTTCGACAGCACGTCCACGCCGACGTAGATCAGGATGCCCCACAGGCCCGAGATCAGCACGATCATCTTTTGCGCTTCAGGCACCAGCGACAGGCTGGCCATCAGGGCGCCGATCGCGATCATCACGGCGATCGAGGAGACCTTGCCGAGCGCACCGAGCTTGGCTTCCATATGGCCCAGCCAGTGGTGTTCCTTCTCGTCATCGAACAGGAAGTTCAGGAACACCAGCAGCAGGAACATGCCGCCGAATGCCGCCACTTCCGCATGGTGCTCGGTCAGGTGCTGGGAATACGCTTTCGGGTTTTCCAGCGCCAGCCTCCAGACGTCGGCCAGGCCCAGGTCGGCCGCCACCGCCACGATCACCAGCGGGAACAGCAGGCGCATGCCGAACACGGCGATGATGATGCCCACGCCGAGGAACAGCTTTTTCCAGAATTCGTCCCAGTCCTTCAGGACCGAGGCGTTGACCACCGCGTTATCGAAGGACAGCGATACTTCCATCACCGCCAGGATCGAGGCGACGCCGACCGCGGTCACCAGGCCGGACAGTCCGCCATGTTCGTAGCCCCACCATCCCGAGCCGATCAGGCAGAGGGCGGTGACAATAAATGACAGCCTAAAATGTTTCATGTTCTTGAACACCCGTGGGTTAATGTTGTTGACGCAAGGAGTGTAGAGCTATGCAACCAATCGGAAAAGCGAAGATAATATGAGAATTACTTCGCAAAAACCTGAGATAACACACGAACGATGAAGAACGACATCAATTTCCGCCACCTGTTCTACTTCTGGGTCGTGGCCAAGGAAGGCGGCATCACGCGCGCCGCCGAGCGCCTGCACCTGGCGGTCCAGACCATCAGTTCACAATTGACCCTGCTCGAACAATCGCTGGGCAAGACCCTGTTTTCGCAGCAGGGCCGGCGCCTGGTGCTGACCGAGGCCGGGCGCCTGGCGCTGAGCTATGCCGACCAGATCTTCCTGCTCGGCGAGCAGATGCAGGAAGCGCTGAACGCGGCCGACAGCGGCCGCATCCGCCTGACGGTGGGCATCTCCGACTCGTTGCCGAAGCTGTCGGCCTACCGCATGCTGGAAGCGGCGATGGGCATCGACAAGAAGGTGCACCTGGTCTGCTACGAAGACCAGTTCGAGGCCCTGCTGGCCGACCTGGCGCTGCACAAGCTCGACGTGGTGCTGACCGACCGCGAAGTCCCCTCCGGCAGCGCCATGAAAATATTCAGCCACCGCCTGTTCGACAGCGAGATGGTGGTGGTCGCCGCGCCCAACCTGGCGGCGAAATACCGCGAGGGTTTTCCGGGCAATCTGAATGGCGCGCCGTTCCTGCTACCGGCACGCAATAATGCATTGCGCGGCAAGATCGACGAGTGGTTCATGCAGCACCATGCGCGCCCGGACGTGGTCGGCGAATTCGAGGACAACGCCCTGCTGAATACCTTCGGCCGGCGCGGCCACGGCCTGTTCTTCGCGCCCGCGACGCTGGCCCAGGAAGTGGCGGAGCAGTTCGGGGCGGTCGAGGTGGGCAAGGTGGCCAGCGTGCGCGAGCAGTTCTATGCGATTTCGAACGACCGCAAGATCAAGCATCCGGCCGTCGAGGCGATCATCGCCTCTGCACAAAAGGCAGTGCGCGCCCCGGCTTGAACGGTACAATGACGATTGGCTTTGCCTCTTTATTAACAACCGGGGTGTCGAAACCTGCGTAACGAGGCCCCCAACCACTTTTTATGCAAAATGTCTTGTTCGTCGTTCTCGCCCTCTTCCTGGTGGCATTGAACGGCTTCTTCGTGGCGGCCGAATTCGGCATCGTCACACTCCGCAAAACGCGCGTGCGCGCGATTGCGAAAACCGGCGGCCTGCGCGGCCGCATCCTGTTCAAGGTCCACACCCAGCTGGACGCCTATCTCTCCGCCTGCCAGCTCGGCATCACCCTGGCCTCGCTGGGCCTGGGCTGGGTCGGCGAACCGGCCTTTGCCAGCCTGCTCGAACCGGTGTTCGCGCTGGTCGGCGTCACCAGCGAAAAGCTCATCCACGGCATCTCCTTCGTCGTCGCCTTCAGCGTGATCTCCTTCCTGCACATCGTGGTCGGCGAACTGGCGCCGAAGTCGCTGGCGATCCGCGTGCCGGAAGCGGTCGGCCTGTGGAGCGCGGTGCCGCTGTACGCCTTCTACTGGGCCATGTACCCGGCGATCTGGCTGCTCAACGGCAGCGCCAACATGGTGCTGCGCGTCGCCGGCCTGTCCGGCGTGGGCGGCCACGAGACCCATTACTCGAACGACGAACTGAAGCTGATCCTGCGCACCAATACCAGCACCTCGAACGAGCGCTTCACCTCGGACGAACGCCACATCCTGGCGCAGTCGCTGGAATTCGGCCAGCGCACCGTGTCCGACCTGATGCGCCCGATCAACGAGGTCAGCGCCCTGCACGCCAGCCGCAGCCTCGAGATGAACCTGGACACCATGCGCCGCAACCGCTTCTCGCGCTACCCCTACTTCGACGAGCAGGGCGAGGAAGTGCTGGGCGTGATCCACCTGAAGGACCTGTTCTTCGCCGAGCAGAGCGGCAAGGAGATCACCGACCTGGCCGACTACCTGCGCCCGGTCGAGACCTATTCCGCGCGCACCCCGGCGATCGAACTGTTCCGCCGTTTCCGCGGCGGCGCCTCGCACTTCGCCCTGATCGGCGAAAAGGGCAAGCGCCCGGTCGGCTTCATCACCCTGGACAATATGCTCGGCGCCATCGTCGGCGAAATCCGCGACGAATTCCGCCTCAACGAAAACGACTGGATCAGCCAGGGCGACGGCACCTTCATCGGCAAGGCCAGCCTGCCCATCGTCTCGCTCGAACGCGTGCTCGGCATCGACATCAACAACGAGGAAATGGGACTGGACGAAGTCGAATCGGTCGGCGGCCTGCTGATGGCCAAGCTGGGCGACATCCCGAAACAGGGCCAGCGCATCGAATTCCCGCGCTTCGACGTGGTGGTCAAGAAGACCGTCGGACCGCGCATCCTGCTGGTGAAGGTGATTCCCCAGCTGGCGCGCGGGGCGGATGAAGACGATCTCGATTAAGCTTCACGCATCGCAAATGGGGGAACGCGACATGAACGACGATATCGTGGTGCGCCGCCTCGGCGCCGAAGAAGCGGCGGCGCGCATCGGCGAACTGGCGCGGGTGCTGGCCGAATGCGTCGAGGGCGGCGCCTCGGTCAGCTTCATGCTGCCGCTGGCGCAGGACACCGCCGAACGCTTCTGGCAGGGCGTGGCCGCCAGCCTCGCGCGCGGCGAGCGCACCCTGGTGGTCGCGGAAGATGGCGAAGGCATCGCCGGCACCGTGCAGCTGATCACCGACCTGCCAGAGAACCAGCCGCACCGCGCCGAGATCGCGAAGCTGCTGGTGCGCCCCGGCGCGCGTGGCGCCGGCCTGGGAGAGCGCCTGATGCGCTGCGCCGAGGAGACGGCGCGCGCACAGGGCAAGAGCGTGCTGGTGCTCGATACCGCCAGCGCCGCGGCGGAACGGCTGTACGAACGCCTCGGCTGGCAGCGCGTGGGCACGGTGCCCGACTACGCGCTGCTGCCCGATGGGCGGATGTGCGCCACCACCTTCTTCTACAAGCGCATCGAGCCTGCAGAATCTGCTTGACCGGCGCGCCTCCACTGGCCGATCATCTGCGCAACCCAACCGTGGAGGAGACAAGATGAAGCGATTGATCCTGGCCTGTGCCCTGGCCGCCGGCACCATCCATTCCCAGGCCGCGCTGGCCGACGACGCGCTCAAGGCGGCCATCGCCAGCAAGGAGCGCACGCCCGCCAACGCCGCGCGCGACGCGGCGCGCCACCCCTACGAGACCTTGACCTTCTTCGGCATCCGCCCGGACATGACGGTGGTCGAACTGGCGCCCGGCGGCGGCTGGTACACCGAGATCCTGGCGCCCTACCTGCACGACAAGGGCAAGCTGATCGTGGCCGGCGAATCGCCGTCGTCCACCAGCGAGGGCGCACGCCGCTACGCCGACAACCTCACCAAAAAGCTGGCCTCGAATCCGGCCCTGTACGGCAAGGTCCAGCGCGCCGTGTTCGAACCGCCGCGCGCCTTCGACATCGCCAAGCCGAACAGCGTCGACATGGTCCTCACCTTCCGCAACCTGCACAACTGGCTGGACAAGGGCGACGACGGCCTGAAAAAGATCCTGGCCGAAGCGCACACGGTGCTCAAGCCGGGCGGCGTGCTCGGCATCGTCGACCACCGCCTGCCGGCCGCGCGCCCGGCCGGCTCCACCGGCGGCTATGTGCACCAGGACTACGTGATCAAGATGGTCGAAGGCGCCGGCTTCAAGCTGGCCGCCAGGTCCGAGATCAACGCCAATCCGAAGGACACGGCCGACCATGCGAAAGGCGTGTGGGCCTTGCCGCCCACGCTGTCCAACAAGGACGTCGACCGCGAAAAATACCAGGCGATCGGCGAGAGCGACCGCATGACGCTCAAGTTCGTCAAGCAGTAAGCGCAGACAGGAGACCGCCATGATCAAGGGATTGCGCACCGTGAAGTACCCCGTCGCCGACCTGGCCCGCGCCAGGGACTGGTTCGCCGAGGCCTTCGGCACCCCGCCTTATTTCGACCAGCCCTTCTACGTCGGCTTCGCCATCGGCGGCTTCGAACTGGGCCTGGTCCCGGACGGCACGCCCGGCACTGCCGGCTCGGTGGTCTACTGGGGCGTGGACGACGTCGAGGCCGAAGTGGCGCGCCTCGTCCAACTCGGCGCGAGCGAGCATGAAGCGGTGCAGGACGTCGGCGACGGCATCCGGGTGGCGGAACTGAAGGACCCCTTCGGCAACGTCATCGGCCTGATCGAGAATCCGCACTTCGACGCGGCCGCGGTGCGTTAGAAACCGTTCATCCCGCCGAACGCGCAGCGCGTCGCACAAAACGGGCACGGCTCCGTGCGCCACCGTACAGTAGCGTATCGCCACCGTACGGAGCCTCCCATGCTGGAACTGCAGGACGTCACCAAGACTTTCGATCGACGGGTCGACGCCGTCTCCGGCGTGTCGCTGCGGCTGGAGGCCGGCGTCGTCGGCCTGATCGGCCACAATGGCGCCGGCAAGACCACGCTGATGCAGATGATCGCCACGCTCAGCCGCCCGACCCGCGGGCGCATCCTGTTCGACGGCACCGACATCGCGCAAGGCCCCGAGGCGATCCGCGCGCGCCTGGGCTACCTGCCGCAGGACTTCGGCGTCTACCGCAATGTCTCGGCGCTCGAATTCATGCAGTACTTCGCGGCCCTGAAGGGCGTGCGCGATCCGGCGCGCATCCGGCGCCTGCTCGAACTGGTCAACCTGCACGAACACGCCGGGCGCATGGCCAGCACTTTCTCGGGCGGCATGCTGCGGCGCCTGGGCATCGCCCAGGCCTTGCTGAACGATCCCGACATCCTGGTGGTGGACGAGCCGACCGCCGGCCTCGATCCGGAAGAGCGCCTGCGCTTTCGCAACCTGCTGGGCGAGCTGGGATTCAACAAGCTCGTCATCATCTCGACCCATATCGTGTCCGACGTCGAGACCCTGGCCGGGCGTCTGGCCATCATGAAGAGCGGCCGCCTGGTGGCCTGCGACACGCCGGCCGAGATCCTCGGGCGCGCGCGCGGCCAGGTCTGGTCGGCCAGCGTCGACGAAGCCGACTATGCACAGCTGCGCCAGACCACCCACGTGCTGCAGGCCATGCGCCAGGACGGCCGCATGCTGCTGCGCATCGCCCATCCGCAGCCGCCCTGCCCCGGCGCACAGGTTTGCGAGCCGAACCTCGAGGAAGCGCTGATGGCGCAGCGCTACGCGGTGCGGGAGGCGGCATGAACTGGCAGCTGGTGCGCGTGCTGGCGCTGATGGAAGCGCGCATGCGCCTGCGCCGCGCCTCGACCCTGGTCACCCTGCTGGCGGTGGCGGCGATCGGCTGGCTGCTGGTGCCCGATCCGGCCGGCGGAAGCACCCAGATCGCGGTGGGCGGCGCGCGCGTGCTGTACACCAGTTCCTCGCTGGCGCTGGGCAGCGCCTCGATGGCGACCCTGCTGTTCGGGCTGGCCGGCTTCTACCTGCTGCGCGGACGCATGGCCGAGGACCAGAGGAGCGGCCTGGGAAGCGTGATCGGCGCCAGCCCGGCCGGCAATGCCGCCTTCGTGATCGGGCGCTGGTGCGGGAGCGTGCTCTACCTGCTGGCCCTGGCCGGCGCCTTCATGACCACCATGCTGGCCTGCCACCTGCTGCGCGGCGAAGGCCCGCTGCAGCCGCTGGTCTACCTGCAGACCTACGCGCTGGTGCTGCTGCCGATGCTCCTGTTCGCCGCCAGTTGCGCGATCCTGTGCGAGAGCTGGGCGCCGCTGATGGGCAAGGCCGGCGACCTGCTCTACTTTGCCGGCTGGGTGGCCCAGCTCGGGATGATGTCCAGTGCCGGCGCGGGCGGCGGCCAGCCGTCCGCGCTCGCGCTCGACTTCACCGGCATGAGCGCCATCGTCGCGTCCCTGGCCGCGCAGGTGGATGTGCACGACATGATGCTCGGCCTGGCCGACTTCGACCGCGCCAAGGCGCCGCTGGTGCTGCCGGACTGGCTCTGGAGCGCGGAGCTGGTGTCCTCGCGCTGCCTGGCGGCGCTGCTGGCCCTCTTGCCGCTGCTGCCGGCGCTGCGCCTGTTCCACCGCTTCTCTCCCGACCGCATGAAGCCGGCCCGCGCCCGCGCACGGCGCTCGCCGCTGGCCCTGCTGAACGGCTGGGCGCGTCCGCTGGCGCGCCTGGCCGGGCCGCTGTTCGCGCTGTCGGCACGCCTGCCCGGCGGTGCAGGACAGACGCTGGCCGATGCGGCGCTCACCCTGATCTCGAATCCGGCCTCGATCGCGCTGCTGCTGCTGACCCAGGTGCTGGCGCTGGCGCTCGACGCCGGCCGGCTCCCCGGCCTGCTGCTGGCCTGCGTGGCCGCCTGGGGCATCCTGGCCAGCGAACTCCCGACGCGCGACCGCGACGCCGCCTGCGAAGCCCTGGCCGACGTCGTCCCCGGCGGCGCCGCGCGGCGCTACTGGCGCCAGTTCGGCGCGACCCTGCTGCTGGGCCTGATGTTCTGCGGCGTGGCGGCGCTGCGCCTGGCCATGCTCGAGCCGCTGCGCGCCGCTGCCCTGCTGGCCGGCCTGTTCGCGCTGGCCGCGCTGGCCAGCCTGCTCGGGCGCACCAGCGGCAGCGCACGCACCTTCCTGGCGCTGTTCCTGTTCGGACTCTACGTCAGCGTCAACGCCGGCGGCCTGGCCGCGCTGGACGTGGTGGGCTTCCACGGCGCGGCCAGCGCATCCTCGGTGCTGGGATGGGCCGGCGCCGGCCTCCTGGCGGCCTGGGGGGGCCACCTGTGGAACCAGCGCGCCTGAAGCGCGTCCTGCGCCGAACCGATTCGCCGCAGCCCGTGCACGGATCGGCGCATGGCGCTGGACCGGCGCGGCGGCCACGCCTAGCCTGAAGGCTTTCCACACGCCGGAGTGATCATGAAAGCCATCCTGTTCGCCTTCTTCCTGTTCGCCGCCAGCTGCCTGTCCCCGGCGCGCGCCGCCGACGATCCGCATGCGGCCGACCGCGCCGCGATCGCGCAGGTGGTGGCGCAGTTCCAGGCCGCCATCGTCGCCCACGACGGCAAGGCGCTGGGCCGGCTGTTCGTGCAGGACCACGACAGCTGGCTGTCGGTGCTGGACGAAACGACCTGGGTCGAGGCCAAGGGACGCAAGCCGGATGCGAAGAAGATCCACAAGTCGAGCTGGCGCGCCTTCGCCGACATGGTCCAGAACGACAAGGAAGCGATCGAGGAAAAGTTCTACAACGTGCGCATCGACACCAACGGCGCCGTGGCCTCGGTCTACTTCGATTTCGACTTCCTGGCCGCCGGCAAGGTGGTCAACCGCGGCGCCGAATCCTGGCAGATGGTGCGCGCCGAAGACGGCTGGAAGATCAGCTCGATGCTGTTCTCGATCGGCCGCTGAACGGCTAGAATTGCAGGATCGTCAAGGTCAGGATTTTCGCGTGAGAGAAGCGACACCGCCCCTCATCCCCGTGCTGGTTGCCCTGCCGGTAATCGCCTGCATGGCCATCCTGGGCCTGCCGGCGATCGGCCATGGCCATGCGCTGGCCTTCCGCACGCTGTTCATCGTGGCCTGCGTGGCCTGGATCGTGCCGCTGGCCCTGTTGCAGCGGGCGCTGTGGCGGCGCGACGTCAAGTGGCTGCCGACGGCGCTGGCGCTGCTGGCGGCCAGCTATGCGATGTCGGTGCTGAACAACCTGCTCGGCCAGCGCCTCGCCATCGAACTGGGACTGGTAAAGGGCTACCGCCTGGACGAACTGACGATGGGCCTGGACGGCTGCTGGCTGGCGCTGATCATGTTCTGCGCCGTGCACGCGGGCGCGGTCTATTACCTGGGCCTGCAGCGCGCCCAGTTGCGCCTGGCCCAGGCGCTGGCGGCGGCGCGCGATGCCGAACTGCGCGCCCTGCGCCTGCAGGTGAATCCGCACTTCCTGTTCAACACCCTGAATGCGGTGTCGGCCCTGGTGGCCGCCGGCGCCAACCGCGACGCCAACCGCATGATCGGGCGCGTGGCCGACTTCCTGCGCGCCACCCTGGCCCACGACGGCCGCCACGAACACGCGCTGGCCGAGGAACTGGCCTTGACCGAGGCCTATCTCGACATCGAAAAGGTGCGCCTCGGCGCGCGCCTGCAACTGTCGATGAAGGCGGGCCCGGACCTGCTGGATGCCGCCGTGCCCTACCTGATGCTGCAGCCCCTGGTCGAAAACGCGATCCGCCACGGCATCGCCCCGCTGGCCGCACCGGGCCGGCTCGACATCCTGGTCGGCAGCGAAGGCGGACGCCTGCTGGTCGACGTGCGCAATGACGGCCAGCCGGATGCGGCGCGGGACGGCACGGCGGGTGCGGGCATCGGCCTGGCCAACGTCGCCGAGCGCCTGCGCCGCCTGTATGGCGCCGACCAGCAGTTGGATGCGGGCTGGCGCGAGGGCCGCTTCGCGGTGCGCATCGCGCTGCCATTGCGGGCGCTGGCGCAGCCGGCCGCGAACGACGTGGACGTGGCCGCATGAACGGGCGGCTGCTGCGCGTGGCGATCGTCGACGACGAACCGCTGGCCCGGCTGGCGGTGCGCACGCGGCTGGCATGCCGGCCGGGCTTCGAGGTCGTCGCGGAATACGCCGACGGCGACAGCGCCGCCCTCGGCCTGGCCGCGCTGCGGCCCGACCTGGTGTTCGTCGACGTCCAGATGCCCGGCCGCAGCGGCCTGGCGGCCCTGGCCGCGCTGCCGCGCGCGATCCGGCCGATGGCGATCCTGCTCACCGCCTACGAGGGTTTTGCCCTGCAGGCCTTCGAGCTGGCCGCCATCGACTACCTGCTCAAGCCGATCGACGACGAGCGCCTGGACGAAGCGCTGGAACGCGCCCGGCGCGCCTTCCCCTATTCCAGCAGCGCCAGCGGCGGCGCCGCGCCGGCGCAGTGGGCGCGCACCTTCAGCGTGCGCGTGGGCGCGCGCACCGTGCTGGTCGAGGCGGCCGAGGTCGAGCACATCGAGGCCGACGGCGACTACGCCACCCTGCACGCCGGCGGCAAGACCTACCTGGTGCGCGAGCGCCTGCACGCGCTGGCCCTGCGCCTCGATCCGCGCCAGTTCCAGCGCGTGCACCGCTCCAGCATCGTGCGCCTGGACATGGTGGCGGAGCTGCGCGCGCTCACCAACCGCGACGCCGTGCTGCGCCTGCGCGACGGCACCCTGCTGCGCGCCAGCCGCACCTATATGCCGGCGCTGGCCGAGGCGCTGGAACGCCGCGCCCACTTCCCACTCCCGACACCCTCCGTTTCGAAAGTCGCCTGACCGTGCACCACCCCACTACCCAACGCCTGCAAGGCCTGGACACCTTGCGCGCCTGCGCCATCGTGCTCGTACTGATGACCCACTACGCCGGCTTCGTCAGCCGCTTCCCGACCTTCGGGCCGCTGGGCGATGCCGGCTGGTCCGGCGTCACCCTGTTCTTCGTGCTGAGCGGCTACCTGATCGGCAACCAGCTGCTGGCGCCGGTCGCGCGCGGCGAAGCCTGGTCCCTGAAGACCTTCTTCGCGCGGCGGCTGCTGCGCACGCTGCCGAACTACTACGCGGTGCTGGCCGTGTACCTGCTGCTGCCCCACTCTGTCATCAGCGGCAGGGAAACCGCGCCGCTGTGGCAGTTCCTCAGCTTCACCCAGAACCTCGGGATGGCCTACGGACAGACCTTTACCCATTCCTGGTCGCTGTGCATCGAGGAGCAGTTCTATCTCGCGCTGCCGCTGGCGGTGCTGGCGCTGGCCCGGCAGGGTTTCAATGCGCGCCTGGCCTGGTGCGCGCTGCTCGGCGCCTTCGCCTTCGGCGTGGCGATGCGCGCCACGGCCTGGCTGGCGCACGGCCACGACGCCTTCGCCGCCGAGGTGTACTACGCGAGCCTGTGCCGCTTCGGCGAGATGCTGCCGGGCGTGGCGATCGCCCTGCTGAAGAACTTCCATCCGGCCGCGTTCGCACGCCTCCTGCGCCATGCGAACGCACTGCTGGCCGCCGGCCTGGCCCTGGCGGGCGGCGCGCTGTACTGCGTCGACGAAGCCGTGTTCGGCCCCTTCCTCACCACCAGCCTCGTGTTCCCGCTGGCGGCCCTCGCCTTCGGCCTGCTGGCATGCGCGGCGCTGGCGCCGCATTGCCTGCTGAACCGGGTGCGCGTGCCCGGCGCCGCCAGCCTGGCGCTGTGGTCCTACGCGATCTACCTGGTGCACAAGCCGCTGTTCATGGCGCTGCGCCCGCAACTGGAACGCCTGGGCCTCGACGCCGGCGCGCCGCCCGTCATCCTGGCGGTCATGGCAGGCGGCGTGGCCGGCGGCTGGCTGTTGTACCGCCTGGTCGAGCTGCCCTTCATGCGCCTGCGCGAGCGCTGGGCCCCGGCGCGGCCGGCGCCGGCGGACGGGCTCAGATCCCTTCGCCCTTCTGCCTGACGATCGGATCCCTGGTGTGGGTCCAGCCGCTGAGCAGCGAATAACCCACCGCCAGCAGCGTCGGCCCGATGAACAGGCCGATGAAGCCGAAGGCGATCACGCCGCCCAGCACGCCCAATAGCGTCAGCAAGAAAGGCAGGCTGGAGCCGCGGCTGATCAGCATCGGCCGCACCACGTTGTCGACGCCGCTGATCACGAAGAAGCCCCATACCAGCATGAAGATGCCCCAGCCGGTATCGCCCTGCGAAAACAGCCAGACCGCGGCGCCGCCCCAGATGACCGGGGGGCCGACCGGGATCAGGGAAGACACGAATACCAGCACCGACAGCAGCAGCACCGCGGGCACCCCGGCGATGATGAAGCCGACCGCCGCCACCAGGCCCTGGGCCAGCGCAGTGCCGAGCAGGCCGTACATCACGCCGCGCACGGTCTGGCTGATGATCTCGGTGACCGCCGTCGCATCGTCGTCCATGATGCGGCGCATGGCGGCGCCGATCACGGCGATCAAGACCTGGCCGTCGCGGTAGAAGAAGAAGCTGACGAAGGCGGCGAGGCTCATCTGCACCACGCCGGTGCCGAGCATGATGCCGCCGGCCAGCAGCCAGTGGCGCGCCGGCTCCAGCATGCGCTGGGCCAGTTCCAGCATCTGCTCGCGGCTGGCGACCAGCTGGCGCAGGTAGACGTCGATCTGGTCGCCGACCAGGGGAATGTCGCGGATCCAGCGCGGCGGCAGCAGTTCGCCGTGGCTGAGGGCATTGCGGATCTGCTCGAAGGCGCTGGCGATGTTGTCGGCCAGGTTCCAGGCCACCAGCGCCAAGGGGATGATCACCAGCAGGGTCAGCGACAGCGTCATGGTGAGCGCCGCCGGGGTGCGGCGGCCGCGCATGCGCCGCAGCAGCTTCTGGTACAGGGGCCAGGACGAGATGACGACGGCGGCGGCGAACAGGATGGCGGCCAGGAAGGGCCGCAGCACGTACAGGCAGCCGATGCTCAGGAGGATGACGGTGGCGGCGCGGGTGTAGTTCCTTCCTGGTCGCTGGTCCATGCCCCGTCCGTCATGACAGTGTCGATGTCAGGATAATAGCTGACGGATGTCCTGGGCGATAGCGTCGGCCGACTGGCCGTGGCGGATGAACAGGCGCAGCCTGCCCTGGCGGTCGAACACGAAGCTGCCGGCGGTGTGGTCGATGGTGTAGCTGCCCGGCTCGGTGCCCGGCACCTTGGCGTAAAACACCTTGAATTCCTTGGCCACCCTGGCGGTCTGCTCGAGCGAACCGCGCAGGCCGACGAAGCGCTTGTCGAAGGCCGGCGCGTAGGCCGCCAGCAGTTCCTGGGTGTCGCGCTCGGGGTCGAGGGTGACGAAGACCACCTGCACCTTGTCGGCCTGCGGGCCCAGCTTCTGCATCACGCCGGCCATCTCGGCCATCGTGGTCGGGCACACGTCGGGGCACTGGGTATAGCCGAAGAACACCAGCACCACCTTGCCCTTGTAGTCGGCCAGGGTGCGCGGCTTGCCGGTGTGGTCGGTCAGGGCGAAGTCCCTGGCGTAGTCCAGGCCCGTGACGTCGGTGTTCTGGAAACTGGCCTGCTTGCCCGGCAGCTTGTCGCACGCGGCGAGGGAACAGGTGAGCGCGACGGCGGCGACGAGGGCGGGCAGCAGTTTTTTCATGTCAGAAGTTCAGGATTTGCTTCACATAGTGGTCGACCAGCAGGGCCGCGAACAGCAGCGCCAGGTAGAGCACGGACCAGGCGAAAGCCTTGCGCGCGATCTTGTCGCTGTAGTGCTTGTGGACCAGCCAGCCGTAGCGCAGGAACACGGCGTTCAGCGCGATGGCGGACAGCAGGTAGACGACGCCGCTCATGCCGACCGCGAAGGGGAACAGCGTGCAGGCGGCCAGCGCGATCGAATACAGCCAGACCTGCAGGCCGGTATGCGCCATGCCGTGGGTGACCGGCAGCATCGGCAGGCCGGAACGCACGTAGTCGTCGCGCCGGTACATTGCCAGCGCCCAGAAGTGCGGCGGGGTCCACACGAAAATGATGAGCACCAGCAGCCAGGCTTCCATCGGCACGGTATTCGCCACCGCGGCCCAGCCCAGCGCCGGCGGCATCGCGCCGGACAGGCCGCCGATCACGATGTTCTGCGGCGTGTTCGGCTTGAGCAGCACGGTGTAGATCAGGGCATAGCCGACGAAGGTGACGAAGGTCAGCCACATGGTGAGCGAATTCACCATCGTGTACAGCACGCCCATCCCTGCCCCGCCGATGATGGCCGAGAAGATCAGGGTCTGGGTGGTGGACAGTTGGCCCATGGCGGTGGCGCGGCGCGCGGTGCGGGCCATGCGCGCGTCGACCTCGGCCTCGATCAGGCAGTTGACGGCGAAGGCGGCGCCGGCCAGCAGCCAGATGCCGAGGGTGCCCCAGAACAGCACGTGCCAGCCGGGGAAGCCGTCGGTGGCGAGGAACATGCCGATGACGGCGCAAAAGACGGCGAGCTGGGTGACGCGCGGCTTGGTGAGCGCCCAGTACTGTGCGATCCGGTTGGGCAACGGTTTATGGGTGGCGGTATGGGTAATCATGGATGGCTCGCGGGCGCGGCGGCCGGGCGTGGGCTCGGTGGACTCATGCGCGCCGGGTCGAGTTGATACTGTACCTTGTAGTTTAACATGGTCACCAGCAGGACGAGCGCCGCCGCCCCGGCGTTATGCAGGACGGCGATCGCCAGCGGGAAGTCGAGGTAGACGGTGGCGATGCCGGTGAGGGCTTGCGCAGCCAGGATCCAGGCCATCTTGCGCGCGGTGGCGTGCAGGCCGGGCAGCCGCCAGGCGCGCCAGGCGGTATAGCCCAGCACCAGCACCACGACCAGCGCGAAATTGCGGTGCACCCAGTGGATGGCCGTCAGGGCCGCGAAGGGAATGTAGTGGCCGGCGGCGGTCTTGCCGAGTTCGCGCCACAGGGTAAAGCCGTGTTCGAAGTCCATCTCCGGCACCAGCTTGCCGTTGCAAAGCGGGAAATCGCTGCAGGCCAGGGTCGCGTAGTTGGTGCTCACCCACCCGCCCAGCGCCAGCTGGGCCAGCAGCACCGCACCCGACAGCCAGGCCAGCGGGCGCAGGCGGCGCAGCGCCGGCGGCGCGGCGGCCGGACCGCGCGGCTTGAGCAGATTGTCTTCGCGCCCGCCCAGCCAGACCACCAGGGCCAGCATGGTCATCCCGAACAGCAGGTGCAGGGTGACGATCACCGGCTGCAGCTTGAGCGTGACGGTCCAGGCGCCGAACGCGCCCTGCACGCATACCCACACGAACAGCACGGTCGGCAGCAGCGGGTGGAAGGCGCGTTCGCGCGAGCGCCGCCACTGCACCCAGGAGGTGATCATCAGGGCCATGATCAGCACGCCGATGCCCATCGCCAGGTAGCGGTGGATCATCTCGATCCAGGCCTTGGCCACGGTGACCGGGCCGGTCGGCATCAGCTCCTCGGCGGCGGCGATGTGCTCGTGCGCCAGGAAGGGGTTGGCCAGGCCGTAGCAGCCCGGCCAGTCGGGACAGCCCAGGCCCGAATCGGTCAGGCGCGTGAAGCCGCCGAACACGATCAGGTCGAAGGTGAGGAAGGCGATGATCCAGACCAGCTTGCGGTATTTATTCGGGTCCGAGGACATCCAGACCATCGACAGCGGAATGCAGGCCACCAGCAGGCCGTGGATGAGTAATTGGGCGAGATGCGAAACATGCATGATGAGTCAGCCGACGGACGAGGCCTTCAGCAATTTATAGATGTCCTTGTAGACCTTGCGCGGCTCCGGATGTTGCGGGAAGCGCATCATCAGGTGGCCGAGCGGGTCGATCACGTAGATATGGTCGGCAGCCGTGCCGCCGGCATCCACCGGCAGCCATTTCTGCAGCGTGGCGGCGTCGGCGCGCAGCATGTGGGTGCCGTCGAATTCGCGGATGACGAGGGTATCGAGCGGCTCGCGGTCGGAAATCAGCCAGACCCGTTCGATGCGCTCCATCTCCTTGCCCTGCATCAGGCGCAGCTGGCGCAGCGAGAACAGCTGCTTCTGGCAGGCCTCGGGGCAGGCGCCGGGAGCGGTCATCAGCAGGACCCACTTGCCCTTGAACTGCTCGAGCGACTGCGGACGACCGTCGAGCGTGGTGGTGGCCAGGCCGGGCGGCAGCGGATGGGCGCGCTGGTCGACCAGGGTGCCGTAGTTGCTGCGCTTTTCCGGCTTGATCACGTAATAGGTGAAGTAGGACGCGATGAGCGGCGAGGCGCACACCAGCAGCACCAGCCACAACATCCAGCGCCCGCGCTTGCGCGCCGCCGGATTCCTGGGGGCGATGCCCGGTGCTGCCTCAGCGGGGTTGTTTGCTTCCACGTCGAAATCCTGTCATCACATAAAACACGAATGCCATCGCCGCCAGCGCATACCACTGGAAAGCGTAGCCCTTGTGGCGCGCCACGTCCGCGGCCGGCGCCGGCCAGTCGCGCACCAGGCCGTCGGGCGCCTGGCCGGCCGGGCCGGTCTGTTCGACCAGCAGCGGGAGCACGGCGAGGCCGCTGGCCCGCGCGAACTCCTGCGGCGCGAGGTTCTGCACGATGGCGCGCGGGGCCAGCGGCGCGGGGGTCCCGAGCTGCATCACGCGCGCCGGGTGCAGTACGACGATGCCTTCGATGGTCGTGTCGCCTGCCGCCGCCGGCAGCGCCGGCAGGCGGTCGCGCACGGCCGGATCGCGCGGCAGCCAGCCGCGCGCCACCAGTACATAACGGGGTAAATGCGCATCCGCATGCGCTATTTTAAACGGCATCAGCAAAACCAAGCCGCTGAGGCCCTTGTAGGGACGGTTGTCGAGGTAGACCGGCCACCCGGCGACGAAGCGGCCGCTCAGGACGACGCGGCGAAATTCCACGGCGGCCGGATCGACGGGCTCGCCGTTCAGCCGCAGCGGCGGCGCCGCGGCGCGTTCGGACAGCCGGGCCTGCAGCGCGGTTTTTTCCTCGGCGCGGCGGCTTTGCCAGTTGCCGAGGACGATGCCGAGCGCCACCAGCGCCAATGTCGCAAGGAAGGGAATGGGGCTAAACCTGAAGCGCAATCGCATTACAATGGGATCCTGACCGGTTCATCATCTTTCACGCTTCCATCCAGGGTCCGCCATGAAAATCGTCGTCGCCATCGCCTTCCTGCTCATCATCGGCAGCCTGGGGTCGGCCTTGTTCTTCCTGATGCGCGACAAGGGACGCAGCAACCGCACCGTACACGCGCTGGCGATGCGGGTGGGCCTGTCGATCACGCTGTTCCTGCTGGTGCTGTTTTCGTACAAGATGGGGTGGATCCAGCCGACGGGGCTGCACTGAGCTTCGTTAGCGGAAACACGTCGCCCCTGCGAAGGCAGGGGTCCAGGTTACACGGCGTGGCTACCCACATCACTTGGGTCCCTGCCTGCGCAGGGACGACGTGCGTCCCTAGCGGGCCTTACAGCCAGTACACCACCACGTACAAGCCCAGCCACACCACGTCCACGAAGTGCCAGTACCACGCTGCCCCTTCGAAGGCGAAGTGGTGCTCCGGCGTGAAATGGCCCTTCATGAGCCGGTACAGCACCACCGACAGCATGATCGCGCCCATGGTCACGTGGAAGCCGTGGAAGCCGGTCAGCATGAAGAAGGTCGAGCCGTAGATGCCCGAGGTGAGCTTGAGGTTCAGTTCCGAATAGGCGTGGTGGTATTCATAGGCCTGGAAGCCCATGAAGACCGCGCCCAGCAAGATCGTCAGGAACAGCCAGGTCGCGGTCTTGGCGCGGTGGCCGGCGCGCAGCGCGTGGTGGGCGATGGTGAGGGTCACGCCCGAGGTCAGCAGCAGCGCGGTATTGATGGTCGGGATCGGGAACGGGCCCATGGTGTTGAACTGCTCCACCACGCCGGCCGGGCCGATATTGCCCCAGTGGCCGGCGAAGTCGGGCCAGATCACCTTGTGGTCGAGGTCCGCCAGCCAGGGCATGCTGATGGCGCGGGCGTAGAACAGCGCGCCGAAGAAGGCGCCGAAGAACATCACTTCCGAGAAGATGAACCAGCTCATCGACCAGCGGTAGGAGGCGTCGATGCGCTGGCCGTAGACGCCCGATTCCGATTCGCCGATGGCGTCGCCGAACCAGCGGTACAGCACCAGCAGCATGGCGACGATGCCGGCCAGGCAAACGCCCATGCCCCAGCCCGCGTCATTGACCCAGCCGGAAGCGCCGGCCATGGTGACGAGCATCGAGATGCCGGCGACCATCGGCCAGCGCGATGGTCCGGGGATGAAGTAATACGGCGCGGTGTGTGGCGTTGCCATGCTCTTGTCTCCTCAATCAAGCTTGTCGAATAATTCCGTGCTGCGGCTTCCTGCTCGTTTTACCCCTTGGCGACCGCGAAATGCACCAGCAGCATCAGCAGCCCGATGAACAGCGCCACCCCGACCAGGGCGCCGACGATCACGTACAGCGGATTCAGGTTGGCCGCGTCCTGCTCGTAATCCTTGCGCTTGCGCACCCCGAAGAAGGACCAGAACACGGCCTTCATGGTGGCGCCAAAGCCGGCCTGGCGCTTAGGGTCATCCAT
>Ga0265780_10003180_pt1 | contig 21781 bp, 19 predicted proteins | sample P1T30metagenome_FD_192432 | JGI IMG/M metagenome (GOLD analysis project Ga0265780, IMG submission 192432) | Plant litter microbial communities from East Loma Ridge, Irvine, California - P1 T30 | ecosystem: Environmental > Terrestrial > Plant litter > Unclassified | place: USA: California...
AGCGGAGAGCAGGTTCACAGCGTTCGCTATCAGCGCTATCTCCTGTGTCGGGGCGAGCACCCTGAAGTGTCGCGACGATTGGTGGGGTTGTCATCCGAACCCGCAGAGAATCGCGGCCGGGGAACGGAGATCACCCTATCAAGGGAACGAGGGCCACAGCGAATCGTCCTGCCCTTTTTCGCTGTGTGCAGGCATTCCGACGGCTGTGGGCGTCCTGTGGAGGCGACCCGCGCCTCCGGCGGGTCAGTCGCGGGGAGCTGCCGGGAGCTCCGCGTCGCTGACGTGCGGCAGCCGGGCGCGCACGACGACGAGGGCGTCGATGGCGAGGGTGCCGACGATGGACACCACCAGCGACAGGAAGAGCACCACGTCGTCGACGAAGGGCTGGTCCTTCACGACGACGAGCAGCACGATGAAGACGACCAGCTTCAGCAGCCACGCGCCCATGACGATGCCGAAGAACGCCGCCAGCCGGAACCGGATCGCGACCAGCATGGTGCTCGCGGTGATCCCCGCGAACACCACGGCGAGGGCGACGCCGAGCAGGGCGCTCCACAGCCCGTCGCTCCCGGCGGTGAGGTAGCCGACCCCTCCCCCGACGACGGCGATCGCGAGGGCCAGGAGGCCGGTGTACGTCAGGATCTTGGTGAAGATCGATCGGGCGTTCATCAGTGGTCCTTCGGGGGTGGGGGGCTGGCGACGTCGGCCGGGAGGGCCGGGTCGGAGGGCGCGGGGCCGAGCGTCTGGGCGGCCTCGTCGAGGGGGTCGTACCGGTCGGACCGCGTCGCCGCGAGCTCGTCGGAGCGGGTCGACTGGACCGCGACCTCCACCTTCTTGCGACGGCTGAGCGGCGCGAGGGTCAGCACGGCGCACGTGACGAGCCCGACGACGAGGAACACGACGACGAGCCACGGCGGCTTGACGAACAGGAACAGCAGGCAGCCGACGGAGACCACGAGGGTCCACGCGTAGAAGATCAGCACCGCGTGGAAGTGCGAGTGCCCCATGTCGAGGAGGCGGTGGTGCAGGTGCTTGCGGTCGGCCGTGAACGGGGACTTGCCGGCACCGACGCGGCGGAGGACGGCGAGGCCGAAGTCGAGGAGCGGCACGATCAGCACGGCGAAGGGCAGCAGGATCGGGATGAACGCCGGCAGGAGCGCGCTGCGGGAGATCGTCGCGGGATCGATCTGACCCGTCACGGAGATGGCGCTGGTGGCCATCAGCAGACCCGTCAGCAGGGCTCCGGCGTCGCCCATGAACAGGCGAGCGGGGTGCCAGTTCAGGGGCAGGAAGCCGAGGCACGCGCCGATCAGCACGGCGGTGAGGAGGGCCGCGAGGTTGAAGTACTCCGTCTGGCCGATCGTGAGCGAGATGACGAAGCTGTAGATGAAGAAGACGCCGTTGGCGATGATCGTGACGCCGGCGACGAGCCCGTCGAGCCCGTCGATGAAGTTCACGGCGTTCATCACGAGGACCACCGCGAGGATCGTCAGGATGAGGGACATCACGGGCGAGCCCACGGCGAGGCTGCTGCCGATCGGCAAGGAGACCAGCTGCACGCCCTGCCAGGCCAGGACCCCGGCGGCGATGACCTGCCCGGCGAGCTTGGTCATCCAGTCGAGGTCGTAGAGGTCGTCCACCACGCCGATCACCACGATGATCGTCGCGGCGCCGATGATCGCCAACGGCGGCCCGGGGTCGGCGAACACCAGGCGGAAGTAGTCGACGCCGGAGATCAGCGGGAAGACGAACCACGCGGCCAGCAGGGCCACCACGATGCCGGCCCACATCGCGATGCCCCCGAGCCGGGGCGTCGGGGTCTGGTGGACGTCGCGCTCGCGGATCGTCGGGTAGAGACGGAAGCGGAGCCCCAGGCGCCAGACCACGACGGAGAGGACGAAGCTGACCGCGGCCGAGATGGCCAGGGCCAGCAGGTAGTACCTCACGCGACGGCGTCGTCCCCCACGACGCGCCTGATCTCGGAGTCGGGCAGCACCCCGTGCCGCACGATGCGGAGCACGCCGTCGGCCGCCGCGGTCGCGTCGACGATGGTCGAGCCCGTGTTGGCCCCGGGCCGTCGCTCGTAGTCGGTGCCGACCGCCCCGGCGTCGAGGTACACGGCCACGCTGTCGCCGAGCATCGCGCGAGCCTCGTCGACGGTGGCCGCCGCCGGCTGGCCGGTCAGGTTGGCGCTGGAGACGGCGAGCGGCCCGGTCTCCTCGAGGAGCTCGAGCGCCATCGGGTGGCTCGGCATGCGCAGCGCGACGGTGCCGCGGGTCTCGCCGAGGTCCCAGCTGAGGGACGGCTGGGCACGGAAGATGACGGTGAGCGGACCCGGCCAGAACTCGTCGAGCAACGGCCGGACGAGATCGGGGACCGTCTCGGTGAGGGCAGCCAGCGTGTCGAGGCCCTTGACGAGCACCGGCGGCGGCGACTGGCGCCCACGGCCCTTCGCGTCGAGGAGAGCCTGGACGGCGGCGGAGTCGAAGGCGTCGGCTGCCACGCCGTACACCGTGTCGGTGGGCATGACGACGAGCTCGCCGCGGCCGACGGCCCCGCGGGCGGCACGCATGCCCGTCAGCAGCTCGGACGCGACGGAGAGGTCGTAGGAGGAGGTCATGACGAGACGATGATAGTGGGGCCGACCTGGTGGGCGGGTCAGCGCACCGCCGTGGTCGAGCGGTCCCGGCCGGTGAGGTCGGGCTGCGTCGCGGGAGCCCGCCAGCCGTCGCCGAGGAGCACCTCGCGGATGGCCGAGCCCTGTTCCTCGCCGTGCTCGACGACGAGGGTGCCGCCCGGCCTCAGCAGCCGCCGGGCCGTCTGCGACAGCGCCCGGACGAGGTCGAGACCGTCGTCGCCGCCGTAGAGGGCCAGCTCGGGGTCGTGCAGACGCACCTCGGGGTCGCGAGGGACCATGCCCACGGGGATGTACGGGGGGTTGCTCACGACGACCGCGACCGTGCCGTCGAGCTCGGGCAGGGCGTCGGCCATGTCGCCGACGACGAGGTCGACGTTGTCGGCCCCGAGCGAGGCGATGTTGCGCCGGGTCCAGGTCGCCGCGGCCGGGGAGAGCTCCACCGCCACCACGTGCGCGTGCGGCACCTCGGTCGCGAGCGAGAGGGCGAGCGCCCCGCTGCCGGTGCCGAGGTCGACGGCCACCGGACGGGCGTCGGCCGCGGCCCGGAGGGCGTCGACGGCGAGCTGGGCCACCCCCTCCGTCTCGGGTCGGGGCACGAAGACGCCGGGCCCGACGTGCAGGGCCATCGAGCGGAACCAGGCCACGCCCGTGATGTGCTGCAGGGGCTCGCGGGAGGCGCGGCGCGCGACCAGGCCGGCCAGCGCCTCCGCCTGCTCCCCCGTGAGCGCGCTGCCCGTCACGGCCCGGGCGAGGACGACCCCGCGCTCGAGACCGGTCGCGTGCGACACCAGGAGCTCGGCGTCGACCCGCGGCGTCGGCACGCCCGCCCGAGCGAGCACGGCCGACGCCGCGACCAGCGCGGCGTCGACCGTGCGGGCCGCGGCCACGGCGTCGGCGACCGGGTCGCTCACGACTCGGTGTCGCCGATCTCCGCGAGGCGCGCCTCTTCGTCGGCCTGGATGCACGAGTCGACGACGGGCCCGAGGGCGCCGTCCATGACGGCGTCGAGGTTGTACGCCTTGTAGCCGGTGCGGTGGTCGGCGATGCGGTTCTCGGGGAAGTTGTACGTGCGGATGCGCTCCGACCGGTCCATCCCCCGGATCTGGCTCTTGCGGGCGTCGGACGCGATCGCCGCCTGCTCCTCCTGCTGACGGGCGAGGATGCGAGCCCGCAGCACGCGCATGCCGGCCTCGCGGTTCTGCAGCTGGCTCTTCTCGTTCTGCATGGCCACGACGATGCCCGTCGGGAGGTGCGTGATGCGCACCGCGGAGTCGGTCGTGTTCACCGACTGGCCGCCGGGGCCGCTCGAGCGGTAGACGTCGATCTTGAGGTCGTTCTGGTTGATGTCGACCTCCTCCGGCTCGTCGACCTCGGGGAAGACGAGCACGCCCGTCGTCGAGGTGTGGATGCGCCCCTGCGACTCGGTCGCCGGGACGCGCTGGACCCGGTGCACGCCGCCCTCGTACTTGAGGTGCGCCCAGACGCCCTGCGCCGGGTCGGTGGCGTTCGACTTGATGGCCACCTGCACGTTCTTGTAGCCGCCGAGGTCGGAGTCGTCGCTGGCGATCATCTCGCTCTTCCAGCCCTTGGACTCGGCGTAGTGCAGGTACATGCGCAGGAGGTCGGCGGCGAACAGGGCGCTCTCCGCGCCTCCTTCACCGCCCTTGATCTCCATGATCACGTCGCGGCCGTCGTCGGGGTCGCGCGGGATCAGGAGCCGCCGGAGCTTCTCCTGGGCCTCGTCGAGACCGGTCTCGAGGGCCGGCACCTCCGCCGCGAACGCGTCGTCCTCCTTGGCCAGCTCGCGCGCGGCCTCGAGGTCGTCCTGGGCCTGCTGCCACGCCGAGTGGGCAGCCACGATGCGGCTGAGCTCGGCGTAGCGACGGTTGATCTTCTTGGCCCGGGCCGCGTCGGCGTGCACGGCGGGGTCGCTGAGCTGCGTCTGCAGGTCGTCGTGCTCCGCCAGCAGCACCGACACCGACTCGAACACGCCTAGTGCTCCTTGTGGCCGGAGTCGTGCCCGCCCGCGGGGACCGACTTCTGGACCTGGACGAGGAACTCCACGTTCGACTTCGTCTCGCGGAGGTTGCCGAGGACGATCTCGAGGGCCTTCTGCGGGTCGAGGCCGGCGAGGGCACGGCGGAGACGCCACGTGATGGCGACCTCGTCGGGGCTGAGGAGCATCTCCTCGCGGCGGGTGCCCGACGCGTTGACGTCGACGGCCGGGAAGATGCGCTTGTCGGCCAGGTGGCGCGAGAGGCGGAGCTCCATGTTGCCGGTGCCCTTGAACTCCTCGAAGATCACCTCGTCCATCTTCGAGCCGGTCTCGACCAGCGCGGTCGCGAGGATGGTCAGCGAGCCGCCGTTCTCGATGTTGCGGGCGGCGCCGAAGAAGCGCTTGGGCGGGTACAGGGCCGAGGAGTCGACCCCGCCCGACAGCACGCGGCCGGAGGCCGGCGCGGACAGGTTGTACGCCCGGCCCAGGCGGGTGATCGAGTCGAGCAGCACGACCACGTCGTGGCCGAGCTCGACGAGGCGCTTCGCACGCTCGATGGCGAGCTCGGCGACGGTCGTGTGGTCCTCCGCGGGGCGGTCGAAGGTCGAGGCGATGACCTCGCCCTTCACCGTGCGCTGCATGTCGGTGACCTCTTCGGGGCGCTCGTCGACGAGCACGACCATGAGGTGCGCCTCGGGGTTGTTCACCGCGATGGCGTTGGCGATGGCCTGCAGCACCAGCGTCTTGCCCGCCTTCGGCGGGGAGACGATGAGGCCGCGCTGGCCCTTGCCGATGGGCGAGACGAGGTCGATGATCCGCGTGGACAGCTTCTGCGGCTCGGTCTCGAGGCGCAGGCGCTCCTGCGGGTAGAGCGGGGTCAGGGCGGAGAACTCGACGCGCTTGGCGGCCTCGTCGACGGGCTGGCCGTTGATGGAGTCGACCTTGACGATCGCGTTGTACTTCTGACGGCCCTGGCCCTGCTCGCCGTCGCGGGGCTGACGGATGGCGCCGACCACGGCGTCGCCCTTGCGGAGGTGGTACTTCTTCACCTGGCCGAGCGAGACGTAGACGTCGCTGGCGCCCGGCAGGTACCCGGTGGTGCGCACGAAGGCGTAGTTCTCCAGGACGTCGAGGATCCCCGCCACGGGGATGAGGACGTCGTCCTCCGAGATCTCGGGCTCGACGTCGTCAGACTGGACGCCGCGGCCTCGCTTGCGGTCGCGCTGGCGTCCGCGGCCCTGACGGCCGGACTCGTCGGACGACTGCTGCGACGAGGGGCCGCCCTGGTCTCCACGAGCGGCGTCGTTCTTCTCGCCGGCGGCGCGCTGCTGCTCGGCTTCCTCGGCGGACTGCTCGTGCTGCGCGGCCTGGCCCTGCTGGCCGCCCTGGGCCTGCTGGCCGGTGCGCGGCTGCTGGCCGCCCTGCGCCTGCTGGCCGTTCTGGCCGGCGGCGCCGTTCTGGCCGTTCTTGCGGTTGCGGTTGCGGCTGCGACGTCCGCCGCCCTGCTGCCCGCCCTGGTCGCCGCCCTGCTGGTCGGCGACCTGCTGGTCGGTGCCCTGCTGGTCGTTCGACGACTGGTCGGCGGTGGCTCGCGACGGGGCGGGCTGCTCGGCCGCGTCGGCCTGCGACGGGGCGGCCTCCTCGGCGGACGGCGCCTGCTCCGCGTCGCGGGAGGGCGCTGCGGCGACCCCGGAGTCGGACGCGCGGCGCGAGCCACGGCGACCCCGCGAGGGGCGCTCGGCGGCGACGGGCGCCTCGGTCGGTGCCTCGACGGCGGGGGCCGGCTGCTCGGCCGGGGCCGACTGCTCGGCAGGGGCCGGCGCCGTGACGGGCTCGGCGGAGACGGGGGCGACCCCGGTCTCGCCGGCGTTGACGTGCTCGACGGCGCCGCGCTGCTCGGGGGCACCGGCGGCAGCCGTGACGCGACGCGAGGCGCGGCGGGCCCGCGGGGCGGTCGGCTGCGATGCCTCCGCCTCGGCGACGACCTCGGCGGCGGGCGCCTCGTCGAGCGTGGGCTGCACCGCGACGGGGGCGTCGCCCGCGGAGGCGGCGGCGTCGTCGACCGGAGCGGCGGCGGCGCCGTCGGTCGAGACGGCCTGCTTCGCGGCGATGGCCGCGACGAGGTCGCCCTTGCGGAGCTTGGAGAGACCGCTGATGCCCAGGGACGAGGCGAGCGCCTGCAGCTGGGGGAGGCGCATGGCGCTGAGTTCGGCGGTGGTGTCCGCGGTGGCGCGGATGTCGGCGTCTGACACTGGTGTTGGGTTCCTTCCGCTCCCCCGCGAGAGCCGCGAGGATGAGCTGGTCACACCTCGCAGCTCCTGACCTGCCGTGCGGGCGGGCCCTGCGCTGGTCGCGCACTGCGCAGGATGCGCAGGAAGCTCTCGGAGGTGCGGCGCACGATCGCCAGAGAGCGAAAGGCGCTGCTAGATGTGCACTACGGGATGTGCCGCCCGGGGAACTCGGTGACGTGGGGACCCGTACGTGAGCCGCCCAGGGAACGGGCGGACGACGTCAGATGCCCGGGTGACCAGAGTGATCTGCCGGGTGCGCGTTCACTGTAGCACCCTTGAGATCGACCGCCAGCATCAACGGGCGCCAGTCGGAGAGGGCGTGCTCGGCGACCAGCTGCGCGGCGAGGAGGCGCTGGGCGGGGTCGCTGCCGAGCACCAGGAGCGACGGCCCGGCCCCCGACACGACGGCCGCGAGACCGGCCTGGCGCAGCACGCCGATGAGCATGTCGGTCTCGGGCATCGCGCTCGCCCGGTAGCTCTGGTGGAGGCGGTCCTCCGTGGCCGCGAGCAGCAGCTCGGGGCTCTGGATGAGGGCCGCCACGAGGAGGGCGGACCGCGACACGTTGAAGGTGGCGTCCTCGTGCGGCACCGACGCGGGCTGCAGGCTCCTCGCGAGCTTCGTCGACAAGGTCGACGAGGGGACGAACACGACCGGCGAGACGCCGCGGTGCACGAGCAGCCGCTTGTGCGACGGGCCCGAGGACGTGGTCCACGCGATCGTGAGGCCGCCGAAGAGCGCCGGTGCCACGTTGTCCGGATGGCCCTCGAGGTCGGTCGCGATGGCCAGCAGCTGGTCGGGGGTGAACGCGACCCGCCCCTCCAGCAGCCCCTTGGCGGCCATGACGCCCGAGACGATGGCGGCGGCGGAGGAGCCGAGGCCGCGGCCGTGCGGGATGACGTTGCGGGCTCGGAGGCGGAGCCCGGGCAGCGGCTCCCCCACGGCACGGTAGGTCGCGGCGATCGAGCGCACGACGAGGTTCGTCTCGTCGGTGGGCACCTCGCCCGCGCCCACGCCGCCGACGACGACCTCGACGCCGGGCTCACGGGTCGCCGAGACGACGAGCTCGTCGTAGTGCGAGAGGGCGAGGCCCAGGGTGTCGAAGCCGGGCCCCAGGTTGGCCGAGGTGGCGGGGACCTTGACGAGGACCGACCTCACGGCCGGGCCGGTGCTCATGCAGAGGCCGGGACGAGCCCGAGCACCTCGGCGACGCGCGACGTGTCGCTGGCCACGACGGTCGGCTCGACCTCGGAGCCGTCGGCACGGCGGAGCGCCCACTGCGGGTCCTTCAGGCCGTGGCCCGTCACCGTCAGCACGACGGTGGAGCCCGCCGGCACCACCCCGGCGTCGGAGCGCTCGAGCAGGCCCGCCACGCTGATGGCCGACGCGGGCTCGACGAAGATGCCGACCTCGGCCGAGAGGATCTTCTGGGCCGCGAGGATGGCCTCGTCGGTGATCGCGCCGAACCAGCCGTCGGTGAGGTCGCGCGCCTCGAGGGCGAGCTGCCAGGAGGCGGGGTTGCCGATGCGGATCGCGCTCGCGATCGTCTCGGGCTGCCGGACGACCTCGCCCGCGACGATCGGCGCCGAGCCTGCAGCCTGGAACCCGAACATGCGCGGCAGCCTGGTCGAGCGGCCCGCCTCCACGTCTTCGCGGTAGCCGCGCGTGTACGCGGTGTAGTTGCCGGCGTTGCCGACCGGGATGAAGTGGAAGTCGGGGGCGTCGCCGAGGACGTCGACGACCTCGAACGCCGCCGTCTTCTGCCCCTCGATGCGGTCGTTGTTGACGGAGTTGACGAGGTGCACGGGGTAGTTCGCCGCGAGGTCGCGCGCGATGTCGAGGCAGTCGTCGAAGTTGCCCTGGATCTGCAGCAGCTGGCCGTCGTGCGCCACGGCCTGGCTGAGCTTGCCCATGGCGATCTTGCCCTCGGGCACGAGCACCGCCGCCGTGATGCCGGCGTGCGCGGCGTACGCGGCGGCCGAGGCCGACGTGTTGCCGGTGGAGGCGCAGATGACCGCCTTCGCCCCGTGCTCGACGGCCTTGGAGATGGCCATGGTCATGCCGCGGTCCTTGAAGGAGCCGGTCGGGTTCATGCCCTCGTACTTGACGTAGACCTTCGCGCCGGTGCGGGCGGACAGGGCCGGTGCCGGGATCAGGGGCGTGCCTCCCTCGCCGAGGGTGACGACCGGGGTCGCCTCCGTGACGTCGAGACGGTCGGCGTACTCGCGCAGGACACCCTGCCACTGGTGGGCCATCAGGCTCCTTCGACTCTCAGGACGCTCGTGACGGAGTTCACGACCGGGGTGGTGCGGAGGGCGTCGACCGTGGCGGCGAGGGCGGACTCGCGGGCACGGTGCGTGCCGATGATCAGGGTAGCGGTCGCGGGCCCGGCGGAGTCGTCGTGTGACGCGAGCGGCGGCACTCCCCCGGTCTGCTCGACGCTGTGCACGCTCACGCCGTGGTCGCTGAGGACGCCCGCCACCTCGGCCAGGACGCCGGGCAGGTCGGCCACGTCGAGCGTGATCTGGTAGCGCGTGACGACGTCGCCGATCGGGAGGACCCGGAGGTCGGCGTGCGTCGACTCGGCGAGGCCGGGCCCGCCGATCACGTGTCGGCGCGCGGCCGAGACGAGGTCCCCGAGCACGGCGGAGGCCGTCTCGACGCCGCCGGCGCCGGCGCCGTAGAACATCAGGTCGCCGGCGGCCTCGGCCTCGACGAACACGGCGTTCTTGGCCCCGTGCACGGCAGCGAGGGGGTGCTCCAGCGGCACCAGCGCGGGGTAGACGCGCGCGCTGACGCCCTCGGCGCCGTCGGCGTCGACGAGCCGCTCGCAGATGGCGAGGATCTTGACGACGTAGCCCGCCTTGCGGGCGGCCACGACCTGCTCGTGCGTCACCTCCGTGATGCCCTCGCGGTGGACGGCGGACAGGGGCACCGTCGTGTGGAAGGCCAGGCTCGCGAGGATCGCCGCCTTCTGCGCGGCGTCGTAGCCGCCGATGTCGGCCGTGGGGTCGGCCTCGGCGTAGCCGAGCTCCGTGGCCGTCGCGAGGGCCGCCTCCAGGGTCTCGCCGTCGGTGTCCATGCGGTCGAGGATGAAGTTCGTCGTGCCGTTGACGATGCCCATGATGCGCACGATGCGGTCGCCCGCGAGGCTGTCGCGGAGCGGACGGATGATCGGGATCGCCCCCGCCACCGCGGCCTCGTAGTAGAGCTGGGCGCCGACCTGCTCGGCGGCCTCGAAGAGCTCCGGCCCGTGGCTCGCGAGCAGGGCCTTGTTGCCGGTGACGACGTCGGCGCCGGAGCCGAGGGCCTGCAGCACGTACTGGCGTGCCGGCTCGAGCCCGCCCATGAGCTCCACGACGATGTCGGCCCCGAGGATGAGCGACTCGACGTCGGTCGTCAGCAGCTCGCGGGGCAGGTCGACGTCGCGCGCGGCGTCGACGTCGCGGACGCCGATGCCGACGAGCTCGAGCCCGGCGCCGGCGCGGCCGGCCAGCTCGTCGGCGTGCTCGAGCAGCAGGCGCGCCACCTGGGAGCCGACGGATCCGGCGCCGATCAGGGCGACCCGCACGTTGCGGTATTCGATCATGGGGTTCCGTTCTGTGGAGGCGCTCGTGTCGCCGAGGCCCGTGGTGCGCGGTCGGGGGGAGGGCGAGGTCTCAGTCGAGGCCGGCGTCGCGGGCCAGGAGGTCGGCCTCGCTCTCGCCGCGCACGACGACTCGCGACGTGCCGTCGAGCACCGCCACGACGGGCGGCCGCCCGACGTGGTTGTAGTTGCTCGAGAGGCTGTGGCAGTACGCGCCGGTCGCGGGGACCGCGAGCAGGTCGCCGCGGTGCACGTCGCCCGGCAGGTAGTCGGCGAGCACGACGACGTCGCCGCTCTCGCAGTGCTTGCCGGCGACCCGGACGAGCGCGGGCGGGGCCGAGGAGGCGCGGCCCGCGAGGGCCACGGAGTAGTCGGCCGCGTAGAGGGCCGTCCTGGCGTTGTCGCTCATCCCGCCGTCGACGCTCACGTAGCGGCGCACGGCCGTCGCGGCCGGGCGCGAGCGGGAGACCGACTCGTCGTGGGCGGCGGCCTCGGCCGACTCGGTGACCGCGGCGTCGACGTCGACCTCGTCGACGGCCACGTGGACGTCCTTGACCGTGCCGACGGTGTAGAGCGTCGTGCCGCCCGGACCCACCACGGTGCGGCCCGGCTCGACGGCGACGACCGGCACCGGGATGCTCCGGCGCCCGCACTCGTCGGCCACGATGTCGGCCAGGGCCGCCGCGAGGTCGCCGATCGGCCGTGCGTCGTCGGCGCTCGTGTAGGCGATGCCGAAGCCCCCGCCGAGGTTGAGCTCGGGGACGTCGCCTCCGGCGAGGAGCTCCGCGTGCACCCCGAGCAGGCGTCGCGCCGCCTCGGCGAAGCCGTCGGCGCCGAAGATCTGCGAGCCGATGTGCGAGTGCAGCCCGAGGAAGCGCAGGGACGGACGAGCGCGCACCGCCGCGACCACGTCGGCGGTGTCGGCGAGGGGGACGCCGAACTTCTGGTCCTCGCGGGCGGTCGCGAGGTACTCGTGCGTCGAGGCGTGCACGCCCGAGTTGACGCGCAGGCGGACCGCCTGGACGATGCCGTGGCGCTCGGCCGCGTCGGCGACGCGGTCGACCTCGGACGGGTCGTCGAGCACGATCGCCCCGATGCCCGCCTCGACGGTGCGCTCGATCTCGGCGTCGGACTTGTTGTTGCCGTGGAACCCGAGCCGGGCGGCGGGGACCCCTGCGGCCCGGGCCACGGCGAACTCGCCGCCGGTGCAGATGTCGACCGCCATGCCCGCCTCGGAGACCCAGCGCGCCACCGCGGCCGAGAGGAAGGCCTTGCCGGCGTAGTAGACCTTGACGGTCGTGCCGATGCGGGCGAACTCGCGACGGAACGCCTCGACGGTCTCGGCCGCACGGGAGCGCACGTCGGCCTCGTCGAGGACGTAGAGGGGCGTGCCCCACGTCGCGGCCAGCTCGGCGGCGGGCACGCCGCCGATCACGAGCCCGCCGTCGTCGGCGCGCGTCGCGGTGCGGGACCACACGGCCGGGTCGAGCGCGGCGAGGTCGGCGGGCTCACGCAGCCAGTCGGGGGCGAGGGGGTTCGGCGACACGGGGGCCTCGGGGGGTCGGCGGACGGGGAGGGCACGGGACCGGGGACGAGCCCGGCCCGATGCCGTGACCGAGCCTACCGACAGGCGACGCGCCTCCGGGCCACGTGACGACGCGCCGTCGCGTCCCCCTCGGCTCGCGGCCGGGTCGTCAGGAGCAGGAGCCCTTCTCCCCCAGGGCCGACGTCGACAGCGGCAGGCCGGGCGAGGAGAAGTCGAGCGTCGCCTCGCCCGAGCGCACCTGCAGGTCGGTCACCGTGACCGAGGCGGGCAGGTACTGGGCGAGGCAGAGCGTGGTGGCGAAGTCGCCCAGGAAGGGCGTGAGGTCGAGGCGGAGCGACGTGTCGGGCAGGGAGGCCGCGGTGGGGGCGAAGGAGACGCTGCGCCCGTCGCCGCTCAGGGTCGGCGCCGCGTCGACGGCGACCGGGACTCCCCCGACGAAGGGCAGGTCGAAGGTGCGCGTGTAGGTCACGGAGTCGTCTCCGAGCGCGAGCGCGGCGCCCTGCTCCTCGAGCCCCGAGAGCCCGTCGACGGTCGCCTGGTCGGCCGTGACCGACCCGGTGACGGCCCCGGAGGCGCCCTCGAGGGAGGTCGGAACGTCGCTGACGTCGACGCGGGCGACGACGGGGTCGCCCTCGGCGCCGGAGGTCAGGGTCACGTCGTCCAGCTGTCCGTGCGCGATCTGCCACAGCACCGAGGCGCCGTGGACGTCGACCGCGACGTCGTCGAGGCCCGTCGCCGTCTGCACCTCCGAGGCCGCACGGCTCTCGACGAGCGACCGCACGACGACGTCGGCGATGACGGCGAGCACGAGCAGCCCGACGAGGACGCCGACGAGGATGAACAGGCCGGCGCCGGCGCTCCGCAGGCGACGCCGCTCGACGGGACGTGCCTCGAAGAAGTCGCTGTCGGGTGCGGTGCTCATCCGCACATCCTGTCAGGACGGCTCGCCCACGGCGACGGCCGCGCCGGGGCGTCGCCCCGGCGCCCGGTCACATGCGGTCGGGGGCGGAGACGCCGAGGAGGCCGAGGCCGTTGCGGATGACCTGGCCCGCCGCGTCGTTCAGCCACAGGCGGGTGCGGTGCAGGTCGGAGACGGCCTCGTCGCCGAGGGGCGTCACGCGGCAGTTGTCGTACCAGCGGTGGTAGGTGCCGGCGAGCTCCTCCACGTAGCGGGCGACCCGGTGGGGCTCGCGGAGCTCGGCGGCCTGCTGGACCACGCGGGGCAGCTCCGCCAGCACGCCGAGCAGCGCGCCCTCGGTCGGGTGGGAGAGCAGGGAGGCGTCGAAGGCCTCGCGCGTGACGCCGGCGGCCTCCGCGTTGCGGGCCACGGACCGCGTGCGGGCGTGGGCGTACTGCACGTAGAAGACGGGGTTGTCGTTGGTGCGCTTCGTCAGCAGGTCGAGGTCGATGTCGATCGAGCTGTTCACGGGGCTGCGCACGAGCGAGTAGCGACCGGCGTCGACGCCGACCGCGTCGACGAGGTCCTCCATGGTGACGACGGTGCCGTTGCGCTTCGACATGCGGAACGGCTCGCCGTCCTTCAGGAGGTTGACCATCTGGCCGATGAGGATCTCGAGGTTCACCCCGGGCTCGTCGCCGAACGCGGCGCACATCGCCATCATGCGGCCGACGTAGCCGTGGTGGTCGGCGCCGAGCATGATGAGGTTGCGCTCGAAGCCGCGCTCGCGCTTGTCGAGGTAGTAGGCGAGGTCGCCGGCGATGTAGGCCGCCTCGCCGTCGCTCTTCACGACGACCCGGTCGCGGTCGTCGCCGAACTCGGTCGTGCGGAGCCAGGTCGCCCCCTCGGCCTCGTAGATGTGGCCGAGCTCGGTCAGGCGGGCGACGGCGCGCTCGACCGCCTTCGACTCGTGCAGCGAGTTCTCGTGGAAGTAGACGTCGAAGTCGACGCCGAAGTCGTGCAGCGACGTCTTGATGTCGGCGAACATGAAGTCGACGCCGCGCGCGCGGAAGACCTCCTGCGCCTCGTCGCGCGGCAGGGCGCGGAGGTCGCCGTCGTACGCGGCGACGACCCGCTCGGCGATGTCGGTGATGTACTCCCCGCCGTAGCCGTCGTCGGGCGTCGGCTCGCCGAAGGAGCGGGCGATCAGGCTGCGCGCGAAGCGGTCGATCTGCCCGCCGTGGTCGTTGAAGTAGTACTCGCGCGTGACGAGGGCGCCCTGCGCCTGGAACACCCGGGCGAGGCTGTCGCCGACGGCCGCCCAGCGGACGCCGCCCAGGTGGATCGGGCCGGTCGGGTTGGCGGAGACGAACTCGAGGTCGATGGTGACGCCCTCGTACGACGTGCCGCGGCCGAAGGCCTCGCCCTGCTCGACGATGGCCTTCGCGAGCTGGCCCGCGGCGGCGGCCTCGAGCCGGACGTTGATGAAGCCGGGCCCGGCGACGTCGACGACGGCGACGCCGTCGACCTCGGCGAGCTCGCCGGCGATCTCGGCGGCGAGGTCGCGGGGCGCCGCGCCGACGCGCTTCGCGAACTTCATGGCGACGTTCGAGGTCCAGTCGCCGTGGTCGAGGTTGCGGGGCCGCTCGAGCACGACGTCGGCGGGCGAGACGGCGACGCCGTCCGACACCCCTCGACGCTCGAGGACGCCCTCGACGACGGCGAGCAGGGAGGAGGAGAGTTCGGCGGGAGTCACGAGAGTCGATCGTACCGGCTGGCACCGGGGCGTCGGGGCGGCAGCGCCTCGCCGCCGGACAGCGGGCGCCCTGGCTCGTCGGGGAGACTGGGGGGCATGACGCCGCAGACCCGCCGCACGCCGGCCGCCCTCTCCGTCGCCCTGGTCGCCCTGCTGCTCCCCGGCGTGGCGGCCTGCACCTCGGCTCCCCCGGGCGACCCGTCGCCGTCGTCGCCGCGCGCGACCTCGACGGCGACCCCCGCGGCGGGCCAGACGCCCCCGGCCGACGGCGGCTACACGCCTCCCCCTCTCGTCAGCACGCCCGTCGACCTCGACTGCGGCGCGCTCCTCGACGTCGACGCCCTCGCCTCCCTCTGGCCGGGGCTCAGCATCGCCGCACCGCCGGCGACGGACGACCTCGACGCTCCCCTGGCCCAGGTGGCCGAGGCCGACGGCACCGTCTGCGGCTGGACGGACGCCGCAGGCGACCAGATCGCCGTGGGCGTGGCGGCGTACGACGCCGACAGCCTGACCGCCGTCGCGAACGACCTCGTGGCGTCGAGCAACTCCGTGCCGACCTTCGGCGTGGAGGGGTACTTCCGCGTCCGCGCGGGCACGGGCGTGGCCGAGGCCCTGCCTCCCGGCCACCTCGTCGTCGCCGAGTCGACCACGTTCGTCGAGCCGGGCTCCGCCGAGACGGTCGTCGACCAGGTCGTCGCCGCCCTCCCGGGCACCCGCTAGGCGGCCGACGAGCCGGGCGCTGCCGCTCCGTCAGGCGGCGACGAGCGACCGCCGCGACCGGGCCGCCGCCAGCTGCTCGAGCAGCAGGGGCAGCTGCCACGTCTCGGCGCCGCGGTCCTCGGGGTGCCACTGGACGCCCGTGACCGGCGCAGCCACGTGCTCGACCGCCTCCACCGTCCCGTCGCTCGCCCGGGCGGCGACCCGCAGGCCCGCGCCGACCAGGCCGACGGCCTGGTGGTGGGCGCTCCGCACGCGGGCCCGGGGTCGCCCGAGGGCCCGGCCGAGCCGGCTCGGCGCGACGAGGTCGACGTCGTGGTCGGTCATGAGCTGGTCGATGCGACCCGACCCGCGGTGCACGCCCGCCTCGTCGTCGAGGTGCTGCACGAGCGTGCCTCCGAGGGCGACGTTGACGATCTGGTGGCCGCGGCAGATGCCGAGCAGCGGCGTGCCGAGGCGCAGCGCCCGGTGGACGAGGGCGATCTGGCCGGCGTCGGCGGCGTCGTGGTGCCGGCCCTCGCCGACGTAGCCCCCGCCTCCTCCGTAGCGGTGCGGGGCGATGTCCTCCCCGCCGGCGATCACGATGGCGTCGGCGCCGGCGGCGAGGTCGAGCAGCCGCTCGGGGCCGAGGTCGTCGGCGGCCAGCCGCACCGGCTCCCACCCGCCCTCGACGCCCGCCTCGACCAGGCGTTCGTTGAGGGTCTGCACGTAGGCGTGGTGCTCGGGCGCGTGGGGACGGTGCCGGGTCACCTCGACGACGGCGAGGCGGGGCGCCGCGGTCGTGGGCCGGAGGGTCGTCATGGACCCCATGCTGCCGGGGGCCACCCGGACCCGCCAGCCGTGTGTCGGGAGGTTACGTCGCGGAGCCCGCGGCAGCCCGCCGGGTCAGGGCCAGAGGGAGGCGCGGCGCCAGCCGTCGCCGACGCGGTCGTACCGCACGCGAACCTGGTCGCGGCCCGTCGAGCCCTGCCAGAACTCGACGGAGACGGGGGCGACCCGGTAGGCGGTCCAGTCGGAGGGCACGAGGTCGGGGTGGTCCTCGACGGCCCGGCGGGCCGCCTCGAGAGCTGCCTCCGCCGCCGCGGGGTCGGCGATCTCCGTGCTCTGCGGCACGGCCGTCGCGACGGCGCGGGAGTCGGGGTGACGACCGCGGAAGTCGGACTCGGCGACGTCACGGGGCCCCTCGACGGCGTCGCCGAGGACCCGCACCTGACGACCCAGGTCGCTCCAGAAGAAGGTGAGCGCGACCCGGGGGTCGTCCGCGATCTGGCGGCCCTTCGGGCTGAGGCTCGACGTCGAGAACCAGAAGTCGTCGTCGACCTCCTTGAGGAGGAGCGTGCGCGCCGTGGGGCCGGACGCCGACGACGACGTCGACAGGGTCAGCGCGTGGGGCTGGGCGACGCCTGCCGCCACGGCCGCGTCGAGCCAGGCCAGGAACAGGGCGACGGGTTCGGCAGGCGCCTCCTCGACGACCAGCGGAGGCACGTCGGGCTCGGGGCGACGGGCGTCGCGGACGCGGTCGCGGAGGGTGGGGCGGCGGGCGGCGGAGGAGGTGTCGGAGGCGGGGGCGTCGTCGGTCACCCGCCCAGACTGCTCCGCCCCGCCGGGAACTCGCCCCAGGTCGCGCCGGCGCCCGTCCCGGCGTCGCCGCCGAGGCCGCCCCGGCGCCCCGGCCCGGTGTCCGACGGGCCCCGTCGGTGCTGGTAACGTTGTCGACGACCCGGGCCCCCATAGCTCAGGGGATAGAGCACTGCCCTCCGGAGGCAGGGGCGAAGGTTCGAATCCTTCTGGGGGCACCACGCACCACCAGCTCGCTCGACGCCCCGATGCGGCGCCTCAGCTCGACACGTCGTCGGCCGCGTCGGCGGCGAGCTCCTCGCGGAGCACCCGCGGCGTCACTCCCAGGTGACGGGCGACCTCGACGAGGCTCGCGTCGTCGGCGAGCATGTCGCGCGCGATGCGGAGGCGACGCCGGCCCAGGGCAGGCGTGCCCCGCCTCCGGTAGCGCGCCTCCTGGCGGCGTCTGCCGAGCGCGCGGGCCGGCTCGTCGGCGATCGTCGACTCGAAGGCGGCCAGGGCCACCACCGTGCGGAAGAAGTAGCGCCCGTACGCCCCGAGCTCGTCGATGTCGTCGCCCAGCGAGCGGAAGGCCACGCCGCGCTCGTCGAGCGACGCCACGAGGGCCACGACCTCGGCCAGGGAGCCGCCGAGCCGGTCGAGGCTCGTGACCACGAAGACGTCGCCCTCCCTCAGCGAGTCGAGGGCGCGCTGCAGCTCGGGCCGCTTCGCCCGCGAGCCCGTGGCGCGGTCGGCGTAGATGCGCTCGCACGCGGCGTGCTCGAGGAGCTCCCGCTGCCGCAGGGGCACGACCTCGTCGTCGGACGTGCGTTGGTAGCCGACGACGGTCACGGTGCTCCCTCGGTGGGGCGGCGGAGACGGGTGAGGCCCCGCACGAGCGGGGCCTCGGGAGAGAGCGACGGCGGCTCGGCGACGGCTGCGGCGTCGAGCCCCCCGTCGTCTCAGGAGTAGGTGAGGGCGATGACGGCGACGTCGAGGGTGCGGTACACGCCCTCGGGCCGGGTCGCCGACCTGCTGCGGCCCCGCAGCACCTCGAAGCGGTCGCCCGCCTCGTGCACGAACCCGATGACGCCGGCGGTGGGCGTCGAGACGCGGTGGAAACCGTCCCCGAGGGGCACGACCTCGGCTCGTGACGTTCGTTCCAGAACAGCTCCCATGGTGTCCTCCCGGTCTCAGGAGCCCCGCCGTCGGAGGCTCGTGTGCCGAGCGTACCCCGCAGCCGGGGTACAAAGGCCGCCGGTTGCCTCCCGTCCACCTGCCGCTTGCCTGTGAGATCGGGGCTGGCCACCGAGGCGGGTCGGCCGAGCGGGGGACACGGCAGCTCGCCGTGAGCCGTCGTCCGACGCCGGACGTCGTCCGCCGTCGGGCCTCAGGCAGCGGGGGGCTGCCCGACGCCGCGGGCCGCGCGGGCACGGCCGGAGGCCACGGTGACGCCCACGCTCGCCGCCGTGACGCAGGCGAGCGCCACGAGCTCCCGGAGTCCGAGCGCCTGGCCGAGCACGACGAGCCCCGCGACGGCGGCGACCGCCGGCCCGAGGCTCGAGAGCACGCCGAAGACCCGGGTGGGCAGGCGGCGGAGGGCGACCATCTCGAGCGAGTACGGCAGGGCCGAGGTCAGCAGGGCGACGAGGGCGAAGACCGCGAGGAGGCTCGGGTCGGCCGTGACGGCCCGGGTCGCGTCGGCTGCCCCGAAGGGCACCACCACCACGGCCGCCACGACCATCGAGACGGCGAGGCCCGCGATGCCGTCGCCCGAGCGGCCGAGGCTGGCGTTCGCGACGATGTAGGCGGCCCAGAACGCGCCCGCCCCGAGCGCGAGCAGGATGCCGAGCACCGGCGTCGCTCCGCTCGAGTCGAGGCCGAGCACGACGACGCCGACGAGGGCGAGGAGCGCCCAGGCGGCGTCGGCCCAGCGCCGCGTCTGGGCCAGGGCGACGACGAGCGGCCCGAGGAACTCGAGCGTGACGGCCACCCCGAGGGGCACGACGTCGATCGCGAGGTAGATCAGGGAGTTCATGCCCGCCAGCGCGAGCCCGAGCAGCACGACGCCCCGCCAGGTGCGGCGGCTCCAGCCACGGACGCGCGGCCGGACCACGACGACGAGGATGAGCGCCCCGAACGCGAGGCGGAGCGCGGCCGCGCCGGTGGGCCCGAGGGCGTCGAAGTGCGTGCGCGCGAGCGCGGCGCCGAACTGGACCGAGACGATGGCGGCGACCGCGAGGAGGGGCGAGGGCACGCGGTCGAGGAGCGGTCGGGTCACGGGGGCTGCCTCCGGCGGTCGTGGTGGCACGAGTCTAGGAGGCGCGGGCACGGGAGGCGCGGCCGACGACGGCGGGCCGGCCGCGCACCAGTAGCATCACAGGGTGTCCGACGCCCTCACCGTGATCTCCCCCGTCGTGGAGCTCTTCGGCTGGTTCGGGTTCGTGGTCGGCACGCCCTTCCTCCTCGCCGGCGCCCACCTCCGCCACCGCGCGACCCGCTGGGTCGAGACCGTCGGCGTGGTGATCCCGGCCCCGGGCTGGGCCCGTGCCGGGGTCGTGCGCTGGATGGACTCGTGGGGCGAGCTCCACGAGACGCAGTTCGGCGACCTGCCGCTCGAGACGCCGGTCGAGACGGAGCTGACGGTGCACTACGACCCGGACCGTCCGTCCCGCCCCCGCACCGACGCCCCGCACGACGACGGACGAGCGCCTCGCATGGTCGGACTCGTGCTCGTCGGCACGGGCGTGCTCTGCGCGGTCGCCTCCGTCGCGCTCCTCTTCGTGGGCTGACCGCCCCGGCCGTCGTGGGCCGCTCGCCCCGGGCCCCGCGGAGCCGCCGTCGATAGACTCCCGGCAACGACCGAGGGGAGCAGCGTGCGCGTGACGGAACGGACTCGTCGGGGGGTGCTGGCCGCGGCCGCGCTCGTCGTCACCGCAGGGCTCGCGGCCGGAGCGCTCGGCCTCGGCGCCGCCTCCGCCCGGGCGGAGGCCCCCGTCGACCTCGCCGGTGCGTACGTCCTCGACCAGGCAGACGTGCTGTCGGCGTCCGACGAGACCCGGGTGGCCGACAGCCTCGACTCGCTCGCCGCCGACTCGGGCGTCGACCTCTTCGTCGTCTACGTCGACTCCTTCTCCTCCCCCGCCGACCACGCGGCCTGGGGCACCGCCACCGCCGAGCGCAACCAGCTGGGCACGAACGACGTGCTGCTGTCGATCGCCGTCGACGACCGGCAGTACGACCTCTCCACCGACTCCGCCGGACCCGTCTCCGACGCCGAGCGACAGGCTCTCCAGACCGACGTCCTCGAGCCGCGCCTGCGGGCCGGCGACTGGCCCGGCGCCGCCGTGGCCCTGGCCGACGGCATCCGCGACGACCAGGCGGGGCCCGACATGTCGTGGGTGCTCGGCGTGGTGCTCGGAGTCGTCGTCCTCGCGATCGTGCTCGTCGTGGTCGTCGTCGTCGTGAGGTCGCGGCGCCGCCGCCGCCGCGAGGACGCCGAGGCCGCCCGGCAGGCGGAGCTCGAGCGTCAGGCCGCGGGGATGCTCGTGACGCTCGACGACGAGATCACCGCCGGCTCGCAGGAGGTGGGCTTCGCCTCGGCGCAGTTCGGGGACGCCGTGGCGCGTCCCTTCGCCGACGCGCTCGCCCGGGCCCGTGAGCAGGCGCGGGAGGCCTTCGAGCTCCAGCAGCGGCTGGACGACGCGGTGCCGGACTCCCCCGAGCAGCGCCGGGAGTGGACCGAGCGCATCGTCGAGCTGTGCCGGTCGGCCGACGCTGCGCTGGAGGAGCAGTCGCGCGCCTACGACGAGCTCCGCGCGGCGGAGGAGCGCGCCCCGGCCGACGTGGCCGCCCTGCCGGCCGAGATCGACTTGCGCGTGGCCCGCGTCGCCAAGGCTCGCGAGGTGCTCGGCCGCCTGGCCGCCGCGTACTCGCCCCGGGCCGTGGCGACGGTCTCCGACAACGCCGACCAGGCGGACCGCCTCGTCGAGTTCGCCCGGGAGTCGGCCGAGGCCGCCCGCGACGACCTCGCCGGGGACCGGACCGGCGAGGTCGTCGCCGACGTCCGGGCCGCTCGTCAGGCGCTCGCCCAGGTCGACCAGCTGCTCGGCTCCGTCGACCAGGCGGGCGAGGCGCTGCGCACCGCGGCCAGCACCATCGCGGGGCTGTCGGCCGACCTCCGCGCCGACATCGCCTCGGCCGAGGCCCTCCCCGCCGGCAGCGCCCCGGACGGCGTCGACGTCGCGGGATCCGTGGCCGCCGCGCGCGCCGCGGTCGCCCTGGCGAGCACGACCAGCGACGACCCCCTCGCCGTGCTGCGCGACCTCGGCGACGCGAACGCCCGCATCGACGCCGTCCTCGCCGCCGTGCGGGAGGACGGCGAGAAGCGACGTCGGGCCCAGGCGGCCCTCGACCAGGCCCTCCTCGCCGCGCGGAGCCAGATCAGCTCCGCCCGCGACTTCATCCAGACCCGCCGGGGCGGCATCGGCACCGGTCCGCGGACGCGGCTGTCGGAGGCCGAGCGGCACCTCGCCACCGCTGTCTCGCTGGCCGTCAGCGACCGCGACGCCGCGCTCGTCGAGGCCCACAACGCGGCTCAGCTCGCGGCGGCGGCCGCGAGCGACGCGGCGGCCGAGGTCGACCGGTGGCAGCAGGCCGGCATCGGCGGCTACGGGCTCGGCGGCCGGGGTCGCGGCGCCGCGGGTGCCGACCTCGGCGGCATCGTGACCGGCCTGGTCATCGGAGGCCTCCTCAACGGCGGGGGCGGCGGCTTCGGCGGCGGGGGCGGGTTCGGCGG
>Ga0265780_10003182_pt1 | contig 21776 bp, 23 predicted proteins | sample P1T30metagenome_FD_192432 | JGI IMG/M metagenome (GOLD analysis project Ga0265780, IMG submission 192432) | Plant litter microbial communities from East Loma Ridge, Irvine, California - P1 T30 | ecosystem: Environmental > Terrestrial > Plant litter > Unclassified | place: USA: California...
CTTCCGAGGTTAACAAAAGCTCAGGAATCGCGGCTGTTGTGGGTCGATGTTTGCTTCTTGAAGTGTCTGCATGGTAGTCCACAATAAAAGGGCCCGTGGCTTGACTAGCGTCCCTCTTAGAGAAGTGACCAGACGACAAGTCTCCGCATCATTTTTGAACTTCATCGACTCTTTGCCCGCTCTCTGTAACGATACCTTACTAGCACTTGAATGCATTGATATTGTGTTCTGCTTGGAATTCGAATGAAGCTTCGGTGCATTACCAGTCCGTCAGGACTTCTCTTGCGAAGATTTGCTTGCATGCTAAGTCGAACAACAGAGTTCCGAGAACTCGATCGGTATTGCAGACATGTTCGCTGCAGCTTCGAGGAGGCGTGGCCTAGCCTATCGTAGAGCATCCCGGGCAGGCCACTTCCCGGCACCATGGATGGGACATCGTGTCCGCGTACCTACCCTGGAGTAGTACCGCATCGTGCATGGATCCTCGATTCGCCATGGAGAACGATACACGGTGATTGTAGTCTGTACGCATACCGTACACTCGGTATGAGGTCGATTTCTCAGTCAGGGAGCTCTGCATGCAAATAGGTACAGGCATTACAAGCGTGCGCACGTCCACAGGAAGTTCGTAGCGACGGATAGGGTGTGCCTCCCTTTTGACTGTGGTGCAGCTCAACGGCTCAAGTATAAAGTATCGTCCAGTCTCTTATTCGAACATCATCAACGTTCAGCCTCGCTCCTTGACCTCGGTCTTTACTCTCGTTCACCATCGTCGCTACGCCTAGCCTATCATCCCCAAACACTAGCTCATTGTCCACGTCGTTCTTTCATCTCAACCACTATGTGTCAGCACACTCCTATCGACAAGGTCGCCGTTCCGTGCATGTTTGACGTGGAAGGCATCTTGACCATGCCGGCAAGTCATCCAGGAATCGAACGCTGCACTTGTGTCTCAACTAACTGCGGCTTCTTCAGGTCCCTGGGCGTCGCTGTCCTTCCTGTCTCGAACGTGGTGACACTGTTTGGGTCATTCCGGGCAAGTGCTGTCCGCAATGCGGTACGCCGGTCAACTAGTCTGTTCTTTAGTAAGTATGTCGCGAGCTATTTTGCCCTAGGCAACTGCTGACTTGCTCTGCACAGGCGAAAATTTCTTTCCTGCGCTTGATCTCGTGCCTTCTTTCGGCGTAACTTGTAACAAAACTGGAGGCCTGCAGCGTTCGAACTTGGGGTTGTTTGTCGGCATTTTCCGGAGTTCATTGGGACGATATTTGTAATTGCAACCACTGGTAGAATTGGATGTACTTTCATGGGCAAAGTGGAGTAATTAAAAGTTCTTGATCGCTTCAATGCCGATCATTTCCAACATTCGAGCATGTCACCTTCCCATGAGCATGGTGTGCAGTCTGAGATTGACAGTAACGTCCCGGGTCTGTCTTATGTGTTGATGGAGTTACCTCCATAGACTCCACCATTTCGAGGTAGAGACGTTGTGCTCTAAATTGACTGGCGACACATCTGAATTCATCGGGGCAGCATCCAAATGTTCGATTCGCCGCAGCGTCTGTTCCAGATGACGCGTGAGCTCTGAGTCGGTCGGAGTGAGTTGGGCTTTCAGTGCGGCGACCCTAGCGGTAATTGTCATGAGCTCTGCTTGCATTTCAATCCGCGGGCGAATGCAAAGGAATAGCGGACCCCAAAACGTGATGCCGGATGTTAAGGAAGTGAGGTATATGTCTGAGTGTGCGAGTGGCAGAAGAGTGTAGTAGCAAGATGTGGCTACCTTACGGACAAGTGGTTGGCAAACTTCGGTGGCAGGGAGAGCGGTCGATATGTATTACGATATGGAGTAGTCCGTTGTTGGATTTAGATGGTGCGTGTACAGGCTGTGAGGGCGTGTCGAAAGTTCTTTTATAAACTAGCCGAGGAAGGAGTGTGGTAGCGATGTCGACTGAACCATAGTTGCTTCATGAGGCGTGGCACCTGTAGTCTGTTTCTTCGAGCCTAACGGCTGGTGCACCATAACTCATTTGGTTTTCCGGTGGCAACGATGCGTGCTGAGGATTTTGCAGCATGATTGGAGCAAGTGTGTCGTGTGTGATGGTAGGTGTACGCGATAGAGGAGCCCAACTGCAAGGTCAGAAAATAGGACGCTCGAGGCAAGCTGGACCTCGGGAAAAGGTCGGGGATGTCGGAGAACTAGCCGTGTCGTTCCTGCATCCAAATCGCGTACTGCCGCTTAGTCACGCTTGCGGAAGGTGTGCAGAGGAAGGCACACCACGCTATGACGTAGCCACGAAGAAGAATAACATGCTAGAACAATTCACACCTTGACGAGAGGAAAGAAGTGAGTATAGTGTAAAATTTAGACGGGTATCTGGGGCGTTAATAGCAAAAGAGCTCCTGCTTCATGTACGAAATAACTAGAAGCAGTCTTAACCCCCAGCCGCCCCTCCAGTCCTATCCAGTAACGCCTGCCTTGCCAGAGAAATGCTAAGACGATAAATGCCCGTCGCCCACCCCTGATGTTGTACATATTGCGCTTTAACCAAGCAGCGGTCGTAATAGTCGTTAGAGATGCGCAAGTGATACGCTCAGTTGCCCCCTTTGCGCTTTTGCTGCTTGCCTCCCTGTCGCTTCTGCTGATGTGCTTCTTGAGGCTTCTGCTGGGTGGTCTCGTGCTGCTTTTGCTGTGTGGCTTCTTGTGGCTCTTTGAGGGTACCGTCTTGCCGTTTCTGCTGCGTCATGACCCATTTCATCCTGTCGCGTACCTCCTTCATCTCCTCCACCAGGGCCTCTGCTTCGCGTTCTTTGTCGGGAAGAGAAGAGCGCATCTGTTCTGCCTCGGTAATGAGTCTGTCCATTTCCTTGCGATGCTCCTCCTTGTAGGCGTCCATCATGTGCGACAGGTTGGTCTCTGTGCGGCTCGTGCGCGACATCTCGTGCTGCAGTTGGTCGCTGATGATGGCCTGGCGCTTGATATTGTCCGCGTCCTCGATTCGCAGCCGCCGCAGCTCGTTGAGCTCCTCGTTGATGTACTTGACCTTCTTCTCGTAGCCCTCGGTGATGCGCTTGAAGCCGTCGCGCGCCGTCTCGAGGTGGGTGTCGGCCATGTGCTTCATCTCGTAGGCCTGAGAGAGCTGGCGTTGTGTCTCGGATCGCGTATCTCCGAGCATCTTCAGCGCCTCTTCCGCCCTCTGCTCGGCTACTTTGCGCCTGTGCACCTCGGCGTCGAGCGTGGCCTTGAGCTCCTCTAGCTTGCGGTCTTTCCGTTCGATGGCTCGCGCATTCGTCTCAGCGAGCACTTGTAGGTGCTGCGTGTTGGCCCGGGTGTCCTCGGCTTTTGATTTTGCGGCCGACACTCGTTTTGCCTCCTCCTCGCGCGCCAGCTTCTCCACCTTGAGCTCTCTGCGCAGTCTGTCGTTCTCGGACGTGATCTTATCGATGTACTGCGACGTCTTTGAATTGCCCGGGGCGCTGTGGAAGTTGGGGCGGTTCCAGGCCGCGGCTGCATTTGCATCGGCGCCGTTGAGCCCGTTCTCAACAGCGAGTGGGCCGGATACTTGGCGGGGTGTGGTGAAGGACGGCATGTTGTTGGCGGTGGATGGGCGGGGTGGTGTCGCGTCGGGGGTGCGCAATGCGTTCTCGTGGTTTCTGGCGGTGCCGTTCATGTCATGCTGCTGGGGCGGGTCGAAGTTGAGGCGGGGGAGCAAAGGTGCTGTGTGCGGGCAAAAAGAGTTAGCATTGAAGCTTGTCCAAATTTTGCAAGAGAAATGCGCGCGTGAAATGCAAGCAATGGGCTGTGCGGTGTAGATGGATCGATGTTTATCAAAGCTCGGGGTTCAGAACGGCGCGCGACGAATGCTGTCAATGCGCCCTGTTTGGGACGCAGGGGCATCGATGTTCCTGATGTTCCTGACTTGCGCTAGGCCTTACCTGACTGGGCAACTCCTGGGGCATCCTTTCTTCTCCTCGAGAAGTCCCGAAACCGCTTCGAGAAGCTGTCGGCCATTGTTTGAAAGCTGGGCATGGGTGCGTTAGTGACGATATCCCAAACGTGCTTGCGGATTTTACGTGTCTCGTTTGAACAAGTACTCCGCTGCTGAGGCATTCAGTCTTACCGCAGGCACCGACAGACAAACAATTTACGGAGACAAACTAAAGCTCAGTGCGCCTTGTTGACGAGACGTACCTCGTGAGCTCTTTGTGTGAGCAGCAGCTTCACCTGCTAGTGGACGTTAGCTATGTTCAAGTCGTTGTGGTAGTTAGTCTTTTAACAGCTGCTGTTGCGTGTTGAAGAGAAGGCCGCGCAATGGCTTCATATATGGGATTCGTCAGCCCAAGCCCGCTTCATGCCTAGTCACTACCGTTCTCCGTTTGCTTTTCACCTTCACTTTCTCGACATTCATCGTGAAGTGCAGTGATGCCAGTACCAAGAGCGATCTGCAGCCGTTTAAAAGTGGGGCGCGCAGCCCTGGCAACCGCCCGTGCTCCCGCCGTTATACCTAATTTGGCCGTGACGTACCTTTTCGTTCCTGAGCTTTTGTGGCAGACAACCTTGGAAGCTAATTGCTTCGACCTGATAGAAATATCTTCACATTGCTTAAAATTGATGTTAAACTAGTCTCATTCTCTGCACTCTTCTCGCGCGGCTGCTGAAACTGTGCATGCATGATCCTGGCTAGTTTCAGGTATCGATGGGTTGCGAACGCCTCCAGGGTGCGCCGCTGTAACGTGATCAATGCACCAAATGAGTTTGATGCACTATCTCGTTAAGAAAGGGGCACATCTTATCATGGTTCCTGGCAATGTTCGTCCCTAGATCCATTCTCCAGTGTTCCTCCTCATCTGTACGAAAGTCTCCAGGCGGTGCTGTGATCATCTCCATTTCACTTTGAAATAGAGGGCAGTCAACCCTTAGTCCTGTGTTTATCTGCAGCATAACCATGAGATCTAAGCGTTTTAAGACGATGCGAGTGATGTGGCGCGTGCCGGTGCATGAAAACGACGTCTTGATAGGCTGCAGTTGTCCTTGCGGTGGGAACAACCGCGACCTTTGAAGTCAAAATGCGAACACTATGTAGCAAAGGCATGGGCAGGAAGTAATCAAAGAGGCAAGACGGGGAGATCGACAGGCGTTTGTTGTCGTGGCGACGGAGAGTGATGCTACAGTCTCTAAGCTACCAGGATTATGCAATTAGTACACCTAGGCACGAGAAGGAAGTCATGGAAGACAAGAAAACAGTGGTCCAAGAGAGAATTGACGGAAAGACGAAGCGTGAACACAAACGAGATGGATATCATTCCTTGGATATATACATGGCCAATCTTTACATTGCTCTATGACGAGTTCTCTGAACCCTTGAGGATGCGTGGCTTCAATGGCTGCTCAGATGGCACCTGGTTGGTCCTCAGCGCCTCGAGCTTGCGCTCGTTCTCCTCATAAGCAATCTTCTTGTACTTCTCGATGACCTTCTCCATCGAGACCTGGCTGCCGGCTGGGACGTTGTACGGAGATCCGACATTCATGAGCCTGCAGCTGATGTTAGCCTCAAATCCTGTGTTTTCCTCCCCGCAATCCACCGAAGTTGATGTGCGTAATCATCGTAGAACATACTCTGGGAACCTCATCTCCACATGGTCATGTGGCGCAGTGTTGTTGAATAGCACCCTGTCCTCACCCGCCTGTTCGAGCATGCGCACGTGCAGATCGCTCATCTTCGCCAACTTCTCAGACGACTCTGTGTATCCGTTGATCAAGCGGGTGAAGAAGGGTTGCGAGTCGTCGCTACTGTTGCGCGAAACGTACCACAACGCCCACGCGGCGGGGATGGTAGCAAAGGTGAACCAGAAGCCATTCTATATGCCAATTGGGTCAGCTCAAGTCCCATCATGTATTCTCTGGTCCTTCTATCGCAAGTAAGAGGCGCTGGACGTACCCCCAAGGGCTCGTTGACGGCTGCGTGGCCGTGGCCGTGACCGTGCTCATCGTGAGCGAAGCGGCGTTGCTGGCGCGGGAGAGTACTTCGGCCCTTCCGGGCAGCAGTCACTGCTGTCCTGCGGAGTGACTGCATGGTGTGAGGATTGGCGGTCGTGGAGTGCGCCCGACCTTGCGATGCTGAGCTTCGATGTTGCGCCAGAGCGGGATGGCGCTACGCTGGATGTGGCAAGTGGCTTGGCAAGGCTCATTCCTTTCTCAAAGCCACCTGCAGCCTTCTCTCATACCAAACAGTCTCAAAAGGACGAAGCTGGATTCTTGTTCCAAACTTCTCGTAGTACATTTCTCTAACTATGCGATGGCTGTGCAGACGATTGCAACGTCAGGAACAACTCACATCACGATCGATCTCGACTCATACAAAGCGCAGTTCGATCAAGCAAAACACTGCTCGACTTCACTGATAGATAAAAAAACGACGGTCTGTTCGCGGCCGACAGCTGTCTTTAGCTCTTTCAGTTACGCATCGCTATTTGCTTCATCAGGCCCACAAAACTGTACCTAGGACATTCGCAGCTTGTATTATATAATACTGCAACGCGTACAAGAACATGGATGGATGGGTAGACATGAGCCTCAACGACGACGGCCTATTGCTCAAACTCGACATGCAACATGTAGGATCAAGTTTAGAATGGTCAAGCAACCGGATTCGCTGCCAGACATTGAGCCAGAACACGAACCAAACGCGGAGACTGCAATAGTTGCTACCATGCCGACCACGATGGTAGATGCGGCAAATGATCCAATCAAGCTGCCATCACTACCTCAAGCACGCAGGGAGCACCGAAGAGGAAGAGGCGTAGGAGGAAAAAGACACTTGTACCACCAGAAACACCCTCGCCTTCTCCCGGGACAGCTGGTGGACGAGGATTGCGGTCCCGAGGCTCAGGCGGCAAATTCGTCAAGCCGCAAGATGGTCTAACTGGAGTACCTAAGCAGTAGGGCAGTAGGAAAAGATCAGAAATGCTTAGCATGGAGAAGTGAACCGGGTACGTCTGAACGCCATTTCGTATATAACGTGAATTCAAATTGATTTATTTACTTATTGTACTCCGTGGTCACAGGAATTGCATACGACAAACACGTGAGGTACAGTTATGGGTTTACAAAGCATAGCATTAGCAAGAATAGTATGTATATACAAAGAACAACAACACAGCCATGCCATCATAACATCATCACGGGTATCTTCCTCGCCCCAACACCACAACACCGCTGCAAATCGCACCATCTACTCCAAACCAACCGCAATCGCCGCCAACGCCCAGTCCATGAAGCCAGCGTTTGTGTCGAGAATGTTCTGGTTGAACTCACTGCTCGTGGGGTAGAAGTTGGTCGCGTATCCAAACTCCATAGTGAAGCCGTGGACCTTGTTCTTCGCCGAGTTGGCAAAGTGCCTCGAGTACGCGTAGTCGTCTGATGCTCCAGACGTGGCGTAAAGTCCGACGGCCTGGATCGAAGAGTACGAACGGCCACCAACTGCCTTCATCGCCGCAACTGTCTTCGATGCCACGTTCTTGATGTTTGTAACGTCCGCAGCAGGCGCATACTCCTTGTACACGGAATCGCCGACGGGACCACGCTTGCCGTCATATGCAGCGTTCATGAAGTTCATTTGCGTGTTGGTGTTCTGGTTTTCGTCGTCGCCCCAGGAGTACAAGATATCGCCAGTCGCGGAGTGGATGTCCATGAACCACCTGATCTTGGGGAACGACTCGTACACGCTGATGTGGTTCTTGGTCTCTGGCTCCGACGCCGCAGCAGTGCCGTAAAAGGCTTCGCTGCTGGGTGAAGTCGAGGCTGGCGACTCGCCGGGGTCGAAGTACTTGCGAAAGTTCCAGAGGAAATCAAAGTTTCGGTTGATATCGACTCCGATGGAGTTGCCAGAAGAGCCGGAACGCGTGTTGCGGTTCTTGCGCCAGAGAGAGCCGCTGGACTGGTCGTAGGCAATGCCGTCGGGGTTGACGGCGGGGAAGAAGACGATACCAGCTGCGAGGATAGACTTCACCTGGGCGTTGGTGTACGTCTTGCGGCCGTAGGTAAGACCGGTACCGGCCTTGTTAGCGGCGAGAAGGTCCGAGATCCAGTAGATGAGGTTGTCAGGACCACCGCGTTCGCGGGCGTGCATACCAGCCGAGAGGTAGAGGTGGTACTGGCTCTTGTCCGTGCCAGCTCCAACGAAGCCAGCAACTTGAGTGGCGCCGTTGAAGGTCTTGTTGGGCAGAGTAATGGTGCTGACACCATATGTCTTGGCCAGAGCCTGAACAGCAGAGTTGATCTCGGCAACGTTCATGATGCTGCTGATAGTCGCGCCTGAAGCCTGCTGTCCGAGACCGACGGGTGCAACGGTGCCGGACTTGAAGCGGTCTCCAGTTCCAATGGGAGCGGTCGCGGCCCTCTTAGACAAGTCTTGCCTGTGGATCGAGATCTCCGGCGCAAACTCATATTCCTTCGTGACATGGGCGATTTGGTCTTCAGTCAGCAGGGCGTGAAGGGTGAAGTGCACATCCTCGGTAGGCTTTGCAACCGGTCGGCAGCCGAAGTCGTATGTATCATTGCGAACAATGTCCCTGAAGTGAGCCGCACTTGGCGCTTTGAAGTGGACGGGCAGAAGGTCGGCAACCACAACTGTGCTCTGAAGAATCAGAGATGCAACGAGTGAGTACTTCATGGTGATGAAAAAGGAGGATGGGTGTGCACGGAAGAACGAGAGTGACCGCGTGCCTTTCAATACTACCGGGGACAAAGGAGACCTATATACGTTGATTCTTGTGATCTTCACCAGCCTGATTTGGCCGTCTCCAAATGAAAGGCAAGTCGTCTCCTTGCCCATGAGCTCGGCATGGGCCGAATAGGGTAGTTACTATTGACTCGCATCGCCATTGGCCAGGATGAGATTTGCGCTAGCCTCCACCTTCTGCTTTGGTCACAACGCCGTTTCCAAGAGTCCGACACCTGCCCAGACAGACATCGAGGCGCGATAAGGATTCATGCACGGCGGCGCCGGGTGGGCTATATCGATCGACACGAAGAGGCGATGTGCGTAGCCTAGACAACAATTCGCCGGCGCCCAGGTCCGACTATCGAACTCCGTGAAGCTTGACATGGCCAAGATGTAGTCGGACCTATTACAACTGCACCTTCCTGATCAAAAGAAATTCTTGTGCCTGGCGGCAAGTTTCAGCAATACTTGATTCCGATGTAAACGTGATCGTCTTGTCTTCCACAGACTTGTGCATGCGTCATACTGTCAGTAGCAACTGTGACACAGGGAGCAAAGATCTGCATGCATAGTTTGGTGCGAGAACGAAGCCAGTATTTCTCGAAGAACTCATTTATAAAAAAGGAAGGAGCGCATCATGCCAGTGGACTTTCAGTGAACGCAGTAAAGCAAAAAAGGGGTCTTGCCGCGACTCGAACGCGGGGCCTCTCGCAAACAGTGCTTGGGTTTTAGCCCTAAGCGAGAATCATACCACTAGACCACAAGACCGAGCTTTGTGATGCTGTTAATGCAGAGTTCGAAAATTATTACAAAATTGTTCATGGATGAAGTGACTTAAAGATCGATGATATTGGGAAAGATGGTGGGGTGAAACATGACAGACTGTCAAAGGTGGGGTAGCTCAGGAACCGCCTGCGGGAGCAACGCGACGCGTCTGGAAGCATCCTTCAAGTGCCAATCGCTGAAGCGATTTCGATTTAGCTGATGCTCATCATTCTGAGCTAAGGACTCTTGTTAAATCACATCAGATGGTCGCTTGCCACAAACAAACTGGCGATTGTGGTGGTGGATACGCTATTCGCCAGGGCCGTGCATCGTCGACATCATTAACGCGCGCAGCCGAAGCTTCTGGTTGTACACGAATAACCGCCCGTCACCTTCCATGGCTTCTAATAGTAGCTCTCGACATGATCAATTGCTCTTCATAGCCATCCCTAGGAGCGTTGCATAGATCAAAATGGTACGGCTTTTCGTGCCCGAGGGTCTGTACTGCGATTTGCGATTCTGTCATGGCAGGTCTAACTGTTCGTAGGCGAAGGTCAACACCCTCTTGCGCGCCGCCCGCCCGATCCTCTTCCCGCACGATTCGCGACCACAAATTCACCTGTAACGAGTGTTGCGTTTGCATGTCTAACCACATCTTTTCTCGCCCTAGTGGGCCACTCGCGTCCCGGGTATTTCTTGAAGGCTGTCGCATACACCAGTGTTGTGAGTGTATCAGCAGCCGGCCTGGGAGGGTACGGCAGAAGCGAAATAAATCGAGCTATTTTCAAGTTGGACAACATCGACCCAAAGCCTGGAATGTACTGGGAAAGGACAAAGCATTGGACTAAAGAAGACATGGGCATAGGCGGAGCGATACTTCTTACATTCTCAGCTTTGAATCCTCGAGCCCTCCCAGGAGTCACTGGATGGAGGCGGTTCATTGGCGCTGCCACTGTTGGGTTCGCGGCAGGGACTGTCATTGGATACCCAAATTTCCTGCCGGCGCGCATATCGCCGCAGGCCCAAAAGCTCATGCAGGCAGCTGATGCCCATATCAAGGGGATGCAGTACAATCGTTTGAAGGAAGATGCAAAGGCCCAGGAAATACTCTCGCGCTCTGGCAAGATTGCTTTTGCGTTCTACACCTCGCCAATTTGGACACTTTCGCTCAATCCTTTCAAGGCTGCTTCCGAGCCGGGAGCGGGTGATAGCTCAAGTATCTTCGCGGGTGGATTCCAACCGGGTCGGCTTGCCCAAGATCCCCACGCGGGCACCAGCAAGGAGGAGATGGAGCAACACACCGTAGTTCAAATCGAATTCAACAAGGGAGAGCTGAGAGGACCAGATATTGAGCACGGTTACCGCGCATATAGAGATTGCTTAGCAGAACGAGACACAAACGCTCTACATGAGTGGCTCGAACAGCTAGAAGACATCCGACGGACTACGGCCACTGAAGCGCAATACGTGTGGCAACATCTGGCTGTCAAAGAGCACGAGTTTTACACTATGGAAGAAGACAGAGAAAAGGACGTAATGCGGCGCGAGCTTCAACTACTCAACAACATGGCCAGTGACTTCGCAACGCGCGACGCTATACTCGCTTATCACATTGCGGATGTGCAGAAACGACTGAAGCAGCCCGGAAAACAAGAGCCTGTTACCCAGAATCTTATCGTCAAGACTCATGCAATGCCCGAGGAACTCCCAGAAGACTGGCAAAATCGCTACAGTCCACGTTTGATAGCTGAGCAGGTTCGGCTAAATTGGGCTAGGCAGAAAGAGCTCCTAGGCTATTTCGAGCAGAGCAGCAGCATGTTCGGCGACATCAAACCTGAGCCTGGCTCTATGCAAGAGAAACAGCTCGACGGTATTAAGCAAAATGCTGAGAACATGAAGAAGAATGTCGAAGCTACGGAGCGATTGCTCAAGGCCTTCGAAGACCAGATTCGCAGGGCTGAAGAATACACGGATGCAGACGCAGAGGAACCCAAATCTGCAGAACCTTGAATCTGCCACCTAATCAAAGCCCTCTGGATATTACCGATGGAATGCCAAGGCTCTATTGGATCGCGTGTAGGCCTCGCGGCCATGTTCGAGTGACACAGAAAGTTACGGTGGTCCTAGGCGACATGCAGAGAATTGGAGAGCCACCCGAAACACATCAAACTACCCGACTGCCCGCGCAAATGACACATGCTGATTTTCATCCCCATGGCGTTCCATGTGCTGCACTGGCACCCAGGCTGTCGGGACATGGAGAATTCAATGTTACGAAACATGCGGCGATATGCAGGGCGACAAACCTTGCAACTCGATGCGCTAGCAAAGTATACGCAGTATCGGAACCGCCAGCACACGCGAATCACATCCTCAGAATTGATGTACTTGAATGGGCGATAGGCCAATGGCGTCGAACCGTAGAACAATACACGTCACACGATAACTACCACGAGAAAGTATACTCTAAATGCAAATAGTGCGCACAATGGCGCATGCACAGTCTTCCAAATTCTCTCATATATCTATCTGTTTTTTCCTGTCTCAAAGCGCACTCCATCCCTTGGAATGATCTTACTATGTCTTTTAGTGGAAAAGTAATAGCAATAACAGGCGCAGCATCAGGTATCGGTCGAGCTACTGCACGCGTCCTCGCATCACAGGGCGCTTCCGTCTCTTTCGCTGATACAAATCCTTTGGTCAAGAAAACAGCACTATCTCTACCGGGCGATCATATATATTCTAAAGTCGATGTCCGAGATCAACATGCAGTCAAGTCGTGGATCAGCAATACAATAACCCGTCTCGGCAAACTTGACGGAGCAGTGAATATGGCTGGTATTCTCACAAAGGCGACGCCGTTGGTTGGTACAAGAGACGAAGATTGGGACACGAGTTTCGCTGTGAACACCAAGGGCGTGTTTAACTGCTTAAGAGCGGAGATCAAGGCTATGAAACCTGGGGGCAGTATTGTATGTGACTTCTCCCACTGAGGCAAATGTTGATAGCATGGCTTGTCCTGATTGCTACTCAGGTCTCAGCAGCAAGTGTCTTCGGCCAATTTGGTGCCATTGGTGCCGCGCCATATTGCGCAACGAAAGCAGCCGTCACATCCATGAGCCAAGTTGCTGCGAAGGAGAATCCGCACTTGAGGATCAATTGCGTTGCACCTGGTATGCAATACTCACCCCAACTTTCACAGACCCAGATATCTAACGCCGCATCCCCCGTAGGCCTGATCGATACGCCTATGCTCCGAAGCCAGAATCCAGAAGCTGTAGAAAAGAATCTACGACTCCCCATCATGAAGAGGAGAGCTGAGCCAGAGGAGGTTGCGAACGTGATTGCATTCCTGCTCAGTGAACAGGCTTCTTTCGTCACGGGTGCTGTGTGGAATGTTGATGGTGGATGGGTCTGTTAGCACTATATCAGAATGTAATTATCACATATTCTCAACAAAGCGCGTCGGTCCTTAAGAGATGTCAGTGGTAGGTGTCACTGACATTGCCAGGAGGTGACGTAACCGATTGGACCCTGAAGTCTACTAAACACTTCCGCGCTCGCTCCGCGACTTTGACGAACACTTTGAATCTTCACCATCTTCAGCCATAATCGAACACAACAAACGTACCTCAAAATCCTAGAGTCCGGGTAAAGATTCACAATGCGATCCGTACGACCAACAGCTGTGCGCCGGCTATGCGCTTCCATAAACCCTAAACCGTCGTCGCCATTCCGCGCAAGGCAAACAATACCATGCGTCTTCTGCGCGCACCGCACACAACCACAGCTCCCACAAAGGCGGTTCCAATCAAACTCTGCCGACTCGAATGCACGCGAAGAGCCTTTCAATGCATCGTCGTCTCCTTCATCAACCGCGCCACAAACACATTACTCATTCTTCCCGAAAGCTCTACCAAATGGCCCACCACCAGCCGCATCCTTTACCATCGACCTCTCCGCCCTCAAGCGTGAATTCCTGCAACTGCAAGCCCGCGCACATCCAGATATGCACCCACAATCGGACAAGAAACGCGCCGAAGCGCTCTCTGCGCGGATAAACGAAGCATACAAAACGCTGCAGAACCCGCTGTTGCGGGCACAGTACCTACTATCGCTACGCGGAATCGAAGTTGCAGAAGATGAGACGGCGAAAGTGGATGACCCGGAACTACTCATGGAGGTGCTGGAGGCACGAGAACTGATTGAAGAGGCGGAGAGCGAAGGCGATCTGGTGGGACTGCGGGATGAGAATGACGAGAAGATTAGGCGGAGCGAAGAGGTGTTGGAGCGAGCGTTCAAGGAAGATGATATTGCGGGTGCGAAGGAAGAGGCGGTCAAGTTGAGGTATTGGATAAACATCAAGGAGAGTATCGATGGGTGGGAGAAGGGGAAGCCGGTTGTGCTGCAGCATTGACGGGGCGAGGGATAGAAGAAGGCAGATGATACCCTACTTTTCGCACTATCATTTCGCATGCAGTAACTTATGTTTAACAAAGTTTGACATCATTCATTTAGACAAGTGGACTTGAAAAGGTGCAATTACGAAACTTGTGTCGATATTTCCTTAACACAGGATTGCTACGCAAATCTACAAACAGTCTGAAAGATTGCTCTCTGTTCCACAACAACATTCCACGCGCATCGGCGTCCTCCGACATCTGACGTACCTTCCCTTCCCGGCCAGCCTCGGCCCACCACCCCTCCATCAAAGCTCGCCGCGTCGCGTTTCGCACCTTCTCTCCTCCCCCTCCACCATGTCACCCACGTCCTTCACCTCCGCCGAAGCCGTCCCCGACAAAGATGGGCTGATCCACGGCGTATCCGCGCAAGAGCTGCAAGTCATCGGCGAGCAATGTATTGACGCGAAGACCAGGGCTTACTGTAAGACACCTACCATGTATTCCTCCAACATTCCAGGATATAGGTACTGATAGGATTATGAAGGCCCATACTCCCTCTTCCGCGTCGGCGCCTCCCTCCTCCTCAACTCCTCCATCTCCCCCGCCCCCTCCGCCCTCGCACCAACTTACCCCCTCTCCCACATCATCACCGGCGCCAACGTCGAAAACGCCGCATACCCCGTGGGCACCTGCGCCGAGCGCGTGGCCATGGGCACAGCCGTACACTCGGGGTATCGCATCGGGTCCTTCAAGGCCGTCGGCGTAGCCACAGACATCGACGACTTTTGCAGCCCGTGCGGCATGTGCCGGCAATTTCTGCGTGAGTTTTTGGCGCTCGAGACGCCGATTTTCATGTTCAATAAGGAGGGGAGGTATACTGTGAGGACCATGAGGGAGTTGTTGCCGCTGAGCTTTGGGCCGGATGTGCTGCCGCCGAGGGAGGAGATGAGGAGGGTGCAGGAGGAGGATAAGGCGAAGACGGCGTGAGTAAAGACATTGCGGGACGAGGAAATCAGAAGGTGTTGTTTGAAGGCGATTAGGCGATGAGCGATGAGGCTATGAAAGCATCAAGGCGGCGTGAGGAAAATACATGGTGGGCGGAAGTGACTTTGATAGAGCAGGAGCTTCATAGCCGGTATTCATCTAAATCATAAATCTCTCTTGATGGTGAAGTCAGAAATCTGCATCCATTTCTCCAAATCGCATCCCACCAGCACCCCAGTAACCCCGCGGAACACCACCATGCAGCTAGCTCCCTTATCAGTCCCGCGATAAGCCCTCCTCAGCTCCAACCAACAACACCCATTCTATTATGCATCTCCGCGCCCCGTGGATATGTATACCGACACAATGTGCTTTTCTCCATGCCAGCTTGACATGTCTGGGCAATGCGTGCGTGAACAAAAACAACCATAGTCCCCAGCAGCCAGCATGATGTAAATGTGAAAGTTTGCCGAGATAACTTTTTTGGTAGTACTTCGTACGCTTCGTTGATTGATCTGTGCGATGGCTGAAGCAAGCGGGAAGACGCAGACGCAATTGGACTCTGAGCATTTCTCACCGTATCGCGCGGATGGGAAGTTGGTGAGTCAAACATCGCGGGGAAGGGGTTCGTAGATTTGAGAAATAGAGGGAAAGCTGACTTGGAGTGTTGTAGTATGGCTTCGTATGCGTAGTCACAGGTGCCACACAACCCGTGGGCAAGGCCATAGTAAACGAACTGGCTGGTAAGTCAATCACACACTTCTTTAACTTGTACACGAGTCCCAGAAAACAGAACTATATTCAAAAACCTCCGACTTCAAGAACAACCAACTAACAAATCCCCAGCACATGGCGCAGCATGTATATACGCATGTTCCTCCTCGCCCTCGGACCCCTACACCCCGCTCGCCGACTCCGTCAACGCCTCATACCCAAACACAAAAGTAATCGGGTATCCCTACAACATCACCTCGGAGGAAGCCACGCTCGCCCTCATCGACGACGTGCTAAACTCCTGGGGACGCTTGGATATCTGGACATCGTCGACATCGCACCTCGGGCCCCCGTCTATCCAAGCAACTTCCCCCGCACACTTGCTCAACGCCTTTGAAACAAACGCCATGCCGGCTTTCTTCGCGCTTAAATATGCGCCGGCTGCGATGCAGAAAACTACGCCCAAGGGATCGTACCCCAATGCGGCCCCCAAAGATGCGCCGTACGGGAGTATCATAGTAGTTACCTCTATGGCGAGCACGTACGGCGGATGCTGGTCCCCGGCGTTTAGTATGGCGAGCCACGCAGCGCTGGGGTGTGTGCGATCAGGCGTACTTGTGTTGAAAGGAACCGGTGTGCGCATCAATGCGATCGCGGCGGGCCAGATTGATGTTGGAGTGGATTTGGCGGGCGGGGAGATGGAGAAGGGACAGTTTCCGCCAGCGCAGCTGCAGGGGGAGGACGCGCAGAGAAGGCTGATAGGGCTGGAGAGGGCGGGTAGGCCTGAGGAGGTGGCAAAGGCGGTGGGATTTTTGGCAAGTGGATTTAGTAGTTATATCACAGGGAGTGAGATTCGGGTGGATGGGGGCGCGGGGGTTATGAATCCGATTATGGTGCCTGTGTAGGAAATATAGGGGTGATATTTGTTTGATGTTGCTAGAGTAGATCAGAGCTCGTCTTTGTATACTTCTTCACTTCCTTCTTGGGGCTCGTCATCCTCGTCTTCGTCTGCGTCTGCCGCCGGCTTCGGTGCTTGTTTCTTGTCAGTGCCCATGCCACCCTTCTCCTCTCTCCCTTTCTCTTCCCTGTCCTTCTCCTTCTTGACTTCTTTCTGTCCTTCTTCCGCGTCATCTGCCTCGATGATACCTCTGAACTCGCGCCCCTTTGGCGTGTCAACAAGATCCAGCTTCCAGCCCTTTCGTCCTGCCAGCTTCTTCAAGTTGGTCTTGAACTTTTCGACGTCTTTCGGGTCCGCGATATTGTACTTCTTCATATCCTCCTTGGACATTTGCTTGCCATCGCTACTGGCTACAGTAGCAACAAAGACTTCCTTACCGCCGCCCACGACAACGCTCTTCTCGATGACTTTGCCTTCGCTGCCGACGAGTGCTTGGGCGCCAACTTCGATACCTCCAATAATAGGGCCGCGCTTGGAGGAGCCTTCGAGTCCTTCAGTGACTTCGCGGAGAGGGTTGGAGTTTGCGTCGTCGTGTTCAGCAATGAGGCGCTCAGCTTCCGTGATCTTAGCTTCCAGTCTGGCTGCCGATGCTATTCTCCAGTGCTCGACTTCTGAGTCGGGGATGACGAGCTGACAGCTTATGGGATGGGCGAGGTTGTCCTGAGGTGGGAGGAAAGCGACGTCGTGGCAGAGGCGCGGGGTCTCGACGATCATGAGGTAGGAGCAGGTGCTAGTCTCTTTGATCATAGCAATCCGGTCGGCCGAGTGGGGGTTGCAGTGGAACTGTGGAGTATGTTAGTAGAGTAGCGTTGTAACGTGCTGTGTTGTCCAGTACCTGCACATCGATCTTTCGTGGTCTGCCTGTCAGATCGCACTCAGTGCCTCCATTCAGCCGCTGCACCATATATCTGCTCGAGCCCTTGCTCTCTAATCTCGGTAGGCCCAGCGCACTCTCCGACTGATCCTTCACATTGCCTTCGTCGTCAAACGTCTCTTTGCTGCCCTGTTCACTGCCCAGAGTCTTGCGCGGCTCATCTTTCTTGCCTTCCTTCTCCTTCTGATATCTGCCCAGGACAAAGCTATGCACCGAAGTGTCCTCGACCGGTGGGTAAAGGGAGACACCTCGACTCGGCGGTAGTTGGTGAAACTGTCTGACTTCTTTCTTGTAGCAGAAGCTGTAGCTCCACCAGCCGCTCAAATAGTATATGCAGCTGCCTTTCATGCCCTCGAGCAGCTCCCAGCCACGATCTGTGGCGCGCACGAGTTCCTTCTCCTCCTCGGCCTTTGCTTCCTCAGCGCTGGTCGTGCTGTTCTGCGGGACTTCTTCGGGTATTATCGGGATGCTGCATAGATAGCGCCGGCCCTGCAGGACTACGGCTTCGTACGTGTGCTCGAGCGCATCTTCGGCAAGCGGTGTTTGCGCGGCTTTGTCACGCTTCGATAGCTCCTGCGTCTCCTGGGAACTTGGTATCGCGGAGCTCGAGCTAGGCGATGCGTGTGGTGAGAGGAGCGACGTTGCGTCGTCTTCGGTGACATATGTGTCGGGCCATGTTACTTCATACTGCACGATTGATCAGCACGCCATGCCATGCGACAGGCGGGACTCGAGCGCATCTTACCTGAGGGAACGCCAAAAGGTCATCGAAAACACTGAATGCGTGCTGGCTGGCAAGCGCAATGCGCAGGACAGCCGGAAGTGCCCAGAAATTCCGCATATTGGAGTTGAGGGGGATCAAGCTGTGGGCATGTTCGTGACGTGGAGTTGCGGAGCTCTTGTAATCATCAATGCTTGGAGCCATCTGTCACTTCCGGATCATCTTCGCCCTAACCGGATTCGCCCAATCACTGAGTACCTAGGTATGCATTTCACCTGAGGCAGCACCCAGAACTTTGAAATTTATTAATCTTTTTATATTGTTTTATTATCATCACAATTGTGCAGTATATTATGCAGTGACCAGCCTCCTTCCCGGTCTCTGGTTTTCCTGTTCTTCTCGTATAGTTCAGGCCACCGGCACTGACACGCCCTACGGTACCGCCCTACGATTTGCTCATTTTGATGACCTAAACACCAGTATGCCATGACAAAAGAACTGTGATGACAAGATTAACCTCCAACGCCCGCTAACCTGCAGAATGATGTAAAGGTAGGCGATTGCCTACTACTCGAGCTTGTTGCCCACCATCGTTGTGAAGCTGTTCCCGCCAGCTCGAGGCTTCATTCCGTCTCCAACATAGAACTCGCACCTGAACCTCAAGCACTCCGAAGTCTTGTTGTGCTGGAACAACTGCACGATGTCGCCCGTGTGCAGGTGCCCGTAGAGGGCGCGGCCTTTGTCGTCCGCTTTCCGCAGAAGCTTGCCGTTCACGGTGATGCCAGAAGTTGCCGCAGTCCAGATCCCGATCTTCAGCCCTTCTAGGCTGGTCCAGTCCTTGCCCTGTTGAGACAGTTCTTCTACTGTACCCTTGCTTGGATCAGCTGAGGAGTAGAAGAAGACCACGAATCCAGTCTTGGGAATTCGCGTGTCTTGGCTTTCAGGGTAGACAATCGTGTTATTGGGCTGTCGACCGAAGGACGTCTTGCTCCGATCGAGATTGATCGTCAGACCCGGAGCGAAAGACTCTGGTGTCGCAATCATCTTCCCTAAGCGTTTTGGAGGGGGCCTGATGTTCAGCTCGGATGGAAGAGAAGGGACATCGGCAGCTGGAGATGGTGCAGCGGCCTCGTTTGTAGAGACTTCAGAAGCCCCGCTGGTGTCGGATGCCCGCACTGTGTCTTCGTATGCAGAGGCACCAGCCTGGGAATCCCCTCTCGCAGAAAGGAAGTCGTGCCCGCTAACCCTAGAGGCATACTCCACATTGTGGGTACTCGGGTCAGCCGGGTTGTAAAACAACGATGCTGTTACCGGCAAGCTGATCTGTCGCTTCGAAACTGCTGGCCGAGCCTTCGGGGTGGGCTCGCTGATCTGGCTAGGAACCTTCGATCCTTGGTCGAGCGAGCTGTGTTGCAGCATCTCAGGTGTCTGTGGTGTCACCGGCATCGCAGGGCTTTGCGTTCTGGAGATTGGCGAGTGTGGCGATTCCATGTTTAGGTCGCGAACCATGGATTCGGCGCCCATTAGACTCGGCGACGAGAAACCTCCGTCAAGCTGGGCATCTACTGTTGACGCGTTGCGCTGAGCGCCACCGACCGTATGGCCGTTCTGAGGCAGAGCAGTTCTCGGCGAAGACTTCGGGGCTTCTTCAGGAGACAGAGCAGCATGAGCCTGGTTGGTGAGGATACCAGAGCTCTGCAATGCTGATTGGCCAATCTCGCCGAACAATCGCTGACGTCCATATGCGGGCATGACCCTGAAGCTCTCACCCTCTTCAATCGGTCGCTCGGAGCGGAAAGACGCATCTGTGCTTGGATCGCGGTCGCGAACCTGGTTCCGAGGGTACAATGGATCCGCGCGTACTCGCTTGGGTGCGACCATCTCAAGAAGCTCGTCGTCAATATCCGCCTCGTCATCGGAATCAGGAAGGTCTTCTTGTCTAATGCTCAATTGCGACAATTGCTGTCCAGCATCTTCGGATTCATCTTCCTCAACAATGGATTGCAGAGTAGGGTCAGCAGGTACGACGGCACCATCCTTTAACCACGGGTGGTTCAGGCATTCCCAATCTGTCGGACGCATCGCCGGGTCGGTCTGGAGCATGCGGGTCAGGAGGTCGATGCAAGCGGCGGAGGCACCCACACGCTGAAGAGGTGCCGTGTTGAGAGGTGTGGTCATGATATTGTTGTACATGGCCTCACCTGTCTGATCAGCAATACCCCTAAACGGCGGCTCACCACACAGAGCGTTGAATAAGACTCCTCCAAAAGACCAAATGTCCACTGACGAGCTGTAGGCGTGGTACTGCTTCGCGCCTCTCCTGCGCTTGGTGCCTCTGGATTCGCTGTAATCAGGGAAAACTTCCGGGGCACAATACAGAAGTGTGCCGCAGAAAGTCTTCAGGAACGTCTCCTCGTGCTGAACGACCTTCGACAAGCCAAAGTCCGACAGCTTTACGACGAAAGGGTCAATACTTGCGATTAGGAGATTGTCCGGCTTGATGTCTCGGTGCGTGATCTTTGAGCGATGCAGATAATTGAGGGCACTCAACGTCTGCTGTGCCATCATCTTCACCAAGGGCTCCTTCATGGGTCCTCCTTGGTTGAGGAATGCCTGAAGATCGCCGTGTCGCACGTACTCCATGATAATGTAGAGATACTCTCCCGCGTCGTAGTACTCTACGAACTCGACGATGTTTGGATGCCGGAGACTCTCCATGATCCTCATCTCGTTGTCGATCTTCTTATCGAGCTGTCCATTCTTCATGAAGCGGCGTTTCTCGAGCTCCTTCGCGGCGAGTAATCGGCCTTCCATCTTTGTTGCAAGTTGGTGGACAGTGGCAAAAGCACCCTTGCCCAGGACGCCGACGATGTTATACTTATCGCCGCCGTCCCACTTCATCGCGGGGCCGGCGTACTGTCTGCTAACCCGCTGGATGGCGTTGGTCCGATCCTCACCAGGGGTACACTCAGCGATGAATGCTCGAAGATTCTCGCGGAAGCGGTCCATATGGGTCACCCGTGATGGTACACGAACGATGAACTTGATCATGTCCTCTTCGTTGGTGCTCTGAATGCAGATGATTGAGCCCGAACCGAGCATCCTGATCTTGGCGAATCGTTCATCTTTGCTTTTCAGGAGTATGTCGTCCACGATGGTCCCGTTCGTGGACATATCCTCAAGCATCAAGATGCCATCCTTGTTGAGATAGATTCGGAAGTGCTGATTACTTATGCGCTTTCCGGAATCTGAACCGAAGACAATATCGGCGCTGTTGGAGTTTCGACCGAAGATGAACCCCAGCTGCTTTATTCGTAGTGTCCGCGCAGAAGTCATTCGTAGTGCCAGATCAGCACCTGCGCGTGAGCTCTGGCCCAGTCTCTCGCCCTTGTCGTTGACGATTATCGTCTCCTGTTCTTCGATCGACTCATCCGTCGAATCTAAAGCATGATGGAAGAGGACATGTTGCGGTCGAGAGCCTGCAGAATGTTCCACGATTCGGATCGCTGTTGGTGTCGCTGGATGAAGGATGGCTAGCACGTCCGCAATGTCGCCATCGTTCAGGCCCGAGTTGTTCCTTCCGAGTCGACGTGGGTCGAGAACTTGCTGCGTCGCAGGTTGGGTCTGCTGGGAGTAT
>Ga0265780_10003183_pt1 | contig 21766 bp, 22 predicted proteins | sample P1T30metagenome_FD_192432 | JGI IMG/M metagenome (GOLD analysis project Ga0265780, IMG submission 192432) | Plant litter microbial communities from East Loma Ridge, Irvine, California - P1 T30 | ecosystem: Environmental > Terrestrial > Plant litter > Unclassified | place: USA: California...
CGATGCACGCTGTCATGTGTCGAATGTGTGCCTGATCCGGTCACACACCTCGCCGAGTCGAAGCTGCTGACACCGCCAGCTGAGCTCGTGGCCCCACCCGGTCACTGAGCCACCGACTCCAGGATGCCCCGCGTCGCCACCCTCGACGCGCATCCCGAACGGTGCATCGCACCGACTGCTCGTGACGTACGGCACCATCGCCGGCGGGATCGAGCACCGACACACATCGAGCAGTCCCTCCGCACCCGGCGACCCGTCGGCCCGAGGGACCGCCGCCGTCACGCAAGGACCCCGCCTGTCATGTCCCTCATCCTCGACCGCCCCGTCACCGCCACCCGCACCGTCTCGCCCGCCCGTTCCGCCGCCCCGACGCCCCTCCGCGAGGTCGCGCCCGCCCTCTCGGCCGCCCCCAGCGACGCGTCCGTCGTCGCGAGTTCCGTTGCTCCCGCGGCACCTCGACCCCGCGCCGTGCCCGAGGGCACCGAGGCCCGCGGCTTCGTCCTCTACGTCGGGCTCGACGAGCTCAAGGCCGCCGCCGACGGCACCTCGCTCGGCGACGTCGTCTCGCAGATCAAGGAACTCGTCGGACGGATCGCCCCGTCGGCCGAGACGCACGCCGCCGTGGCCCTCGCCCCCGAGGGGGCCGGCGGCCGAGACGTCGAGGTCGTCCGCCTGGCCCTGCAGGACCCGGCCGCCCTGGCGAAGCGCCGGCAGGTCACCGAGGACGACGAGCCCGGTGCCCGCGGCGGCGTCGTCGTCGACATCTCGCGCAAGCGCCTGCTGCTGGACGGCGACGTGGCTCCCCTGACGTACAAGGAGTTCGAGCTGCTGCAGTACCTCGTCCTGCGCGAGGGCCGCACCATCGAACGAGCAGAGCTGATCTCGAGCCTCTGGGCCGACGGCGACGACGAGGTGCCGAACGAACGCACCATCGACGTGCACGTCCGTCGACTGCGGTCGAAACTCGGCGCCTTCGAGGACATCGTCCGCACCGTCCGCGGGGTCGGCTACCGGTTCGACCGCCACGCGGACGTCTCGATCCGTCACGCGTCGACCCCGTCGCCCGACGTGTTCTGAGCCCCGTCCGGCACACGCGCCGGCCGCGGCGTCGGCTCGGTGCGAGTTCCCAGGAATTCCTCGGGTCCACCCCTGGACCACCGTTACCGATCCGTTATAGATTGTGTCTCGCCGACGTCGTTTGCTGTGGCGGCCGAGGCGGAATGTGATTGCAGGACACTCCTGGTGCAAGGGAAGAGGGCCGGTCGCCATCGGGCGACCGGCCCTCTGTCGTGTACCCCCGGGTACACGCTCGCTCGTCGCCGCCCCCGCGCGTCGGCCCGAGGTCGGTGGCCTTTCGTAGACTCGACCTCGACGAACGTGAGGGACGACATGAGCGAGACATCGATGGCCGTGGGGGCCTGGGAAGCCCTGTTCCGGGCCCAGGTCAGCGTCATGCGTGAACTGACCGAGTGCTTCCCGACCCACGAGATCTCGTTCAACGAGTACGACGTGTTGTTCAACCTGTCCAACCAGCCCGATCGGCGGGCCCGCATCCGCGACCTGACCCGCCACCTGTTGCTGACGCAGCCGAGCATCAGCCGTCTCGTCGACCGACTGGCGTCGAAGGGCATCGTCGAGAAGGCCTCCGACCCCGGCGACGGCCGGGGCATCATCGTGACCATGACGGACGAGGGCTACGACCTCTACCGACGCACGGCGGTCAGCCACGCCGAGGCCATCCGTCGTCGCGTGGGCGGAGCACTCGACGACGACGAACTGGCCTCGCTCGCCGATCTGTGCACCAAGCTGCGGCTCGGCACGCCGGTCGGGACGAACGCATGACCTCTCCCTCCATCGTCTGGTTGCGCGACGATCTGCGCCTCGCCGACAACCCCGCCCTCGTGGCCGCCGTCGAGCGCGGCGAGCCGGTCGTCGTCCTCTTCCTGCTCGACGACGAGACCGACGGCCTCCGCCCCCTCGGCGGGGCCTCACGCTGGTGGCTGCACCACAGCCTCGCCGCCCTCGCCGAATCGCTGCAGGCCGTCGGTGGGCGACTCACGCTGCGCCGGGGTCCCCAGGCACGCGAACTCCCCCGTCTCGTCGACGAGGTGGGCGCGGGTGCCGTCTTCTGGAACCGCCGGTACGGTCTGGCCGCCCGCGACGCCGACGCCGGGCTCAAGTCGTCGCTGCGCGAGCGTGGGCTCGACGTGCGCAGCTTCCAGGCGAACCTCATGTTCGAACCGTGGACCATCCAGACCGGGCAGGGCCAGCCGTTCAAGGTCTTCACGCCGTTCTGGCGCGCCTGCCTCGACCGGCCCGAACCCCGCCACCCCGAGGCGGCACCCGACGAGCTGCACGTCCCCCACGCGACGCCCGACAGCGACGACCTCGACTCGTGGGCGCTGCTGCCCACGACCCCCGACTGGTCGGCCGGCCTGCGCGACGCCTGGACCCCGGGCGAGGCGTCGGCCCTCGACACCCTCGAACGTTTCGCCACCGGCCACCTGGCCGACTACGGCCTGCGCGACGAGCCGGCCCAAGAGGCGACGAGCCACCTCTCGCCGCACCTCCGCTTCGGCGAGGTCAGCCCGTTCCAGGTCTGGCACCGCATGCGCGGCGACCTGGCACCCGACGCCCGAGAACAGGCCTCGGGCTTCCTGCGCGAACTCGTGTGGCGCGAGTTCAACCACACCGTCCTCTTCGCGAACCCGCACCTCGCCACGAAGAACTACCGGCCGGAGTTCGACGACTTCCCGTGGCACGAACTCGAACCCGGCGAACTCGAGGCGTGGCAGCAGGGCACGACCGGCATCCCGCTGGTCGACGCGGGCATGCGAGAGCTGTGGACCACCGGGTACATGCACAACCGGGTGCGCATGGTCACGGCGAGCTTCCTGGTCAAGAACCTGCTGGCCGACTGGCGGGTGGGCGAGCAGTGGTTCTGGGACACCCTGGTCGACGCGGACGAGGCGAACAACCCCGCGAACTGGCAGTGGACGGCCGGCTCGGGCGCGGACGCGGCCCCGTACTTCCGCGTGTTCAACCCCGTCCTGCAGGCCGACAAGTTCGACAAGCACCGCGACTACGTGCGGCGCTGGGTCCCCGAGGTCGACACCGACTCGTACCCCGAGCCCATGGTCGACCTCAAGGCCTCCCGCCGGGCCGCGCTCGACGCCTACGAAGCCATGCGCCGCACCACGCGCACCGAATGACCCCGCCCCTCGAGAGGACCGCCTCCGTGACGACGTCATCACGACCCGACCGCACCGAACCACCCACGGGGATCGACGCCGTGTTCGCCGCACGCGCTCCCGAGCGGCGCGGCCCGAGCGCCGTGTGGGCGACCTTCGACCGTTCGGGCGTCACGCACGACGGCTCCTACGGCCAGGTCGCCCCCGGCACCGCGCCCGGCGTCGACACGGCGTACCGCATCGCCTCGTGCACGAAGAGCTTCACCGCCACCGCCCTGCTCGCCCAGCGCGACGCCGGGCTCGTGTCCCTCGACGCACCGATCACCGACTTCGTGCCCGCCTTCGCCGACGTGGCCCTGCCCACCGCCGACTCCCCCGTGCCGACCCTGCGCATGCTCCTGACCATGTCGGCCGGCTTCCCCACGGACGATCCGTGGGGCGACCGGCAAGAATCCCTCACCGACGACGGACTCGACGCCCTGCTGCGGGCCGGGCTCAGCTTCGACAGCGTGCCGGGCACCACCTTCGCCTACTCCAACCTCGGCTTCGCCCTCGTGGGCCGGGCGATCGCGGCCGTCGCCGGCAAGCCCTACCGTGAGGTCGTCGAGTCGACGATCCTCGAACCGCTCGGCCTGACGGCCACCGGCTTCGAGGCGACCGTGCGGGCGACGGGCGGCGTCGCGATCGGCCATCGCCGCACCTCCGACGGGGGTGACCCCCTGCCGTTCTCAGGCCCGGGCGCGTTCTCGCCGATCGGCGGCTTGTTCAGCACCGTGACCGACCTGACGCGCTGGGCGCGCTGGCTGGGTTCCGCCTTCGACCCCGAGGGCCGCGGCGACCTCGACGGCATCCTCTCGCGCGCCTCCCGACGCGAGATGCAACAGGTGCAGCGTTTCGTCCCCGCCCGGGTCGGGCACCCCGGCGGCTACGGGTTCGGTCTGTTCGTCGAGCACTACCCCGACCACGGCCCCGTCGTGTCGCACAGCGGGGGCTACCCCGGGTTCTCGGCCCACATGCGCTGGCAGACCGCGACCGGCCTCGGCGCGATCGGGTTCGAGAACGCGACCTACTCGAAGGTCTCCGAGCCGATCGGGCTCGCGCTCGACGGCCTGATGGCCGAGCGCCCCGACGCCCGCGTCGTCGTGCGGCCGTGGCCCGAGACGTCGGCGGCACGCGAGGCGGTCGAGGCCGTCGTCCTCGGCGGCGCCGTGCCCGACGGGTTGTTCAGCGAGAACGTCGAGGCGGACCTGCCGCTCGACCGACGCCGCGCCTCCTGGGCCGCCGCCGTCGAGTCCGTGGGCGGCTGGGACGACGACGGCGAGGCATCGCCGCCCGACGAGTCGTCCGCGCCCTCGCACGTCGTCTGGCGACGACGGGGAGTCCGGGGCGTCGTCCGGTTCGAGATCCGGCTCACCCCCGAGCATCCGCCCCGGGTCCAGACCGTGTTGGTGAGCGCCGAGAGCGCACGGTAGCCGAGGGCTCGTCGAGCCAGGCGTCGTCAGGCGGGCCCGGCGCTGTCAGGCGAGCGCGACGCGGTCAGGCGAGCCCGACGCCGTCAGGCGGGCGGCCGTCCTCCGGCGACCCCGGCGGCACGGGCGGCGGCACGGGCCCCACTCCGACCCGCGACCCCCAGGCTGCCCGTCGTCGCCCACGCGGCGATGAACCCGGCCGAGAACGCGTCCACGAGACCCACCGAGTCGACCCAGCGCGAGACGACCCCGTCGACCACGACCGGTTGCTGCCCCCGCGAGACCACGACGGCACCCCCGTCGTCGGCGACGATCGCGACCACGCCGACCTGCTCGGCGAGCGCCGTCGCCGAGGCGACCGGGTCGTCCAGCCCGGTGAGCTCGCGAGCGGTCTCGTCCGACGGGAAGAACAGGTCGGCTCCGTGGACGGCCGCGAGGAACGCCGACGCCCCGAAGCGGCGGACGATCGAGGCGCTGCCCGGGGCGACCGAGACGAGCGCCCCCGCCTCCCGGGCCCGTCCCACGAGGCGTCGGAGGGCGACCGGGCTGCGGGACTGGGCGACGGTGTAGCCCGTGAAGTGCACGAGACCGGCCCCGGCGACCAGGTCGTCGGGGACGTCGTCGGGGCTCAGCGAGGCACCGGCCCCCCGATCGGTGAACATGATGCGCGACGAGCCGTCGACGGTGATGACGACCGTGCCCGTCGGGTCGTGGGCGTCGTAGGACAGACGGGCCACGACCCCCGCGTTGGCGAGCAGTTGCGCGTGGCGTTGCAGGTCGGCCGTGCCGACCCGACCGACGAACGAGACCTCGACCCCCAGCGACCCGAGCCACGCCGCCGTGTTCGCCGCCGAACCCCCGGCCCGGTGCCGGATGGTGGCGGCCGTCTCGGTCCCGGTGCCGTCCTCCGCCCGGGGGGTGACGATGATGTCGTCGAGGACGTCCCCGAAGACGAGGACGGGCGACCCGGTGCGGGGTCGGCCGCCGGAGCGGCGGAAGCGGTCGCTGGCGGGGATCATCGGCATCCAGCCGACCACGGATCGGGGGCCGGGACGGGACGAGGAGGCGCAAATCACCCTCGCGGGTGCGTCACGTTCACCCGTCCCGGCCTCGCGCCCGGCCCGCTCGGCCCCGACTCAGACGGTGGCGGGCAGCGGGGCCGAGGCCTCGCGACGGGCGCGCCGGCCCCGGACGACCAGGGCGTCGAGGGCGAAGCGGCCCGGCCCCGTGAGCACGACCGCGACGGAGACGACCGCCAGGACGAGGACGTACTCGAACCCACCCGTCGTCGAGTAGAAGCCGTTCGGCAGGTGGACGGCGACCAGGGCGACGACCGCCGTCACCGCCAGGAGCGCGGCGGCGACACGGGTGGCGACGCCGACCACGAGCGCGACGCCACCGGCGAGCTCGGTGACGGCCGCGACCGGGGCGGCGACCTCGGCGAGCGGGATGCCCATGCCCCCGAAGGCGCCCTGCGTCGCGGCGAGGCCGTCGACGGCGAGCTTCTGCCAGCCATGGGCGACGAACACGACCCCGAGGACGACGCGGACGAGGAGGAGGCCGAGGGACGAGAGAGCTGACGACACGAGGTGCCTTTCGGTCGGGGACGGGGTCGTGGCACGTCGTCGGGCCCCCCGCCACGGTAGGAGGTGACGCGTCACCGACCGGGGTCGTGGAGATCCCTGCCAGGCCTTCGCCAGAGCCTTGTCAGGCTCGGGTGGGGCATCCGGGGGACGCGGGGACGCGTCGCGAGGGCGCTTCGGCGGACGCGTGGCGTGCCCCGCGAGCGCTGTCGGTGGTCCGGGGCAGGATCGGGGCAGGACCACGGGCGGGCCGACGAGCCCCCGACGAGAGGCGGCACACATGGCGACCATCGCGATCACGGGAGGCTCGGGCCGCATCGCGACCTGGGTCCGCCCTCTTCTGCTCGAGGCCGGCCACGACCTGCGGCTGCTCGACGTGGTCACGCCACCCGGCGACCTCCGACGACGAGAGACCTTCGAGCACGTCGGCGTGACCGATCTCGACTCCCTCACCGTGGCGTTCGCCGGGGCCGACCTGGTCGTCCACCTCGCGTCGCACGCCAGCGAGCGCACGTGGCACGAGATCCGCGACCTCAACGTCGAGAGCGCCTACGTGGCGCACGAGGCCGCCCGTCGGGCCGGCGTGACCCGGCTGCTCGCGGCCAGCTCGGTGCACGCCGTCGGGTTCGAACCGGGCTCGAGCGCCGCCGACCACGACGTGCCGGCCCCCCGGCCCGACACCTTCTACGGCGTCAGCAAGGTGCTGCTCGAGGCGGTCGGCAGCCTGTACGCCGACCGCTTCGGTTCGACCGTCGTGTCGGCGCGCATCATGACGGCCGAGGTCGAGCCGCACGACGTCCGCAGCCTCGGCACCTGGCTGTCCCCGGCCGACGCGACCCGGCTGATCCTGGCCACCCTGACGACCGCACCGGCCGGGCACCACGTCGTCTGGGGCGTCAGTCACAACACCCGTCGCGTCGTGTCGCTCGCGGCGGGCGAGGCCATCGGCTACCACCCCGAGGACGACGCCGAGGCGTTCGCCGACCGCTTCGCCGGTCAGGTCCTGCCCCCCGACGCACCCGTCGGCGGGGACTTCACGACCATGCCGTTGGGCGAGACCCGGTGACCCGCCCGAAGGCGGCATCCGGTCACGCGCGCGAGGCCGATAGCGTGGCCGTGTGACCCCCACCCAGCACTCGTCGTCCGTCGCCGAGATCGACCCCGTCGTCCTCTACGAGATCCTCCGCCTCCGGGTCGACGTCTTCGTCGTCGAACAGGAGTGCCCCTACCCCGAGCTCGACGGGCGCGACCTCGAGCCGACCGCGCGCCTCCTCTGGTTCGCCGACGACCACGCCCGGGTCCTGGCGACGCTCCGGGTGCTGCACGACGGCGACGACCGTCGCATCGGCCGGGTGGCGACGGCGTCGTCGGCTCGCGGTCGCGGGCTCGCGGCCGACCTCATGCGGTCGGCCGTCGACGAGTGCGACGGTCGACTGGTCCGGCTCGACGCCCAGGCCCACCTCTCGGGCTGGTACGCCCGGTTCGGCTTCGTGGTCGACGGTGACGAGTTCCTCGAGGACGGCATCCCCCACCTGCCGATGACGCTCGCCGCCACGCGCTGACGCCGGCCCCTGGCTCGGCACGGCACGGCACGGCACCGGCTGATCGGTCAGACGGTCGGGCCGGGGTGGTGGTGCTCGAAGACCAGACTGGTCCGGGTCGAGGCGACGGCCGGGTGCGCCGAGAGGTGGTCGAGGACGAACTCGCGGACGTCGTTCGTGTCGCGGACGGCCAGGTGGATGATGAAGTCCTCGGACCCGCCCAGGAAGAACAGCTGCACCACCTGCGGCAGGGCCCGGATCTCGGCCGAGAAGGCGGCGATCCGCTGTCGGGCCGACGCGAGGATCGTCACGCTGATCAGCGCCTGCAGGTCGAGTCCGAGCGCCGACAGGTCGACGTCGGCTCCGAAGCCGGCGACGACGCCGCGCTCGACGAGGGACCGGAGGCGCGCGAGGCAGGTCGACGGAGCGATCCCGACCTGCGCGGCCAACGTGGCGTTGGGGGTCCGACTGTTCGCGAGCAGCAGGCGCACGAGCTGCCGGTCGATCTCGTCGAGCCGAACGTCCTTCGTCGCAGCCATGCCTCGTCCCGTCCCTCACCGTCGATCGTGCGGCCAGGCAGGGCCTGCACAGAATCTCGTGCGGAGAGCTTGGCACGCATCGGCACGAAACAGCACACTGACCTCAGTTCGGCGAACAGAGGCGTGCACCGGCCGCCCGTCGTCGAGGCCACTCCCCGAGAGGACGAACCATGCGCGTCGGCATCCCCACCGAGATCAAGAACAACGAGAACCGCGTCGCCGCGACACCGGCCGGAGTCCACGAGTTCTCCCGCCGTGGACACGACGTGATCGTGCAGGCCGGCGCCGGACGGGGGTCGGGGTTCACCGACGCCGAGTTCGTCGCCGCGGGTGCGACGGTGGTGGACGACGCGGCCGACGTCTGGGGCGAGGCCGATCTGCTGATGAAGGTCAAGGAGCCGATCGCGGCCGAGTACCCGCTCATGCGGGCGGACCAGACCCTCTTCACCTATCTGCACCTCGCGGCCTCACCCGAGTGCACCGAGGCCGTCCTCGCGTCCGGCACGACCGCGATCGCCTACGAGACGGTCCAGCGGGACGATCGCAGCCTGCCGCTGCTCTCGCCCATGAGCGAGGTCGCCGGCCGCCTCTCCACGATGGTCGGCGCCTACCACCTCATGAAGCCGATCGGGGGCACGGGCGTGCTGCTCGGCGGCGTCCCCGGCACCCCGAAGGCGAAGGTGGTGGTGATCGGCGGCGGCGTCGCCGGTGAACACGCCGCGGCGAACGCCCTCGGCCTCGGCGCCGACGTGACCGTCATCGACGTGTCGCTTCCGCGCCTCCGCGCCCTCGAGGTGCAGTTCGGCGGCAGGGTGCAGACCCGCGCCTCGACGGCCTACGAGATCGGCGCCCAGGTCGCGGCCGCCGACCTGGTGATCGGTTCGGTGCTGATCCCCGGCGCACAGGCCCCCAAGCTCGTCACCGACGAGATGGTGGCGTCGATGCGTCCCGGGTCGGTGCTCGTCGACATCGCCATCGACCAGGGCGGCTGCTTCGAGGGCTCGCGCGCGACCACGCACGACGACCCGACCTTCGCCGTCCACGACAGCGTCTACTACTGCGTCGCCAACATGCCCGGCGCGGTCCCCCAGACCTCGACCCGGGCCCTGACGAACGCGACCATGCCCTACGCACTCGCCCTCGCCGACCGGGGGTGGCGTGACGCCATCGCGGCGGATGCGTCGTTGGCCCGCGGCGTCAACGCGGTCGCGGGGCAGATCACCAACGCGGGCGTCGCGGCGGCGGCCGGCGTCGACCTGGTGGACGCCCGCGCGCTCTGACCCGTCCGGCGACGCGACGGTCCACCTCCGCGACGGCGCCCTCCCGGACGCGGGGCGAACCGGTCCGGCCGGTAAGCGAAGACCTCTCTCCGAACCAGGTGGTCCGGAGAGGTGCAGCCCCTATGCTCTGGGCATGGCACGACGACCCACCCCTCCGCGGGAGCGGCTGCTCGAGGCGGCGCGGACCGAGTTCGCGGCCCGCGGCCTCGCCGGAGCCCGCGTCGACACGATCGCGCGCGACGCCGAGGCGAGCAAAGAACGGCTCTACGCCCACTTCTCGACCAAGCGCGACCTGTTCGACGCCGCCCTCGGCGAGAGCATCGGCCGCTGGGTCGCGGTCGTCCCCTTCGACGCCCACGACCTGCCGGGCTGGGCCAGCGCGCTCTACGACCACCTGGCCTCGAACCCCGACGACGCGCGCCTCCTGCTCTGGGGCCAGATCGAGGGCGTCGCGTTGCCGAGCCCCGGCGTGCTCGACCACGGTCAGCTCGAGGCGCGCCGTGACTCGGTGCGTGCGGCCCAGGACGCGGGTGACATCTCGTCCGGCTGGGACGCCGACGAGTTGCTGACCATGGTCTTCGGCGTCGTGCTGGCCTGGTTCGTCACGCCCGAGGCCACCAACCTGCACACCGGCCCGCAGCAGCGTCGGTGCGACGTCGTCCGCCAGGCCGTCGCCCGCATCGTCGACCCCGGCTGAACCGCCCCCGGCACCGTCCGACCCGCCGGGAGTAGCGTCCCCGTGTGACCACGACCGAACCCACTCCCGCCCTCTCCCCCGACCTTCAGCGCGTCCTCGACAGCGTGCCCGACCCGGGCGGCGTCACGACGTCGGACGAGGTCTACGCGGCGACCGACGTCGATCTCGAGGGGTTCCTCGCGACGCCGGCCGGCGCCTCCTCGTCCGGGCTCGTGCCCGGCGTGCTCGTGCTGCACGACTGGTTCGGCGTCGTCGACCACGTCAAGGTGCGCGCGCAGATGCTCGCGCGGCTCGGCTACGTGGCGCTGGCCGGCGACGTCTACGGGCAGGGGGTCCGCCCGTCGCCCGAGGAGGCCGCCGGCGAGGCGGGCAAGTACTACGGTGACGTCGCGCTGTTCCGGTCGCGCCTGCTCGCGAACCTCGAGCGCCTGCGCGCCGAGCCGGGCGTCGACCCGTCGCGGATCGCGGTGATGGGCTACTGCTTCGGCGGCTCGGGTGCCCTCGAGCTGGCCCGCGCGGGTGCCGACGTCGCCGGCGTCGTGTCGTTCCACGGAGGGCTCGGGACGGGGATGCCCGCCGAGAAGGGTGCCGTGACGGCCCCGCTGCTCGTGATGACGGGTGCCGCCGACCCGGTGGTGCCCGACGAGGCCGTGGTCGGCTTCGAGGACGAGATGCGCGCCGCCGAGGCACCCGACTGGCAGGTGCTGAGCTACAGCGGCGTCATGCACGCCTTCGCCGTCCCCGGGACGGACGCACCCGATCACGGGGCCCAGTACGACGCCCGCGCGGATCGTCGCTCGTGGCAGCAGCTCGAGACGTTCCTGTCCGAGGTCTTCGCCTAGGCCCGAGGGGCCCGAGGGTCCCGAGGGTCCCGACGGGCGCGACGGGCAGGACGCCAGACCGTCAGGAGGCGCGGTGCCGGGACGCTCGTCGCCCCGGCACCGCCTCCGTCGTCAGAAGCCGGCCACGCGGGCCGTGCCGGCCCGGGCCAGGTCGCGCAACTGGACGGCCGTCGCGACGGCGGCGTGGGCGGCCTCGGCACCCTTGTCCTCCTTCGAGCCGGGGAGGCCTGCCCGGTCGAGGCCCTGCTGCTCGTCGTCGAGGGTGAGCACGCCGAACCCGACGGGCTTGCCCGTGTCGAGCGTCACCCGCAGCAGGCCCGAGGTCGCGGCGTCGGACACGTACTCGAAGTGCGGCGTGCCGCCGCGGATGATGACACCGAGGGCCACGACCGCGTCGGCCCCGGCCTCGAGCGCGGCCTTCGCGACGACGGGCAGTTCGAAGCTGCCGGGCACGCGCACGACCGTGGCCGTGGCGCCGAGGCGCTCGACCGTCGACAGCGCGCCGGCCAGCAGGCCGTCGGTGATGGTCTCGTGCCAGGTGCCGGCGACGATCGTGACACGGATTCCCGTGCCGTCGACGTCGAGTTCGGTGGGGGCGCCTTCTCCGCTCATGCGCGGTCTCCTTCGGTCGTGCGGGTGGTGGTCGTGGTGTCGGTGGCCCGGGAGTCGGACGCAGGGGATGGTGCGTCGAGGTCGCGGTCGCCCAGCCAGGAGACGAGAGCGGCGATCGTCACGACCGGCACGCCCTCGCGGGCCCCGAAGTCGAGCAGAGCCCGCAGTCGCATCATCTCGCCGTCGTCGCCCACGATCTCGCTGATGACGGCCACGGGTCGCAGCCCCGCGGCCTTCATCAGGTCGACCGAGGCCTCGGTGTGGCCATCGCGCTCACGCACTCCGCCGTCACGGGCGCGCAGCGGCAGGACGTGCCCAGGGCGGTGCAGGTCGTCGCGAACGCTGGTCGGCGACGCGAGCGTGCGGAGGGTCGTCGCCCGGTCGGAGGCGCTGATCCCCGTCGTCACGCCGGCCGCCGCGTCGACGCTGACGGTATAGGCCGTGCCCCGGGCGTCCTCGTTGTGGGCGACCATGGGCGGCAGGTCGAGTCGGTCGGCGATCTCGTTCGTCATCGGCGCGCAGACGAAACCGGAGGACACCCGGACCGTCCAGGCGATCCACTCGGCCGAGGCCAACTCGGCCGACAGGACGACGTCGCCCTCGTTCTCGCGGGACTCGTCGTCGACCACCACGACCGGGCGACCACGGCGCAGGTGCTCGAGGGCGAGCTCGATCGGGGCGAGGCGCGAGTCGACCCGCCCCTCCTCCCGGGGCGTCGACACGGTCACGGGCGCCCCGTCACGGCGGCGTCCCGCGGGTCCGCCGCGTCGGCCGGGGCGGCCGCACCGCGCGGGCCGTCGGCGTCGAGCGCGTCCAGTCGCAGCATGCGGCGCACGTGACGGGCGAGCACGTCGGTCTCGACGTTGACGCGGTCGCCGACGGCCTTGCCGCCCAGGGTCGTCACGGCGAGCGTCTCGGGGATGAGGCTGACCTCGAACCAGCCCGGCACCTCGCCGGGTTCGCTGATCGCGCTCACCGTGAGGCTGACGCCGTCGAGCGTCACCGACCCCTTGTCGACGAGCAGGGGCGCGAGGTCCTCGGCGAGGTCGAACCGGACCCGACGCCAGGCCTCGCCCTCTTCGATCTCGACGACCGTGGCCGTGCCGTCGACGTGGCCCTGGACGATGTGACCGCCCAGGCGGTCGCCGACGCGGGCGGCTCGTTCGAGGTTGACGGGCGTCCCGGGGCCGAACGTCCCCACGGTGCTCATGGCCAGGGTCTGCCGCATGACGTCGGCCGTGAAGGTGTCACCCTGCTGCTCGACCACCGTCAGGCAGACGCCGCTGACCGAGATGGAGTCACCGTGCGCGGCGTCGGTCAGCACGGCGGGGCCGTGGACCGTCAGGCGGACGCTGTCCCCCTGGTCGGCGACGCGCTCGACGCGTCCGAGTTCTTCGACGAGGCCGGTGAACATCAGCGCACCACCGGGCCCGTCGGGTCGGTGGGTCGGTGCGTGCGTGCATCGGGCCCGCGGGGCGTGGTCGCCTGCGTCGTCATGTCGTCCTCCGGTCTGCCTGGCTGTGTGCCGAGGGCTCTCCGGGGGTGCGCGACGCGAGGGTCGGCATCGGCCCGGGGGTCCGCTGACGGACGACCGGGCCCGCGCCACCTCTCATCCGGACTATGACCGTCGGTACCGGGGTTCCACCGGTTCAACCGGCCGCCACCTCTCGGGGACGACGCGGGTCGCGGACTGTGACCGCCGGCTCAGATTTTCACTGACCCCGGAGCGCGTTGCTCTGTCGGCGACGATAGCACCGCCGCCTCGTGCGGCCCCGACGTGTTCGGCCAGGGCGTAGCCGGGCGTCGCACGGGCGGCCCGGGCTCAGCCGTCGACGAGCCCGGGCTCAGCCGACGACGAGCCCGAGGTGAGCCGCCATCGTCGGGGCGAAGGTCGCCAGCTGCAGGTCGTCGATGGTCGCGCCGCGAAGCCCTTCGAAACCGTCGATGCGGGAGAAGTCGCTGGTGCGCAGATCGGTGTGCGACAAGGAGGCGCGGGTCACGTCGAGCGTGCCGATGCGGCAGTCGACCAGCGCGACCCGCAGGGCCTGCACACCCCCGAGGTCGAGTTCGCCGATCGTGCAGCCCTCGATCACGACGTCGGTGAGGCGCGCCCCGCGCAGGTTGAGGAAGTCGATCTTGCCGCCGACCAGGTGCACCGACCGCAGTTCGGCGTCGAACAGCTCGGCCGACCCCCACCGGGGCCGCTCGACGCGGACGTCACGCCAGGTGCTGCGCGAGGCGGCGAACTCGGGCGCGAACGAGTCGGCCAGCACCGACTCGACCAGGCGGGCGCCCCGCAGTCGGGCCGATCCGAGCCGCGGCGACTCGAAGACGCACTCGGTGAACTCGGACCCCTCGAGGTCGCGACCGGTCAGGTCGGCGTCGACGTACCGTTCGAGCTCACGGCTGTCGCGCGGACCCAGCAGGTCGGTGCCGAGATCGACGAGCCCCCGGGGCTCGACGGGGTCGAGCCGCGGGGCGTCGGTGCCCCCCGGGGTCGCGGGGCGGGACGGCGTGGGGCGGCGCGACGGGGTCATGCGACGAGGCTAGCGGCGGGGTGCGACACGACCCGAGGAACGTCCGGGCGGGCCTCCGACGCGGTCGTTCTCAGCACTCGATGACGTTGACCGCGAGCCCGGCACGGCTGGTCTCCTTGTAGCTGTCCTTCATGTCGCGGCCGGTCTGGCGCATCGTCTCGATGACGGTGTCGAGGCTGACGACGTGGCTGCCGTCGCCGAGCAGGGCCATGCGGGTGGCGGCGACCGCCGTGCCCGCCGCGATCGCGTTGCGCTCGATGCAGGGCACCTGCACGAAGCCGCCCACGGGGTCGCAGGTGAGGCCGAGGTGGTGCTCCATGGCGATCTCGGCCGCGTTCTCGACCTGGCGGGGCGTCCCGCCGAGAAGGGCGGTCAGGGCGCCGGCGGCCATCGATGCGGCCGAGCCGACCTCGCCCTGACAGCCGGCCTCGGCCCCCGAGATCGACGCGTTGCGCTTGTAGAGCGACCCGATCGCCGCCGCCGTCAGCAGGAAGGTGCGGGACAGCTCGTGATCGGTCGCGCCGTGGAACCTCATGGCGTAGTAGGCGACCGCCGGGATGATGCCGGCCGCGCCGTTGGTCGGGGCGGTGACGACGCGCCCGCCGCCCGCGTTCTCTTCGTTGACGGCCATCGCGTAGGCCTGCAGCCACTGGGCCGGCAGGTCGGAGGCCAACAGCGAGGAGGCGCGGCCCTGGTCGATCGCCGAGCCGCCGAGGGCGAAGGCGGTCGCCCGCTCGTCCTGCTGGCGCAGCATGGTCGCGAACTGCCGGGCGCGTCGGGGCACCTTCATCCAGCCGGGCAGGACGCCCGTGGCCTCGAGACCCGCGTCGACGCAGGCCCGCATGGCCGCCCAGCGTGAGTCGAGCCCCACCGCGGCGTCGGCCTCGCCGTGCAGCGCGACCTCGTTGCGCCAGGCGAGGTCGGCGATCGACGCGCCTTCGGAGTCGCAGAGGCGCAGCAGGTCGTCCGCGTCGGTGAAGGCGAACGGCGCCTCGGCGGTGGGCACGGCCCGCTCGTCGTCGCCGTCCCGCACGACGAAGCCCCCGCCGACCGAGAAGTAGACCTCGCGGGCGAGGCTCTCGCCGTGAGCGTCGAAGGCCTCGACGCTCATCGCGTTGGGGTGCCGGGGCATGCGCGTCAGCGGCGCCATGCGCAGGTCGTTGGGGGCGAAGGCGATCTGGTGCCGGCCGAGCAGCCGCAGGCCGCCGCCCTGCTCGACCGCCTGCTGCATGCCCGAGACGACCTCGGGGTCACACGTCTCGGGTTGCATGCCCGCGAGGCCGGCGAGGACGGCCGACGGAGTGCCGTGGCCGAGGCCGGTGGCGGCGAGCGAGCCGTAGAGCACGGCCTCGACCCGCACGACGTCGGTCAGCCGGCCGTCGACGTCGAGACCGAGCAGGAACTCGCGGGCGGCCCTCATGGGGCCGACGGTGTGCGAGCTCGAGGGGCCGATGCCGATCGAGAAGAGATCGAGGGCCGAGACGTGGTCGGTCACGGAGAACCTGCCTTCCGGGGTCACCACGACGTTACCCGCTCCCGCCGACGCCCAGGAGGTCGGGGCCGTTCGCCACCCCGAGGAGGCGCGGCTCGCCTCAGGCGGGTCGCCCCACCTCGCGGGCCCGCTCCGCCATCGCGCCCGACATGCCCTCGAGGAACCGTCGGACGGTCTCGAGCTCGGCCTCGTCGAACTCGGCCATGACCCGGTCGCTCATCACGCCGAGCGGCCCGAAGAACGCGCCCGCGACCTCGCGGGCGCGATCCGAGTAGCGGACGAGCACCCGGCGCCGATCGGCGTCGTCGCGGCTGCGGTGCACGTGCCCGACCTTCTCGAGGCGGTCGATGACTCCGGTCGCCGCCCCCGACGTGACGCCCAGGAGCTCGCCGAGACCGCCGGCGGTGACGGGGTCGCCGTCACGCTCGGCCTGCATGACGTGCAGCAGCGCCTCGAGGTCGATGTGGCCGAGACCGTGTCGCGAGGCGAAGGCCTGGGCGACCTTCTGGGACTCGGTGGTCAGCCGTTGCATGTGGGTGACGATCTCGTCGGCCTGCGGCGAGCGCGACGGACGGGTCGACGGGGCCGTGGGGCCCGGGTCTCTCGGGGTGGGCATGGAACCTCCTGCGTGACGAGTCTGGTCGATGCTCCTGTGATCTGCAATACTCTTAGCTCCTAAGACATTCAGCGACTGAAGGATCACCATGCGCACCCTCGCCCGCATCGTCAGCGGCCACCGCACCGCCTGGGCGGTGCTCGCCGCGACGGCCGTCGCCGTCGCCCTGCTCTTCACGGTCCTGCCGCAGAGCGAGGGCGACGCGGCCCCGCCGTCGGGCGTCCCCGACACGAGCCAGTCGGCCGAGGTGGCCGAGTTGCTCACGACCTTCCCGAGTGCCGAGACGACGGTGGGCATCCTGGTCTTCAGCCACGACGGCGACCGGCTCGACGCCGCCGACCTGACCGCCGTCGACGAGCGGGCGGCCGCCCTCGCCGAGCTCGCCACGACCCCGCAGGCCGTCCGGCCGCAGATCAGCGACGACGGCACCGCGGCGATCGTGGCCGTCCCGCTCGACGCCACGACGGTCGACGCCGACGTCGCGGGCACGGCGACGAGCCTGCGGGACGCGGCCTCGGCCGACCTGCCCGCCGGGCTGGACGCCCTGCTCACCGGGCCGATCGGGTTCCAGGACGACATCGCGAACGCCTTCGCCGGGGCCGACTTCCGGCTCCTGCTGGTCACGGTGGTCGTCGTGGCCGTGCTGCTGATCGTCACCTACCGCAGCCCCGTGCTGTGGATCGTGCCGCTGGCCGTCGTCGGTGCCGCGGACGCCCTGGCCGGCCGGGTCGCGGCCGCCGTCGCCGAACCCCTGGGCATCCCGCTCGACGCCTCGATCTCGGGCATCCTCTCGGTGCTCGTCTTCGGCGCGGGCACCAACTACGCCCTGCTGCTCGTCGCGCGTTACCGCGAAGAACTGCTGCTCGAGCCCGACCGCCATCGCGCGATGCGCACGGCCGTGACGAGCGCCGGGCCCGCCATCGCGGCCAGCGGCGGCACGGTCGCCCTGAGCCTCCTCACGCTGCTCCTCGCGTCGCTCACGGGCAACCGGGCCCTCGGTCTCGCCTGTGCGATCGGCGTCGGCGTCGCGATCGTGTTCGCCCTCGTCGCCCTGCCGGCGGCCCTGGTGGTCTGCGGTCGCGGGCTGTTCTGGCCCTTCGTGCCCCGCGCCTCCTCGTCCGGGCGCGACCGCGTCTCCGACGGGGCCGACGCGACGCGGACGGCCGACGCCACCGCAGGAGGCGCGGCGCACCACGCGGCACCGCGACGCGGCTTCTGGGACCGTCTCGGGCGCGGCGTCCGACGCCGTCCGGCCGTCGTGGCCGTGGCGTCCGTCGCGGGCATCGGCGTCCTCTGCCTCGGCCTGAGCGGCTACGCCGTCGGCCTCTCGCAGACCGACCAGCTGCTCGGCGACCCCGATTCGGTCACCGCGCAACAGGTGATCGACGACTCGTTCTCGGCGGGGCTGACCAGCCGCACCACCGTGATCGTCCCCTCGACGGTCGCCGACGAGGCCACCGCGCTCGCGTCGGGCACGGACGGCGTCGACACGGCCACGACCGGCGAGACCGAGGGCGGACTGACGCGCGTCGACCTGCAGCTGTCCGCCGAACCCGAGAGCGACGCCGCGTTCGCCACCGTCGAGCGTCTGCGTGCCGGGTACGCCGACGCCGGCGGCGGCCTCGCCGACGCGCTCGTCGGGGGCAGCGACGCCACCGCCTACGACACGAAGGTGGCGGCGCAGGCCGACATCGACCTGATCGCGCCGATCATCCTGGCGATCGTGTTCGCCGTCCTGGCCCTGTTGCTGCGCTCGCTCGTGGCCCCCGTCCTGCTCATCGCCTCGGTGCTCGCCACGTTCTTCGCGAGCCTCGGGGCCTCGACCTGGCTGTTCCAGAACGTGCTGGGGTTCCCCGCGCTCGACACGGCGGTGACGCTGTACGCGTTCCTGTTCCTCGTCGCCCTCGGGGTGGACTACAACATCTTCCTCACCACCCGGGCCCGCGAGGAGGGCCTCGTGCACGGCACCCGCGAGGGCATGGTGCGGGCCCTGGCCTCGACCGGCGCCGTCATCACGAGTGCCGGCATCCTGCTGGCGGCCGTCTTCGCCGTCCTCGGCGTGCTGCCGGTCGTCGCCCTGACCCAGGTCGGCGTGATCGTCTGCCTCGGCGTGCTGCTCGACACCCTGGTCGTGCGCACCGTGCTGGTGCCCGCGCTCGTGTTCCTCACCGGTGACGCGTTCTGGTGGCCGAGCCGGCGTCCGTCGGTTCAGCCGCAGGCGCCCCAGAGCCCGACCCGCGACGCCTCGGCCGACGCCTCGGCCGCGACGAACCGGTCGCGGTAGCGGTACGCGTCGTCGTAGGTGTCCTCGCGCCCGTAGCCCTCGGCGACGAGCCGCTCGTTGAGCATCGTGCCGTCCGGCGACCAGACGTAGCGCAGCAGCCGGTCGTAGCGGTCGGCGTCACCCTGCGAGGCGTCGTCCTCGAGCCAGACCGTGGCCCCCTCGGGCAGGGTGGCCGTCGTGAAGGCGCTCGCCTCGGGTCCGAAGCAGTCGACGGGCGCGTCGGGCTTCACGGTCTCGGGGGTGTCGACGCCGATCAGGCGGATGCGCTCGCGCTCCCCCGCCACCAGGACGACGACGGTGTCCCCGTCGACGACCCGGTCGACCACGGCCTCGACCGCCGCGGCCGGGACGCTCGCGGGCACGGGGACCGCACCCGCGCCTCCCGGGTCGCCACCCGCCGACCCGTCGCCGAGGAGGCGCGGGAAGGCCACGAGGACGGCCCCCGCCACGAGCACCACGAGGACTCCGAGCAGCCGGCGCGGCGTGAGGCGACGACGCGACGGACGGCGACGCGCGCTCACTCGGCGAGCCGCGTGCCGCGGAGCTCGGGCAGCATCGTGGCGGCGACGGCCCCCACGACGAAGACCGCGCCGAAGACGACGAACAGGGTGGGCGGCCCTCCGAGGGCGATCAGCGGGGGCACCGACAGCGGCGCGGCGATCGAGGCGATGCGCCCGACGCCGGCGGCCCACCCCGCGCCCGTGCCCCGCAGCGGGGTCGGGTAGAGCTCGGGCGTCACGGCGTAGAGCGCCCCCCACGCGCCGAGGTTGAAGAACGACAGGGCCATGCCCGCGACGAGGATCTGCGCGACGCTTCCGCTGACCGCCCCGAAGCCGAAGAAGACGGCCGCGACGGCCGACCCGAGCAGGAAGGTCGCGAGCGTCCCCCGGCGCCCCCACTTCTCGATCAACCACGCCGAGGCCGCGTAACCCGGCAGCTGCGCCAGGGTGATGATCAGCACGTACCCGAACGAGCGCACGAGCGGGAACCCGGCCGCGACGAGCAACGACGGCAGCCAGACGAAGGCGCCGTAGTACGAGAAGTTGGTCATGAACCAGACCACCCAGATCGCGACCGTGCGGCGAGCCATGCCGGCACCGAAGAGCCGGCCGACGGAGGCGCGGACCGGCTTCTCGACGACCCGCGCCTCCTCGGCGGCCACGGTCGGGGCGGCGACGCCGGCCGCCTGCTCGAAGCCGCGGACGGTGCGCTCGGCCTCGTCGTGACGCCCCTTCGACTCGAGGAAGCGCACCGACTCGGGCATCCTGAGGCGGACGAACACGGCGTAGAGCGCGGGAGCGGCACCGATCAGCAGGGCCCAGCGCCAGCCGTCGTCGCTCGTCGGGATCACGAGGTAGCCGACGAGGGCGGCCCCGATCGAGCCGACGGCCCAGAACGCCTCGAGCAGGACGACCACCCGGCCCCGGATGCGCCGGGGTGAGAACTCGCTGACGAGGGTCGACGCGACCGGCAGTTCGGAGCCCAGGCCGAGTCCGACGACGAAGCGCAGGACGAGCAGCACGCCGACCGACCAGGACAGGGCCGAGAGGCCGGTGGCGAGGCCGTAGAGCAACAGGGTCAGGGCGAAGACGGTCTTGCGGCCCAAGCGGTCGGCCAGCGAACCACCGACGGCCGCGCCGATCGCCATGCCCGCGAACCCGGCCGACGCGACCCAGGCCAGTTGTCCGGCCTGGTCGCTCCACACGGTCATCAGTTGGGCGATGACGAACGAGAGCAGGCCGACGTCGAGCGCGTCCAGGGCCCATCCGATGCCCGAGCCGGCCAACAGGCGACGGTGCTTCGAGGTGAACGGCAGCTCGTCGAGGCGCTCGCTGCGCGTCGGGGCGACCGGGGTCGAGGTGGGGACGGGGGTCATCGGGGCCTGTCGTCTCGGGGTGTCGTCGGGTCGGGCGGGTGGTCGGACACGGACTCCTCGCGTGAGGCGGACCGGGCCACTGGGCAGTGTAGGAGCCGTGAAGATGGCCGCGGCTACAGACACCGGGGCCGCGGCACCGTAGCCTCGGGCGGACCGGATCATCTCGGTCCGCGACGGAGGCACCACCATGGCAGAGAAATCAGCGAAAAAAGGCACCGCGAAGGTTGCCGTGCGCTCCTTGAAGGAGAAGCGCGCCGACAAGAAGGCCAAGGGCGCGACGGGTGGCCACTCGGAGGACATCGTCTCCAACGCCAAGAAGCGCTGACGCACGACGTCCCCGAAGGGGCGCCGACCTCCGCACCGGGTGACCGGTCGCGAGGCGGCGCCCCTTCGTCGTCCCCGGCACGCGGCGACGCCCGCGACGACGCCTCGGGTCGGTCCGGGTGTGACACGACGACCACACCTGACATAACCTCGACCTCGTGGCCCGCGATCAGGGGTGGGCCCGGAGGGACGACGACATGATCGACAGGCGCATCGGGGCATGGGCGGCGACGGGGGTGACGGTCGTCGTGGCCGGCGCGCTGGCCCTCGGGGGCGCGACCAGCGCCTCCGCCGCCGGACCGGGAGCGGTCGGCTGGGCCGACTTCACCGTCGACGGGACGGCTCGTGCCTACACGGGCACGATGACGCTCCCCGGGGACTTCCCGCAGGCGACGTTCACGTCGACCTCGCGCCAGGCGACGATCCCCAGCGGATCGAGCACGTGGCAGGGCACGGGCACGCCGGTCGGCGCCGAGTACGACTCGAGCCGTGGCCGCCCCTACCTCAACCTCCGTCCCGCCCAGGACTCGCCGACCGCGGCCGCCGCGTCGGTCACGACGTACACCTTCGACCGGGCCACCCCCGCGAGCGACTGGTCGTTCGTGCTGGGCGACGTCGACGCCGACCAGGTCACCGTGTCGGCCACCGGCGCCGACGGTGTGGCCGTGCCCGCCGACGCCCTCGGCTTCGGGAGCACGTACAACTACTGCCGCACCGCGATCGGCGGCCCGTCGCCGTCGTGCGACGCCGCGGGACTGCGTGACGTGCCGACCTGGAACGCCGCCACGGGCGTGCTGACCGGCAACGCCACCGCGTCCGACACCGAGGGCGCCGCCGCCTGGTTCAGCCCGAACGTGCCGCTGTCGACGCTGACCTTCACGTA
>Ga0265780_10003184_pt1 | contig 21760 bp, 12 predicted proteins | sample P1T30metagenome_FD_192432 | JGI IMG/M metagenome (GOLD analysis project Ga0265780, IMG submission 192432) | Plant litter microbial communities from East Loma Ridge, Irvine, California - P1 T30 | ecosystem: Environmental > Terrestrial > Plant litter > Unclassified | place: USA: California...
CGAAAGCATGGCGCAGGGCGGCATCGGCGAGCCGGCTTTGCCTGCCGGACGCCCCGCCGTGGCCGGCGTCACTGCGGATCTTGAGTAATATCGGCGCTTGGGAAAGCTGGTGAGCGCGCAGGCGGGCTGTCCACTTCGCCGCTTCCCAATAGGTCACCCTCGGATCGGTCAAGGCTTGTATGGCGAGTACGGATGGGTAGGATTGCGCTGTCACATTCTCGTAAGGCGACCAGCTGGCGAGCTGTTCGCAGGCCTGCGCCGAGTCTATAGGGTCACCCCATTCCGGCCATTCGAGCGGGGTGAGTGGCAGCGTAGCGTCCGACATCGTGTTCAGAACATCCACGAACGGAGCGTCGACGACGACAGCGGCGAACGTTTCCGGGCTGGTGTTGAGCGCAGCGCCTACCAGCGCGCCGCCTGCGCTCACGCCATGTGCCACGATACGACCAGGGGCGGCATAGCCTTTGTTCACTAACATCCTGGCGACGGCGAGAAAATCGCGCACGCCATTCAGCTTGTGCTGCCCTTTACCGGCGTCGTGCCACTGCGTGCCCAGTTCCCCGCCGCCGCGCACGTGGGCGATCGCCCAAACGAATCCGCGATTCAACAGGCCCAGGCGGTCGGCATCGAAATGCGCCGGCAGGCTGACACCGTAGGCGCCGTACCCGTACAGCAGACAGGGCGCGGTGCCATCCAGTCCGGTATCGCGCCTCGCAACGAGCGAGACGGGCACGCGTACGCCGTCATCCGAGGTTGCATGGATGTACTTGGTGATGTAAAGGTCTTCGTGGAACCCGCCAGCGATGGACTGGACCCAGACGCGGGTCAGAGTGCCCGTGTCCATGTCGGCGTCGAAGACCGTCGGCGGCGTGCGCATCGACGAGTACACCAGCCGTACCAACCCGGTATCGAACTCGTGACTGGCACCAAAATCGAGTGCGCAGGTTGCATCCCCCAGTGGTATGGCTCGCACCTGCCCATCGGCGTGACGCCGTACCATTGCGCGCACTACGCCGCCCTTGCGTTCGAGCCAGGCGAGGTGGCGCCGGAAGACACGATGGCCAACCACGGTCGTGCCGGGCTCGTGCCCAACCAGGTCGTGCCAGCCCAACACCTGCCCGCCGTCGACGCGGGCAGTTGCGATTTTGTAGTCGCGGCTGCCTTCCGAGTTCGTCATCGCATAGAGCAGGCCATTGCCTTCGTCTATATGGCAGATGCTGCCAGACTGTCTCGGGTGCACCTGCAACGCTGGCATGAAGGGATCGGCGGCCGGCATGAGATGCACCTCATTCTCCTCATGGCTCTGCGACGAGACAACAAACCATGTCCTGGACTGGGTCAGGCGCAGGTTCAGTGCGAACATGGGATCGCGCTCTTCCAGCAGAAGGATGTCCTGTGCTGCCGGTTGGCCCAAACGGTGCACGTAAAGCCTGCTCTTGCGGTTGTAGTCGTCCAGTCGGATATAGAGGAAAAACCGGCCGTCGCGGCTGAACGCACCGCCCGCCGCGGCGTTCGAGATGCGCTCGATCAGATCCCTGCCTGTCTCCAGGTCGCGGAACCGGATGGTAAGGCGCTCGGCTCCCACGTCGTCCACGAACCACGCCAGCATGCGGTGTGTCGGCGCATGCACGCTGTAACCTGAGCGGAAGTAAGAGTGGCCTTTGGCTTCGACCGCGAGGTCGACCATGACGCTGTGTGACCCACCGCCTACCGGCCTGCGCACGAGTTGCGGGTATTCGGCGTCGTGCGCGTGGTGGCGTCCGTACTCGAAGGGACCGTCCCGTGTCCATGCGGGCATGTCGACTGGAGGAAGACGTCCCTTCATTTCCTCGATCAGCGTCTGCTGTAGTGATTCGGTGTCGGCCAGCATCGAGTTGCAGTAGGCGTTCTCGCTACGGAGATGAGCCTCGATGTCGTAGGGGAGGGACGCCGGGTTGCCCAACACTTCCCTCCAGTTCGCCGCCCTTAGCCAGGCATAATTGTCCACGCGCGAACGCCCATGCTGGATAATGCGGCTTGGATGCGCTTTGACACCCGGCGGGGCAGGCGCCGGACCGGGTGAGAACGGTTTGTCCATGTCTGGTCCGTCAAGATGTTGAAATGGTACGTCGGCCACATACCAAGCGCTATTGTCGAGAAGTTTATCCAGTGGTCATTCGGAACGCTCGTGCATGCTACGCCTATTCCAATTGAAATTCACTTCGCCCAATCCAGGACCCATCATAAATAAGCTACATATTGATATCAATGCCGTCTCAACCCCGTGGTGCTGAAGCTTACAAAACCTTGGCGCGATTCAGTCAGGCCATCCTTGCCTGGCGTATATAAACCGACCCCCATGAAAGCCAGGGGGAAGTTCACCTGAACCGCCCGGGCTTCTGAGGAGGGGGCCAATTAGTCTGAGTCTGGCCGGCAACAGGTCATTTGCCATACCATGCGCAGAGGGGTCAACGGCGGGAATAGTGGTCGTAGCAGGGAAAATCGAGGTAATGCCCGTTGTTGCCTGGTCAAACATCGACAATTTGGGCGTGGTATCGGGAATGGTATTGGGCCGGAAGCACCGTGAAAATTCCAATCGATTCAAACGCTTGCATCAGCTATTGATCATCGAGTGGGAGTAAACTTTCCTATTGGAAACTTTGCTTTGTGGTTTTGGAAAGAGCTCGCTTCGGCGAGCTTTTTTAGATTAAGCGATCCGACGAGGGGAGCATTAAGGCTGCTCAAGATTGGTAGTCAATCCGATCAAAGCTGGCTAGTTGCTATCGAAGCTCGTATTCCAGGTGAGCTTGCCTACGTAAAACTCTGCCTTGGCGTTAATCGGCTTCGCAGCGGCTTGCAGTTGCGGAGAGATCCAGACAAGGTCGCGATGGACAGAGGCGGTGCCAACAAGGCGACAATCGATGCGATCAACGCCGGTCACACCATGCCGATCCTAGTACGCCAGGTTGAATACCTCAACAACATCGTCGAACAGGATCACCGCGCCATCAAGCGGATAACTAGGCCGATGCTCAACGTCAAATCATTCCGTGCGACCTGCTCCGTGCTCGCCGGCATCGCGTTGATTCACATGATCCGCAAAGCCACGTGGAGCTCGACGGTGCGGATGCCATGTCGTTCGCCGACCAATTCTCTACGGTGGCAGGACTGGCCGTCCGGAACAAGTGGGATAGTGTCCTTCTAGAAAAACTCCGCCTTTTGATCGACAACGCGACAGAACCCTTCCGAGCGCACACGCCTAGTGTACACGGGTCGGATCGCCCGGCTCCTCGCTCCACAAGGCGCTCAACGGTCCCTGCGGCACGTCGTGCATCATGGCGCCGTCCAGCCACAGGCGGTGCGACGGGAAGCGGCTGCCTTCCACCGTCAGTGACGTGACCACGGGGACGCCGCTGGAGCAGTCGATGGTGGCCTTGACCCGGTGCCAGATGAACACGCAGGTGCGGTCGCAGATCGTTGTGAAGGCCGGTTCCGTGACGCTGGGCGGGCGGCCGCGCACGCCCCAGGTGACCCGGACCCGGCTCGCGTCGATGCGCGTGAAGGTGGGCGCCATGTCCACCCGGAGCGGCGGTGCCTGCAGGCAGACGCTCACGCCGGGCACGCATTCCTTCCCGGCGTCGGTCAGCAGCGCGCCCACCACGCTGGCCGAGAGCAGCGCGGTGCCGCGGTGCTCGACCTGGATGCGCGCGCTGGAAAACAGCCGGTATCCCTTGTTATCGGGCGGAGCGGTCACGAAGATCCCGTCGGTGAGCGGATTTTCGCTGAAACCCGCATCGGTCAGGGCGGCAAAGGCCCGCAGGGCCGGGTTGGTCGTAGGCGAGGGAATATGGCCGAGGCGGGTATTCAGCCCGCAGCTGAGGGTCCCGGTATGCGCGCCGATCCTGCCGATGAAACTCTTGGCTGTCATGTGTAAGATCTTCTGGCGCACGGCCGGCGGCTGTACCTGTGGCCTGGGCGGGGCGGACGGGCAGATCGTCACCCGCCGGTTCAGCGTGACGGCGCCGCTGGCGATCTGGTCTTCCTCGCCACGGCTGGCGACGGTGATCGAAATCGACGAGCCGGCGCCATGCCGCATCCGTTCCAGCACCGTACGCAATTCGCCCGCCACGTGCTCGGCGCGGCGCATGCCCAGGGCCTGGTTGTAGGCGTTCGAGCCGTCGCTGCTGGCGAACCCGGTCACTGCGACGCTGCGCACGCCGCGGATCAGGATGTTCAGGGCGGCGGCGTTGATCTGAGCCATGTGGACCGGCAATAGCGCGTCCGAATCGTGTGCGAACTGGGACAAGGTATCGCAGCTGGGCCCGGTAACCTGTTCAGCCGACTCGAATGCTTCGCTCCCGCCGGTGCCGGTGCCAGCTCTCGCGCCGGCACAGCAGGCCACTGCCGGCGATTCGGTATCGGACGCCGGCGCGGTACGGGGGCGCAGCAGCAGGGTGTCGGCCAGCACCACGTTGTCGGAATCGGCCAGGCGGCGCGCCAGGCCGGCGGCGGCGGGCACGCGGCGTGGCGTGATTTCGATCACGTGCAGGTAGCGTCCGGGATGCTGGCGGGTGCCGCCTTCCGGACGCAAGCCGAGCGGCTCCAGTCGGTCGAGCGACGGCAAGCCGTGACTCGCTACCACGGCGACATTGCCCCAGCCTTCTCCGCGCGCCACGCGCACCAGCAGGTCGCCCGCGCGCGGGTTGATGCCGCCCAGGCGCTCGCCCGGCCGCGCCACGACATCGAAGCGGGCCGCCGCGTCACGCAGTTGGGGGGTAGCGCCACCGATGGCCGGACCGGAAAGCAGCTTGAACAGCAGTGTGGGGGCGAGCGCAGGCAGGCGCACCAGCGTGGCGCTGTCTGCCTCGTCCATGGCTTCGCCGGGCTCGCCTTCCCGCTCGCCTTCGAGCATGGCTTCGACCAGTTCGGCGGCACTGTGGGCACCGGCAGCGACGGACAGCGCCATGGTGTCCGCGCGCGCGACACGTTGCGCGCCGCAGCCGCACTCGGCGTCGGCCACGGCCGGACCGGACAGCGCCGAACCGTGGGTGACCGATCCGCTTGGCATGGACGCCAGCGCGGCCGCCGCCAGCAGCATGTTGCCGTTCGCCGCGGCGAATTCGGCGTTCACCGACCCGCGCCAGGCCTGTTCCCTGTCCATCGCCAGCGTGGCCGCAGCTTCGACCTCGGCCTCGGCCCGTGCTTCGAACGCGGTCCGTTCCGCGCCGGCCCTGAAGGCGGTGAATGCCGTTCCCGGCTGGGGCTGCTCACCCTGGGCGAAGGAGCAGTTGAACTGGGCGCGGCCGCCGACCGGCGTGCCGGCCCCGCCCAGCAGGTCGGCCACGGTGTTGCCAGCGGGCGGTGCCAGCCGGAAAAGCTCGCGCGTGGTGCCGGCCAGGCTGGCATACATCTCGAACGCGGGGAAGGCGTCGACCAGGCCGTTGACCCGCACTTCGAGGAAGCTGCTGGACGGCACGCACAGGATCTCGATGGCGCCGGCATAGTCGATGTCGGCTGCCAGGTTGACGCACGGATCGCGCGCCGACCCGACATAGTCGAGGGTAATGCGGAAGGCGCCAGCCGGCGAAATCATCGGCGCGACCCGGAAGTTAAAGAAGCCGCAGCGGCTCATGTCGGCGTTTTGGCGGCAGGTCTGGGCGCCGTCGCGCGTGCTGACCTCGACCGTGCCGCTGGTCTCGTGCACCTGGCGCACCAGCCGCGGCGCCACCAGCTGGATTTCGGCCAGCGAGCGCATGCGCACCGAGGCGCCCGGATGCGGATCGAAGCTGCGCTGGTCGGTCAGGTAGCCACGCCACGGGCACATCGGGTTGACCGGGGTGGCGACCAGCGGGCAAGGAATCGCCGTTTTGCCAGCATGCGGCCCGCTGGGCACGGGTATCGTATAGCCGCTGACGTTAGCAGGGATGAAGGCGTTGATCCAGACCGTCAGGTTGCCGCAGCCGGCGTCGGCCACCGGGATAAATGGCGGCACTACCGGTGCCGGTAGCGGAGGCACGATGATCGGTCCGCGGCTTCTCGCGTCCAGCATAGCCCAGGTCTTGGGCCCGATGACGCCATCGGCCTCGGTCGGCTGGCCGGGAAAGACCAACTGCTGGAACGACACCACGGCGCGTCCGGTCTGGGCGCCGAATACGCCGTCCTCGGCAAGGGGAGCGCCGTCGAGGCTGCCCTGGCCGCTGGCTTGACGGCTTGCATGCACCTGGTTCAGCTTGTGCTGGGCTTCCTGTACGGCCGGGCCGCGCGCCCCGCGCCGCAGCATCGGGCGCGCGCCGGGCGGCGCCCACTCGGCCCACTCGTTGCCCGGCTCCGAGGGCATATAGAACTGTACGTTGGTGCTGAGCGTCGCCACCGGGTCGTTCGGGTCGGGCGCGACGAGTGCGGGCGTCGGCGCCGTAGCGGCCGGCATGCCGGTTGGTCCCGGCGCCGGCGCGGCAGACGAGGCCGGTAGGAGTGCGGGCGCCGGGGCGGCGGCGGGCGCGCTGCCACCCAGCGGGACTGTGAAGGCGAACGGACTGCCGGCGCCACCTAGCGGCATCGCCAGCGCGGGCGTGCCGCCGCCGATCGGCATCTGGATCTGGAACGGCGCGGCTTGCTGGTACGCGTGCTTGCGCGCACGTTCGCTGCTGGCTTCGGCGCCGTCGTCGCTACCGGGGCTGGTGCTGGAATGGTCCTGGCTCATGATGGATTCCCGGTTGGTTGGGGGAGTGAGGGCAAGTTCCCTGGCGCCCGCCACGGCGGCAGCGCTGTCGAGAAATCCGCTGCCGGTGCGCAGGCGCAGCAGGTGCGGCGCGCCGGCCGGCAATTCTTCCGCCACGCCCAGCAGGATGCGGCGGGTTTCGTCGATCGACAGCGGACGCCCGGCTGCCTCGAACATCAATGCGACCGTGCCCGCGACATGGGGCGCGGCCATGCTGGTGCCCGACATGCGGGTTTGCAGGCCGCTGCCGGCCGGTGTCCCGCGCGGTGTCGAGCGCGCCGCCAGCACGCGCACGCCGGGCGCCACCAGATCGGGCTTCTGGCGCCCGTCACGGGTCGGACCACAGCTGGAAAAATTGGCCAGCGGGCGTTCCTGCCGATGGGCGTTGTAGGCGCCGACGGCAATTGTTCGCAAGCCATTGCAGATTGTACCGGTGGACCCGGTCGCCTCGCTGTCCGCGTCCAGGAAGTGGGCCTGGCAGTGCGCGCTGATTGTATTGCGCTCGACCCAGGCGTGATAGCGTCCGTCAGTGACGTCGGTGCCGTACAGGCTGAGTTCCCAGCTCGCCGCCGGGGCCGCCGCGTACAGCAGCAGCGTGGCCTGGCAGTCGCCATTGTTGGGATCGTCCACCCGGTGGTACAAGCGGCCGATCTCTCGCCCGTCCATGACGATCGAGGCGCGCTGTCCCGGTTCGGCCGTGACCGGCGCGCAGCCGTCCGGGCCTGCCAGGCTGATGCGCATGCGATCGGTGCCTGGATACCACAGGTCGACTTCGGTCGGGGTGCGCCGCTGGGCGTCGGCCACCAGATGCAGCACGGCGCTTTCGCCCGGGCGCAGCAGGCCCTGGGCGTGGCTGCCGCGCTTGTAGTAGTTGCCGGCGCTGAGGACGATCGACCGGCCCGGCCGTTCCAGCAGGAACGCGTCCATGGCCTGTTCGGTCAGCGTGCGCCCGTCGTGCTGGCCCGCATGCCGTCCGATGCTGGCGTTGATCGACACCGGGCGCAGCTGCGCGGCGACGCCGATCATGTGGCAGCCTTCGCACAGCGCCACCGAATCCCCGAGGCCGGTCGGGCCGTCCGGCGTATAGGTCGACAGGTGCACGAAGACGATGTCGGCGTCCGGCGCCAGGCCGCACGGCCCGCCGCTGCGTCCGTTGCCGCAGGAAATGGCCAGGGTATGTGTTCCGTGCGAACCCGCGCCGGTATCGGAATCGGCGGGATAGTAGTCGAGCGCTGCGTAGGGGTCGGGACTGGCCAGGGCACGGTCGATATCGTGGCGCATGTGGATGCGTCCATAGCCATAGGGGTTGGGTCGGGTGGGGTCCATGGGTTGGCTCTGGTCCCACAGGGCCAGCAGGCGCGTGCGGCCGTCGGCGTGGCGGAAGTCCGGGTGCGCGAAGTCCACGCCCCAGTCGATGTGTGCGACCACCGTGCCGGCACCGGTAGTCGTCAGCGCCTGGGAGCGGCGCTCGTCGCCGGGCATGGTCTCGAGCTCCTCCTGCGGCATCCCGTTCTGGGGCGGGCTGCCCGGCTCGGCGAAGCGGAACTCGGAGGGCGTGACGACGTCGCCGTCGGCGCTGTCCGGGGCGGCCGGCATTGCACCGTACAGGTGCGCCGCCTTCATCGAGTGCACAGCCTGATCCGCCCGGATGCGAGGAATATCGCCGCGCCGCAGCCGGCAGGTCCAGATGCGGCCGAACTGCGCCACCAGCCGGATACCCAAGGGCAGCGGCGCGCCTTCGACGATGCGCACGATGACTGCGACTTCGTCCTCGGCCACGCCTTCCGCAAACAGTTCCTGAAGTGCCGGGTCCACAGTCCCTCCTCGCTCTTGTGCCGGATGGGGCGGCGGGCGCCTAGTGCGCCGCTCCGTCAGTGCCATTCAGCATGCCGACCTGGTTGATAAGCATATCCACCTTGTGGTCCATGGTGGAGATCCGGTTACTGATCTGCGTCTCCATGGCAGTGTGGTAGGCATGCTCGCCAGCCCCGCTGCCGGCGCCGGCATCATCCGGCTGGGGGCCCAGGCTCACCTGCAGCGTGACCTCGCTGCCGCTATCGACCCAGCTCGCCGATGGGGCGGGATGCTGGGCCGAGACCTGGCCGGCCGGAGGGATCGATGCGCCGTCGATCTGCTTGAAGTAGGTGCGCACCACCAGCGGAATCAGGCCGGCGGCCATGATCGCCTCGATGGCTTGCGCTTCGCCCATGCGCTGCACGTCCGGCACCAGGGTCTGGAGCGTGCCCTCGCTACCGGCTTGCGACCCGTGCGTTCCGCCCGGGGGCACCGTGCCCGCCTCCGTGTTACGCGCCACCATCAAGGGAAACATCAGGCCCAGGACGCCGGGCATGATAGCGGCGCCGACCGAGGCCGCCAGCTTCTTCTCCTGCGCCAGCTTGGCATTGTTGAGCATCACCATCGACAGCATCATGTTCATTGTATTGAAGGCCATGGCGGGCTCCTATTTTCCGCTGCCGAGGCCACCGGTCATCATCATCGCCATGATGATGCCGGTGGGGCCGCTGAACATGTTGTTGCTGGATGAGGTCGTGCCTTCGGCGCCGCTGACGTCCTGGCCCATCAGGAGCAGACCCATCATCGGTCCCATGCTGCTGTTCATCGAACTCAACATCGGCATGATGGCAGCCATCTCGCGGGTCGATTGGAGGTCGCGGCGCACTGCCAGCACTTCCTTCTTGCGTTCGGCAATTTCCTTGCGCAGCGCGATGCCGGTGCGCTCGGTTTCCACGACCGCGCCGCGGACCCGCACGTCCACCGCCTTGACCGCGGCGGCGCCGGCATTGATCTGCTGGCTGACCTTGGCCAGGGCTGCTTGCAACTGGGCCTGGGTGACCGGGTTCTGGTTGGGGCGCGCCTGGTAGGCGTTCCTGGCCGGTGCCGGCGCGATCGGGCGCATCGGGGCTTTCTTGCGGCCGCGCGCCTCGGCGTAGTTGTCCGAATAGTTCTCGTCGCTGTCCGAATAGTCGTCGGTATAGTCGTCCGCGTACTCGTTGTAGTTGTCGGTGGCGCCGTAGTTGTCACTATTGCTCATGATCATTCCTGCCTTTCTCGCTGAGGTTGACTGCCGACCGCCCGCTGGCGCCGGAGTGTGCCGCTACTTCGTTGCTTGCTTTATTGCACGTCGCGTGGTGGCGGCTGGGGCCGTACTGGTTGGAAAGCGGGTGCCTGTCCATCTTGCGTGATCGATGGCGCCTGCCTGGATTGCTGGTGGCGGGCCTGGATCTTCTGCGCGCGGCGGACCGCAGGCAGCACGTAGAGGCGAAATGCCGCCGGGACAGGCGCCCGCCCGCCGGGGGATCCGCGCCCGCGGCACGCCTGGCACGCGGGATCGCTGCCGAAGCACAGCCGGCAGGCGCCAAGCGCATCGGACAGGGCGCCCAGGCGCTCGCGCAGGACGTCGAGTTCAGCGCAGGCGCGCTGTACGGTGTCGCGCAGCTCTTCGAAGTCGTCTTCGCGCTGCGCCGCTGCCGCCGCGGCCTGTTCCTGTTCCTCGGTCTGCAGCTCGTTGGCGCGGGCGCGGTTGCGCTCGTCCATCATGCGCAGCATCATGGCGGCCTGCGGGTTGCTCGTGTCCAGCTGGGACATCAGGAGCGCCATCGGATCGTTCCCGCTCAGCATTGCCGCCAGCGGCAGCGGCAGCGGGTCGTCGGTCAACTGGGCAGGCAGGGGGCCGACACCCGTGTCGTCGCCGGCGCTCATAGCAGGTACTCGCTTTCGTCGGCATCGAAGTAGGGCGCGCTTTCGTCAGCGTCGTCGAACGCCTCGCTGTCGTACAATGCTTCGCCGTCGTACAATGCTTCCTCCTCGTAGGCGTCGTCATACGCTTCGGCGCTTTCGCGCAGGCGTGCAGCCTGTTCAACGCGCGCCTGCTCGTCTTGCTCGGCCTGTTCACGCACGCTGTGCACCGCCCTGCGCAATACCCGCTCGGCCTGGGCTTCGTTGAGTAGTTCCCACACCCTTTCGGCGCGTTCCGATTCCACCGCTGGATCGCCGACGTATTCGCCGAACTGGTCGGTCATGTAATGCAGGGTACGCTCGCCGTCGCCGGCCCAGGCTGCCGTTTCGGCCGCGGTCTGGTTGGCCAACTGCCCGATCAGGTTGGTGATCGCCGTGGTCGGCAGGGGCGTGCGTGCGCGACCGGTGGGGACCGTGCTGCGGCCAAGGGGCCCCAGTTGCAATGCACCGAGCGCGCGCTGGACTTCCGGGCGCTGTAGCAGACTCGTAAGCTGGCTGGCCGCACTGCTGCCGCCGAACAGGCTGGACAGCGCTGCCAGGGGCGTACCGCCGCCTTGGCCGGCCATGCCGCCCAGCGACCGCATCACGCTGCCGCCGGCCCCCCCGCCCAGCATCCTGCCGAGAGCATTCATTGCCGCGCCGCCGATATTCTTGCCGCCGCCGCCGCCGCCGGCCAGGCTGCTGACCGATCCGCCCAGGGCGGCGCCGAGCCTGCCTGTCGGGCTGAATTGCCCGACGACGCTGGTCACGCCGCTCAAGGTCTTGCCGACGTCGCGCGCGGTCCCGGAACCGTACCTGGACAGGCCGGCACCAAGTCCGCCCGTGGCGGCACCCGCGATGATGCCGGGCAGGCCTATCGAGGAGCCGGCCATGGCGCCTTGCATCACGCCGCCGCCCACGGTGGCGATCGCCGGCGCGGCTTTGACGGCAAACCTGCCGACGTCGCGCGCGGCCGACGAAAACGCATTGCCGATGCCGCCGAAGATGCCTTCGAGGTAGTCGTCATAGCGCTCCGCCGCATCCGGGCCGTACACGCTTTCCATCAGTTCGGACAGCTCTGCGTGCGGCAGCATCGCGTAGTCAGGATGCAGCACCTGGCGCAGGTGGCGCAGCGGAGGCGCTCCCTGTGGACGCTGGGTCGGGCCGGGATAGTAAGCAGTCATCATGGTTATTCCTTCAGTAAATGGTCGAGCTTGGCATCGATCACGGCATCCAGGCGTGTGCGGCGAAAGCGCAATTGCCCATCCGCCCCACTGAGCCGGACGACCACCCCGGCCATTTCCATCCGTTGCAACACCCTTGCCAGCTGGGTGGGGGCGACGGCGGTATCGAGCCACCACTGGCTGATCCCTTCGAGGCTGTCGCATGCCAGCGGATACGCGCGCAGGTAGCGCGCCAGCTGTGCCATCAGTGCCTGGTCCGGAAGGGTATGGTCCATTGCGAGGTGTCTTTGCGACGACTGCTCGCAAGTGCCGTGCCAGCGGCATGATCGGCATGCCACGCCCCGGGCGATTAAGGGTTTCACGAAATTGCTTTTTAGCAGCTGGACAATCCGGTGAACGCCGGACTGGGCCAGGTCCGTGCCTGGCTGGTTGGTGGCCGGGTGGACATATTTGTCCGAGTAATGGGGGAAACAGTCCGGCTGCACGCCGGCAACAAAGCCTAATGCGGAAAATGTTCCTGCGGAAAGGGCAGGGCTAGGCCCCCCTTGTCAGGGCGGATGTCGTACTTGCGCATCAGCTCGAAGAACGCGCGCCTGTTCTTGCCGGCGGCCTGGGCGGCGTGGGTGATGTTGCCTTTGCAACTGGCCAATTGGCGACGGATGTAGTCCATCTCGAATTGCGCCACCATCCTGGCCTTGGCGCTGGCCAGGGGCTCGGCCGCGCCATCGCCGCTGCCAGGGCCGGACATCGGAATCTGCAAGTCTTCCGCCCGCAGCATGGACTGCTGGCCCATCAGCACGGCGCGTTCGATGCTGTGACGCAGTTCGCGCACGTTGCCCGGCCAGCCATAGTCCAGCATGCAGCGTATGGAGGCCTCGCCCAGCAGGAGCGGCGCCTTGCCCATGCGGCTACAAAAATGGTCGATGAAATGCCGTGCCAGTTCGAGGATGTCATCACGCCGTTCGCGTAGCGGGGGCAGGCTGACGGTCAGCACCGACAGGCGAAAATAGAGGTCACGCCGAAAACTGCCATTCTCGGCCATGGCGGGCAGGTTCTGATTGCTGGCTGACAGGATGCGCACATTGGCCCGTACCAGCTTGTCGCCGCCAACCGGCCTGTACTCCATCTCCTGCACGAAGCGCAGCAGTTTGGATTGGGCCACCAGCGGCATCGAATCGATCTCGTCGAGGAACAGCGTGCCACCCTCTGCTTCGCGCACCAGGCCTGGGCGCGCGGTCTGCGCATGGGTGAAGGCGCCACGCACGTGGCCGAACAGTTCACTCTCGAGCAGGTCGACCGGTACGGCCCCGCAATTGATCGCCACCCAGGGCCCGGCCGCGCGCGACGAGCTGTAATGGATGGCGCGCGCATAGACTTCCTTACCGGTGCCGGTTTCGCCAAGGATCAGCACCCCGGCGTCGTAGCCCGCCAGCGTGGGCAGCATTGCGAGAGACCTTGCGAAAGCCGGGCTGGAGCCGACCAGGTCCTTTAGACGCGGCGACATCATGGCCCGCAGCGTGCCGGTGGAGCGGGCAGCCTGCGTGCCCAGTGCGCGCCGCACCCGTGCACCGATGGCCCCGGCTTCGAGCGGCACGCTGAGAAAATCGCACGCTCCCGCGGCGAACAGTGCCGCCAACGCAGGTTCATCCAGTCCCAGCACGAGCGGCAGCGCGCAGGCGGCCGGATGGTTGTGTCGTAGCAAGCCAATTCGCGCCGCCACTGAAGCACAGTCGGGCGCAGCCGTCACCGGGATGTACAGCTCGCAGGCGCAGTCCTCGTCACCGGGCAGTTGCAGGCGAACCTCGAGCTCGCCCAGGGCCGCAAGCAGCACCGCCACCTGTTCGGCAATGCCTGCCTGATCCGGGCTGTACTGGACCACGCAACCGTAGGGTGTGGCATGCATCGACGCTCTCCCAAGTTGCCTTGCTTCCTGCGGTGAACGTCGTCAATATGGCGCGGTCGGACGACACACTCTAGCCGTATCTTGCAACCTGCATAGATAAATTCAAAATATTGAATAGTCAGCGCGGCGACAGAGCAATCTCGGCAACATAAGTGACATGGGGGGGCGGGTTATTCAGTTTTCAAACAGCGCCATCGTTCGGTAGGTCGAGCCATATACTGTAGTGATCGGTGCTGCCACGGACTAGGGCTGCACACTCGAAGGTCAACGTACGGCCGAGGCCGACGTACATCGCGGCACGCCGGAAGTCGCGGGCACTGGCGCGGGGCAGGTACCCGACAGTGTGCCCCCATATCGCTACACGAATGGACTGCCGCTGGAAGCTGTTGTCACTCTCCAGGATCAGGTGAGCCCGGAGCAACATGTCGATACCGCCATCCGTTCGTGACCGGCAGACCGCATCCAGGCCGCCCGAGCAGTCGCTCTCGGCAACCACCTCCACGGCGTATTTGCCGGTGCCAACCAGTCTTGGGATAACTGCGGTTTCAGGTTGTCTGGCACGGATCCAGCAGATGAACCCCAGCAGCAGGACCAGCGCAACGACGGTAGGCCACATGGAAGCCTCACAATGATCAGCAGAGCAAGTCTGGATGAATCATCATAGGCCAATGCGCTGGCAAAAGTTGAAAGACTGATGCTAGCTAACAGTTTGCTTCTCTAGTGGCAAGGATGTCGCAATGCCTGATCCCCGCCTGCGCCGTAACCCACTTCGAACTCGGCAATGGGGCATGGTTTGCCGAGCAGAAAGCCTTGCAACAGACGGCAGCCACGCGCAATTAGGAAGTCACGCTGTTCGCCTGTTTCAATGCCCTCAGCCACCACGTCTAGTTCGAGCGTGCGGGCCAGGGCCAGAATCGCGTCGACGATCGCGCCGGCATGGGCTCCGCCTGGCAAGTCCTTAACGAAGCTGCGGTCGATCTTCAGCTCGGTCAGCGGAAAATGTTTCAGGTAGGCGAGCGAGGAATAGCCGGTGCCGAAGTCGTCGAGCGAAAAGCAGACGCCGTGCGCACGCAAGTCGTTCATCTTGGCACAGGCGTCGTCGAGGTTATGGGCAAACACGCTTTCGGTCAGCTCGAGGAAGAGCTGCTGCGGTGGCGCCCCGGTCGTCGCCAGGATGGTAAGGACCTGCTCGACAAATCCAGGGTCGCGCAGCTGATGCGCGCTGACATTCACCGCCAGGGAAACTTCGCGCAGTTGGGGATTGCTCGCCCAGCGCGCGAGCGCGCGGCAGCTTTCGGTCAGCACCACCGCGCCCAGCTGCATGATCAGGCCGCTGGATTCGGCCAGACCGATGAATTCTTCTGGCGCCACAAGGCCGCGCGTTGCATGGCGCCAGCGCAGCAGCGCCTCGGCGCCGGCCAGCTTGCCGTTGATGCCGAGTTGCGGCTGGCAGTACAGTTCGAAGCGGTGCCCGCTAATGGCGTCGCGCAGGTCATTCTCGAGCTCGACCTGGCGCTCGGCGGCAGCCTGCATGCCGGGGTCGAAGAAGCGCAGTGTGTTCCTGCCCTCGGCCTTGGCACGGTACATGGCGAGATCGGCATGGCGCAGCAGCTGGTCGACGCTGTGCACGCCGGCGCCGAACATGACCACGCCGATGCTGGGCGTGCTGACGCTGGGCCGCGCGCCCAATGCGTGTGGGCGAGCCAGCGCCTCGAGCAGCTTGGCACCGACCAAGCGCGCTTCGAGGATGGCCTCGGGCTCGCCGGTGCCGAGGCCTTCGAGCACCACCACGAACTCGTCGCCGCCGAGGCGCGCAAGGTGGTCGCTCGCGCGCACGGTAGCGCGCAGGCGCGCGGCCACTTCGCGCAGCAGGGTGTCGCCGGCATCGTGGCCGAGGGTGTCATTGAGCAGCTTGAAGTTGTCCAGGTCGATGAACAGCAGGGCCCCGAACTGGCCATTGCGTGCACAGCGCGGCAGGATTCTGGAGAGTTCGTCGATCAACAGGCGCCGGTTCGGCAGGCCGGTGAGGTAGTCGAAATAGGCCACTTCGTGAATGCGGCGCTCGGCTTCCTTGGCTGCGGTCAGGTCGGTATTCGTGCCGGCGATGCGCACGCCCTTGCCGCGGGGATCGCGCTGGACGAAGCCGCGCGAGAGCACTGGCACATAGTGGCCGTCGTGGTGACGTAGGCGGAATTCCAGGCTGTATGTATTGTCGTCCGACGCCACCAGCGCGTCGACGAAGGCGTCCACGCGCGGCATGTCCTCAGGATGCATCTGGGTACGCCAGGCAACCGGGTCGCGCTCGACGTGGCAAGGTGGAAATCCCAGCATGTTCCACCAGCGTTCGGAATAGTGCACCAGGCCGCTGTCGACGTCCCAGTCCCAAGGGGCATCGGTGCTACCTTGCATTGCCAGGCGCAGGCGTTCCTCCGACTTGAGCAGAGATTCCTCGATGCGCTTGAGGTCGGTGCATTCGGTGAAACAGACGGCCACTTCCTGGCTATGGGCATCCGCACCGAGCAGGGGATAGGCGTTGCAGATCAACCAGCGCGGGTTGGGGCCGGGCAGGCCGACTATGGTGTCGCGCACCATAAGACCGGTAGCGAGTACGCAGGAAACGGGATTGGCGTCGGCCGGCAGGACACTGCCGTCCGTGCGCAGCAGCGGCACGGCACCGGAGTCCGCCGGGTACTTGCGCATTACGTCGATGGCGCCGCCGAGCAAGTCATATGCGCAGCGGTTGGCGTAGACAGCCCGCGAATCTGCGCCGTGGATCACTATGCCGGCGGGAATATGGTCGAGCAATGCTTCGAAATCACGTGGGTTCCACCCGGAGGGCGGGAAGCCATGTCCATCGGATACCTCGGAACTCATCATGGCCACCTGGAGTGCGTCAATATGGGATTGTAATCCTTTTAACGTTCAAGCACGCTGGCGGCATGCATGCATGAAGCTTTCGCCTCAGGACATGCCGAAACTGGTACACAATATCATTGCCGTCCATGCGATTTCGTCCATCGTACTTGGCGGCATACGAGTGCTTGTAGCTCCGCATTGGCAATTTGGCATTGCAGCGTCGTGCAAAGACGATCAGACGAGTTCGACTCATATCGGCGCGTCCAGCATACCTCGCGCCCGAGGTCTCCTGGGATGGGGAAAAGTCCAAGAATGGCTGACAGGTGTCCACAATAGCCGTGGCGATGCACTTGTTCACTGGTGCAATGTTGCATGCTGCGCGACGGCAGCAAGTCAGTCCAGTTCTTCCGACAGGTCATCGATGCTTACTGGAATAGCGCCAGGTCGCCTGTCAATGATGGACATAGCAACCCGGGCAGCACGTTGCCGTGCATCACCTGGCGTTGTATCAAGTGGTTCGGTCATAAAGCAGGGTTCTGGAATGGACCGGCCAGTGAGGCTGATCTGGATCGAAGAGTGCCACGCAGGCAACTTTCGGTTTCCGTTCGAATGCAGATTGACAGCGATGTCGTAACCGCGGTATGTACCCAATCGATCCATGGCGCACCTCCTTATAAGAAGGACATCGTAGCATGATGCGCTACCCAATTTTCATGAATGCAGCCCGCTCGCGCTGTTGGTGCATGGCGGCAATCTGAATGCGCAGTCGAAGGGTCAGGTCAGCATGCAGATTTTGCGATCAGCGATCGCTGTGATCAGCGCATCTTTGATGACCTTATAGGCAACGAGAAAATCGGTGAAGTAGGCCGCTGCGATGACGATCGGCACGCTCGACGTCCATTCCCTCCCATCGATTTGGGGACCTTTGAGACTTGCTTCTCCCCAAGCTCGGTACCTTGGCGCGTCGCCGGGGCGCCAGTCACGAGGATAGTCGGCGTTGCAGAAAATTTCGATTAGCCAATCTTGATGCCAATCCTGTTTCGGGGCGCGCATTCGGGTGCCTCTCTTGCAATAAACCATCCTAACACGATGTGTCCCTTATCTCTTAAACAGTGCTCGGTCCGTCAACGACGCGTGTCCTCAACTGAGGTATTCGTCCACCCCAGCGCGCCCCTTTGCTATCGCTTCCTCACACGCTTTGTCCTCGGTGCCGGATGCCGTTATCCCTGCCGCGTCGGTTCATGCGACGGCTGGGCCCGATTGTTCGACCCTTTGTGCTGGAGATGCTCGACGCTCGGCATGATCTGGGCCTTGGCGCCGCATAGCTGTCCAGCTTGTCCGTGCTCAGAACCCGTAGCGCATATCGCAGGCCCTTTCGGAGCTTGCGAGAGAAACGTTTAGCTGCCTACCGGTCGCGCCTGCTCGGCACCAGGACATCGAGTGTATGGGCCATCTTGGTCGCGGACGCGCCGGATCTAATGGTGTTTACCCATGATGATCAGCGCAACGTTATTGAGATGCCACTTGTGGCTGCGCCGCAGCTGACGGCTTACCGCGCTGAACGGACCGATCTAGTCGATGATTGCGCCAAGGTAAAACTTGCAGCACAAACCATGTGAACCGTAGTGTGCTGGCAGCGGAGCAGCAGCGTTCTTGGCAAATGGTACCGAAGATGGTATCGAGATTTTCGAGCGCAAGAAACAGTCGTAAATCAAGGGTTTACCAGGCTTATCGATATTCGAGTGGGAGTGATTCCCGACTCGGCAATAGCTGGCAAACTCGAGCATTCGAGATAAACTAAGCCCCTTATTTTAGGGGCTTTTTTCTTTTGCCCTGGCAGAGTCTGGCACATCCGGGCGGTTTGGAGCAGCATCTTTTGATGCCAGGGCATAAGTGACAGTTTGTCGCGATTAGCAAGGAAATGATCGCCCGGCAGCTACGCGACAGTAAAGAGGTCATTGGGCCAAAGGTCCGTCTGGATCATCTCGGTCCTTCAAGGTCGGAACGCCACAATCCCGGCCAGACTGCGGATAGAGTAGCTAAAGTGCAGATCTGTACACAGCAAGCCATCGGTGCCAACGCGCCTTGGATTCGCAGGAGCTTGTAGTTATTGTCAAGAGCGATCCAGACATCATTAATAGCTGGCTCTACCCGGGATCAACCAGAGTTGGTCGATGGATTTCATGCATGACCGATGTGCTGACGGACGCAGCATCCGCCTGCCTAATGTCATCGATAACTTTGATCGTTAGGGCTTGCAAATCGAGGTGGATTTCTCACTGCCGTCCTAACGTGCCATCAAATCGTTGAACCGGATTATCGGATGGCGTGGCAAACCGAACGTGATCCGCTGCGAAACGGGACAGAGTACATTAGCGCCGTAACGTTGGTATGGGTCGGTAGATGTGGAATCGGCCTCGATTTTCATTCAGCCAGCACAGCCCACTAAAACGTCGATGTGGAGCGTTAAATAGGACTGTGCCCTACGATTGGCTTGCGCACCATCTCTTTGAGACGTTTGACGAGATCCAGGAGTTTGCCACTCGCTTGCCATGGACCTGTAGTCACAGCCGGCCCAATATGTCACTCGGCGGTATTAAACCACTACATAAACTTGTACTTGCGACTTAACCTCTAATTTTGACTTGCTCTAAAATCGAGGAATTGTTGAAAAATTAACTACTATCTGTACCATTTGACCGGCTCAGGAAGAAGTGGAAGCGCATAATTGGTCGTTGTATATGTTATTATTTTATATTTGCAACGCGTGACGGCACATTAACAAGTACGATCGTTAGGTCGTCGCTATGATTTTTTTCTCGGATAGGATAATCATCGACGTGCCAAATGGCCAGAAGGGTGGTCCTTCTAAGCAGAACTTCTCCTAAGTATCTGATCTGCATGACCGACGCATCGCTTGATCTCTACGAAACGGGCGACTTAGGTAAGTACAAAGCTCACCGGTGGTTCCAACTTAAGAATTCCAAGAGATTTATCTAAAATAGTTGCCGTGATGGAACGAAAATATGTGAGATTGCTGATGACTATACAAAAACCAACCAACAATATTCTTGGAAAAATTCCTCTCTTTTTTAGATTGGCGGCCCTGTTCGTCTTGCTTGCAGCTTACGTTTTGCAAGCAGCTCTGTGCCGCATTGATTTCGACAGCCAAACGCTAAAGTTCCAATTTTCGCCCTTATTTGGATATTGGCCAGTCGACGCTGCTGCGCTCGTTGCCTTCGTCTGGCTGATTTATCTTTTGGTGAAGGCCGAAATCCGGTTGCTGCTTGACTACGATGACGCGGATCATGACACAGGAAGAGCTGTTAACTTCTTAGTATGTTCCAGCGTTGCGATATTGTTGGCGATATGTGGATTGCTTGTAATGGACTTCGCCGGGCATATGGAAGATGCCGAATACAAGATCAAGAAAGAGAAATTCGAGAAGGTAGCCACGAATATTGCGATCAATGCACAAGCCTCTGCACCACAGTTGGCGAATATCTCGCCATCGTCCAATACGCCGACAAACTCTATCACGGCGCAGGAGAAGCCTCCGGAGCAAACCTTATTGGCGAAAGTCGGTGGATTCTTCGGTACATTCGGCGATTTTTTCGGTGGGGTGCTCAATCCGATTCTGACGTTTGGTACGTTGGTCGCACTAGGTGTCACAATGCTTCAACAGCGCAAGCAGTTACGCGACGCACGTACAGAAGCAGCAGAAACCCGTAAACATGCCCAGACCCAGGCTTTCGAGCATGTTTTCTTCAATATGTTGAGTTTGCATGCGCAAAACGTTCAGGATCTTGTTTTCGATCCGACAATTATGCTGAAAGCACTGCAATATCAACCGAATTTGTTGGAAAGATTGCGCCGTCTCGTTACCGGAAAGTCGACCCGTCCGGCACCGACCTTGGTGCGTGGACGCGCAGTATTCGCTGAAGTTCTGCACAGTACAGCGTGCGGCGCATCCGCTCATGTACCTCAGATTGAAATGTACCGGTACATCCAGCAACAGCATAACGACGTCCTCGGCCATTATTTTCGCCATTTATACCAGATACTTGCCCATATAGATAGCTTCCAGATTGATGGCAGGAAAGCGGACCTGGATACGAAAAAGCGTTATTCTAAAATCCTACGCGCGCAACTTTCCTCCCATGAGCTTGCCGTTCTCTTGTTGAACTGTACAAATAACATGGTCGACGAAGGAGCGTTTCAAGAACTGGTCATCCGTTACCATTTCCTTGAACACTTGCCAGTGATTGATCAGGATGGCGAATTGCTTGCGCCGGGACTTGCGGTAGGCAGTACCGAACTATTTTTCCAATATCTGGATCGAGACGAGAGCAATCCGCCCCAACCGACACCCGGGGCTTTCGGAACGAACGACACCATTAAGCGATTTCTGGCGCGGCACCAAGTACCTTCTTGGGTAACGTGCCGGAACCCGGTTAATTGAGTATCATAGTGATACCGCGCTGGGCGCGTGCGAGCAGCCCATGCACCGGCAACACTACGCCTAGAGCGCGGCCTAAACTCCAACCGTCCCGAGCGTCGCCAAGTGCAAGAGTTGAACTCATTTCGAGCACTGAGCTTATCTTGAGAATGTGAAACCGGGATAGGCGCCACCACTTGGCAACGCCGCCCAAGTTCAGGGTAGATTAGCAGCTCGTTAGAACTTATACCTCGCCCCAACCAAATACTCGCGCCCAGTAACGTGATTCACCAACACACTATTCCGCGCCCGACTAACAAACTGATCATTCGCCTCATTGGTCAAATTAACCCCCTCAAACGTAAACTCTAACTGCTCATTCCACTTGTAAGACACCGACAAGTCCACATTAAAAGTCTCATTCTTTCCCTGCACATCATTGTTGTTCTGCGCCGGCACAATCTGCAGATACCCAGAGCGTAATGCTCCGGTCAGCCGAGCACTGAAATTCCCATCGTCATAATAGAACGTCGTATTCCACGACTTCGGCGACAGATTCACCAGATCATCCTGCACAGTCCCGCTGTTGGCAGCGGTACTGGAGATAAGGTAATTGATCTTCGACGTCACCTTGGTATAGTTGGCAATCAACCCAAAGTTCCGCCCCCACGCCGGCAGAAAGGTAAAAGGCTGCTGGTAATTCAGCTCGTAACCGCGCAGCTTGCCGCCCGGCGTGTTGGCAAACGAGGTGACGTCGAACACTTCGGTACCGTTGAAGCTGGCCGGCAGCAGGGACGTCGGCAGGCCGGTCTGGTTGAACGGCAGCGTCTGGCGGATGGCCTGGATGTAGCTGTCGATGTTTTTCTGGAACAGGCCCAGGCCGAGGAAGGCCTTGTTCTTGAAGTAGTACTCGAACGAGGCATCCATCGTCTTGGCGCGGAACGGGG
>Ga0265780_10003186_pt1 | contig 21756 bp, 20 predicted proteins | sample P1T30metagenome_FD_192432 | JGI IMG/M metagenome (GOLD analysis project Ga0265780, IMG submission 192432) | Plant litter microbial communities from East Loma Ridge, Irvine, California - P1 T30 | ecosystem: Environmental > Terrestrial > Plant litter > Unclassified | place: USA: California...
TGTGGCGCCGGACCGATCCTCGCCTCGACGAGGCGACCCGCGCCTCCTTGGTCCACGACCTGATGGAGGCGCGGCGCGCGAAGAAGACGGCGCTGGCCGCCGACGACGCTGCCGCCGTCGAGGACGCCCGGGCCCGGGTCGACGCCGCCAAGACGTCGCTGGGCGAACGCGGCCCGGTGTGGTGGGACGACGACGCACCCGACGAGACCCGCCGCATGGCACGGAACACGCGGTACGCCGAGTGGTTCGCCGGCGTCGAGTCCGACGCCGCCACGAACTGACCACCGCACCACGCGGTCCGATGGCGCAGGGTCCCTCTCGTGGCGGGCTCCGGGCCTAGCGGCCCTGGCGCTTCTTGAACGGCTTGGGCTGGCCCTTGACCGCGGGCGTGCGGCCCTTGCCCTTGGACGCCTTGGCCTTGCCTCCGGCCGGCGGGGGTGGTGGCGGCGTCGGGGTCGACGGGCTCGCCAGTTCGTCCTCGGCCACGACCACCGCGGCCTTGCCGGCCTTGGTCAACCGGTAGGGCGTGACGTCACGGTCGAACAGCTTCGCACCGAACTCGAGCTCGAGCGCCTCGATGGACGACTCGAGCTTCTGTCGCGAGATGCCGAGCTTGTCGGCCGCGACCGGGAAGTGCAGCACGTCGGCCGCGACGAGGAAGTGCCTCAGGTGGCTGGTCTTCACGCCGTGGCGACCGAACCGGCGGAGGAGCCGCCGACCGAGTCCGCGCGGATGCCGAGGCCGTCGAGGGCCTTCTGGAAGATCGTGAGGCCGCTCATGCCCGGCAGGTTCGAGATGTTCTGGTCGAGCTTGACGGCGGCCTTGCGGCCGTCTTCGCCGCTCATCAGCTGGCCGAAGACGAACTTGACGTCGTCGACCTCCATGATCGACGAGCCGACGGGGGCCCAGACCTTCGACAACAGGAAGCGCGTCAGCTTCTGCGCCTTCTTGCTCGCGAGCAGACGCTCACGGGCCTGCGAGACGTAGAACGCGACGTGGCGGGCCTCTTGCTTGGCGATGCGCTTCAGCAGCTCGGCGAGCACCGGGTCCTGCTCGAGCTCGGCCATGCGCTTGTACGCCGACACGGCCGAGTACTCGTTGGCGGCGCCCCACGACATGTGGACGGCGACGAAGTCGGAGCCGACGATCTTGCCGAGCAGGCCCTGCTTGACCGGGTCGAGGCGCTCGCGCCAGCCGAGCTTGAGGCGGTTGGCCCGCAGCTGGTCGTAGTCGACCGTGATGCCGTGCACCTCGAGGATGGCGGCGAGGGCCTCGCCGTGCCAGAACTCCTCGCGGTTCCACATCGTCATGAACGTGGTCATCTCGTTCTCTTTGTGAGAAGGAGTCGTGAGCAGGTCACGGGTGTAGCAGACCGTGTGGTACTCGACGTCGGCCATGTAGCGCAGCGTCCGCAGCGAGTCCGCCGACAGCGGGTTCTTGCGGAAGTGGTCGAGGTCGAGGTCGTCCCAGCTCAGTCGTTCGGAGGTCGCGGCGAACTTGTCGATGTCGAAGGCCATGTGATGTCGGGAGGCGCGGGTTCAGACCCTGCCTCCGTCTCCTTTCGCTGTGGTGCTGCTGGTGCCGCTCGTGGTGCTGGTGCCGCTTCTGCCGTGGGGGCCGCTGCGAGTCCAATCGCGGATGCTCCATCTTCTTCGGAGCGCCTCACGTGCCAGATTGCTGTCGGGGTTGACCGCGTTCGGGTGCCCGACCATCTCGAGCCAGGCGAGGTCGGCGAACGAGTCACCATAACCGTACGACCCCGAGAGATCGATGTCGTTCGCCTGGGCGTACTGGCGCAGCCAGGCGGCGCGGGCCTCGTCGACCAGCGGGGGCTGTGCGAGGTAGCCGGTGTAGACGCCGCTGCGTTGGTGCATCGTGCTGGCGACGACGTCGTCGAAGAGGTGCGCCAGGGGAGTCGTCAGGGTGTCGATCGAGCCCGTGACCAGCACGGTGCGGTGCCCGGCGGCGCGGTGCTCGGCGAGGCGGGCGAGCGCGTCGGGGAGGGTGTGGCGCAGGACCGTGTCGGCGTAGCCGCGCGACCGCACGACGCCCGAGAGCCGCGCGACGGGCATGCCCTCGTACCGCCGCGAGAAGGTGCGGATGAACTCGCCACGGTCGCGACCCTCGGCCCGCAGGTACCGCGGCAGCGAGGTGAGCAGGCTGGCGACCTCTCCGGGCCAGGCGGCCTTGCGGAACCCGGCCGAGCGCACCCAGAGGTACTGCTCCACGATGTTGCTGTCGAGCACCGTGCCCTCGAGGTCGAACACGGCGACGACGTCGCCGCGTCGCGGCAGGGCCCGCGTGTCGGCGACGGCGGCCGACGCGGCGGGTCGCACCGAGAACGCCCGGGTCATCGAGGTGATCGACGGGAAGTGCACCTCTTGGAAGTAGGCCTCCCAGTCGACGTCGGTGACGTCGAAGCCGATGTCGGCGGGGGAGCCCGCCGGGAGACCGGCGTGCAGGGCCCGCGTGCGGCGGTCGTCGAAGATGATCTCGGACTGCACGTAGTGGCGGTAGAGGTCGGTCAGGCTCTGGAGCGACTCGAGGTCGGCCCGACGGGTCTGCACCCCGGCCAGCGCCGTGCGGGTGCGGAGCGTGCTCGGCAGCCGGGTGAGCACGGCCTCGCGGACGTCGTTGACGCGGTTCGCGGTGCGGATGGCGCCCTCGACCTTGCGCACGCCCGGGAAGTTCCAGTGCGGCGCCTCGATCGACGAGTGCTCGTCGCGGGGGAGCGGGTTCGCCGTGAAGAACGCCTTGAGGTTCTCGAACATGCGCAGGATCGAGAACGGGTTGCTGCCGCCCGAACTGGCGTGGAAGTACTGGGGGCTGCCGGCCTCGACCGGGTTCGCGGCGACCGCCAGGATGACGTTGACGACGTAGTCGACCGGGATCACGTCGAGCACGCTGTCGGGCACCCCGGGGAACTCGGGCAGCAGTCCGCGGGCGTACGACATGATCAGCGGGTCGGCGACCTTGAAGCCGTCGATCCAGCCGGGGTAGGGGTGCCGGTGGGCGCTCTCGACGATCGCCGGTCGGACCACCGACAGGCGGTGCCCGGCCTCGGCCCAGAGTTCTTCGGCGGCGCGTTCCGCGAAGGCCTTGGTCAGGGTGTAGACGTCGGTCCAGCCGAGCGTCTCGGCCCGGGTGCGCCCGTAGTCGACGAGACGGGCCTTGACCCACGCGACCCGCGCCTCCTCGGCGGCCGCGGCGACCGCCTGCGGACCGGTCTTGCCGTGTGCCGCACGGCCCTGGGCGAGGAAGGTGCGCAGCGTCTCGGGCTGCCGCGAGGCGGCCTCGACGCGGGCGCGGGCGTCGGCCGCGGCGGCGCGCTCGACGCGCCAGTCGACGGTGTGGCCGAGCGACGCCTCGGGGAACACGCCCTTGCGGATGCCGCCGACGTAGGCCGTCGACACGTGCACGACGTGCGGGTCGGTGCCCGTCTTCCGCAGGGCCTCGTACAGCCCGACCGCTCCGCCGACGTTGGTCTCGAAGGCCTGGTCGATCGGCGGGTCGAACGACACCGTGGACGCGCTGTGGATGACGACGTCGAGGTCGTCGGGCAGGTCGGGCAGGTCGCCGAGACCGCTCTCGATCACCCGGAGCCGCTCGGTGAGGGCCTTCTCGACGCCCTCGGCCCCGACGGCCTCGCGCCACGAGGCGAAGACCGGCTTCTTCAGCAGGTGCCGCAGACGCCCCTCGGCCGACGTGCCGGCCTTCGGACGGATGAGGAGCGTGACCGTCGTGCCGGGGTGCGACGAGAGCAGACGCTCGAGGATCGCCTGACCGACGAAGCCGGTGCCGCCGGTCAGCAGGACGTGCGATCCGCCGAGGTCGACGCGGGTGGCACCCGGGGTCTGGTCGGGCAGCGCGAGGCCGGGGACGGAGCTCATGCGGTCAGCTTTCTGGTCACGGTCGCCCCGACGGAGGCGTCCAGGCCCGGCAGGTCGGCGACCTGCGCGCCCACGCGGTCGGCACGCAGGTGGCCCTCGGCCCCGCCGAACACGGTGGCGTCGAAGAACGTGCGCTCGGAGTCGGCGCGCTCGACGGCGCCGATCGGCCAGACGGCCGTCAGCAAGGAGGCACGGGTCATCTTCACCGAGCGGCGCGAGTCGCGCAGTCGCCAGTCGGCCTCGCTCGAGAAGAACTGCTCGTGACGGCCCTTCACGACCCTCGCACGGTCGATCACGGTGGTCAGCGTGGGGTGTCCCGCGAGCTCGTCGAGGCGGTCGTATGCCTCTCGGAGCACCCACTCGTCGACGGCCCCCGTCGTCGTGTGCACGGCGACGATGGGGGACCCGACGGTGATGGCCTGCAGGGCCCGGGTGATCGGGCCACGGCGCTCGACGGCCTCGGAGGCGGCGTGCCGCTTCGGGCCCTCGGGCACGTCGCGGTTGCGGGGCTCGCCGTGGGCCTCGAGGACGGCGTCGAGGGCGTCGGCCAGCCAGAACTTCTCGAACGCCCACGTCACGAGGAACGCGGTGACCCTCGTGTCCTTGTGGGTGGCCGTGACCAGCAGGTTGCGCAGGTTCTCCATCGTGGCGCTCTCGAGACGGCCGAGGTGACGGACGAGGCGCAGGGCGTCGGGGCCGAGGGGTGCGTCGGCGAAGCCGGACAGGTCGAGGTCGGGACGCCAGTTGCCCTGGGCCGTCTTGGTGAACTCGCGGATGTCGAAGTCGGGGTCGGCGCGCGGGGCATCTCTGGTCGTCATGACAGGGGGTCCTCCGGGGCAGAAGTGGACGAGGCGAGAAGGGCCTCGAACGTGTCTCGATGCGCGCAGTCTGCTCTCAGCACCGTATCGTAAGCGGCATGGCTGTAGCGCTCGTCACCGGGGGCACGTCCGGCATCGGAGCCGAATTCGCCCGCCAACTCTCCATGCGCGGCTGGGACATCGTCCTGGTCGCGCGTGACCTCACCCGACTCGACGAGACGGCGACCGCTCTGCGCGCGCTGGGCCGTGACGTCGAGGTGCTCGCGGCCGACCTCGGCGACCGTGGCGACGTCGACCGGGTGGCCGAGCGGCTGGCCGATCCGACCCGCCCCGTCGACCTGCTGGTGAACAATGCCGGTTTCGGCATGCACACCCCGCTGACCTCCACCGACGTCGCCGCGCACGACCTCGCGTTCGAGGTCATGTGCCGGGCCGTGCTCGTCCTCTCGGGTGCCGCGGCGAGGTCCATGCGCGAGCGCGGCCGGGGTCGCATCGTCAACGTGTCGAGCACCGCGGGGCTGATGGCCATGGGCAGCTACTCGGCGATCAAGGCGTGGGTGACCTCGTACAGCGAAGGTCTCTCGGTCGAGCTCAAGGGCACCGGGGTGGGCGTCACGGCCCTGCTGCCGGGCTGGGTGCGGACGGAGTTCCATCAGCGGGCCGGCATAAAGTCGTCGTCCATACCCAACGCCCTGTGGCTCAGCACCGAACAACTCGTCGTCGCCTGTCTGCGCGACGTCGACAAAGGCAAGGTGATCTCCATGCCCACGCTTCGGTACAAGGTGCTGATGGGATTGGTCCGGCACGCTCCCAAGGGCGCCGTCCGGGCCGCGTCCGGCGCGATCTCGTCGAGCCGCCGCAAGCCGGTGGGGCAGTGAGCGTGAAGGACGACGGAGAACGCCGCCGCGACCACGCGCGCCTCGACGCCGTGGCCCAGCGGGTCGACGACGTCAGGGCCGACGTCGCCCAGCGAGCCGGCGACGTCGCCCAGCGGGCCGGTGGCGTCGCCCAGCGTGCGGGTGACGTCGCGAGCGACGTCCGCGACCGCTTCAGCTCGCGGCGACACGCGATGGCCCGCTACGTCGCGCAGCGCATGGTGCTCAAGCCGACGATCTGGTCGATCACCGACGTGACGGTCATCGACCGCGACCGGGTCGAGGGCCTCACCGGGGGCTTCATCGTCGTCGCGAACCACTCGAGCCACCTGGACGCCCCGCTCATCCTCGGTGCCCTGCCCCGCAAGCTCGCGCGCTACCTGGCCACGGGCGCCGCGGCCGACTACTTCTTCGACGTGCCCTGGCGGCGTCAGCTGACCGAACTGTTCTTCAACGCGTTCCCGGTGCAGCGGGGCTCGGGGACGCCGGCCTCCGCGGTCGACGCGACCCGCGCCTCCTCGTCCGGTGCGTCCGCCGGGTCGACGCCGCAGAGCTCGGCCCGCCGGCGTGCCGCGGCGAAGGCGGCCGCCCGCGGGCGCCAGGGGCAGCCCACCGTCAGTGCTCGATCGCTGCTGCAGCGCGGCTACCCCGTGCTGGTGTTCCCCGAGGGCACCCGCTCGAAGGACGGCACCGTCGCCGCCTTCAAGCCCGGCGCCGCCGCCCTCGCGTCCGCCTGCGGCGTGCCGGTCGTGCCCCTCGCCCTGATCGGCGCGAACATCGCCCAGCCCCGAGGGCGCAGTTGGCCCCGGCCCGGTCGACTTCCCGTCGGCGTCGCGTTCGGCGACCCGATGCGGCCCCACGACGGCGAGTCCGTCACCGACTTCTCGACGCGCGTGCGCACCGAGATCCTGCGTCTGAAGGACGCCAACACCGCCCGCATCCTGGGCCCGTCAGACCCGCACGAAGGAGAACGCCCGTGACCGACGTCCAGCAGAAGAAGAGTGCCGCCGTCGACGGCGTCAAGCACATGAAGTGGTGGGGCTGGGGCGTCGAGGGCGTCGCCTTCCACCACGACGACAAGCCCGCCTTCGCCCCCTTCGTCAAGAAGATCGTGGGCGTCGAGCTGTCGCAGGGTCACGACACCGGCCTCTCGTTCGACGACCTCGACGTCCCCGCCTCGCGGGCCGGTGCCGAGGTGCTCGACTCGCTCGTCCAGATCGTGGGCGACGGCCAGGTCGTCACCGACGACCACGACCGGGTCGTCCACACCTACGGCAAGAGCATCCGCGACCTGATCCGCATCCGTGCGGGGCGTCTCGACCGCGTGCCCGACGTCGTCGTGTACCCGGCCGACGAGGACGAGATCCAGCAGATCGTCGACCTGGCCGTCGCCAGCGACGTCGTGCTCATCCCGTTCGGCGGCGGCAGCAACATCGTCGGCAGCCTCGAGCCCCTGCCCGCCGAAGAGCGCACGGTCGTCTCGCTCGACATGGGCCGCCTCGACAAGGTGCTCGACATCGACGAGGACGGTGGGCTGGCGCGCATCCAGGCCGGCGGTCAGGGCCCCGACCTCGAGGAGCAGCTGAACGCCCGCGGTTGGACCCTCGGTCACTTCCCGGACAGCTTCACCCACTCGACCATGGGCGGCTGGGTCGCCACCCGCTCGTCGGGCATGCAGAGCGACAAGTACGGCGACATCGCCGACATCACCAAGGGCCTGCGGGTCGTGCGCCCCGGTGGCGTGCTCTCGATCCGCGCCGTGCCGAGCGCGTCGACGGGTCCGTCGCTGCGCGAGATGATCATCGGCAGCGAGGGACGTCTCGGCGTCATCACCGAGGTCACCGCCCAGGTGCACCGGCTACCCGAGAAGCGCGAGATCCTCGCCTACCTGTTCCCGTCGTGGCACGACGGCCTCGCCGCCATGCAGGCCATCGCCGAGAGCGACGTGAGCCCGTCGGTCACCCGCGTCAGCGACGCCCACGAGACCGCCTTCTCGTTCGCCACGTCGAAGCCGGGCAAGGGCATCTCGCAGAAGGTCACCGACCTGTTGCCGACCATCCTGAAGGCCAAGGGCTGGGACGTCGACGCCATGTGCCTGTCGTTCATCGGCTACGAGGGCAGCCCCGAGCACGTCGCCCACACCCAGAAGGCCGTCGCCAAGATCGTCAAGGCGAACAAGGGCATGAGCGTCGGCAAGGGGCCGGGCAAGCTCTACGACCAGAAGAAGTTCGACACGCCCTACCTGCGCGACTTCTTCATGGACCACGGAGGCGCGGCGGACGTCTCCGAGACCGCCGCCCCCTGGTCGAAGCTGCGCCTCGTGTCGTCGCGCGTCTACGCCGCGGCGAACCAGGCGTTCGACAGCATCGGCAAGCAGGGCTGGATCATGGGCCACCTGTCGCACTCGTACCACTCGGGCGCGTGCCTGTACTTCACCTTCGCCTTCGAGCACGGTGACGACGCCGAGGCCGAGTACGACGTGGTCAAGCACGCCATCCAGCAGGCGTTCATCGACACCGGGGCGACCGTCTCGCACCACCACGGCGTCGGGCTCGAGCACCAGCCGTGGCTCGCGCAGGACGTCTCGCCCGAGGGCGTGGCCGTCATGCAGGGGCTGTTCGACTCGGCCGACCCGGGGCGCGTGTTCAACCCCGGGAAGGTGACGGGCGCGTAGTCCGGCGCCGCGCCTCCCGCGCTGCCGCCGCCGCTGCCGCCGCGCGGCCGCCCACCCCGCCACGAAGGGAACAACCCGCCACGCAAACGTGTGGCGGGTTGTTCACTTCGTGGCGGGGTGGTGCAGGCGGCGATGTCGGCAACACCTCGTGCACAGGCGGCGGTGTCGGCGACACCTCGTGCACAGACGTCGGACGGCGTGATGCATCCACAGGCGATGCGCGAACACGAGTGGGCTGGCGGTCGATGCGCGACGCTCGGGGCATGTCGACGGAGCCACTGCCTGCCATCACGTTCGTGTCGACTCATGGCACCCACAGTCGCGAGGCCGAAGCGCTCAGGCGGGACGCCCGGCGGGGTCTGGCCGTCCGGGTGCATCCCGGCGCGTACGTGACCTGCGAGGACTGGTCGCACCTCTCTGCGCGGGACCGACATCTGGTCAGGGTCCGTGCCGTGCTGGCGGGGATGCCTCCGGGTACCGTCGTGTCGCACGAGTCGGCAGTCGCCGTCCACGGACTGCCGTCCGTCCAGGGCGCGGGAACACGGGTCCACGTCCTGGACGCCCGTCGGGATCGGGTGCGAACGGGTGAGCGCGTGGTCCGACATCCGGGCTCGACGGATGCCCGGGACGTCGTCGAGGTCGACGGGGTGCTGACCACGTCCGAGACGCGCACGGCGATCGACATCGCCCGCGGTCGTCCGTTCGCCGACGGGGTGCTGTGCGCCGATGCCGTCCTTCGACGAGCGGCGGAGCGGGCCGGGTGCTTCGGCTTGCAAGGGGTGAGCACCCGGGACGCGTACGAGGAACACCGGGCCCGGGTAGAACTCGCGGCGGCCGCCGTCCGTGACGAGCTCTCGTCGCGCCTGGACTCGGCGACCGGGGTGCGTGGGCTCGAGGCCGGTCGGCGAGTGACGGCCTTCGCGTCGCCCTGGTCCGAGAACGGTGGTGAGTCGTTGTGCCGTGTCACGCTGCTCGAGATCGGAGCCCCGGCTCCGTCGCTGCAGATCGAGTTCCACGATGCGCAGGGCCTGGCCGGCAGATGCGACTTCGTGTTCGGCAGCTCGGTGCTCGAGTTCGACGGCAAGGTCAAGTACGACCACGAAGCGGTCCGGGGCGGGCTGGCGCCGTCGGCGGTGGTGAAGGCCGAGAAGGCACGAGAGAGGCGGCTGATGCGTACGGGCCAGGTGACGCGCATCGGCCGGTGCGACGCCGACGACGTCCGGGAGCGCGCACCGCTCGCGCAGATCATGCGAGACATCGGTGTGCCGTTGCGGCGTCGGTCGTGACGGGCGATGCGCGGTGCCGGGCTGGGCCGGGCCGGGCTGGGCCGGACGGGGCAGGGCCGGGCCGGGCCGGGCCGGGCAGGGCCGGGCCGGAACGAAGCACGCCGCCACGAAGTAAACACAACGCCATCGAATTGTGTGGCGGGATGTTTAGTTCGTGGCGGGGTGGCGGGGTGGCGGGGTGGCGGGGTGGCGGCGGGGGACGCACGTCGCCCGGGGACACACAGGGAGACGGCGCAGGGCGGCTGCCTAAGATGAGCATCGATTCGTCCGCACAGACCCCGTTCACGGAAGAGACCCGCGCATGCCCGGAATCCACGCCGACATCACCTCGGCCTTCGGCAACACCCCGCTCGTCAAGCTCAACTCGCTGCCCGCCGAGGGCGGGGCCGAGGTGCTGGCCAAGCTCGAGTTCTACAACCCGGGTGCCAGCGTCAAGGACCGCCTCGGCGTCGCCATCGTCGACGCGGCCGAGGCGTCCGGCGACCTGAAGCCCGGCGGGACGATCGTCGAGGGGTCGAGCGGCAACACCGGCATCTCGTTGGCCCTCGTCGGTGCCGCCCGCGGCTACCGGGTGATCGTCACGATGCCCGAGACGATGAGCGTCGAACGACGCACCGTCATGAAGGCCTACGGCGCGAAGATCGTCCTGACCCCCGGCCCCGAGGGCATGAAGGGCGCCGTCGAGCGAGCGAAGCAGATCGCGGCCGAGACCGAGAACGCGATCTGGGCGCAGCAGTTCGAGACGCAGGCCAACGCCGAGATCCACCGCCGCACGACCGCACCCGAGATCCTGCGCGACACCGACGGGAAGATCGACTTCTTCGTCGCGGGCGTCGGCACCGGCGGCACGATCACGGGCGTGGGTCAGGTGCTGCACGAGAAGGTCCCCGGCGTGAAGGTCGTCGCCGTCGAGCCCGCCGACTCGCCCCTGCTGAGCGAGGGCAAGGCCGGGCCGCACAAGATCCAGGGCATCGGCGCGAACTTCGTGCCCGAGGTGCTCGACCGGTCGCAGATCGACGAGGTCTTCCCCGTCCAGCTCGACGACGCCCTGCGCGTCGCGCGCGACCTCGCCACGAAGGAGGGCATCCTCTCGGGCATCTCGTCCGGCGCGATCATCCACGCCGCGCTCGAGATCGCGAAACGGCCCGAGAACGCCGGCAAGCGCATCGTCGCGATCGTCTGCGACACCGGAGAGCGCTACCTGTCGACCGTGCTGTTCCAGGACCTCGCGGACGCCTAGGGTGCGGTTGGTCGCCCGCCTCCGCGAAGACCTCGACACCGTCCGGAGGCGCGACCCGGCTGCCCGAGGACGCGTCGAGACCGCGCTGGTCTACTCGGGCCTGCACGCGGTGTGGGCGCACCGCGTGACCTCGCGACTGTGGCGTGCGGGGCCGGCACCGCGCCTCCTCGGGTCACGGTTCGCCGCGCGCCTGCTGTCGCAGGCGGTCCGATCGCTGACCGGCGTCGAGATCCACCCCGGGGCCCGCCTCGGAGCCCGCCTGTTCATCGACCACGGCATGGGCGTCGTGATCGGCGAGACGGCGGTGGTCGGTGACGACTGCACGATCTTCCACGGCGTGACCCTCGGGGGCAAGGGACGCGGAGGCGCGCTCGGCCGCCGGCACCCCACCGTCGGTGACGGCGTGATGATCGGTGCCGGGGCCGCCGTGCTCGGCGGCGTCACCGTGGGCAGCGGCAGCGTCGTCGGGGCCAACGCGGTCGTGACCAAGGACGTCCCGGCCGGGTCGGTCGCGGTGGGCGTGCCCGCCGTCGCCCGGCCGCGTCGGCCCTGACGAGGCCGCGTCGGCCCTGACGAGGCCGCGTCGGCCCTGACGAGGCCGCGTCGGCCCCGGGCCGGGGTCGGGGCCGGGTGGATCAGCGGCGGGGCTCCCAGCGGAAGGCCTTCGTGGCCGCGAGGGCGCCGAGGGCCGCCCAGACCAGTGTCGGGGCCAACAGCACGGACACGAGCGACAGGTCACCGCCGTTCCAGGCCAAGGTGATCAGTTCCATGAGCCCGCCGCCGGGCAGGATGCGTTTGAGCCAGAGCAGGTCGTCGGCGCCCGTGATCGTCCACCAGATCGCCACCCCGAGCGTGATCAGGTAGAGCGGCATGGTCGTGTACTGGGCGTGCTCGGGCGAGGTGCTGAACCCGGCCGTGGCCAGGGCGAAGCCGGCGAACATGGCCTCGGCGATCAGGACGGCCGCGATCAGCAGCCCGGCGTGCACCGGGGGCTCGCGGAGCGCGAGCACGCCGAGCACGATGACGAGTTGCGCGACGCTGACCGCCACGACGGGCAGCACGAGCCCGGCGATGATCCCCGCGTCGCCGACGGACCCGCTGCGCAACCGCTTCAGGTACAGGGACTGACGACGGGCCGCGAGGGTGGTCGTCGCGGTGACGTAGACGCCGAGGCCCACCATGCCGATGATCTGCACGCCGGCGAGCATGCCGGCGGTGCCGTACGAGTCGAAGGCGTAGGTGAGGGCCCCGAAGCCGAGGGGCAGCAGCAGGGCGCAGAGGGCGACGGTGCGGTTGCGCACGAGCATGCGCAGTTCGGCGAGGGCGATGGCGAGCGGGCCGGAACGACGTCGCGAGCCTGCCGACCGGGTGGGGGAGGGACGGGTCACGGTGGTCATGGGGTGTCCTTTCGGAGGGGGACGGGGGAGGGGAGCGGAGTCCGGTGACGGCCGACGCTCAGGAGGCGCGGCTGAGGTCGCGGAACACGTCGTCGAGTCCCGACTCGTGCACCGTGAGACGGGCCAACGGGCGATCGGCGTCGGCCGCCCAGCCGAGCAACGCCCCGAGGTCGCGCTGGGCGTCGTCGGTCTCGATCACGACGAGGTCGTTCTCGGTCCGGGCGACCTCCAGCGGGAGGCCGTCGAGCGGGCCGGGGGCGACGAAGCGGATGGAGGTCGTGCTGCCGGCGGTGAGGTCGGCGACGGTCCCTTCGCGGCGGATGCGCCCCCGGTGCATCAGACCGATGCGGTCGGCGTTCTCGGCGGCTTCCTCGAGGTAGTGGGTGGTCAGGACGAAGGTGACCCCCGCCTCCCGCAGTTCGGCGACGACCGCCCAGAGCGCGTCACGTGCCGCAGGGTCGAGCCCCGTGGTGGGTTCGTCGAGGAAGACGAGCTCGGGGGTGCCCCAGACCGCGGCCGCGAAGTCGACGCGGCGGCGCTCGCCGCCCGACAGCTGGGCGACCCGGGCCCGGGCCTTGTGGTCGACGCCGACCAGGCCGAGCACCCGGTCGACGTCGTCGTCGCGACCCGAGACGGCGCCCGACAGCAGGACGCTCTCGCGCACGGTGAGCTCGGGGGCGAGGCCGGAGTCCTGCAGCATCGTGCCGATCCGCGGGCGGATGCGCCCCCGGTCGGTCGGATCGCCGCCGAGCACCTCGACCCGGCCCGCGTCGGCCGTGCGGTGCCCTTCGAGCACCTCGAGCGTGGTGGTCTTGCCGGCACCGTTCGTGCCGAGGAGCGCGTACAGCTCGCCGCGGTGGACGGTCAGGTCGAGGCCGTCGACGGCGGTGAACGAGCCGTACGAACAGCGGAGGCCGTGCGTCGAGATGACGGCGTCGCCGCGCTCGGCGGAGCCGGGTGCGACGGCCGGTCGGGGCGTGGTGTCGATGGAGTTCGTCATGACCTCGACGATCTCGCGCCGAGCGGACGACGGGTAGTGCCGGCGTGCCATCCGTGCCGCGTGACATCGGTCATGCTCGGTCATGACATCGGGCACCTCCGTGCGTCGGCGGCCTCCGTTAGCGTGGTCTCATGCCCCACCTCCCGCTGGCCGTGCGTCCTCGACCGGGCGGTCACCTGCCCCCGCTCGCGCGCATGCGGCGGTACGTCACGTGGTCGTTCGTGGCGCTCGCGGTCTTCACCACCCTCGTCCTGGTCGTGACGCTGCTGGCCGAGGGCACCTCCTGGTGGCTGGTGGCGGCCTCCGGCGTCGCAGGGGCGCTCGTCACGGCCCACTCGTTCTTCTGGGAGCGCCGCCCACCCGTCCCGTTGGCGGTCGCCGGCCTCGTGGTCTCGTACCTCGTCTGGCTGGCGGTCCCGCTCGGCGGGCAGAACGCCCTGCTGCTCTTCCCCTTCGGCCTCACCGTCGGGTACCTGGCGACGACGCCCCCGCTCGCCTCCTGGCGATGGGTCGCCGCCGCCGTGGTCGCCGCGCTCGTGCCCGTGGTGGTCGTCGAGGTCGACGCGGCCGCACCGCTCGTGGGGCTGTCGACGGCGGTCGTGATCGGCCTGCTGTCGCTCTACGGGATCTGTCGGCTGAACCGGTACGGGTTCGACCTGTACCTCGAGATCGACGCGGCCCGCGAGACCCAGTCCGAGCTCGCCGTGATGCGCGAGCGGTACCGGTTCTCGGTCGACCTGCACGACATCCAGGGGCAGGCCCTGCACGTCGGTCGCCTGCAGCTGCAGCTGGCCGACAAGACCCTGGACCGCGACCCGGCCGCCGCGCGACGGCACCTCCGCGAGGCCGAGCAGCTGATCGTGCAGACGATCGCCGAGACCCGTCGGTTGGCCTACGGCGAACGCACCCTCACGCTGGCCGGCGAGCTGGCCAACTCGGCCGAACTGATCCGGGCGGCGGGCATCGAGCTCGCGGTCACGGGCGTCGCTCCCGTCGGTCACCCGGCCGACGACCTCTTCGGCCACGTCGTGCGCGAGGCCACGACGAACGTGCTCCGTCACGCCCAGGCGGAGCGGGTCACCATCGTGCTCGACCCCGAGTCGGTCGAGGTCGTCAACGACGGCGCCTCCGAGCCCCTGCGCGGCCTCAGCGGCCTCGCCCGCCTCGGCGAACGGTTCGCCGCGGTCGGAGGCACGGTGACCACCCGGCACGAAAACGGCCGGTTCCGGGTCGAGGCGAGGGCAGCCGCGACAGGAGCCGGGGGAGCATCCCGGCCGACGGCGACACGGGCCGGGGCGGCCCCCGCGGCGTCGAGCGGGGCGTCGACCGGCACGAGGTCCGCATGATCCGGGTGCTGCTCGCCGACGACGAGACCTTGCTGCGTCGATCGATCGCCGCCCTGCTCGACCTGAGCGACACCGTCGAGGTCGTCGCCCAGGCCGCCGACGGCACCGAGGCCGTGGCCCTCGCCGCGCTCCACGAGCCCGACGTCGTGCTGCTCGACCTCGAGATGCCCGGCATGGACGGCATCGAGGCGGCGATCGCGATCCTGGGTCGACGACCCGAGCAGGCGGTCGTGCTGCTGACCCGTCACGGCCGCCCCGGCGTGCTCCGTCGTGCCCTCCGCGCCGGAGTACGGGGCTTCCTGCCGAAGTCGGTCGACCCCGACGAGCTCGAACGGGTGATCGTGCAGGTGCACGACGGCCGCCGCTACATCGACGCCGACATCTCGGCCTCGGCGATGATGGACGACTGCCCGCTGACCGAGCGCGAGCTCGACACGCTGCGCCTCACGACCGACGGGTTCTCGGTCCGCGAGATCAGCGCCCGGCTGCACCTCGCCTCCGGAACGGTGCGCAACTACCTCTCGTCGGCCATGCAGAAGACCGGCAGTTCGTCTCGGCACACCGCGGCCCGCGTCGCGCGCGAGCGCGGCTGGCTCTGACGCCCGGTCCGCCCGGTCCGCCCGGTCCTCCCCGGCCGTCCGGCGTCAGGCGTTCGTGAGCTCGCGATCACGCGCGACGGACGAGGAGGCGCGGCGCGGCTCCCGGGGCTCGAAGCGACCCTTGAGCTTCAGGGCGGGCTTCTCCACGAAGTGGTGCGAGAGCACCGACGTGCCGATCGCCGCGGCGAGCACGAGGACGACGCCGAGAGCACCCTGCACGTACGGCTCGACGAGCGCGATGAAGACGACGTGCCAGAGGTAGAGCGGGTACGAGATGGCTCGTCCGAACCAGGCGACCGGGGCGAGGGACAGCACCCAGGCGACGGGCGACGACGCCGTGACGAGCCCGCCGATCAAGAGCATCGACGCGAGGCCCACCGCGGGCAAGGCGACCGCGAAGGTCAGGACGCTCTGCTGCCAGCCCGATCCGATGACGAACAACGAACCGACGACCCCGCCGAGCCCGAGCCAGGTGGCCAGCGCGCCCCAGCGGCCGGCCAGGGCGGCCCGCACGCGGTCCGATCGCAGGACGATCGCCAGCGCGCAGCCCATCAAGAGGGGGGCGACGTTGAGGACGGGGCTGAAGTAGATGTCGGGGGTCGCGCTGCCGGACGGGCGGTCGTAGAGGAACCAGGTCGCGACGGCCGAGGCGACGACGACGACCGACAGGCCGGCGACGAGGGCCTTGCGCTTGACCGCGACGGCGAGCAGCAGCACGAGCACCGGCGGCCAGACGAGGTAGAACTGCTCCTCCATCGACAGGCTCCACATCGGGGCGAAGACGCCCTGCGAGGTGTCGAAGAAGGCCCGGGCGATGTTGCCCGAGTAGGTCAAGGCGATCACGGCGGCCCCGACGGGGCCGAGCGTCGACCCCTGGTAGTCGCCGACGAGCCACCACAGCGAGACGCCGACCACGACGACGGCGAGCAGCGTCGGGTAGAGCCGCAGCAGGCGGCGGACCCAGAACCTGCCGAGCCGGATGCGTCCCGTCGACGCGTGCTCGCGCAGCAGCAACGTGGTGATCAGGTAGCCCGACAGCACGAAGAAGACGTTGACGCCCACGAACCCGCTGCCGAAGCCCGGCACGTGCAGGTGGTAGAGCACGACGAGGGCGATGGCCAGCGTGCGCAGGCCGTCGAGCGGCAGCACCCGGTCTCGACGGGTGGTCGAGACGGGGCGGACGGTCGGCTCTGTGGTCGGCAGGGCTGAGGGCATCGTTGCAGTGTGCCTCACGTTTCTTGGTGCCGCCCGAACGAGGAGGCCGGGTTCGCATCCCGGCCCCACCCGTTCGTGGGCAGCGCCCCGAGGGGGCTAGCCGCGCTGCTGCGGGACGCGGCGCGGCAGGGCGAACACCAGCACGAACGACGCCAGGGCGAAGATCGCGCTGACGAGCATCGCGTGCGCCGCCGCGTCCGTGAAGCCGGTGGCGACGTCGGCCGGCGTCCGGCCCGAGATGGTCAGCGTCCCGAAGAGCACGCTGCCGATGATCGCGATGCCGACGGCCGAGCCGATGCGCTGGATGGCCGAGATGACGGCGCTGGCCGAGCCGGCGTCCTGCCGGTCGACCGTGGCCACGATGAACTGCACGTTCGGCGCGATGAAGAAGCCGTTGCCGAGGCCGGCGAGCAGCAGCGGCACCAGCAGCATCCAGTTGGTCAGGTCGGAGGCGTCGACCGTGACGAGCACGAGCCACATCCAGGTGAGGCCGATCGTGACGAGTGCCGTACCGAGGATCAACACGCCGCGCCCGAGCCGGGCGGCGATGCGGTTGCTCTGCGACGAGCTGATGATGCTGCCGACCGCGAACGGGATCGCCACGGCGCCCGAGGCCAGCGCGCTGTGGCCGAGCCCCGACTGCCAGAGCAGCGAGATCGTGAAGAAGATGCTGGTGAAGGCTGCGAAGTAGACGAGCGCGAGCACGACGCCGCCGGTGAACGACGGGTGCGCGAACAGCTTCGGCGGGACGAGCGGGGTCTTGCCGCGTTTCGTGTACGCGACCTCCCACAGCCCGAACAGGGCGAGCAGCACGACGCCGGCGGCGATGGTCAGGTAGGTCCAGAGCGGCCAGCCCTCGTCCTGCCCCTGGATCAGCGGGACGAGCAGGGCGACGAAGGCGCCCGAGACCAGGACGAGGCCGATCCAGTCGAGCCCGCGGTCGGGCCGGGGCACCGACTCGTCGCGCTTGGGCAGCAGGACGGCGGCGGCGACGAGGGTGATGATGCCGAACGGCAGGTTGACGTAGAAGACGAGACGCCAGCCGTTCTCGTCGCCGAAGGCCTGGATGATCAGGCCGCCGATGATCGGGCCGAGCGCCGACGAGACGCCGATGACGGCGCCCATGATGGCGAAGGCCTTGCCGCGCGAGCGACCGGGGAACAGCAACTGGATGAACGCGGTGACGGCGGGCACGAAGATGCCGCCTGCCAGGCCTTGGACGACGCGGAACACGACGAGCTGGGTGTCGTCCTGGGCGAGGCCACAGGCGAGCGACGCGAGGGTGAAGAGCAGCACGCCCGTGAAGTAGACCCACTTGTGGCCGATGCGGTCGCCGATGCGTCCCGCGGGGATCAGTGCGAGGCCGAAGGCGAGGGCGTACCCCGAGATGATCCACGACAGGGTCGACTCCGAGGCGTCGAGCGTCGTGCGGATCGTCGGCAGGGCGACGTTGACGATCGTGGTGTCGAGCAGGGCGATGAACATGCCGAGCAGCAGGGCGACGAGGGCGTACCAGGCGTGACGCGGCACGCCGGCGGGCTGGCCGGGGCCGGCCCCCGGAGAGGACGCCGAGGAGGCGCGGGTCGAGTGGGCGGCGGAGGCGTCGGTCATGGGGGAGCCTTTCGGGCAGCGGCACGGGCCGTGAGGCGAGGCGAGGGGCGTGGGCGGCAGGAGGCCGGAGCGCGTGACGGCGGCGTCGGGGCGTGCGCAGGACGCAGGAGGCGCCGGTCACCGACCAGCGCCTCCTGATTTTTGCACGTTCTGCACTCGAGCGCGCACCATCGTCCCCGCGGACGCCGAAGGGCCCCGCCGATGTGGCGGGGCCCTTCGGGATGTCGTGGTGCCGCGGTCAGCGGCGGCCGAGGCGTCGCTCGCCGGCCGCGCCGGTCTGGTACACGAGGCCGTAGTGCTCGAACACGGCGGGCTCGCGGGCGGCCTCGAGCTCGCCGTCGGTCTCGATCGACGGGGCGTCCTTGACGAGCTTCTTGGCGAACTGCACCTTGAGGTGCTTGGGGGCGACGACCGCGCCCTGCAACGGCACGAAGACCAGACGCGAGCGGCCGAGCAGGCCGGCCGTCACCGTGGCGAAGGCGGGCTGGTCGGCGGCGGTGTCGAAGTAGATGCTCTCGAGCGAGCCGACCTTGTCGCCGTCGGGGTCGACGACGGGCATGCCGATCCAGTCGCGGATGTTCTCGGCTTCGAACATGGGTGCCTCCTCTGGCGCGGGCCCCGTCCGGGCCCTCGTCGTCGAGGCTAGTGGAGCGGGTCGGTCCGTGCTCAGGCGGGGACGCGCCCTCGCAGGGCCTTCTCGGCGAAGCCTCGGACCTCGTCGGTGAGTCTCAGGCGGTCCGGCCCGTCGACGGCTGCGAGCAGGGCCTCGGCCCGGTCCGGCTCGAGCCCCGTGAAGGCCTCTCCGATCGTCACCCCGTGCGACGGCCGCGACAGCACGGTGACCCCGTCGCCCGCCTGGACGGGCCCCGCCTTCACCACCCGCAGGTAGGTGCCGGGGCGGCCCTCGGCGGAGAACCGCTTGACCCACATGGCCTCGCCGAGTCGGCGGGCGAACGTGCCGCACGGGACGCGAGGTTTCGTGACCTCGAGCACGAGGGTCTCGCCCACGGCCCAGCGTTCGCCGATCACGGCGCCGGTGACGTCGACCCCGGACGTCCGCAGGTTCTCACCGAACAGCCCGGGCGCCACCTCGCGGCCGAGCAGCTCGGCGAAGTGGGCGGCGTCCTCGTCGGCGAAGACGTACACCGCCTGGTCGAGACCGCCGTGGTGCTTGCGGTCGGCCTGTACGTCCGCGCGGAGGCCGAGCGGGCGGACGTGCACGGGCCCGTCGACGGGGCGCTTGTCGATCGCGGTCACGCCGATCGTGCCCGAGTCGGGCAGCAGGGCGGACACCCGGCAGACGGCCGTGACGGAGGCGGTCGGGGCCGAGACGGAGGCGGTCGCGGCGGTGACGGAGGCGGGGGCGGCGGTCATGCCCTCCATCGTGGCGGACGACGCGACCGACGGGAAGCGCCGAGCCGCGCCTCCTGACCCCGCGTCCCCCCACCGCCCCACGACGGGTGTCACCCGATTGCGGGCTGGATGCCCATCGGGCAACCTGCCAGGCTCGCCCCGACGAAAGGGATGACATGGTTCACGGCGGCTACGCGGTCATCGACGTCGAGACGACGGGTCTCTGGCCCGGGCGACACCACCGGGTCATCGAGATCGGCATCGTGCACCTCGACGCCCACGGTGAGGTCGAGGCGTCGTTCGAGACCGTCGTCGACCCCTCGCGAGACCTCGGGCCCATCCACGTGCACGGCCTCCGCAGCGCCGACGTGCGCGGGGCGCCCCGGTTCGAGCACGTCGTCGACGAGCTCTGCGACCGCCTGCGCGGGCGGGTCGTCGTCGCGCACAACGCCCGCTTCGAGGCGCAGTTCCTGGCGGCCGAGTTCGCGCGCCTCGGATTGGTCTCGCCGCTCGGGCCCGACGGCGCGGGCGCCCTCTGCACGATGAAGCTCGCCCCCACCTACCTGCCCGGTGCCGGACGGACGCTCGCCGACTGCTGCGCGGCCATCGACGTCGACCTCACCGTCGCCCACGAGTCCTTGGCGGACGCGACCGCGACGGCCCGCCTGCTGTCCGCCTACCTGCGCATGGGTGACGCCCAGTCGGCCTGGTGGCAGGACTGGGGCCGCTACGCCGCCCTGCAGCAGTGGCCGACGGCCGAGACCCCGCGGTCCACCCCGCACCCCCGGTACGCAGGAGGCGCGGGCGGCGCCGACGACGGAGGCCACGGTCCCGGCCGCGCGGCCTGGCGGTCCCGGCGCCGCGTCGCCCGGGTGCCCGAGTTCGCCCCGGTCCCCTCGGCGGGCGCGGTCCTCTCGGCGTCCGGCGCCGTGACGCCGAGCGCTCCCGCGGCGGTGCCCCCGGCGAGTCCCACCGGCAGCACGCACCTGACGGGCCCCGTGGGGCTCGACCTGGACCGCGACGTGTACGGCCTGTCCGTCGAGCCGGCGCCCGTCGAGCCGAGGTTCCTCGAGCGGGCGACCGAACTGCTGCCCCGGCTCGACCTCGGTCGTCGGCAGGACCAGTACGCGGCCATGCTCGACAAGGCCCTGTCCCACGGGTACCTGTCGCCGGCCGAAGAGGGCAACTTGACGACCCTGGCCGCGGAGCTCGGCCTCGACGGGTCGGCGCGGGCCGTGCTGCACGACCGCTACTTCGCCTCGCTCGTCTCGACCGTCTGGGCGCACGACGTGCTCTCGGACGACGAGCGGCGGCAGGTGGACGCGGTGGCCGAGATGCTCGGCATCGCCCCGCATCGACGAGACGCCGCCCTGGTGCCGTCGGTGCTCGAGCGCGCGCCCCGGCCGGCGGACGACGACGAGCTCGACGAGTTCGAGGTCATCGAGGGCCTCGACGAGTCGCTCGGGGCCCCGTCCGCGCCCCGGACGCCGACCCTCGCCCGTCCCGACGTGGGTCCGCTGGCCCCCGGCGCGCACGTCGCGCTCACCGGTTCGCTCAGCCAGGGGCGGGACGCCCTCGCGCGGACGCTCGAGCGGGCCGGGCTCGTGGTCTGGCCGGCGGTCACGACCGAGACGTCGTTGGTCGTCGCGGCGGACGTCGCGTGCCCGTCGGGCAAGGTGCGGAAGGCCCTCCGTTACGGGGTGCCCGTCGTCGACGAGACGCAGTTGCCGTTCGTGCTGGCCCGATCGCGGCGGTCACGCACGGCGGCCTGACGCCGAGGAGGCACAGGACGCCCCGTGGGGGATCGCTCCTAGAGGGCGGGATCGTCCGTGAAGTGGTCGTCGCTGTCGAGCGACGGCCACTCGGTCAGTGGCTCGGGTGCGGTCTCGGGGAGGGTGGTGCGTGCCATGGGGTCCGTCGGGTCGGGGTGCTCGGTGCCTCCGGTCGGACCACCTCCCGAGGTGCGGGAGGACGGCGACCGGGAGCTGGGGCTGCCTGGGCCCACCGTACGCGCCTCGCGGGGCTGCGCCTAGCGGAACGGTCGGTCCCGGCGGTGGTGAGCACCGAGCCCCCCGGTCCATTTGCATGATGTGCAAGATTCCTTCGGCGTTCATCTTCGAGCGCGTCCACGAGGCCTAGCGTCGCAGCGGGGCGATCGTGCCGCGGTCACCGGTCGGTGACCGGCGGTCGTCCCGGAGGGCGGTACCGATGGACGTGTTCGTCACCGTGATGCTGGTGATCGTGATCGCGCTGGTCTTCGACTTCACGAACGGTTTCCACGACACGGCCAACGCCATGGCGACCTCGGTCGCCACCGGCGCCCTGAAGCCGAAGGTCGCCGTCCTCATCTCGGCCGTCCTCAACCTGGTGGGTGCCTTCCTCTCGACCGAGGTCGCGAGCACCGTCTCGAACGGCATCATCCGCGAGGGAGACGGCGGGGTCCAGGTGACAC
>Ga0265780_10003188_pt1 | contig 21735 bp, 23 predicted proteins | sample P1T30metagenome_FD_192432 | JGI IMG/M metagenome (GOLD analysis project Ga0265780, IMG submission 192432) | Plant litter microbial communities from East Loma Ridge, Irvine, California - P1 T30 | ecosystem: Environmental > Terrestrial > Plant litter > Unclassified | place: USA: California...
GCCGCCCGGCCCGCCCCGCGGGCCGCGGGCCGGGCCCCCCCGGGGCGCGCGCCCCGTGGTGGGATGGTTTGTATGAGGATCGGTGGGAAAGGAGAAGGAGTGTGTTTGTAAGATTTGTCTTGGTTTATGGATATAGCGTACGATGGACATAGAAGAGTGAGCATTGCAAGACTTTTGAGATACACACGGATCTAATGGTACATGTTTTGGTATGGAAGGTTAGCGGACGAGTACATGCTATCCCGAGCCACTGTTGGGGTAGTTGTCCTTGCCCACGGGATTCGCAGGCCCGCCTTGTTGTCCGGCTGCGCCGCCGGCTTCGAAGTTGCCTTGGCGCTCTTGCTTGATGGCGTTGCGGGCGTCGGCTTGTTCTGCCTTTTTTCTGGTCGATGTTAGCAATCACTCAGCCTCTCAAACTCGATAAGAAAAGTTCCTACCTGTCCAAATCTGACGCTAGATCTGGCTCAGTACCACCTCCACCCTGGCCCTTCCCACCCTTTGCAACCGCAGCAGCGACCTTGCCTTCTCCTGGTGCAGCCATTTGCTCGCCGTCTAGCTCCTTGTGTCTGCCGACATCCTCCTCGGTCAGGCCCTTGGCCTCTTCGCCTGCCGGTGCGCCGTGTCGGCCGCCTCCAGGCGCCTTTGCGTTCTCGAGGCCCTGCGCGTCGCTTGCTTGCTTGGTGGGGATGCGCTGATCGACACTGGCGCTGTTGTCGGTGGCGTTGAAGGAGGCTTGCGCGTGTTCGGCGGGGTTCTGCTCTACGGGATTTCCTGGTGTGGTGTATGCCTGGTTGAGCGTGGGTTGGGACGGGCCCTTGGGATCGAGGCCAGACATAGTTGTGAGGTGGTTGGAATGTGGTTATCAGCACGTATTTATTTGAACTTTATTATGTCGGTGGTAAACGAGTTTATGAGCGTAGATCTCGAAGGCCGTACTGTCGAATTGGGTGAACTAAGTGGCAGGAGACCGAGCGATTGCGGCGCGCGGTTTGGTATGGCTTTTGGAGCTTTCAATTGATGACGTAGGCGGGGATACACAGTCGCCCCACCATGATCCATCGCTTTCGTCTGTCATGTGAGTACGTGATGGCGGACTTTAACCGTGTTTTGTTCCTTATCTTTCATATCAGCATTACCGAGAGCGTGGAGACGTCAGAAGCCATCGGTCTGGATTCGATGTGGATGCGACCAGGGCGCTGACGGGCTAGTCTCATACTTTGAGATGATGTAAACATATCCAGAAGACATGGGAAACTCCACATATGGCTATTTATTTAGTGCATTGAATTGTGGTGCTTACGAACCAGATTGGATTGATACATCTGGTGTTGCGTATAACGGACGATCGACTGCACGCGACCTGGTGATGCCGTGCATCAGTACTAAAACAGCAAAGCTTTCTGCTCGATTTTGCCGACTTGCCTGTCCAAAGCTGATGTACTCTCCCTGCCTTTCCAGTTGGCTTGTGGTATAACGCCTGCAAATAATGTGACCCCAAACGCCGTCGCCATGCACTTCTCAAATCAAGGGTATTATGCCGTATCCATATCCACATCTTCAGATGGGTCACGGGTTACCGCGAGGCTCGTGGCTGTACTCGCATCGTGTTTCGCTTCTGCTGCCTTTGCAGCCCGCTCTCGAGTTCTCCGACACCACTCTTCTATCGACTCTGCGCCGCCTCCCTCGATCTTGATAGTCTTTGGCTCGGACGGCACGCCAAGAACAGTTCCCTGGAATCGCGACTCGACCCCAGTTTTGCTGTGCTTCTTCATGAGTGCTGGGAACGACGTTAGTTCTTCTTCTCTCATAAGGTATTGCAAGACATACTGTTTAGGTAATCCTCCATCTCCAGCTGATCGAGCTGGTCGATTGGATTCGTGGCCACCGATTTGAGCGTGCCCGCTATCCGCATGATCTCTTTGTTTTGATCACCCTGGACCCAATCGATGAACTCCCTTACATCAGCTGTGTCCTCGGCATCGCGTCGCTGTTCCTCCATGGCGCGTGCACCTGTCTCTTCGTTGTAGAAGTCGAGAGGTTTGCGTAGAATTTGCTTCCATTCCTCTTCTCCCGCTGTCATAGTAGGCACCAGCAGCGCGCAATCTTGCATGGCCATGCGCACGTCTGTGATGTTTGGTGTAGAGTCGTTGTGGTTGGAGAATGCATTGTAGGCTGTGCGCTCTGCAAGCAGGGACAGGTAGCGTGCCGTCAGATCCACGACGGTGTCGACAGCCGAAGGTTTGCCATAGTGGAAGCCGGACGCGCGCAGGATGTGGAGTACGGCGGGCCGGAGCAGGTTGAGGAACAGGTCGTCCGAGGACATTCTGGCGCAGTCGCTGTGGAATGCGTTGGGCTTGTCCGGGTAGAGTCGCGCGATTATGGCGGAGGCAGACCGGGCATTGTGGTGTTCGCTGCGTCCTGGTGCTGGATGCGGAGGAAGGGACAGCTCAAGCTTTGGCCCTTGATCTTTCACCCATGCACACCCGCCAAGACCGGGCTAGCTTATCGTCCCGGTCGCGACATCATTCACGCCAGCACCCCGAACTCGCGCAACCTCACCTTATGCGGCGCCTGTAGGCGCGAGTTAATTCACCCGACCCGCAAACCCAAAGTAAAGGCACCGAGTCGCCGCGATGAAGCTCAAGCTCAAGAACCCTGCCGCGCCCGCGGGCGACGCGCTTTCACAAGCACCCCCAGCACCACCGGCGCCCGCACCTGTAGCCCACGACGAAGCTGGGACCGCTGCGCCCGCAAAGAAACTCAAGCTCAACATCAAACCCGCTGCTCCTGCGGCCAATATCGAGGACGGCGACGCTCCAAAGACGAAGCGCAAGTACACAAAGAAACAGAAGCTCGACACCGAGGGCAATCCCATACCGCCAGGCAAGCCGGGCCCTAAGAAGCGAGCTCGCGAGGACGGAGACGACGTGGACTCGCCTGCCGCCAAGCGCAAGCCGAAGCCAACGGCAAAGAGCCTAGCCATGAGCAATGATAGCAGCGACGAGGACGACCTCATGGCCGAGCCGCCCGCCCCTGTCAGACAACCACTTCAGTCCGCGCCAAAGGGGAAAATCAAGTTGACGATCAAGCCAAAGGCAGGCGGCCCCGCGGGCCCCCCGAGGGCAGCGACGATGCTGAAAGTCAAAGGAGCTGGAAAGCCACCAGTGCGGCCATATGGTGTTGGCTACGACAGCGAGGCGGATGAGGCCGAAGTCGATCCGGCGATAGAGTCTCAATTCATACTGCGCATGCAGCCAGGACCAGACTGCGATCTCCTGCGCAAGTCCATAGAGGAGAAGACGATCGGGAAGAGCTTGTCGCAGGGCGGACCCGGAGTCTACTTCCGCTTCTTCGACAAGGAGGGCCGTCGTGCCATGGTCACCATCCAGGGCCACAGCTATGCTGCGTCCATGGTCGAGCTCCCTACCGTCGTGGAGACCATGAAGAGCTGGAACAAGAAGGACTGGGTCAAGACTGCTGATGTCTGTCAGATGCTGTTGGTACTGGGCAGAGTCTCTAGTGAAGACGAAGCCAAAAAGTTCCCACGCCCCTCATTCATCGAGCCAGATTCCCATAGATTCCCACATGGTATCACCCCACCTATGCGGTGGGCCCGCAAGCTGCGGTTCCGTCCTCGCAAATCCTACCTCGACGTTGAGCGTGCAGAAGCGCAGATGAATCGACTGCTCCTCGAAGACGAAAATGCAGAGGCCACAAAGTACGAGCTGGTGGATAGTGACCACGAGACTTCCGAAGAGGATAGCGAATCAGAGGATGAGGAGGAAGACGAAGAGATGGCAGATACGCAACAGGTAGAGCAGACGCCTATTGACGAGATTGATGGGGATGATCTCGAGGCAATGCTGCAGGAAGGCCTCATGGAAGAAGAGAACATCGAGATTCAAGGTGACACTCAGGTCATCAACTCTCTGCTGGAAAGCGAAACTCCAGGTGCAGAGCCCGCGACACCTGCAACGGCCCACGACGTCGCTCTGCATGCACTCAAGAATGGCCTCACGTTGGAGACGGAGACCGCAGCTTCCACGCCTGCTGCAGCAACCTCTGCCGACGACGACGACGATGATGACGACGACTCGGACGATGGAGACGACGTCGACGATGCGGCTGTCCAGGAGGAGCAGCGGAAAGAACAGTTGCGCGCTGAGATTGCGGAACTGGATAAGGCCATTCAAGCAAACATGGAAGCCCGCGACAGACAGACGAACCAAATCTTCAAGAAGCGTATGCAGACCAACATCGACAAGCAAAAGGCCGACCGCGAGATCAAACGCAAGCAGCTCGACGAGGATGTGGACGAGTAGTCTTACTCTTTTGGCGAGGAAATCACGCACATGAAGGAACAACCGTTTTGGTTGCTCTGTATTACTAGTACTATAATTGCATTGCGTCGGCGTCTAGGATACAGGCATATGTATGTATGGCGCACCATGGGCGAAAGGCAGGCCGTCAGCAAAGATTAATGCCATGGAGTTTAAATGTCAAGAATACACTGAATAATGATATCTCACAACAAGTCCAATTTCCCGTTCTATACATATCCTACTCGCGGGCTTTAACCAGTGGAGGCGTCGTTTGGAGGCTGAGGCTGAGGCTGCGGCTGTGCTAGCTCCTTGTCATACCCTCAACCTCCGTTACATTTGCGTTACGGCAGCAATACTATTCGTGACGATGCGTCCTGCTGCTCTCGCTGAGACTTTGCGCAAATATAAGACGACGCTCATGATCCAGTAGTGTAATCAATTGCACAATCGCATCGCTCTACGTGAAGTGGTTGCGCCCTTCCATCAGCCGCGCACCCCTTACGGCCCAATCGGCGCGCAAGCTCAATTGAACAACAACATGACGCTCAAAGACTTGCTAAAAAAAAAGGACAAGATCAAGGACGAGGGCGCTGCGTCTCCGCCTCGCACAGGGCCAACGCTATCCGCAGACGTCCCAGAGTTCCAATTTTTTCGTACTACCACGTCCACGCGCGAGACCATTGAACCCCCCAGCTTCCCCGGCGACCCCACCCGCGAAGCACCAGCCCTCCTCTCACCCACGCGCAGCGCATTTGGGCGGTTCCGAAGTCGAAGCAATGCAGCATCTCAGAACCCGCACAATGGTACCGAGGGAGTAGCGAAAGGGCTGGAACGGTTACACTTTGGGCGGACGCGCTCGAGCAGCTCTGCGAATGTGCCGGAAAACCTGCCAGAAGTTGGCGGAGATGGAGTCGCAAGAACAGAAGACGAAGAGGCGAAATGGGAGAAGAGAGCCACGGTGCTCGTAACGGAAGGTGCCCTCGCAGGTGGCGCCAGTGGGCCAGCGTCACCGAGAATCGAAGTCACAAATCCCATGTCTCCAAGAGCGCCGACGGGCAGGAGTAGGAGTGCGAGTATTGCTGCGCCGGAAGACGAGGAGAATATCCAGGAAGCCATACGGCTGCATGAGAAGGGCAATCTCGAGGCTTCGACTGCGCTGTTCGGTCGTCTGGCCGACCCAAGCACTCACAACAATGCACTTGCACAAGTTCTCTACGGCCTTGCATTGAGGTAAGACTCCCTATTATCGTGACTGGTCTTCAAGATGACGATCAACACCCAAATGTTGCCCCGAAATAGTACTCAATGCGCTGGCTGACCTAATCCAGACATGCCTGGGGCATCGAAGCCGACGCTGAACAAGCCGTGCATTACCTCAGCATGGCCGCCTCCAACAGTGCCGAAGTCGAGAAGCTCGCACTCGGCGCTGGCATGAAGAAGGGCGGCTCGGCGAAAGGCGAGCTTGTGCTGGCAATGTATGAGCTGGCCAACTGCTTCCGCAACGGCTGGGGTATCAAGAAAGATCCCGCAGCCGCGAAGCAGTACTACGAAACCGCTGCCAACCTGGGCGACACCGACGCCATGAATGAAGTTGCATGGTGCTATACCGAGGGCTTTGGAACCAAGAAGGACAAGGTACGTCTTTGCGCCGCCTGCGTTGTCGTTGTTGCTGTACGCCCTCCTCCGCTTCCGAGTCTGCGTACATGGAGTACACCGGTCCATGTACGGTGGCAGTTCAGTCATCTAGACGTTCATGCGACACTCTACGTACTTGGCCAGGCCTGCATAGCCCTCGCTTTCGCTTCGATCGCGAGCAGCATCATGCGGGTGGCTTGCGTGAGCCAGCGAGACCGTTCCCCATGTTCTCTTCAGCCTCATTGTTTGGGCAGCAATATCGATTAATACGCAGGTTCGGCTGATGCGGGAGAGCGGTAATGTCGCTAACACGGCCTTTGCAGTTCAAAGCGGCGCAGTTCTTGCGCCTGGCTGAGTCAAAGGGCAACAAGACTTTAGGCAATACATGGTAAGTTTGAACCGCTTTCATTGTCTATCTTCGGATCTCTGGTCCAGTGGCGCCCGGTGCCATCACTCGATCTGGGAATGCTCGTCCTCGGATGGAGTGCGCACATGCAACTTCACCGAGCCTCCCTTTCACGCTCTGCGCACGCTATCCGCGCCATGCACGCATTCCCTTCGCGGCCGACAACACCACCTGAACCACCATCACGGCCTCGCATCACAGCCGTCCGTAAACAAATGATGCAACTTTATCCGCACTAGCCAACCAGTTTCAACGCGCATGCGCCAAGCGGCATCGATTGGCTCCCGGCGCACGCTTTTGCATTTAGCTCGACTGCGGGCTCTGGCGAGGGCCGCAGCACAACCTGTCACGGTTTCCGCTTTCCGCACCCCACCCACATCGTCCCAGGTCGCTTTGGGACCAGGCCACTGTCAGGCGGACCCGCCGCAGTGGTTCGTTGATGGATGCGTTATACACGTGGCGCGCTGTTGTTCGACGAGGCGAGGAGGGTGTATTGCTTGTACCGATGACAGGCGAAAGAGACTGCCAGTGTACGAGTGTGTGTGGCTCGCTGAGCGAAAGAGACACGACGGCTACCGCGACAAGAGACATGTTCTATTGTCAGCCATCCCGTGCTCAGCCAAACTGGCACAATCCGCCCACCTATCTCCCCGGACGACACGCACACTTGTCACTGTTGGTTGTATTCCGAGCACGTGCTGACTTGCCCTCCCACTATAGGATCTGGAAGGACAAATACAACCCCAAATAGAACCGCGGCGGGGACATGTGCCTGGATGCAGCCGTCGTCCGCTCCGCCGTCCGATTCCGTCGCATTTAGGTAAAGTAACGGGGGTGCTGGTCATCGCCAATGGTCGTGTGCACCACACTCGGCACGCTCCCCAAGACGGGAAGCAAATATCTACAAGTTAGTCTAGGCACCGCAGCTAAACTACCCGCGTACGATAACTCTCGGGCAAATCGCGATCTAGAGCCTCAGTTCCATACGAGCTATTACTCTTAGATCCCGACGCAAGCCAAATCGGCATAGTGTTCGAATCGTGCCCGACTTGCGTGTGAAACTTGCTTGACCTTGCGCGCGAGTCCGAGTGCCCGTGAGCCTTTCTCTCGGCAAAATCTACATTCGGCGCCAAGTACATGCCCAAAACCACAAGTCGCACAACAACAACGTGCCACACCACCCGCCGTCCATGTCCCCAGATCATCTGCACTCCACTCCACTCCACTCCACTCCACTAGCACCTCGCCCATCCAAAATGTCATCCCTCTCCCACAGACACGCGTATGTACGCATACGACCGAAGTTACCCCCCCGTCCCCGTCCGTCAAATCACACACTCGCCTTCTCGTGCACATATCCTAAACGCACCCACTCAGATGCGCGCAAAGCGCCTTAATTCCCAGCCTGACACGCGCCGAGCACCGACGATACGTGCAGCATATAGTTCAGCCGTAAGATATCGCTATTTCACCGAGAGAATTTCTGTTCTGCAGCAGCGTGTTCCAAGTTTTCTGGGACGTGGGCGTGGGATGACGACGACGACGGGTTCGGTGCAAGCCACCACTTTTCACTCACTCACTCACTCACTCACTCACCGCTATTACTCGCCTTCCAACAGCGGCGGGACGAGGATTTGTTTTCTTTTCACAAATCATGGGGCTGCGGGTGCGTGTGGGTCAAGTTTATTTTCCGCACGACGTACATATATACATGCGCATGGCCGATCCGGAATACATACAAGCTTCATTCCACCGGGACGCTGCAGGAGGGGTACGGGGTGCATGGGGATTGACGCTGCACGCCCGCGGCGCGGCATGTCTGTCAGTGAGGAATGCGAGGTACGCGCAGCAAAAGAAAAATCGTGGGCGGACATTCGCAGCAAGATGGGCACGGCGCTTTGGTCAAGAAAGTGGCGAAGCCGAGGGGATGCAGGATTCTGGCGAGTAGGGGCCGAAAGCGACGTAAGCGCTGGAGATTAAAAATGGGATAATGTGTGCTGCGCCCAATGAAGGCCTAGGTGGGCTACGATACAGGTCTCTTCTCTTGGAGCCATTCCCCAACAAAACGACAGCGACAAGTGTGGGAAAGCAAGGAAAACAACGTGGACAGCGTCATGTGTCTGGGTTGCGGGGTATTATTTGGGGGAATCTCGTTGAAAGGAAAATAGGAGGGGTTCGTGAATGGGATAATCATCTCTTTAAATGTGTCCGAATTCTCATCATCGCAATCGTCATTCCTGCAACCTTCGTTCCAGAGCCCTGGGGTGGAAGTCGAGTCATTCTCGTAGCCGATTCATTTACAAAATGGTGTCGTAGCAGATACATAATCCAATCTCGTGAAGCGTAAAGGGAAAAACAAATGAGATCCAACGCTCGCTACGCTAAATGGGGGAAATTCAACAAAGCAGATGGGGGAGGCAACTACATGTGCTCGCTCGCTAAATAAAGGAAACAAAAAGGCTTGTCAAGCAGATCAAAGCCATCTGAAACAAATGCCATGAGTCGTGAACACTGGCCACGACGTGGAGAAGCAAAGAATCCAGCCGCCATATATGCTAAGCGATGTAGGTACTATGACCCAAAATCGACGTTGCCGTCCCAGATGTTGTAGAAGATGGCCAGGCTGTGTGAGCACTGGCGATGAAGGAAATGGTGGTGGATGCGATGCTCGTCGTGAGCGTGCAAAGGAAAACGCAGGAAGAACGAGTTCCAACCCATGATGCAGATTGTCCCTAAAGGGGCCCCAACCATGGGGTAAGAAGTGAAGCGCTATGCTGATAAACGACTAATGCAACTTAGGAGACGACGGGTTGTCGACATAGGAAAGGTTGGTGGTGTGTGTGGTTTGTTTAGCTGATAGGCTCAGCCTTGGGGCCATCGGCGGTGGTGGGTCGCGACATGGCGGCGGACTCCTCGACGATACGCTTGAACTCGTGAACAACTTCGGGGGCGATCTTGTCCCAAAGCAGACTTCGCGTGTAGATCTCGGCAGCTGAGTCGCCCTTGTTCTGCTCACGCATGGCAGCCAGTGTCTCGGCAAGGTTGCGGCGGTGCGAAGGTTGGGGAGAGCCAGGAGAAAGCGGGTCGCTCATGTCGTCACTAGTCAGACTGTAGCGGCCGCGGGTGAAGTCCAAAGATGTCATGCTGTTGTACTGGGCAGGCGTAATCGAGAAGAGCTGCTCGGCCTCCTGGTCCTTTGTGGTTCCAGCGAGGTGAGAGTGCAGTTGGTCGAGGTGAGAGCCAGAGATGCCAGCGAGTTCAGAGCCAGAGAGAGTCGTCTTGGGCCATGCGACACCCGATGGGCCGGGCTCGAAGGCGGAGACAGTGTTGGCAACCAGGTTCTGCTCAGCCAGGGTGGTCGAGACACCAGCATCCTTGAAGATGCTGTCGAGCACGGTGGCTGAGGCAGCGCGGACGTCGTCAGGCATACGAGGGATGGGGGGCGCAGCGTTGCCAGACTTGCTAGCGACAAAGGCGCCGCAAAGCAGCAGCATAAGCAGTAGACCAGAAGCGACTGGCTTGTCCTCGTCCTTGGAACGGGGAACGACGGTGAGGTTCTGCTCGTTGCTCTGCGGGGTCTGCTCGTCGGAGGCGAAGTCGTTGACGAAGATGTAGTTGTCCCAGTCACTGCTGCCCATGTTGAGGTTGTCCATCTCCGAGGCGAAGTCGGTGAAGGTGGTGCTGGGGGCGATACCCATACCGTTGCCAGAAGCATTCTCGAGACGCTCAGTGAGGATGGAAACCTTCTTGCGAAGCTCTCCAGTCTCGAGAGTGTGGGTGCGGACGAGCTCCTCCTTGTCGAACTGCAGCTGGTTGATCATGTGGTGCATGTCCATGGACTCACGGTGCCAGTTCTCCTTCTCGGCGATCAGGGCATCGTACTCAATTCGCATGCGGCCAAACTCCTCTTCCATGCCGCACATCTTCTCGATCCACTGCTTCTTCTCTTCCTCGAGCTCTTCAGTGTGCTTCTTCTTCCGCTGTCGGGAGTCAAGTCTGTGTTACGTTAGCAGTTGAACGACGAGGATAACCTGAACCAAATGGCGCTTGGGACCAGGCGAGGAACGCGGAACCAAAGACCAAAAGGGAGTACGTACGCGGCCTGCCTGTTGCGGAGGAGTCGTTTTTGTTGCTTGAGCTCCTTGAGATCGTCCTCGTTGGTGCAGCTCTGGATGAGGTTGTCGATGTTGAGGAGGTTGCGCTCAGCGGGGATGTCGAAGCGGGCGTTCTTCTTCCTGATGCCACCGTCGCGGCGGGGAGAAAAGGAGCGGGGCGGGGGCGTGTTGGGCCGCATACGCTTGGGTCCGGGGCGTGCGTCCATCTCTTGCTGGTTGAAGGTCATCCATTCCGAGTGGGTGTGCGGCGACATGGGCTGCTCAGGAACGGAAGGAGCGAAGACGGCGCTGGGCCGGACGTTGCTGTTGATGGGGAGTCCATGATATTGCATCTGTTGCTGGGCCTCGGATGCGAAGTTGGCAGCGCCAAAGTCGCCAGGACCAAAGGGATTTAACGGTTTGGGTGCAGTCGGCGTCCGGGAGCCAGAGTTGTCGGTCATTGGCCACGTCTGTTGGCCATAGGTTGCGGCCTGGTTTGGAGGCAGACGGGCAAAGGGGTTGTTGCTCTGCTCGGTGAAGAAGGGGTTGTTGCCGTTTGTGTTGACAACGGAGCTGGTGGCTGTGCGGTCGACAAACTGGCCGGCGGTGGAGAAGTCCTCCCAGATGGAGGTGTCGGGCGAGAAGATGCCCTGGGTGCTGGTGGTGGGCGACATGAGGACGGGGGTGTCCAGGATGTTAGAGTCGAGGGTGGCGTTGTCGTCGAAGCTGAAGGTAGAGGGTTTCCGGTCCATGTGACTCAGGGTCGAGGAGGGTCTGTGAAAATCCATGTGTTGGTTGGGGTTGGAAGAGGAAAAGTCCATGGCGGACTCTTGTAGCAAAGAATCGGTGTAGCCGGGACTGGCGGTGTGGATTGCTCTTTTCGGCAATCTCGATGGGACGGGGGAAGACGGGCAACAACGGAGAGTCAGCGCACAACGGAGAGTCAGCGCAGGCCAAAAACGAGCGGTGTTGTTGTTGTTGTAGTTGTTGTAGTGACTGCTACAGGGGAGGTGGTGATGGAGACTGTGGTGGGGAGGGGACGGCGGGCTAGGCGGTAGATAAAGCTGGATTTCTGGATTTCTGGATTTCTGGATTAGAGCGCTGAGGGCTGGGCGGGGTGGTGCGGTAGAATGGCAGCGCGCAGGGAGACAGGGACAGGGGTGGTTGTGGGCAGGCAGGTGCTGGGGGGTCGTCGCTTCCGTGGGGACACACGCGACGAAACATGGCCACGCCCTGTTATTCGGCGCCCCAAGCCCGTCGGGTAGCAGTGCTGCAGCATCATGTCCACGCCGCCAACGACTGGCTGTCGCTGCAACTGTCAACCAAGCCATGGCCCATGGCCCGTCCCCTCCTCCACACCTGCCCGCCCGCTGTTTGCCCTGGTGCTCCGCTGTCTGCTGTCTGCTGTCTGCTGTCTGCTGTCTGCTCGCTGCTCGCTGCAACGCCGCCGTCTGCCAGTCCGCTGTCACGCCTTGCGCGCGCTCTGAAATAATGCAAGTGCTGCCTCTGGTACGACACCTGCACGCCGCGGCTCCAATTCCCGTGCCGCTGCAACTCCACTGCCTAGCGATAGTAAAGCGCTGAGCGAGAGCCTGACTGGCTTAGCACTTGGACGGCCCGAGCCATGGATTTCCAGCGAAATGCCGCCGTCACGCCTTTCTGATTCGCACATTCGGCCTCGACTGTGAAAACTCTGCTTGATAGAGTCAAGACGAGCACCGCTTGCCCTCGCTCAGCGCGCTGCCCGCATGCAGAGTCCATGTTGCTGTGCACTTGTGCTGCACGACGAGGACTGGTGTAATCCTGAGTACGGTCGGCTGAGTCCGCTCTCTCCCGCCGCCATCACCGCCCTCTGCTCTGCACCAACACCATTCGCACCCCGCGAAGCGCGTCTCACATTGCCCGTCACCCGACTGCATTTCCATAGTCTCTGCCCGCCCGAGCTCGCAAGCCCTATTCGCGTGCTGCCTGCCAGGGTGCCCTTTTCCTCGCCCTCTCCAATCCTTCATCATTGTCAGATTGTGTCATCTGTCCAATCCCGGCTCCCTTCCGCGAGCACGAGTCATCTCACCGCTTACTCTGCCCGGCTGCTTCCCTGTCTGTTTTGGTCTACAAGCTTCCCTAATCGTGCTTCTGTGTTCTCGCTCATTATCGTGAGGAGCTGCCCGGTCTAAGGTACCAAGCCCCCGTACTCTCCATCTGGATCCGGCATGCTTGCTTTGGCCGTCTGAGGCAAACACTGCAGCCAGCTGCCGTCGTTCTGTCCCACAACCTCACCAAAGCCTCCCTACCGACCCGCCGGCACTGCACATGCGACATGCTCTGTGCGCCATCGGTAGTTATTCGGAGTAATCAACAGTCATTGTCTGTCTGCCTCTCTGCACTGCTATCGTCGGCCGGAGACTAGCAAGCTACTCTGTAGTCCAGTGCGACCCCCGAGCGATCAAGCAAGACCTTGGCTATCCAATATACTGGGCCCTTTGCAGCATCTTCGCAATCGGGACGTGCTGGATCGTCGTGACAAACCCCAATCTTTTCCGTCCATAGGTCATGCTGGTAGCATATCCGCAGTTGCCAATCGCCGACATCGCGCCACGACAGGGTCCCGATACGGGTGATTGTACTCGCTGCCCGTAATCGTGCAACTGGCATTGTAGCGCCCTAAGACAATCCATCCATACCGAAGGGTTCGTCACACCTGAGAAGTGTGGTTGTCCAGAAAAGGCAAAGCCCTCATGCTCCCGGAGAGCCAGGGCCTCCCTTCACAGCCACTTTGACGCTTGACAGGCAATGCCTGCTTCCGCTTGATCTGGATCGCCCGTTGATGTTGATCTTCTCACTATGGCGCGTACAGTAACTGTGGCACACGCGTCGTGGGGTCATGGCGCAAAGCTGAATCCTTGGGCGAGATCCCGCGCTCCACTCAACCTTCTCCATTGCATCCAACTTCTCTGCCATGAGACATTGGTCATTATTGACCGGAAACATACACCGATTGGCGACGTTAAACATGCCATCACAATCGCATTGTACGTTGCAGCCCAACGAGCAGGGCGCATAGTCCGCGTCCGAATGGGAGGATGCTGACTATTTGTGGCTGCCAGAAAGGTGAGGCTGTAGCGGTGTATGGACTCGCTTGACGTGCCCACTTTCCGTATCCGCGCTTGCATCCCGGCCACTTATACCTTTCATACAGGTTTATTCTTGGTCGACGAGAAAGCTTTCGTAATCTGTTGACGTCTTGGCAAGGAAGACTGTGATGCAGCTTCTATCCATGAGTCACATGTTCTCGCACTCCAATGTCGCGAGATTACCACGGAGCTTAGACTCCGAGTGATGACGGCAAGCGTCTGGCAACCAACGAGGCATGCCTGCAATAATGGAGATACTCTTGTTCGAGAATCCTTCGCGCGCGGAATCGATGCGGTGAAGTTATTAGCATTGTTGACCGATTGCTGTTTCTAGTCCTTCCTAGCCGCACTCTGAAACAAATGCGAGCCTGAGACAGCCAATGTTGGATCCTCACCATCATCTTGCGGTGAAGATCGTCATTGTTGTTGAATCTCCTAGATAACCAGTGGTTCAATTTAGAAGTATCCAGAAGCCCTTGCAGCGACGACGCGAGGAAAGTTACCCGGTGCCATGTTGTGGGCGCGGATGTAGCAGCGTGATGCACCCGTGTAACAATTGGACCTTCGTGGAGTGCACGTGGGACCCGTTGGTGTAACGAGCGGTAAGCGACGCATGTGCTGTGTGCAAGAGCAATTACACCTCCAACGCTTGCCGTGCTCAACTTGTCGATGCGATCCACACGAGGAATGCAGGCGAGCAGGCCGAGAGCGAGGTCGGCAGCATGAGACAGTGAGAATCCACACGGTAGTGGTCGTGTGAAACGGGTTCGTCCAACTTGGGCACAGAGTACCATTCATTCGTATTTCCCGTTGGCTGGGAATTGGTGGGTATCTTTCTTGTAACTACGGAAACCTTGTCCACTCCCTCGGTGTGTAAGACAGGAGGGGGGAATGAATTTGCGAGCTCAGAATAGAGCTGGGCTGTTGCGCTGATGTATCGGCCGATGAGCGGGCGCCGTGCGGTATTCGTGCTCGGCCAACCTTGATAGAGGCCTCAAATTCCTTCATTATCGTCTCGTGACCATATCTTGATGGTACGATCTTTTCCTCCACTGACGATCCATGCAGCGTCACTGGTAACGTCGGTGCTGAAGACTGGACCAGAATGACCTTGTAGGGTCTTGCAGTGTGCCCAGTCGTCCGCAGAGAAAATTTGGATGTTCTTGTCAAATCCAGACGACACGACAAAAGTCGATGCCTTCTTCGGCGTGAGCTCGCCCTCTCCATCCTCTTGCATGGGCACGCCAGTATTCGGGCCATCCGTGCCTCTAAACCACCTCAAGTCCGTCACGCCTCCTGTGTTCGCCGCTATTGAGTTCGATTCTCTCATAGCTCTTACGTCCCAGCATTTCATGAAGCCGTCTCCCGAGCCTGAGAGGAGACGATGACCATCCACATTCCAGTCCAGGCCGTAGATGGGTTTGATGTGACTTTCCAGCATGTAAATGACACGTCCAGTTCGAATATCCCAGACGCGACCAATACTGTCCAGGCCTGCCGAGGCCACCAATGAACCATCTCCGTTGAAGCTGACCGTGTAGACCTCCTTTGAGTGGCCTTCCTGCGTGAGCAGCTCCTGGCCTGTGTTCACATCCCAAAGACGCCAGGTTGTGTCATCAGAGGCTGAGGCGAGATACTGGCCTGATGGATGGAATGCCACTCGACACACTCGATCAGTGTGGCCCTCCAAGGTACGCAACGGCTTGTCCTGGTCAAGTGACCATAGCTGAACTTTCCCTCCTGCTCCACCGGACGCAAAGTTTGCACTGGAGGTCGAGACAGTGCTACCAGGTAGCGTGGCGCCTGGCATCCAGTCGATTCCGGTGGCTCTTTCCGTGTGACCGCCACGATATGCCTTCTTTTGCTCCAAACTAGGTATCTCGAGAAGAGCTACCTTTCCACCCCACGTCCCATAAGCAACATACTGGCCATTTGGTGAAACTCGTACGATGCTGACAGGTCGGTCTGCAGTCTGCGAGCCGTACAGCTCGAACCCTTTCAAGCGATCCTTGATCGTGTTACGGAACTCGATATGCGTCTTGAGCGGTATCGTGGCCTCGCGCCGTTGGTATGCGATTCGTTCCTTCGCACGTGGTAGCGAATAGCGTGCCATGTCCCGTCGCGCGTCGAGCAGTGTTGGCGTGCCTTGGGTGTAGAACTCCTCCTGTTCGTCACCAGGTCCCTCATCCGCCTCTTGCATCTCTACATCTGCCGCATCCTCACCAAGGGCTTCCGCAGCATCTGCCAATAGCGATCTCAGCCTGTCGCGTCGGTCTGAGGGCCCTTCACCAAAAAGTGTTATCGGCTCGCCTCTAGAGCGCAGCTTCGCTTTGACGTCACGATCCGCCGTAGGTACGATCAACGCTGCAGCTCGTCGTTTTCGGTCGAACTCATCCATCAAGGTGGAAGCCTGCTCATTTCCCCCTCCTGGCATAGCATGATTGCGATCAAGAGCTAGAATTGTTATTTGATATGTATGAGTTTCACAAATCACAGTCTATACTTACGGACATTGGCATAGTCGATGCCCTCCATAGCCCCGTTCTAGACGACTAAGTTAGCTTCGATGTCGCGTCAGAACCACACAGAGCTGTAGCTTCTCTGCTGCGCACGTGTAAATTCAACGCTCTTGTGAGTGCAGTAGGTGATCAAACTTACCGCGCCATCCTCTTCCTCCACATAAGCTTGCCGCGAAGGATGTATATTCATCTTGACCGTGTCTCCCGTGGTGGACAGGTGGTGTTTTGTGGGGTTTGGGCTTTGCGATTGACTTTCTACAGGCACCCGGTGTTTAGCCGACAAGGCTGAGCACTAGCGCGGTTATGTCATACTTCGCGTTTGAAACACGACCGCAGCTGGCGTTTGGCTTTAGAACAGCTGGTCTTTGATGAAGTGATTGCTCGCCTCAGAACAGCAAATTAGGAATTGGACGTTCGCTAGGTGCTAGTAGAACGACGCATTCAATCTGCCCTATCCAGCGGCATGATCCAGATAATTGTAAGTACAGACGCTCAGGGACTAAGCCAGATCGGCAAGACATCGCCCGCCCATGTGTGAATCCCTAGCCCAAAAGTCTCTTTTCTTCCATCGACGTTGTCGCAAGAGTACTACCTTAATATTATGCCGCGCACATACACCACCACACCACACAATCGTCCCCTTCACTACGTACTAATTTCTGCACCGTAGGCTTGGGCCGCGGCCATGTCATTTGCGATTGCGAGCACGGCGGGCCTGGCTCGGCTTTCGCCCAAGTCGCGTCGCGCAACAGCTGGGCTCTTCCTCTTCGCACTCTCCGCATCGTCTACAATCACGCCCATACAAGCAGCATGCACTGCTAGCTCCGTTGCCCGACGATCGGCCACGCTATACGCCCAGCCAACATGTCCACTCAATAGAGATACCTCTCCGGCATCCGTCGGCTTACGGACCTTCCACACGACCTCGCACAACTGGAGCCGTACACCCCAATTCTCCTATCATGTCGCGTCATCGTACTCTGCGAAGCAGGATCGGTTCAATGCGGATGCGAACTTGTTCACGAACCCACCGTACAACCCGAGCAAAATCACCATTGCCAGTTTGAGAGCTTGCAAGGACTCGATAAACAAGGACCATCGTGCAAAAAGCGGCCAGGATGCTTTCTTCTTTAGTCAGATTGGGAATACAAAAGCCACTACATTTGGGGTAGCAGATGGCGTCGGGGGTTGGGTTGAATCTGGCCTGGACCCCGCAGACTTTTCCCATGGCTTGTGCGAGTACATGATCTGTGCAGCGCGCTCGTGGCCACAAGGTTCGAACACAACCACATTGCATCCGAGAGACCTGCTGCAAGTTGCGTACGATGAGGTTACCGAGGACGAAAACATCGAGGGCGGTGGCAGCACGGCATGCCTGGCCGTTGCTGAGCCAGACGGCAATGTAGAGGTAGCAAATCTGGGCGACTCTGGTTTCATGCACCTGGGGGGTAATGCCGTACGACATTTCACGCAGCCCCAGACGCACGCCTTCAACACTCCTTATCAGCTCTCTAAAACCCCCCACCGCATGCTTGTGCAGATGGCGGTTTTTGGAGGCCCTACAACTCTCTCAGATGTACCCAAGGAATCGAGCGTAACGCACCACAAAGTGCGCCACGGGGACGTGCTCGTCTTTGCTACCGATGGCGTTTGGGACAATCTCAGTCCACAAGACTGTTTGGGCATTGTCAGTCGTCAGATGGTGGACCTCGGTGCTTGGGTGGAGAATGATGGCGCAATCGAAGTTGGACAAGATCTGGCGAAGCTGGTACACGCTGGCTCTGCTCAAAAGGCTGGCAAATCCTCACTGCAAGCAAAAGTAGCTGTGGCGATCGCTAAGGAAGCGAAGACGACTGGTCTCAACACCCGTCGGGACGGACCATTTGCGAAAGAAGTACAGAAGGCATACCCGGGAGAAAATTGGCACGGCGGCAAGCCGGATGACATTGCCGTCGTAATCGCCATTGTACTGGAGGAAGCCCCGCAATAAGCTTGATTTAATCGCGTTGTACGGACGTCCTTTCATTTGGGCTGCATGGCTGGCGTTTGAAGATGGAGTCACAACAGGAAGAAGGCGTATCTGCATAGATGACTACATGGGGTGGTAATATATGCGGCCATTTGGCTTGCTGTTGCTTTCTAGCACAGCATATATTTAGACGAATAATCAATGATATCCATGTCCACCACCACCTGATGCTACTTGTCGTTGCTCGCGCTTACAAAGCTCACGCGCTGACGCTGATAACGAGTGACATACGTAGATAGGTATCTGTTCTCTTCGACGTCTTTGATGTAATACTTTAGATGTTTATGCAGGTATAGGCACATCGCATTTCACAAAGTTGTGCGTATAAATCGTGAGGGTGAGACACCCACCGCCGTCTGGGGAAGGCGCGTCTTCACGGCAGCATGGCTACTTTGGCCAATGCGCAGCGCACACAGCTCCTACAATTATGAAACCCTGACTGCGTTCGTACTTAAAACGTGCTGTAGCGGAGTACCTAGTCTTAGACTCGAATCCGGAACTCTGTGTTGATCTAAGCAGTTGCTAGGCAACGCGACCACGCGAACTACCAGGATCTGGCGCCCGCGCGCTCACAACCTCAGACTCAGACTTCACCACCGCCAGCATCCCTACTGCGAACAGCCGCCGCCTTTTTGGTCCTTATGTATGCGCAACTAACACTACAGCCGACATTCGCTATCCCGACGACACTCCCACCCCGATTATAGCGACGCGCCCAAATCTACTCGCGCCGCAATGTCCACCGCCTCACCTACGCCCATGGGCGGCTCATCGTATGCGCGCATGCGCTCGCACTCGACTATCCGGCCGCGGAGAGACTCTCCACTGTCGGTGTTGGGGCAGTCGCAAGGGTTTTCAGCAGACGCGCCGATGATGCAAAACATAAACATTGGCGACAGCTCCGACGATGAGATACCACAGCCAATGAAGCTGAGCGCTTTGACCACAGCACTGCTCGCGCAAAACGATGTCAACTCGCCGGAAAAAAGGAAGCCGAAGCTGAAGATATCGCGGAATGGCTCTGGCTCCAACACGCCGGTGCACGACTCTGTTACACCCGCGCCAAGTCTACGCATCAAGCGAGTACCACTTCGGGGCGCACCAATGAGGAGATTAAGGCGCACGCCTCAGAGCGAGGAGGAACACCCTCCATCGCAGGATCAAGAAAATATGCCCGTCACAGTGGTCAAGGACGTTCCCTTGAACGTCCCAGACTCGGTCATGAAAGTGACCAACTCTGTCATGAGGAGCACCGAAGACCGCAAGCAACCACCACCACAAAGCCATTCGCCCATCCAGAGACAGCCTCTGCAGCAGCAAGAAATACCCGTACCATTGCAGCAAATGAGCGCAAACACACCCAGAAGACCGGCGCCGCCACCACCGCCTCCAAAAATGTCCGTCCTGGAGACAGCCACAGCTGCAGCAGGAGCCGCGACCACGAAGACCAGAGAGAGGAAGAAGAGGAGTACCCTTGCAGTCAATGGCAAACATTACTCGCAAATGGACAGGATAGGAAGAGGAGGCAGTTCTGCCGTGTACAGAGTCATGGCTGAGAACTTCAAGCTATTAGCACTCAAGAGAGTTAAACTCGAGGATGCAGACGAGGCCGCAGTGCGCGGCTACAAGGGCGAGATCGACCTGCTGCAGAAGCTCAAGAATGTCGATAGAGTAGTCAGACTCTACGATTGGGAAGTCGACGAGCAGCGGCAGGTCCTTAGTGTGGTAAGTCATTGTCTAATGAAACGGTAGTGACCTTTCGATACTGATTTTGATAGCTCATGGAACTTGGAGAATCTGATCTCGCCCGCATAATACGGATGAAGCTAGACCCCGCCGATGGCGACGGCAAACTCGATCTGAGCTTCACGCGCTACTACTGGAAAGAGATGCTCGAGTGCGTCGGAGCAGTTCACGACCACGATATCGTCCATTCTGATCTCAAGCCGGCGAACTTTCTTCTCGTTTCTGGTCGCTTGAAGCTCATTGATTTCGGTATCGCCAACGCCATTGAGGTCGACCATACCGTAAACGTCCATCGCGATTCTCACATCGGCACTCCCAACTACATGTCGCCCGAGTCTCTCGAAGACTCATCTGGGGGCGCAAGAGGCTTGCTATCCAACGGAGCAGGAAGCAAAGACATGGCTCTCGGTAAGCCATCCGACGTCTGGAGTCTAGGATGTATTCTCTACCAAATGGTCTATGGGCGCCCACCATTCGCGCACATCGCCAACCAAATGGCTCGTGTCCTTGCCATCGTCAACCGCGACTACCACATCGAATTCCCCGACTTCGGCGTCGGCGAGATGCGCGTTCCACCAGGTCTCAAGGCCACCATGCGCCGCTGCCTGCAGCGTGATCCCTCTAAGCGACCAAACATCGCTCAGTTACTCGACGAAAGAGATGTGTTCTTATACCCTGATGGCGGTGAGGATCTTCGCATACCCCAGGACCTCCTCGGTCAGATCATCCAACGCGTCGCAGATCGCTTCCGCGATCCCAATAAACCCAGCCCCACAGACGAGGAGATTCGCCAGTATCCGGCGAGTTTCTACGAGAAGATTAGACAGTTGCTCGAAACTGACTGACAGCCTTCTCGGAGAACGCTTTTTTACGACCTTTGATTCTTTTTCTGGCGCTTTGGGAAAAACTCCTTATTGATTAATGAATTGGGTGCTGGAGGGTTACTTTTGTTTTGGACAGGCGGATGGATGGCTCTTATTACCCAACCTTTTTTTCTCTCGCAACGCATTGGCAGCGTTTTCAGCGTCCCTTACGAGCATGGTGAACGGCGCTTTTAACTTTTGGAGGGGTCGCTGGCTTATACGGGCTGGTTGGAGGAACTTTTGTCTCACGCGACAACTTTTTTTTGTACATATACGCGTTGAGACCGAGAAGAGATTCTTTCCATGTTCATTGGTGTTTTGAGTTTGATGTGTGAAGTTTTGCTTGTGTACGTCTGCTGTAGTGAGTATTAATCCAGGGCACAGCACTGAAGACCACCTAGATTGCAGCAAGGCTTCTTTTCACAAGCCGACATATTGTGGCACTCTTTAAAGCATATGGGCTGAATCGCGGGAATACTGAGCTCTGCATTCTCCAACATGCTACGCAGCACTACAGTGGGTTGGGGGATCATGCCAAGCCAGTCCGATTCTCCTACTCATGTCGATCACCGGGATCGGGAAAGTTGAGGAAGTGGAGTCGAGGTCAGGAGTAAAAGTCAAGCCAATGCTGTAACTTATAAGAGGGGGGGAGGAAAGCACAGTTGTGGAATATGACGTATGATATGAGCTCGTTTAAGCACTTGATTCGATGGCTGTCGTTCTATTATCCCTATAATTTTCGTCTTTCTTGCTATCCTCCTCACCATCTTCATCCTCGTCGCTGTCGTCGCCATCTTCGTCATTGTCGTCTGCATCAGCTATGGCATCGCAGGATTCGCAACAACGCCACTTGAACGCCTCGCATTTGATGCCCTTGTCCGGCATGAGCTTGGCCATCTCGTCCCTCGCGATCTGTTTCAGGGCTTCATGAAGTTCACCTGGACCCGTGAAAGGCAGAGGGACTGTACCAAGCCAAAGTATGTTGAGTGC